>Ga0308309_10000133_pt1 | contig 63764 bp, 56 predicted proteins | sample HubBroMetageWFT5_FD_192491 | JGI IMG/M metagenome (GOLD analysis project Ga0308309, IMG submission 192491) | Warmed and freeze-thawed soil microbial communities from the Hubbard Brook experimental Forest, New Hampshire - Hubbard Brook CCASE Soil... | ecosystem: Environmental > Terrestrial >...
AAGAGACATTCCGAAAACCTGACATTCCTGAGTTCCGCCCGTTTCGGATACGAAACGCTCTAGCACGGCTCCAATGTCATACCGAGGTGAGGTGGCCGAAAGAACGCATCCCAGCCCGTCGTAAAGGATCTCCTTTGTCCTGGCGATTACTGGCCCAGGTAATTGATCGAAATTGAAATCCTCAACAAACTGGGCAAATCTGTCTGTCATTCTTGAGCTGCTCTCACCCATCCCCTGGTCCTCCCATCCATGCAAATTGTTTTGTGGGCTTATACGAGATCATAGTATTCGCGGAGATCCACGGGGACCTCAAGCACAAGCGGATTACGGCTGCCTAGCGCATTCTCAACGGCCGCCTGTGCTTGAGTAACCGTCTCAGCCCTCTGGCCACAAATGCCGAATGCCTCGGATATAGCGGCAAAATCAGGTGAAGTGAAATCCACTCCACACGGAGTGTAACCTCGACGTTCTTGCGCGACTCGAATCAAGCTCAGGCTATTGTCTTTCAACACAACGATAATAATCGGCAGACCTAGTTCTCGAATAAGGACGAGGTCATGGGTCATCATCAGCATTCCGCCGTCACCTACAACCGCCATAACCGCGCGGTCTGGATTAGTCAGTTGAGCCGCGATGGCAGCCGGAACACCAAACCCCATCCCCGAAAGGCCGTTGGACATGAAAAAAGTACCTGGCTCGTAACTTCGCCAAAATTGCCCCATCAGTAGTTTGTGGGAGCCCACATCACACGTGACAATGCCGTTTCTGGGTAGCACTGAGCGTAATCCTTCGATTAATCCGAGGGGTGACGCACTTTTGCCCTTGGGTCTAGGTGTGCGCTTCAAGACCTCTCGCCGTGTCTGGAGTAGCTCTAAAGACCACGGCTTAGGTTCTGCTATTAGCCCGGTGAGTTCCGATACAAGAGATCGGATATCCCCAATCGTCTCACCTGGACGATAGTCACCTTCTGCCATTGACACCGAATCGATTGTTAGAATGTTGAGTTCCGCGAACCAAGTACTGTCAGCTTCGACGGTATCAAACCCAATGCTGATTATTAGGTCAGCAGCCCTGAGCGTTGCCACAATGTCGCGGTCAATCGCCATCCCCGAAGCCACTCCAACGAAAAGAGGATGATCTTCCGGCAAGATCCCCTTGGCTTTCGGTGTGACTAGGAAAGGCGCCTCGAGCTTCTCGACGAGTTCTTTGATCTCCGCTGCCGCGTTAGGGGGAGCTCCCAAACCAATCAGGATCAATGGGCGTTGGGAGCGCGCGACCTTATCTCGAATCGCAAGAAGCGTGTCGTAACTCTTCCCTCGATCAGCAGCTGATCTATGTTTGGGAACCTCGGTTGAACAATGACACTCCTGCTTGGCCGTATCGCTTGGCAATACCAGAAGTACAGGGCCCGGCCGCGGAGCTGCAGCCAAGGACAGGCAGTGATCGACGAGCTGGGACGTATTAGCACTACCTACGACAGCGGTACACTTCGTAATGGGGGTAAACAGCGCTTCAATGTCCAGCCGCTGATGCGTCAGCGTCTCGCGAAGGGCGTTAGGGATCTGTGCGGTAACCGCGAGCAAAGGGGCACGGTCGAGGAAGGCATTAGCTACACCTGTGACAAGGTTCGTCGCGCCAGGCCCAAGAGTCGCGAAACATACACCCGGAATCCCGGTAATTTGCCCGAAAACTTGTGCCATCCAAGCGGCACTGCTTTCGTGGCCCGTCAACAAAACACGGATATCGGTCCGTCTGCAGGCGTCCATGAATGTAGCAATTTCACCACCCGGCAACCCAAATACAAATTTTACGCCGCGTTCAGCCAACGACTTTGCTATCATGTCTGCATGGGTCAGCAAATGTGTCCTCCTGCAAAAACCTTCAATGATTTTTCAGGTGAAGTCTCTTCTGATTTTCGGCACCAATCATCCCTGGAAGAACTTTTACTCCTCTAAAAAACAGAATGAGGGAACATGTATCGTTCAGCCGGATCTTTGAGTTTCTCCTCGTCGGTATGGATTCTCGCAATCAAATCCTCTTCCAAAAGTTTCGAATCTCTGGCACCCCGTGCGCTCAGGGGTGCTTCGGGGAAAATGCAGTGGGCGATTGACGAGTACTGCTAATCGGCGATAATTTGTAAGCTGTTCATCTGTGATGATCAACAGAGGAAGAACTATCATGCGGGAAAATAAAAGTCAAGACCTCGATTACGCCATTCTGCGGACGCTGCAATCGAGTCGTCAGCCCATGGGTTCATGGAGCCTTTATTATTTGCTACGTGAACACGGGTACGACGTGAGTGCTCCGACCATTGGACGAAAGCTTCGAGACCTGGAGCGACAGAACCTACTGGGGAAAAGTACCGTGGAGGGTCGAATTATCACCTCCGCAGGTCTGAAGTTGCTTCGCAAGGCCACACTCGTTGAGCGGAATCGCGCCCACGCGGATAACCTTTTGAAGGCGCTCGACGGCAGAACACGGAAGGATATCATTGATCAGCTAACCGTTCGGCGGATCATCGAAGTAGAAGGTGCTGGTCTAGCAGCATTGCACGCGTCTCGAGCGTCAATTGCCAAATTGGAAGAGATTGTCCGCAAACAACAGCGGGCGATCAAGAAAGGTCGCATGGGAGTGGGAGAGGATGTTGGCTTCCATGAAGCCCTTGCCAAGGCATCCGGCAATAAAATTATCTCCACCACTGTCCACCTTCTGCGTTCGCAGGAGTGGATGAACTATGTTGTCACTGAAATTCGCAACAAGGTGGGCACCCGTCTCGCAGTGGATCATCAGAAAATTATTTCAGCCCTGAAGAAACGAGACTCGTCCTTGGCCCGAGAGGCGATGGAAAGTCATCTAAATCAGCTCATCGCGGATGTGGAGCGGTATGGGGCTCAAGTAATTCGGCGCAAGTCGCCAGCCTGAAAACAGCTTCACACCAAAATCAAGGCAGAAATAGCAAATACATAAGTATTATGAGCCTCTGTCACTCCACACATGACGGTTATTGGTTCCCTTTTTCTCTGCCAAACAGCGTGTCTTCGTGGTCCAAGCGAGTTTGCAGCGTGCCGTTTCCGGGGATCTACGCCAAACATTAAGATGCGCGACGGCTCCTTGTTCTAATCAGTGTCAATGTTGACCCGGTCATGCCACGATCGCGATGCCTCAAACCTCGTCCGATGAGTCTCCCGGAAAATACAAAATACAAATCTTTGCTCTCAGGGCACTCAGCTATCGCAATTATCGACTTTTCTTTATTGGGCAGAGCATTTCTCTGATTGGCACCTGGACGACCCGCCTTGCGACAAGTTGGCTCATCTATAGATTAACTGGTTCTGGATTTTCACTTGGACTCATTGCTTTCACTGGCCAGATACCAACATTCCTGTTTGCTCCGATTTACTCATAAAGTTTGAGAAGAGTGCCGCGAGGAGAGGGGCAATATACACGACAGGTCGATTAGTGTCAAAAGGCTATTGATCATCAACGATGAATAGTATCAAAACTTTGACCTTGACAGCAAACTTGAGGGTTAACTATGCTCGCTCGCCATGAGACGCCGCCATTTTTTGACTGTATCCGGGGGGGCCGTCGGGGGGTTGCTCGTATACTCGCTCGACGGAAAAGCTTTTCGAGTTTCAGCGGAAGACAAAACTGTTCATATCCCCTTGCGCTTCTTTGATGAAAAAGAGGCCCGCATTGTTGCCGCGGCAACTGAGCGCATTTTCCCCAACGATGAAACTGGTCCTGGCGCCAAAGAGGCTGGAGTTGTGATCTACATCGACCGTCAGCTCGCGGGGCCTTACGGTCGTGACCGTTATCGGTACACTCAAGGGCCATTTGAAATCGCTGCATCTGATCTTGGCTACCAGGGTAAGGAATCTCCTGGCGAAGTCTATCGTGAAGAGTTGAAGAAATTGAAAGGCTTCGACAGTCTCCCAGCATCGGAGCAGGACGAACGGTTAAAGCAGATCGAATCAACGCATTTCTTCTCACTTTTGCGGCGGCACACGATCGAAGGGATGTTCTGCGACCCGATGCACGGCGGAAACATTGACTTGATAGGTTGGCAGATGGTTGGATTTCCAGGACCACGAATGAGTAATCGCGATGACGTGGGAGCACATTTTGGCGAGGCCTTTCGTCCGAGGCCTGCTGGCCTCCAACAGATCATAGGTATCAAGGTAGTTTCCAGCGAGGACGAGAAATGAAGACCCTACCCGCTGTTGATGTCGTGATTGTCGGTGGCGGATGGACTGGACTGCTCATGGCAAAAGAGTTGGGTTCTCGCACACCACTATCGGTGGTCGTTCTTGAGCGGGGCCCAGTCCATGATCCGGGCGAGTACTCCAAAGAAATGGATGAGTTGGATGGAGCCGTCCGGAAACGGAGTGGCATCAAGGTTCAGGACTGCTCCAAGGAGACTGCGACATTGCGCCGCTCCGAGAGTGAGCGGGCTGTGCCTTTGCGAGAGCTCGGCCTCTTAATCCCCGGCACTGGCGTCGGCGGTGCGGGAGAACACTGGGGTGCAACTAGCTACCGGATGATGCCTGAAAGTTTCGAAGTGCTCTCTAAGACGGTTGAGAGGTATGGAGCTAAGAGGCTGCCGGAGGGGCACTCTATTCAAGATTGGGGGGTTACCTACGATGAAATGGAGCCGTTTTATACGCGCGCCGAGGCCCTACTGGGCATTTCCGGCAAGGCCGGCAATATTCGAGGGAAGTTGATTGAAGGTGGAAATATCTTTGAAGGATGGAGGAGTGAGGAATACCCCACTCCTCCCACCACAACACCATATTTTTCCTCCCTCTTCCGCGAAGCAACCAAGTCTCTTGGCTACCATCCCTTTCCGGCTCCCGTCGCGACGTTGAGCGAGGCCTACACGAATGCTGACGGCGTTTCGCGACCCGGCTGCACCTATTGCGGGTACTGCAATATGTACGGTTGTATGATTGGTGCGAAGGCGCAGCCGACCAGTCTTTTATTGCCCGTAATCAAGAGGCGCAAAAACATTTCCATCCGCACCGGAGTGTGGGTGCGACGGATTCTGCATGAGACTTCCCCAGTAAAGCAGCGCGTGCAAGGCGTTACCTACTTTGACGCATCGGGCGCGGAAGTTTTTCAGCCGGCAGAAATTGTAGTTTTGGCGACCTGGACTTTAAACAATACGCGCCTGCTTTTGCTTTCCGGGATGGGAGAACCCTACAATGTCAAGACCGGCAAAGGCAATGTTGGGCGCAATCTGTCGGTCGATTTCAAGTTCGCGGCAGCCAGGGTGTGGATGGAAAAACCCCTGAACCGCTTTATGGGCTCTGCCCCTACGGGAATTTCTATAGGCGATTTCGAGGCAGGCGTCCTTGATAACTCAAACCTGGCATTTCTTCGGGGAGGAATGTTGCGGGCTCTTAACTCAGGCTACCAGCCGATTGCGACTTTTGGGCCTGTGCCACCCTCCGTGAAGGGAACCTGGGGCGCGGAATGGAAGAAGGCCGCTGTCAGTTTGTACGACCACATGGAAGATGTCCGCTTTGACGGCGAACTGTTCGCATATAAATGCAACTTCATGGATCTTGATCCTACTTACAAGGACGTCCACGGTGATCCGTTGATTCGGATGACGATGGATTGGGGTGAGAACGAACGGAAAATGGCGGAGTTTGCGACGGCAAAAGGGGTAGAAGTGGCTCGGGCAATGGGGGCTAAGGAAATCATCCCCTTCCGCGGGCTGGGACATTTCGACGCAAACCCGTATGTTGTGACGCAGCTTCGAGGCGGTACAATCATGGGAAAAACCCCGGACGTCTCGGTCGTAAACCGCTATTTGCAACATTGGCACGCCTCCAACTTATTTGTTCTGGGAGGCTCGGTCATTCCGTATGCCCCTTCCGCACGTCCTACGCTTACTCTCCTGACACTGACCATCCGCACCGCGGATGCCCTCGTAGACCGATACTTGAAAGATCCAGGACCCTTGGCCTGATAAATTCAGGAAGTGATATCTGATGTATCCCTGCGTCCTCTCCAAATAAAGATTGGGCTAGTCTGCAACAGCCCCGCGGCGAGTGCGATGAAAGTGCCACGCATGGAATTGACGTGCCTAAGCAAAAAGCAAAACGATAAATATCCGGCAAGCTTATCCGGCGAGTGTGTTGAGGTTCGGAAACGGCCCAGGTAGTGTTTATGGTTCCGCGGAGATGCCCGTACCCTTGCAGTTCTTCCCTGTGCCTCGCGCAACAGCCGTTCCAATAAAGTATTTGTTCGCAAGCACCCTCGATGCTTCTCGGAAAGGTGCAGAACGAATCACCCTTGGCGAGAATGCATGATGGAGAACATCGAGAACAACACTACCAACCCGGCGATCTGAAAGAGTTCCCATCTGTGCTTTCCCGTCGATCGCAGGACTTTGGCCAATCTCGATTTACAAGGCATTCGCTATCAAGGCGGCAAATTCCCGGACCTCGATCATCCCTCGAGATTCTGCGCCAGGGGTGGTGTCGTGACGCGACGGTTCGAAGTGTAGTTGCTTACAATTCGCCCAAACAAGCGAGGCTGTTTTATTGGCTTCCGCTTGCCGTGCTGACCTAGATGTCCGGGGGCGTGCCGGCCATGCGCAAAGTTCGATCAGTGATATTTGAAATTGTTGTCTAAAGATCGCGGCATTGAAAGTATTTGTGAGCTCACGCCTTGATCGCAAACCCCTAGTTAATCATCACCGATGAACAAGCTAAACTTTTAGCTTGACAAGCATTTCACACTTGAAGTACGGTTTCGCAACTGCACGATTGTCAAGTCTGAATTTAGGTCATGGGGATACGGCTAGATTCATTCGGCTTCCGGGGGAAGATGCCTTTTTAATGTAATCACCTGCAAATACAAATGAGAGGTACGTAGAAAGGATAGAGACCATGGTTTCTAAAACATCTACCAGGTCTTCCAATTTCGGTCTTGCGGTACTTCTTGCGGCGGCGCTCGCCCTTTTTTTTCCTGCTTCGATGGTTGCGCAAGTGTCGGGCGGAACACTGTCGGGCACCGTTACGGATCCAAACGGTGGCCCAGTCCCGAACGCCAAACTGTCCATCAAGAACCAGGCCACAGGGGTCGCTGTGGAGTTCAGCTCGGATTCTGCAGGCCTTTACTCCGCACCAAACTTGTTACCAGGAACGTACGAGATCACCGTCTCCGCCAGCGGGTTTGCACGTGAAGAATTAAGAGGCGTTACTTTGGGCGTGACAGAGCAACGGCTCCTGAATATTACTTTGCAAATTGGGACAATGACTCAGAAGGTTGAAGTTACGGGAGTGACTCCGACCGTAGAACTTGCCACCTCAGCGATAAATGACGAAGTTGTCGAGCAGACTATTAAAACGCTCCCACTCAATGGGCGCGATTGGGCCCAATTGGCAACACTCCAGCCAGGGATCTATGCCGTCCGAACTGAGAAGGCGACGAATAATCCCGGAGGCAGAGGTAACCGAGGTTGGGGGCTCGAGTTAACTGATGCTGGTCACAGCCCCTATTTTAACAATTACCAGGTGAATGGGATCAGCTCGTCGGACTACTCAAACGGGGCGCCAGGCGGCGTGTTAGGAGGCCAACTGGGGGTCGACGCTGTTCAGGAATTCTCCGTCCAGAGTACGAACTATTCAGCGGAATATGGACGCAGCGCTGGAGCCGTCATCAACGCCATAACAAAATCTGGTACGAATGAGTTCCATGGGGCAGCATTTTGGTTCCTGCGGGACGAGGGTTTTGATGCGCGCAACTTCTTTGACCCTCCTCAAATAGCGCCGTTCCATCGTAATCAATTCGGGGCGTCAGGCGGAGGGCCAATTAAGAAGGACAAAACATTCATTTTTGCTGCCTATGAAGGGGTTCGCCAGGATCTGGGACTTTCTTTCCACAATTTCGTTCCTTCGCCAGCTGCACGCGCAGGGAATCTCTGTTCGGCTCCAACAAACGGCAGTTGCACCCCGACCACTGTCACTATAGATCCTCTGGTTCAACCTTTTCTTGCCTTGTACCCCAACCAAAACGCCGGCTTGTTGGCTGGCGGAAATGGCGATATCGGTATATTCAATACTTCCGGATCGTCCCCTTCCACAGAAAACTACACTATCGTGAGGCTCGATCACCACTTTTCGGTGTCTGATTCCATTGCGGTCAGCTATATGTATGATAAATCAACTGAAACGATACCCGACCCCTTCCTATTGAGTACTAATGACTACTCGAGTGAAAGGCAGTTAGCCACTCTGGAGTGGGACCACACTTTTGGTCCGAGCCTTGTCAACAGTGCCCGGGTAGGCTACAACCGGCCGCAGGAGCTTAATGCCCAGCCTGGCCCCGCGCTCAACCCCATCGCCAAGGATACAAGGTTGGCCGCAGTCCCTGGCAGATACGCACCGATCATCGAGGTACCGAGCCTTTCGACAGAGCCGGGAGGAATCGGATCTAATGCTATTACCAACTATATTTTGAACTCTATCCAGGTGTATGACGACGTGTTTCTGAGCAAAGGCAAACACGCGATAAAATTCGGGTTTGCGTTTGAAAACATGCGAACAAACCTAATTCTCGGCGGGAGGAACAATGGCGATTTTGCATTCCCATCTTTGGCGGGCTTCCTCCTAAACCAGCCAACCAGTTTCTTCGCTGGACAAGCGGAGAGTGTTAAGGAGCTTGGAGGTCGACAGACACTTTACGGATTGTATGTGAACGATGACTGGCACGTGCGTCCGAACCTGACCTTTAATATCGGCTTGCGGTACGAGCCAACAACCATACCCATCGACAGTGGGAACCAGTTATTGGTCTTAAAGACTTTGAGCGGCCCGATAGTTCCCACTAACCCAATGTGGGACACGAATTCAACCCTTAAGAGCTTTCAACCGCGTATAGGCTTTTCCTGGGACCCGTTCCACGACGGAAAGACGGCTATCCGAGGTGGGTTTGGCATCTATGACATACTGCCACTTGAATGGGAGTGGGCTATTCCAACTGGTACATCCTACCCCTATAGCTTCACTGTCGCAGCAGGCAACCTACCCGCTGGTTCGTTTCCAACTGGCGCTCTGGCGCTTATCGGTTTCAATGTCGCCAGTGCTGCAGCACGCTACACCACCCCGGATCCGAGCCGGGCCTACAGCATGAACTGGAACTTAAACGCTCAGCGTCAATTGACGTCTACCATCTCAGTTATGGTCGGATACGTTGGCTCGCACTCAGTTCATCTTCCGTTTAAAGCCGATGATGAAGACATGGTCCTGCCAACCTTGACGTCGGCCGGATACCTCTGGCCTTTTCCGGTGGGAAGTGGAACCAAGCTGAACACCAATGTCGGAGCGGTAGTTACCTCTATTTATGATACTGAAGCTCACTATAATGGCCTCATCGCAGAGATAAAGAAGACATTTGGCAACGGTTTCCAGGCCCAGGCGTCCTTTACTCATGGCAAGTGCTTTGACACCGGCACGACCGGAACAGCGACTGACCCGTTTGCAAATACTTTGCAGAACCCAATGTTTTTTGCTCGTGCGGCTCGGTACGGACCGTGTGACTACGACATGCGCAACCTCCTTGTAGGCAACTACCTATGGCAGCTCCCCAAGCCAAAATTCGGCGGAGCCTTTGTGGAGAACGCCCTTGGTGGTTGGTCGATGAGCGGAGTAATTACATTCAGTAGCGGCACCCCCTTTACAGTTCTCATTGGGGGAGATTCCCTCGGCGAAAAGAGCTCCGGGACCTTCAATTTCCCGGACCGTTCGAGTGCGCCAGGATGCAGCAATCCCGTCAACAGTGGAAACCCTAACAACTACTTGAAGCTTAACTGCTTCACTCCTCCAATTGCTCCTGCTTCGTTCGCCGCAATGTGCCAGCCGGCTGCGGCCAGTGTTTCTTCCGTGATTCCGAACACCTGTATGAATCTCCTGGGCAACATTGGGCGGAATTCGATCCGCGGCCCGGGTATAGACGAGTGGGATTACTCTGTGATTAAGGACACCTATATTCGCAAGATTTCCGAAACTTTCGACGTCCAGTTCCGGGCAGAGTTTTTTAACATCTTTAACCATGCCAATTTCCAGTCACCCACTGGCTCCAACACAGTCCTAAATCAGGACGGGACGCCGACGCCGGGGGCGGGATCAATAAATGGCACGACGACAACATCGCGACAGATTCAGTTTGGCCTGAAAATCATCTGGTGATCATTGAGGATAATTCTGGCTTGAGACTGATAGCGATCAAATTAAAGTTGATTTTCGGGGGACGGAATCAGAGCGTCCTCTGATGCAATATCGTTGGCACTTACTGCTGGAGCCTCGTTAACCGGGCCGGAGAAAAGAAACTGTGGCGAAAGGCAAGAGACTTTCGGTTGGCCGGCGGAATTTCTTGAAGAATGCTGTCGTGGGTGCCGCGGCCTTTTCTGCACGCACGGAAATTTCTTCTGCCCAACCTGCGGCCCGAAGTACGCCAGCTGCGATGCCTCGGATGTCGCCAGAAGTGGAGACTGAGCCCCCCAGTGATGCTCAGGTGTTTGGTCCTGGGGAACGCCCCGGGTCGGACTTCATGGTTGAAGTGTTTAAGTCTCTAGGTTTTGAATACCTTTGTGCCAATCCAGGCACGAGCTTCCGGGGGCTACACGAATCGATCATTAATTATGGCGGAAACCAAAATCCAGAGTTCATCACTTGTTGCCACGAAGAGTCCTCCATCGCGATGGCCCACGGGTTCTACAAAATTGAAGGGAAGCCGTTGTGCGTTTGTGCCCATGGGACGGTGGGGTTGCAGCACGCTTCCATGGCGATATACAACGCGTGGTGTGATCGGGTGCCAATCTACATCGTACTTGGCAACACGATTGACGCCACGAAGCGGCACTCGTACGGCGATTGGGACCATTCCGTCCAGGACGCCGCGGCTATGGTCCGCGACTTCGTGAAGTGGGACGACCTCCCAACATCGTTGCCTCACTTCGCCGAGTCAGCGGTCCGCGCTTATAAGATAGCGATGACACCGCCGATGGAGCCGGTTGTACTGGTGGTGGATCAAGAATTGTCGGAAAACCCAATCCCTTCAGACACTAGGCTGTCCATCCCAAAACTAACGCTCGTCGCGCCGCCACAGGGCGATTCGGGGGCCGTTGCAGAGGCTGCACGACTTCTAGTCAATGCTGAAAATCCAGTGATCGTGCTCGGGCGTGCAGCGCGGACTCAGGCTGGGGTCGACCGACTTGTAGAGCTTGCTGAACTGCTGCAGGCGCCGGTCATCGACAAGGCCTTGAGGATGAATTTCCCTACGCGACATCCTCTCAGCCAATCCGTTGGGGCACAGCCGGGTCGCCATGGTCGGCAGATCATTGCTGAAGCGGACGTGGTTTTAGGTCTGGAAGTCAACGATTTCTGGGACGTAGTCAACTCATTCACGGATCAACTAAATGCAACCTGGAGGCGGATTGCGAAGCCCGGTACAACACTAATCAGCATCAATAGTGAAGATCTCTACAGCAAATCCAATTACCAGGATTTTCAGCGGTACACCGAAATCGACGTGGATATCGCGGCAGACGTGGAGGCGACCTTACCATCTCTTATCGACGCCATCCAGCGCCAAATCACCGTCGATCGCAAGAGACTGTTTCAGGATCGCGGGGCCAAACTGGCCGTGGCTCACCAGAAGGAGTTGGAACTGACGCGCACTGAGGCAAGCTTCGGCTGGGATGATACGCCGATTAGTGTTGCCCGCTTGTGCGCTGAACTGTGGGGGCAGATCAAGGCCGAAGACTGGTCGTTCGTATCGTATTGCTCATACCTGAGTTGGTGGCCGTTGCGGTTATTCGACTTCAAGAAGCACTACCAGTACATCGGCGAGTCCGGTGGTTACGGTATTGGATATAACGCTCCAGCAACGCTGGGTGCGGCCCTCGCGAACCGGAAGTATGGGCGCTTGACGGTCAACACTCAGAGCGATGGTGATCTAATGTACGCCCCAGGCATCTTATGGACCGCAGCTCATCACCGAATTCCGATCCTGACCGTCATGCACAATAACCGCGCCTATCATCAGGAGCTTATGTATATCCAACGAATGTGCAATCGACACAATCGGGGGATTGACCGCGCAAAGATTGGCACTACACTTCAGGACCCCGTCATCGATTTCGCGAAACTCGCACAGAGCATGGGGGTATATGGTGAAGGCCCCATTACCGACCCCAAAGATCTTGGCCCGGCGATCCGGCGTGCGATCGCAGTCGTTAAGCGCGGCGAGCCCGCAGTTGTGGATGTCGTCACGCAGGCACGCTGAGGAACAAAAATGAAATTACCCGATGGCCGTCCCCAAGTCGACATCGTGGACAACGCAGCGACCACCTCGCGCCTCCCGTACCGACTGCGCGCATCAGGAACTCTGTGGACCATTGTGATTTGGGTGATCGCCGTGACTGGCTCAGCTCTGATTTTTTGCATCGACAATACGGAAGTGCATGCGGCGACCCGTGATTCAAAGTCTGCAGGGGCGCCAACCGGCAATGTCGAAAATGGGAATCAGTTATTCAAGAAGTACGGTTGTTATGAATGTCATGGGAGCCACGGGCAAATCGCGTCGCGTGCAGGACCCGCTCTCGCCCCCAACCCCGTTCCTTTCGAGGGATTCGTGTCCTACGTGCGTCACCCAGCGGGATCGATGCCCACATATACCGAGAAAGTTGTATCTGATCAAGAATTGGCTGATATTTACGCATTCTTGCAATCGACTTCTAATCCACCCGCGCCAAAGACCGTTCCGCTTCTGAATTTGGTCGCATTGAATGCTGCTCCCACGTGGTGGCTCGCTCACCCCATGCTGGTGCACTGGTGCCAGGAGTGCATTGTCTCGAAGAGACCTTAAGGAGTTCGGGCGCGATTGAAATGCCGACAGCATGCGCCACTCGTTCGAGGAGATACAACAATGAGAATGCTGGGGCTTCTGTTGTCTGTTTGGGGTCTGGTCTTTCTAAGTCCTGTTGCTGCTTTCGCTCAAGCCAACAATGGTGCGGGCGAGGGGAAAACTGAGGTCCACGTCGATTTTTATAAGCTGCCGCCGGGCCGCCAGGATGAGTGGCTAGCTTTGTATAAGAAGTCCCACTTTCCCATGATGAAATGGCAAATCGAGCACGGACAGATCATAAGCGAGACAGTCTACACGCGTGCAGTACACGAACTGTCCCCGTCGTGGGACATTGCAATCGTGATCGTGCTTCCCCCAGTGGGGCAGAGGAAAAAACCGGAGCTAACACGGGCACAACTGATGAGGAAGATCTATCCCGATCTTGAAGAGTATGTGAAGGAGGAGAGACAACGTTGGGCACTTACAGTCGAACACTGGGACGAGCGATGGGTTGAGGTCGACATTGAGAAAAACCCATCTCTGTACTATCCAAACCCGGATTGAGTCGACATCGCATGCTAACACGTAAGGTGGGCCAGGGTAAAAATGGGATCTGAAGATTCTAGAATTTAAGATCCGATGAAAAAAACCAAGTCCACAGCCTGCCGCGCAACAGGCAGCCCGCACCTCAAAAGAGCCAACTTGATAGCATAGGAACGATGATATTTCTAAAAGCAAGGAAACGACGAGCGGAGGATCGATGAGAGGAACATTCGGAATTTTGTTGTCCGTTCTGGTCTTAGGGGCTTTGAGCCCAACCGTAGCTTTAGGCCAGGCGAACAACGGTGCCGGTGAGGGCAAACCCGAGGTTCACGTCGATTACTATAAACTGCCGCCTGGCCGCCAGGACGAATGGTTAGCTCTTTACAAGAAATATCATTACCCCATTGTTCGGTACATGATTGAGCACGGACAGATGACGACCGAAACGATCTATACGCGGGCCGTTCATGAGCTGTCTCCCTCGTGGGATGTCGCGATCGTGATCGTAATCCCCCCGGCGGGTCAGAGGAAAAAGTCGGAGTTCACCAGAGCACAGCTCATCCGTAAGCTATACCCAGATCTGGATGACTATGTCCAGGGAGAGAGGAAGCGTTGGGCGCTGACTCTTGAGCAGTGGAACGAATCATGGGTTGAGATAGATATAGAAAAGAACCCATCACTGTACTACCCAAAACCGGATTGAGTTGGGAATTTATAGCCCAGGTCCTTGCCGGAGGGCACTGTCCGGCAGGAAGAAAATATTGGCATTCTTAGGAATAGCGGGAGAAGGGGAGACAATGAGGAAGGTATATTATTTGTTCTTGTTTGTTGTCCTTTACGCAATCCCTGGGCGCGGGCAAACATTCGAGCCACTGACTCCAGTTCAGACGATTGAACTGCCAGATGTGCCAGAGGGCCCGTATACAGATCACCTCTGCGTGGACACAAAGGGACATCGGCTGTTCACCACTATGCAAGCTCAGAAAGCTGTGGCGGTTGTTGACCTCGATACCGGGAAAGTCCTAAAGAATATTCCCGTAGGAAATCCTCACTCCTGTGCTTATCGGAGTGACCTTGACCAGCTCTACGTTGCCGATGGAGACCCGATGCAGCCAGGGCTAAAAGTTTTCAGTGCGCGCGACTACCACCTTGTTAAAGCCATTGGACTCGAAAAACGTAGCGATTCAATGGTATATGACCCAAATTCAAAGCTCCTCTATATCGTCAATGGGGGCGCCAGCGGGAAGTTAGATTACTCGTTGATTAGCATAATAAATACAACAACAAGCGAGCGCGTAGGCGACGTCAAGGTTGCATCCGAGGTGCTCGAGGATATGGATATCGCCCCTTCTGGGTCGAGACTCTACATCACTGAAGAGGACGCTAACAAGGTAGTAGTTGTGGATCCGCAGAAGCGATCAGTACTGCAAACTTGGCCGATTACTAAAGGCAGTACGCCTGTGGCCACCGCAGTGGACGAATTGCACCACCGATTGTTTGTCGCATGCCGTACCACTGATTTGCACGGTGTGATCGTGGTGATCGATACGGATACGGGGAAAGAACTCCGAGCACTTCCTATCGGCGGCTGGCTTGACTATATGGTGTTTGATGCGCAAAGCGGGCGAATTTACGGTGTGTGTGGCGTGGGCGATATTTATGTTTATCAACAGCTTGCCCCCGATAATTACGTTCTGCTCGGGAAAGCTGAGACCGCCCTCATGGCCAAAACGGGCCTGCTGGTCCCGGAATCCCGTCGGTTTTATGTGGCTGTCCCAATGATGGCTTGGAAGCCCGCGAGGATTCTTGTCTTTCAGGTTGAGTGAATTGTATCGCAGTTTGGTGGCACCGTGAGCCGTGCTCGTATCGTTTTGGCGCTGCTGGTGGAAGCAGCGATATTCGCACAGAATTCGCCGTCGACGGCAGATCAAAGATTTGATCGCCTAGGTCATCCTGCTCAAGCCCCACGTCACGCATGTCTTGGTTTGTGAGGCAACTCTGAGTTTCCGGCGTTGCGTACTCCCCTCTTCTTTACGCGGCACCGGACGCCAGCGCCTCAGGCGGGTTGACACACCCCCTCCCGCCTGGGGCGCGGTCAATATCAAGGCGTCATCACGTGCGTTAAGTCACTTTGATCCCGAATGTCATGTCAACTGTACCACGCCTGTCGCAATTCAGTTCTTGACGTCAAGGAGAAGCCGTGCTAGTTGTGACCATCTGTTCATCCATGATGATCAAGTCAGGATTTCTGCAAGCGCGGTAGCAAACTGGCAATTTAAGATTTGTTAGGGAGGACCATTGAAGAAACTAATCTTAACGTTGACTGCTGGTTTATGTATCGCTTTTCTCGGGAGAGGACAGAATAATCTGAAGCCACCTTTGGCCCTCGTTCAGACCCTCGAAATGCCTGAAATACCCACCTTCATGTTTGCTGGCGATCTTCAGGTGGACTTGAAACGAGATCGCTTATTTGCTGCACTGCAAGCTACGAAATCTGTCGGTGTATTTGACCTGAAGACGGGCAAGCAGATAGCGAGTATGCCGGTGGAATATCCTCACACCGTCATGTACATGAGTGAATTTGACCAGTTGTACGTGACCGACCAGTCGAAATCAGAGCCGAGTCTGAAAATTTACGACGGTAAAAACTATCATCTGGTGAAGCTGATTAAGCTGCAGGCACGAGCCGATGCAGCCGTATACGATCCGGATTTGAAGCAGTTCTTCGTCGACAATGGGGGTGCCGCCGCGAAGCAAGACTATTCTCTAATAAGTGTTATCGACACAACAACGGGAACTCTCATTGGGGATATTAAGGTACCGGGGGAAACCTTAGAAGCCTTAACGCTAGAGCCCTCGAGCTCGCGCCTGTACGTGAATATGAGGGACGAGGATGAGGTTGGTATTGTAGACAGGAAGAAGAGGACATTTCTTGAGGCTTGGCGGGTTACTAAAGGCCACTCTCCTACGGCCATCGCCCTGGACGAGAAGCACCATCGACTCTTTGTCGCTTGCCGAAGCACGGATATGCATGGGGATATCGTGGTCTTTGACACGCAGACTGGGCGGGAACTCGATTCGCTGCCTATTGGAGGGATGGTGGACGAATTGAATTATGACGAACCAAGCGGACGGCTGTACGCTTCGTGCGGGACAGGTGAGATCACAGTTTATCAACTGACGGACGCTGACAAATATGCTCTCCTTGGCAGAATTGATACGGGAATCATGGCTAGGTCCGGCTTGCTGGTGCCTGAGCTTAATCGCTATTTCTCTTCGGTTCCCAGAATGGGAACTCAGATGGCGAAGATTCTGGTCTTTAAGGTACAGTAATTCGGGAAATGAGAGGAGGAATTCTCATCCTGAATCACGTGGGCAATCGCTCAACCTGATCCGCCGCATACGGCACGCAACGTACTCACCTTCTGGCCCGGGCTGCCTTTGCCTACTCTGTTTCTCTGTTCTATTGGTTTCCGGTTCCATTCCTGGTTTTTCTAAGGCTGTGTTCGAACCCGATTTGATAGCGTACGTTATCTCACCGACATGAATCGCGCGAAACGGGCTAGAAGTCCGGTGGTGGGAAGTGACACCAACGGATTCTTTGTCCGTTGGTCAAATCGCGTGGTCCTTAATATATCAGCCATTTTAAGCTTGACAGCAACTTGATACTGAAAGAGCCTAGAAAGTAACGCGCTCGCACTCAAAATACAACCAGGTATGTTCGGTCTGCCGTTCAGTGCTATAAATTTCAAATGCCCAAAATCATCGAGCAATGGCTGCTCTACAAGTACATAAATGGCGACTTCACGCCGTTATCAAAGTCGTTCAAAACGAAGGAACAGGCGGAGATGGCGCGTCTAAAATATCCTGAGCGCGAGCGCAGAGAAATTGGGGTGGGTGTGATTCGGATCGAGAAGTAATCGGTCAGAGAGGGACGCCCCACGGTGAGGAGCGTCCCTGCCATAAGTTCAAACTACATGATACTAAGCGCAGTATACGACTGCGAAATCTGTCTGACAATCATAGGTCCGTTATTTGTGCTCTTCCGGCGTGTAGTCGCGGCACTTGCATCCGGGATTCCAACACGGATTCGTCTCGCCTGCGGGGGGGCTTCCAGTGATGAGCGATGCCTGGATGGCAGCGGCACTCCTTTTTGGATGTGCGGTGTTTAAAGCGGCCTCTTCACGTCGTGTGATGTCCAATCGCTTGTTGGATAATGCATTTGGACCCCGACCACGAAGGAATTGTCCTTATACGGTTGACAGTGAACGACGCGCGCACGTGAGTAGAAATCTCCACGGATGGAGCGAACAGACACCTGCTGATTGGGCTGCCACCTCCTCTTAGAGACAACTCGGGCACCATGGCAACTAATGTCGATAGTGGGAGCAACTTCGGTGGAAGGATTATCTTCGCTATAAAGATTCACAAACATCTTTACAGCGATGCGAGGTTCCTTCCGGCCAGATAGGGGTGTGTCCACCAACTCTTCTCCATTGGGCCGGGAGGACCAACACCCGAATCCTAACATTCGGGCTTCTTAGAGCAATAGTACTAAGGGGGCAGGTTCAAGTCCTCGGTCGCTACACCTAGCTCCGTGTGGTCGGCTACCGAAAGACACACGTCGCACTGAAGAGGGCGTCGGAGGTCATTTGGCCGAGTTACTCTTTGGCTCAGGAAAAAGCCCACCGACGAGGGCGCGGAAAGAGCCGCTTCGCTTGTTGCAGCAAATCCCTTAAATGGAGATGTCAGGGTGTTCGTTTTCATTCATGTTCGTTCCCGTAGCTGCGCATTCGGGTCAAGAATTAATCGGTCGGAAGAGGGACGCCCTTTCGGAGTAGGAGCGTCCCCGGTCAGATGCATTTGTGGACTTAGCTAACAGCGACTGTACATTTGTCGCAACGGGATGCTATCAGGTATTCACCTGAATTTTGGCCGGTGATCAATAGGCGGAGCGGCTGCGCAGTCGGCGGTGGATAGGTGGCTCACGATTGACGCGGACAATCGAAAGTTGCAGGATGATGCCGGAGGTTGGTCATGCCCCAAGTTCAAATGAAGCAGTCTTATATCCCCATGACTATTTCCTGCAATCACTGCCAGCAAGAACAGATCGTGCACATGCAAGCCCGAACCGGATATTGGCAAATGGCACATCAATCCGTTAAGTGTGTGAAGTGCGGGCAGTATTTCGACGTGATGATTCCCGACGCTATCATCGCCGGGCCGTTCCTTTCGCTTAAACTACTTACATGACCGTTGTGATATAGTCGAGCAACTCCAAATCTCGAATGGTTGGGAAGCCCGGTGCAAGCTGGGCTTTTTCCTTTTATGAATTCCCATTGCCTGCGACTCTGCTTGGTGTAACTATACTGTTCTTCAAAACCGCGTCATTCCTCTAACGATGGTGCGGTAAACTAAGCCAAGGCCCGGCCCCGCCGCCGGGCCTTTTCTATTACACCTACCCCGGCTTCTTCGCGGTTCCGATGCGGTTCTTGATAGGCCCGAACCCTCTGGCGACCGTCGACACGGTGCGGGGCATCAAACGCTATACGAAAGCAATTTGTTGAATCGACGCAGGACGGCCAATCATTGACCCAGTTACTTCACTTCCAGGGCACGTCTGGCGCGTTGTCTCCGCTTTGAGATAGATTTCTCGCGGAGGACTCAATGAACATTCTGGCGGCAATCAAACGTGAAGAGCGAAAGCTCGAGAAACAGTTGGGCAAATTGCAGAAGCAATTAGAGGGCGTGCGAGCCGCCGGAAAAGCGTTGGGGAATTCAGCTGGGCGTGAGCTATCGGGGATAAAAAAGCGAGTTCTCTCTGAAGCCGGTAGGGCGAAGATTGCCAAGGCCGCCAAGAAGCGGTGGGCTAAGATGCGAGCACAAGCGAAAAAGGCCATGAAATAGTTCGGGAAGCGAAGTCAAAACAATTGTTTCCTCCCTCGGATGCTCACTAGGTCCTGATTAGCGCATTATAAAAGGGCGCCCGTTTGGAGTAGGTTTTGTTCGTTCGCATCAACGCCTACAACAGGGAGCGCCCTCATGAATGAAGCCAAGTATATTGGGCTGGATGTGCATCAGGCAACGATCTCCGTCTCTATTTTGGATTCCTCCGGCAAGCTGGTGATGCCGGCCATTCTCGAGACGAAGGCTGAGACCATTCTGCAGTTTATGCGCGGCCTACGAGGCAGTTTGCATGTGACGTTGGACGACGTCTGCCTTTGTTACGATCCCACAACTCATTTATTTGGAAGTAGATTTTTGAGCCGGTGCAACTTGCTGGCTAGAAATTGAAGCGTTCGAGCGGTCGCGGCACTTGATTCACAAACTTCCCAGAACCCTGTTTCTGGCCAGTGACGGGTATGATTAGCCGAGTGAAAGGAAATCGGTAAACACAAGCGCGTTTAGCGGTACCGAGCAGTAGGCATTACTTCCCGATTCAATCGGGCGCAATTCTCATGAGCAAGGACCGAATAATTAGGCTTTGGCCTCCTTCGTGCCGGGTCTCATGCGCCTATACCCGGGGTGAACGCCGGGAGAAAGTCCCTGCTCGGTCGCGATCTTCTGAAGGAGCTCGCCGAGCTGTTCACGTTCGGCAGCGGTCAACGAGGCGCATAACGATTCCATGTGCTCGCGACCGATGCGGCCTATTTCACTAAGCGTCCCCTGACCTTCCTCGGTCAGATGCAGTGCATATAGGCGGCGATCATTGGTGTTTGGCCGGCGTTCGACCAGGCGTCGTTCCTCGAGCGCGTCGAGTATCGCCACCAAACGACTGGGATGGATGCCGAGTCTCGTCGACAGATCCTGCTGACTGATCCCGCCGGAGGCGCCCAGCATGCGCATGATCCCGGCGTCAGGCGGTGTGAGATTGAGGCGGGAGACGCGCTCGCCGAATCGCATGGCTGCATGCGCGCCCACTTGGGCCAGCAGGAAGGCCAATGGGGCTTTTGTCCTTTGCATGATATATGGTTGCATTTTCCAATCGTTTAGTATATAAACGATTATATTATGAAACCAACTTCTCCAACACGATTTGCCGGGCCTCCACTCTTGCCGCTCGCCATTGTTTACACGCTACTGTTCGTCGCCAATATCGCTTCTGCGGTTTTGCTGCGCCATGGCCCGTCGTTCGTTACCCCCTTCGGCGATGCCGAGGCCGCACGTGCCTTCTTTGCCGCGAACGCATTCGCAGTCAAGGTGAGCGCGTTCTTCTTCTTCGGCTCCGCGGTGCCACTTGCCATCTACACCGCCACGGTTGTTAGCCGACTGTGTTATCTCGGCGTGCGCGCCGCGGGAACGAACATCGCGCTCTTCGGCGGCTTCGCAGCGTCGGGAGTGATCGCAATCTCTGGCATGTGCACGTGGGTGCTTTCGGTCTCCGAGGTGTCGGCATCGCTCGTAGCTACGCGTGTTCTGTACTTCATGTCGTTCTTGTTCGGTGGCGCTGGCTTCGCGGTGGCCTTTGGGCTTCTCGCTGCTGGAGTCTCGGTTACCAGCCACTTTGCTCGCTTGTTGCCGCGCTGGTTGGTCGTACTGGGAATGATCGTCGCCGTGGCCGGCGAGCTGTCTTCTTTGAGCCTGATCGCCCATCCCGCAAACCTGGCAATCCCAGTAACGAGGTTCGTTGGATTCGCCTGGCTGATCCTAGTTGGCGGGCGCTTGCCAGAAACGCTCCGTCGTACAGAAGCAGCGTCCCCAGAAGGGGCAACAGCATGAGCTCTTTACGAGATCAGGTCGCCCTGGTAACGGGCAGTTCACGGGGCATCGGAGCAGCAATCGCCAAATCATTTGCGCAACAGGGGGCCAAGGTCGTGGTCCACGGAAGGGACGGCGCAGCGCTATCTTCCATCCGAAAAGAAATCGAGCTCGCAGGCGGCCGTTCGATGCAGGTAAGTGGTGATGTCACGAACTTTACCGATGTCGAGGCCGCTCGTCTTCGGATCGAAGGTGAGTTCGGACCTGTAGACATCCTTGTCGCTAACGCGGGAGGGAGCCTTACTCCCCCCGGCCCGCTGGAAGATACGAGCGAAGAAGGATGGCGTGCGTCCGTCGACGGAAACCTCACGGCGACATTCCTTACTATTAAGAGTTTTCTGCCGGGTATGAAAGAACGCCGACGAGGCAGCATCATCACGATCTCCTCGGCTGCTGGGCGCCGTCCACACCCCAGGTCGCCGATCCCTTACTCCGTCGCGAAGGCTGGGATCGAACTCATGTCCCAAGATGTCGCGGCGCAGGCCGGCCCGTACGGCATTCGGGTGAATTGCATTGCTCCCGAGACGATTCTCACCGAACGAAACCTCGAGCGAATTCCGAAGGAGCAACTTGCATCGTTGGTGGATACTCACCCACTCAAGCGTCTGGGCACTCCGGAGGATGTCGCATGCGCCGCAGTCTTTCTCGCGTCAGATGAGGCGGGCTGGATCACCGGCGTCGTACTGGACGTTGCAGGCGGAGCGGTAATGCTTAGATGAGCAGCGAGGGTTAAATCCATACTCCAGCTACGGTCAGTCATCGACTCTTCAGCCACACCGAAGTGTTCTGGGCAATCTTACTGCGATTAGTAACGGGAAGTCGGCATCTCGTCAGCAAACCAAACACTGACGAGATGCGCGTTTCTCAGGACTAATCAGTGCAGGGACGAACTTCTGGGCTCAATCCTCCATCCAATGACTTGCGACACTAGCCCCGAGTAGTGCCTAGCCGTCAGGCGGAAACACGACTAAGCACCTCGGCACTTGTTGAAGCCCCTGAAGTCGCTTGAGCCATGTATTGATATTTATGCGGTGGCGGCGCGGATCTGCGCGGCCGGCACGACGACCTCAACAAGTCCAGTCGCAACGTCATACACGAGGCCTGATATAAGCCACTCGCTCGGCAACGCCGGAATCGCCCGGAGCAAAGCAACGTCGGCGGCAACCGCAGCGCGGGGATCGCTGACCGCTTTTGTCTTGAGTTCTGCTTCCGGTATCTGAAAATAACGCGCCAGCCTGTCGGGGTCGCCCACAAGGCGAGTGATGCCGCAATCGGTGTGATGAAGTACGATGATGTGAAATTCACCGCCGCCTCCAGGAGTCTCCCCTGCAACTTCACCGATTCGCCCGAGTAATCCCAACTGCTCCAACAACCCCGGTGTGATTCGACCGCCGATGTTACGCATCACGACGGCCTCACCCGGTTTAATTCCGAGTATATCAGCAGGATCCACACGCATATCAGCGCAACCGACGACGATCGCCTTTACATTTGGCAGCGCCTGCGGCAGCGAGGGCATTAGTGTCCCCGCAGCAGACTGCTGAGCTGCAAAGCTTTTGTTACGTCGTAACATAGAGTCAAGACTGTTCATGTTGATTTCTCCTTGATAGCTAGATGTTGCCTGACGCTCTGTGGGTTCATGCTGAGCGCCGACGTCTTCACCCGCTCACAACCGGATTTTGATGGCGCGCCCGATCGTTTAGCTACACGGCGAACCGTTGAACCCACTTATGACCTCAGTAGCGAGAAGTCGGCATCTCGCCAGCAGTACAACGGTTACTGCTAGCGCGTCAGTACTAATCCGACGGAAGCACGGATCACTTCCGGGCAGAATCCTGAGCAATAACCGCAATTCTGTTAGGAAAAATTCTGTTTGTACCTTCTCCATTTCAATGCTAGGTCCTTTACTTATTGGCAGCTGTCTGATATTTCTCAGCCGGAACCGCTGTCCACTCATAAACAGTTACGGTTCTTCATGAACGAATCGGCGGTGAGAATCACTGCAGACTGGAATGGAAAACTGATGTTCCGCGAGGTGAGTCGTCCGCCGGCAACGCCGGCGCATGGCGCAACACAACGAGAAATGAGCAACACTCCAGGACATTATCAGGTTCCGAAAAGCGTCCTTGTACTCGGGATATGCTTTGCGCTCACGTTGGGGCCGGGGGTGCGCGGGCAAGAGGCTGCTTCAGAAAAAGCTAGTTCGACAAATCAACAATCAGGAATGGGTGGCGGCGCCAGCACGGGGGGGGCGCATGCGCCGGTTAAGGACGCACTTTCTCGCCCCATTACGGCCGGCGGTTTTGTGGATGGTGCCCCGATCGTGTTCGCGGACATCACGCACCAAGCTGGTCTCGACAAGTTTCATCACCGCTCGGGATCCTATGAAAAGAACAGTATTCTTGAGACCCCTGGGTCCGGAGTGGCTTTGCTGGACTACGACAATGATGGATGGCTCGATATTTTCTTGCTCAACGGCTCTACCTTTCGGGCATTCAAGGGGCTGGAACCGGCGCCACGCGCGATGTTGCTTCACAACAATCGGGATGGGACCTTCACTGACGTAACAGAAAAGGCAGGGGTGGCTAACGAGCGCTGGGGATTTGGCGTTGCCATCGGCGACTACGACAACGACGGCTGGCCGGACATTTACGTTGCGAATTACGGCAAGAATCGCCTTTACCATAATAATCACGATGGGACGTTCACGGATGTCGCCGAAAAAGCAGGCGTCGCCCTCGGCGGATGGTCCGCGGGGCCCACGTGGGGCGATTACGATCACGATGGTCTGCTTGACCTGTTCGTGCCGGGCTACGTGAAATTTGATATGGACAATCCTCCGTCAGCCGGACGAAACGGACTGCCCGCATCCCTGTGCCAGTTTCGCGGGGTCAACGTGATGTGTGGGCCGCGCGGATTGCCCGGGGAAAGTGATCATCTGTTCCACAACAACGGTGACGGTACTTTCACGGATGTGAGCGTAAAAGCGGGAGTTTCTGACCCGCGAGGATATTACGGATTTGCGTCCGTATTCGTCGATCTGGATGATGACGGGTGGGTAGATCTCGCGGTCGCCAATGACTCAGTACCGAAATATCTCTATCGCAACCGGCACGACGGGACATTCGAGGACATCAGCTACATGTCAGGGTTCGCGCTGAACGACGGCGGCCGGGAGCAAGCTTCGATGGGCATCGGAGTTGGAGATTACAACCGCGACGGAAGAGTTGACCTGGTAATCACCAATTTCTCCGACGACTACAATACGCTTTATAGGAACGACGGGGATGCAATCTTTTCGGATGTCAGCTTTCAGGCTGGGATTGCCGAACCGACGATCCCGTTCCTGGGCTGGGGCACAGGATTTCTGGACTATGACAACGATGGACTGTTGGACATCTTTTTCGCAAATGGCCACGTTTATCCCGGCGTGGACAAACAGGATTGGGGCACGACCTGGGCACAGCGTCCGCTGTTGTTCCGCAACGTTAACGGCAAGAAGTTTCAGGAAGTTCCCCCAGCCACGGGGAGCGGGCTCGCCGTTGTGGTGCCCGCTCGCGGCGCCGCGTTCGGCGACCTCTTCAACGACGGACATATAGATGTAGTGATGAACAACATCGACACAACCCCGACGCTCTTGCGCAATATGGTCAGAAATGGAAATCACTGGATTTGTTTTAGATTGGTAGGCGGAGCAAAGAGTCCCCGCGATGCCATTGGGGCAAAAGTGTTTGTGACTGCGGGAGGGTTCAGGCAGCGTGCTGATATCTTCAGCGGAGGAAGTTATGGGTCGAGTTCCGATATGCGCCCGCATTTTGGCCTCGGCGGCGCGGTGAAAATCGACAAGATTGAAATTCACTGGCCCGATGGCGCGCGAGAAGAAGTCACAGTACCCGAGGTAGATCGGATCTTTACAGTTGTCGAAGGAAAGGGAATACAACAGAAGCCCGAGTAGCTGGCGGTTCAAGAGAGTAGAGATGGAGAGGTTGGAAGCAAATTGAATGGTCAATGGCGCGGAGACGCAAGGAAAACGGTTGTGGCGGTCGCGCTGCTGTTTTTTCCACACTTCGATGCCGTGCGCGGGCAAGCTCCTTCTGCGAGGCCGCCCACAGGACAACTTCAGAAACTAGTTGGCCCCCCCGAAAACAAACCGGCAAAATTCGTTGATATCACCGCGCAAAGCGGCGTGCAATTTCACTACATGGCGTCTCACGGTACGCGCAAGTATCTGCTCGAAACGATGGGGCCGGGTGTCGCACTCTTCGATTACGACAACGACGGACGACTGGACCTGTTTGTAGTCAACGGCGCGCCTCTCGCCGATCCGACCCCGAAAGGGACAATCCCACAAAAAGCCGGCCCTAAATACTGGAACCGCCTTTTTCACCAAAAATCAGATGGAACATTTGAAGACGTCACCGAAAAGGCGGGACTACAAGGCGCGGGATACGGAATGGGAGTAGCGGTCGGTGATTACGACAATGACGGCTATGAAGATTTGTATGTAACGGCATATGGAGGAAACAAGCTGTACCACAATAACGGTGACGGAACCTTCACCGACGTTACGGACAAGGCTGGGGTTGCCGGAGGCGGCTGGTCGAGCAGCGCGGCGTGGGTTGATTTGGATGGCGATGGATTGCTTGACCTGGTTGTGATCCGGTATCTGGAGTGGGATTTCAAGGATATCTGGTGTGGGGAGCACAGAGAAGGATACCGCTCTTACTGCCACCCCGATATTTTCCAGCCTCTGGCTCCACTGGTGTTTCGCAACGACGGCAACGGTCATTTCACAGAAATATCCGAACGGATTGGCCTGTCAAAACCGGGAAAAGGCCTGGGTGTGGCGATCGCAGACTATGATCTGGACGGCCACATTGATCTTTTTGTGGCCAATGATTCGATGGTGGAGTTCCTCTATCACAACAAGGGGAACGGGACGTTTGAAGAGGTTGGGCTGGCGGCCGGGGTGGCGGTTGACGGCGATGGCCGTACCTATGCGGGGATGGGTGTCGATTTCGCCGATTACAATAACGACGGATTTCCAGACATTGTGGTAACCGATCTCGCCAATCAGAACTACGCTCTTTACGACAACAACGGCGACGGCACGTTTTCCTACGCAAGCTTATCCACCGGCGTAAGTCGCATGACGCTCACACACTCGGGGTGGGGAGTGAGATTCTTTGATTTCGACAATGACGGCTGGAAGGATTTGGTGTTTGCACAGGGCCATGATCTGGACACCATTGAGTTGAATTTCCCGACCCTTCGGTATCGAGAACCGTTGCTATTGGCTCGAAACACCGGTCATGGGTTTGTCGATGTTTCCGCGCAGTCAGGCACGGTTTTCGAACAGCGCTGGGTGGCTAGAGGTTTGGCTGTGGGGGACATCGACAATGACGGCCGGCTGGATGTGGTTGTCACCAACAACGAAGGGCCCATTTACATTCTTCACAACGAAACCGAGCCGCGGCAGCATTGGTTGAGCGTGGGTTTGGTTGGGCACAAGAGTAATCGCGACGGTATAGGTGCTTGCATCAAGATCACAACCGCAAGCGGTTCGCAGTGGGCTACTGTAACGACCGCGGGCAGTTATCTTTCTGCCAGCGATAAACGGGCTCACTTTGGCTTAGGCGCAAACGAGAAAGCATCGAGTGTGGAAATCCGCTGGCCAAGCGGCATCGTGCAGACACTTCGGAACGTCGGGGCCGACCAATTCCTTAAAGTAGATGAGCCTGCGGCAGAGGTTTCCTCCGGCAGCGGCCCAAAATGAGATGGATCCATCCATCCCGGCTTTGCATCACCGTGATCTTTTTCGGCGTTGTTTTAAGCTGGTGGCCTTGCGAGGCATGCGCTCAAGCAGATACATACGCGCGCGCGGTGGCCTCGTTCAAAGCCAAAGAATATCGCAAGGCCGCGGATCTATTCACGCAAGTAGAGGCGGAGTCTGCGGGAACCACGGATGCGGTGCTTTACAAGGGGAAATGTCTCGCAAACCTTGGGGATTTTGCGGAAGCAGAAGCCACTCTGCGCTCATATTTGGAGAGACACCCAGAATCCCCGGATGCTCTTGCTTTCCTGGGATTCGTGCTACATCGCGAGAACAAACCTCAGGAGTCCCTGGAGTTCTATAATCGCGCGGCGAGGATTGAGGCACCACACGCCGATGATCTGAAGATTGTCGCGCTCGATTACGTATTGCTCAACGACTTGCAGGACGCGGTGAAATGGCTCGAGAAATGCACGGCGATGGAGGGATCGAATGCTGATTGCTGGTATTACCTGGGGCGGGCCTACTTCACGGACGGGCGGTTTCGGGAAGCCAAGCCATCCTTCCAAAAGGCGCTGGAGTTCCGGCCGCGCGATGCCAAGGCGGAGGATTATCTCGGACTGATCCTGGAATCTGAGAATCAGCGGGAAGCAGCAATCCAGGCTTATGAGAATGCGATTTCATGGCAAAGAGAGTCGGGGCATGTGAGTGAGCATCCCTATCTGCATTTGGCCATGTTGTTCGATAGGCAAGGTAGCAGCGAGCAATCGATTGCGCCGCTTCTGGAGGGGTTCAAGATCAATCCCCAGAGCGCGCTACTTTATAGCGAGCTTGGCCAGGTCTATATGCATCTGGGCCGGTACAAAGAGGCCAGCGAGCAACTGGAAAAAGCATTATCACTAGACCCCCGAAATGCGAGCGGCCACTTTCAGTTGGGGAAGGCTTACCGGCAATTGGGAAAAATAAAGCAGGCGAACGCGGAATTCGCAAAGGCGCAGGAACTGTTTGGGACCGGGCAGGGGCCGACGAACTAGGAACAGGGCACTCGAAGCGGGGGAAGCCGGCGGAGCTAAAGAGAAAACACTATTGACAAGGGGAAAAAGGTCGTATATATAGCAGTTACTTGGTTTATGAATGTAAGCGATTACATTTTTCGATGCCCAGGGAAACTTGCGCGAGCCTCACTTCTCGCGTCGCTCTGTGTCTCTCTCCTGACGGCTTCTATTTCTCTTTCTCAGGACAACCCGAAAGTTGCGGAACTCCTTCACGAAGGGGCGAATTCCATGCGCGCTGGAGAGGTTGCTGATGCGCTTAATTATTTCACCCAGGCGTCTGCCCTGGCCCCTCAGGTTGCCGAAATTAAGCTCAACATCGCGATAGCTCTGAAAGATGAAGGGAAGTATCAGGAAGAAATTTCGGCTCTACAATCCGCACTTAAGCTGAACCCTTCCCTCAAGGGGGCGAATTTGTTTCTGGGCGTCGCCTACTACAATTTGGACGAGTACAACAAGGCTCGCGAGGCTTTGAAGCGAGAATTGAAACTGAATCCACGTGACTCCCAAGTCTTGATGTGGATGGGCGTGGTGGATTTAGCGGCAAATGACCCAGAAGACGCGGTCCGGTCGCTGGACATGGCGGCGGAACTTGCACCGAAGGACGTGGATATTCTCTTTCATCGAGGCCGCGCTCACCTCCTTGTTTCGGAGTCCAGCTATCAGAGGATGTATCAGAGCGAACCAAACTCCTGGCGCGTTCATGAGGTTCTGGCGCAGGCATACGCAACTGGTGACCGGCAGGTGGATGCAATCGCCGAGTATAACGAGGCGATTCGGCTCGCGCCCGGTGAAACGGGCCTTCATTTGGAACTCGGAGATGTGTATTACGCCGCAAGTCAGCCGGAAAACGCGGAAGCGGAATATACGGCTGAATTGAAATTGGATCCGAACAGTATTGCCGCGATGTATAAGCTCGGCAGCTTGAGGGTGGACCGTGGCAAGGCGGGAGAAGCAATTCCACTGCTTCAAGCCGTGCTGGCCAAGGATCCGGCTTTTGCAGACGCCTACTACTATCTGGGACGCGCGCAAGACGCGACTGGGGATCAGGAGAAATCAGTTCTCGCCTTAAAGCGGGCCATCGAGTGCAAACCGTCCAACGATACACTGCAGCGCAGCTACTATCAGTTGAGCCGCGTATACCGGAAGCTTCATCAGGACAATGAGGCAAAGCTCGCCCTGGCCCGGTTTCAGGAACTAAAGCAGCAGTCCGATGCCGATCAGCAAAAGAATCTGCGGGACAGAATGAAGAGGCAGGAACGCCGGAATCAGGAACAAAACAAGGACGGCAGTGGCGGGTAGCCGGGAACACCGGCGCCACAGCCACTTTTTTTGGGGTTGAAATGTAAGCGGTTACGAGGGGTGGTCGGCAAGTCAAGAACGGATCTGAGGAGGATTTGTGAAATCATATTGCAGCTTCCTTGCCAAAAGGGCCTTACCGTTGCTCTTTGCCGGCGTCCTTCTGTTCTCGGCGCATGCGCAGTCCAATCGAGGCACCCTGTCCGGCACGGTCCTGGATCCATCCGGAGCCGGTGTGCCCAATGCCGAAGTGACCGCCACGCAACCGGACACGGGCTCGATCGCGACCACCACGTCTACATCCTCCGGCGAATATCGATTCGGACAACTCACGCCGGGAACCTATACCGTCGTCGTCAAGGCTGTGGGTTTCAAAGCCGGTACTTTTGTGGGGATTGTGGTTTCCATCGATAACGTAACTACGCGGGACCTGCAGCTGCAAATAGGAGGGAGCCAGCAGAACATTACGGTCGAAGCCTCGAATCCAACTTTGGAGTCGGAAACTTCCGACATCGGCGGAGTCATCACGCAGAAGGAGGTGCTCGATTTGCCACTGGCTTTGAGCAGCGGCATGAAGGGATTGCGATCCCCTGAAGCATTTGTGTTCACGTTGCCGGGCACCACTGGACCAGGGTCGGGGGGCGGCGGATTTGGGAACGGGGCGGTTGCGACTGGATTCGAGAACCACATTTCGGGAAGCCAGACGTTCGGTGGGGAAGTTCTTCTCGACGGCGCGAGCACCTACCGCTCGGAAAACGGGAATACCTTTGACGAGACCGCGCCTTCCATTGAGGCATTGAGCGAGTTCAAGGTATTCACCTCTTCGATGCCGGCTCAGTACGGACGAACGACTGGCGGGCTCGAGTCTTTCAATACGAAGGGGGGAACGAACGACTATCACGGAGATGTTTATGAAGTGTTCCGGAACACCGTCCTGGACGCAAACACGTGGTACAACAAACTGGAAGCCGGGCACGCCATCTCTCAGGGCCTTTCTGCCGCGGCATTTACTCGTCCCATCGACAAACAGAACGACTATGGTTTCACAGTCGGTGGGCCGGTGTGGATTCCCAAGCTTTACAATGGTCACAACAAAACTTTTTTCTTCATTTCCTGGGAAGACTACAAGCAACCGCAAAGCAACGTTCTGACCGCCACGGTGCCGACGGCCGCGCAGCGTGGCACCAATCTGAATTACGCCGATCTCTCCAGCTTCATCGCAAAGGGAGCAAATGGGCTTCCAATTCAGGTCGGCACAATTCCGAACACCGGCACATGCGCGGGCTCTCCCGCTGCTGGTCAGCCCGTTTATCAGGGAGAGATTTTCGATCCCACCGGCACGACATGCGTTGATGCCAGCAACAATACATGGAAGACCCAGGCGTTCGTCGACAATCTGGGAAACCTGAACCAGATTCCTGTTGGCCGCATCAGCAAGGTCTCCCAGAACATTCTGAATTTAATTCCCGGGCCGACGCAGTCGGGAATTAATACCAACAACTATGCGGTGCAGGCTCACGCCAATAACTACAACACGTCGATCACCGGCCGCCTGGATCAGAATTTTGGCGCAAATCACAAGGTATTCGTTACCTATTCACAGCGTGAAAATTTGCCGCCGCCCTATGTTGGATATCCCACCCCGGCCGATCCGAACGGATTTCAGGATTTCACCACACACTTCATCCGCGGAGGCTGGGACTGGATCCTGGCAAGCAATCTGGTGAACCACGTGAACCTGGGTTACAACCGCACGAACAGCGTGAATCTGGGAACGGTGTTAAAGAACTACCCGACCACGAATTGGGATGAGAAGTTGGGAATAACTGGGGCGCCGGTGACGAACAGCTTCCCGCAAATCAGCATCGGCGCGGGGTTCACGAACGCCGGAGATGCCACGCAAAACTACACCATCGACAACGGGTATCGTTTTAACGATAACTTCCTGTGGACCAAGGGGAAGCACGCCTTGACCTTTGGTTTCGATTACCGCTACCAGATTTTCGAGCCCCAAATCCTCAATAGTGTCGCTGGAAATTTCAATTTTGGCGGTGGCGAAACAAATGTCAGCACCGGCCCGGCCGGCGGCCAAACTGGGAATTCCTACGCGAGTTTCCTGCTGGGCGCGGTGGATAGCACCGGGTTCTATACCGTCGCCGCGCAGCCAAAATTCCTCGCGAAATACTGGGCGCTATTCGTCCAGGACGACTACAAGATCAGGAAGGATTTGACCCTAAATCTCGGTCTGCGCTGGGACGTCGAGTATCCGCGCACCGAATCGCACAACAATCAGACGAATTTTTGTTTTACTTGCCCCGATTCCGCGGCGGGAAACTTGCCGGGAGCACTCGAATTTGCCGGCGTGGGCACCGGACGCCTCGGAGTGACTGGCGAACGCTGGGTCAATATCTGGTACAAGGGTTTCGCGCCGCGCATAGGCTTCGCCTATACGCCCCCGTTCACGCGTAATCGGATGGTGGTGCGCGGTGGCTACATGATTTACTACGGCCCGATGGAATGGGGAGATTTCAACGGCCAGAGCGGACAACAAGGCTTTAACGGATTCAACAACATCTTCACGCAAAACGGCTCTCTCGCTCCCGCTTACTTCTGGGATAGCGGAGTTCCGAAGTTTAATTCCACCGTTCCCAATCTCGATCCCACACAACTTAACTTCCAGGGGTATAACCCGGTAATTAAGCCATCCTTTGGCCGGACGACGATGCTGCAGAATTACAGCTTTCAAATACAATACCAGGTCGCCACGGACTTGATCTGGAGCATTGGATACGTAGGACAGCACGCGACCCACCTCCATTCCGGCTACAATTCGATCAATCAGTTGAATCCGAAATTTTTTGCTTTGGGAAGCCAGCTGAACCAGCAGATCTGCGGAAACACCGCGGGCGTCGCCCTTCCCTACGCGACCTATCCGTGTAATCAATCCGTAGCGCAGGCGCTTCGGCCATTCCCGCAATATGACCGATTGGCCACGGACCAAGGTCTGGAAAATTATGGATCGTCCACGTTTAACGCGTTGGAGACCTCTCTCGAGCGTAGATTCCACAACGGTCTTCACCTGATGTTTTCCTATACCTATTCGAGGACGCTGACGAACGCGGAGAGTTCCGCACCATTTTGGTCCGCATTTGCGGGAGGCGTCACCGGTATCCAGAACCCATTTAACCTTCATGCCGAAAAAGCACTCAGCCAGCAGGACATTCCACATCAGCTTGTGCTGACCTATATCTATGAACTTCCGGTCGGGAAGGGCAAGAAGTTTGCCGGCAGTGCCACAGGACCCCTTAACCAAGTTATCGGCAATTGGACAATCAGTGGCGTGCAACGCTACTCCTCGGGCCAGGACACCATTCTCGGATGTGCGCCGGGAATTCCCGCCGATGATAATTGCGTGTATTGGAACCGCGTGCCCGGCCAGCAAATTTTCAGCGCCGCATACCTGAGCGGGCATTTCGATCCTTTCACCAACGGCGTATTCAACAAGGCCGCGTTCAGCGACCCCAATCAACACATTGATGGCTCAAATGGGGCTGCGATCATACCGGGGACTCCGTATGTTTTCGGAAATGGGCCGCGGGTCTATTCAGCACGATCGCCGTGGTATCGAGGTGAGGACTTTGCGATCATAAAACGATTCCCCATCCATGAGACTTTGAATCTTGAGTTCCAGGCTCAATTCATAAATGCTTTCAATCGCCACGTCTTCCAGCGGGCCATCGGCAATGGGCCGTTGGACCAGAATCCCGGCTTTAGCAACAATGCGACCGCCTTCGGCAATATCCTCGAATGCGGGGCTTGTGCCAATGGGCCGGTACCTCAAAAAATCACGCAGTTGCAGCTCAAGATAAACTTCTAGGGCGTGTGTTGTTAGGGAAGCAGCGCAACCGCAAAGAGGTTCCACCCCACCTCTTTGCGGTTCCAATTTTCCGGCAGGCAGAGTTCCGAAACCACGTTATTTCGCTGAATGTAACGTAAGAACCGTCACACTTGCATGGCGGAATGTAAAATCGAGGTACGCATCCTTCCACTTCGGGCTGCTTACTTGTGGGGTCACCGCTTCCGGGGCAACTTCATCGTTCTTTTCGAAAATGCTGCCGGCGTAGAGGCTTTGCGCGTTGACTTCGGGCGCAGGCCTAAAGCCATCGATCGTGAGGCGAGCATTCATATCTGACGTCACGTGCCGGTTCACGCAAAAGAGAGTGAGCGTGTCTCCCGAATCGTTCAGGGCGGCCACAACATCCAGGTAGGGAACATCCGGAATATTGGGAATCCGTTTAGAACCCTCTTCGATATTGTATTTGGGAGAATCGGTGGCGACTTCAACGGGCCGCGTGGCATCCGCATTGGAGTACATGCGGAAAGCCCAATAGGAAGGGACGCCGAAGGCACGGCCTCTGGCTTTCCAGATGCCGGCAAAATAGAGGGTGCCGGTCATGTCGGATATCGGAACAATATCCGCCGATCTCATAAGCATGTTAAGGAAGCCGGCACTGGCGATCGCTCCGCCGAGATTGTCGTAGCGCGGGCTTTTGTCGCTTTCCGTCCAGAACAGCCATTCGGTGAAGGCAATCTTTACATTATCGCGGGTGCCCGGGACCGACTGAATCTGGCTATACATTTCGCGCAACTTGCGCTCCAGTCCCACAGGCAGCGCAAAGGTGGCCTCCGCCAGAAAATCAAGCGATGGATCTTTTCGGAGGACCTCGTTGGTGGTCACGACAAAATGAGTGGATAGATAGCGGAAAGAATCAGCGTTCGACAATTGCGCCGCGTTCCAATCATGATAAAAATCCTCATCCGCTCCGGTCCCGATGAGCATCGCCTTGGGATCCAGGCGATGGATGGCATCGCTGAACGCTTTTGTCCTCTCCGCGACGCGCTGTATAGTCGGATAGCCTATCTGAAATTTGCCCCATAACTCGTTGCCCAACTCCCATAGCAGTCCACCCGAATGGTCGCCCCACCTATGATTCACGTAATCGACCCAGGCTGCGCCTTCCTCCGGAGTGCCACTGCCAAGATTCAGAGCAATCTGTGGCCTGGCGCCGACCAGTTCGCAAAACCGCAAATATTCATCGGTGCCAAACGTGTTGTACTCCGGAATTCCCCAAGCCACGTTCTTCATGCTGATTCGTTTGTCGAGCGGTCCAACTCCATCGCGCCAGTGATAGGCGGAGGTGAAGTTTCCGCCGAAGCGAATGACCGGCGACTTCATGGCTTTCGCCATCGAAATCACGTCCGGGTCCATGCCATCAACGTTATCCGCGGGCAACAGAGAAACCTGATCCAGAAGAACGCGGCCTTCGCCGGGCGCACTTACAACAAAGTCCACTGGCTCGAGCGGTGCGAAGCTGTGCTCGGGCAGCTCGAAAACAAATTCATACCGGACCCAATCCGCTCCTGATAGCTGAATCGCGGCGTGAATGAAGACCTTTTCCCGATGATTTCTTTCTCGAAGCGAAACATCCAGCGCGCGAGGTCCGCTGAGGTATTTAACATAAATGCTTCCGCGATATTTCCATGTCCGGTGGACCGGCAGATAGACCTTTTGCCGGATGCCGACTTCCTGATCGGGCAAGCCCATCACCAGCAGGGAGCGATACGAATTGGGGGCGTCGTTCCAGCGCGGTTCATACCGGTTTTCCTGAGCATAGACGAGCGGCTCCCATGGCAAGGGCAGACCAAGTTCGGAGGCACGCATGAGCTGAGGATCTGCGGCAATCATTTTCTTGATGTGAGCGGCGTCCCACAGGCCCTCCTCAAAGCTCGGATTCTCGAGGACCTGTGCCACCAGTCCTCCGTAGGTTGAATTGGCGATGGGTTCAAGAAAACTGCCGAATATGGTTCGGGGAATGCGATAACCGGCGGGCTTCGCGGCGTTGATGTGGATGTTCGTCGCATTTGATTGCGCTGAGGCTGAGGAGGTTTGAGCGGTCACCACAGGCGCGAAAAGAGGGGTGAGAAGAAGTGCGGGCAGCAGTGTGGTCAAAAAACGTTGCATGGAAATCCTCTCCGGCCGGTCGCCTAGGGGGAGGCCATGGCGCTGGCTGATTCCTTGATGTAACCGCTTACACTGTAGCATGGTAGGGTTCCCGGGAGGCCCGATTCCAGTCTGTTGCGGGAAAGCAGCCAGCCACGCGGAGTATTAGGGCCTACTTCCCTTGGATCATTTTCCGGATAAACGCAACCTCTTCGGGCCGATAGGGAGTGCCGTCGGTCCGAAAGATTTCGTGAAACCAAACCGCCGGCTCGCGATCGGTGTAGGGATGTTTCCAGGAGTCCCAAGGAAGATAGGTTTGGGTTTTGCCGGCGACCATTCCCCAATTGAAGGCCGCGACGTGGAACCGTTTCGCAATCGGCAATGACCCCTGAAAAGTGCTGCCATTTCCGCGGGCAATGTATTCCGTACACAGGATCGGGCGGCGATAGGGCTCAAGCCAGTGGATGCGTTGCTCAAACTCCGCAGGGCTGCCGTAGTCGTGAAACGAGAGCACGTCAGACATCTCAAGTTGTATTTTTTCCATTGCGTCCAGCTTGTCTGGGGAAGGTGCGTCCTTTTTCCAAACGCCGCTCGTCAGCGGTTGGCTGGGATGCACGGAGCGCGCCCAGTCGTACACCTGCGGGAGCAGTGCAGCAACCAGGGCCACCTTATCTTTGGGTTCCTTTTCAGCGTAGCTACCCTCGTTGGTGTTGTCCGGCTCATTCCAAACATCCCAGCCAAGAACCCGAGGATCCTGGGCGAAAGCGCCGACGACGCCCTTTACGTAAGCCTGAAGGCGCGGATACTGCGAAGGGTCCTGCAAAGCTTTGGCACCGGGGCTTTGCACCCAGCCGGAATTGTGCACGCCGGGGCGGGGCTCGCGCTGTTTCCCCAGCACGGGGTCGGGGTCCCAACATGAATCGAATAAAACAAAGAGCGGGCGAATCTTGTGCTTGTCCGCGATCTGAAGAAATATGTCCATCCGTTTGCGGAATCCTGCAGGATCCTGTTGCCAAAGAAGGTCGTGAAGAAAAACGCGCATGGAGTTCAGGCCAATCGACTCCGCCCATCCGAGCTCCTGGTCGATGCGCTTCGGATCGAATGTGTCGGCCTGCCACATTTCAAGCTCGTTGATGGCCGTTGCGGGAATGTAGTTGCTCCCCACCAGCCACGGCTGTCGGGCGTACCAATCAGCGGCCTGTTTTTCGCTCCACCTGGGTAAGTGCTGGGGAGATTGCGCATGCGCTCCGCTCAGGGAAATGAGCCCCAGCGCGATTACCGCCCCCCAATTGCTTAGCTTTGCGGTGAGCATTCGAATTTCCTTTCGTGGTTGAAAAGGTTTTGCCTGCACTGAACAAGCTGTGGGCCGGGATCCTCATCCGGTGTGGAGATAGTGAATAGCGCTCAGCTCGCGGAGGCGCGCAGCAGCGTTCTCCGGAGTGATATCCCGTTGCGGAGAAGCCAGCATCTCGTATCCGACCATGAATTTCTGCACGGTCGCGGACCGCAGCAACGGTGGATAATAATGTCCATGGAAGTGCCACTCCGGGTGTGATTTCCCACCGGTGGGCCGCTGGTGGAATCCCATCGAGTACGGGAAGGATACTTGGAATAAGTTGTCGTACCGCGTGGTGATCTGTCGGAGTATGTCCGCCAAAAGATCGCGTTCCTCAAATGTGAGCTCATCCAACGCTGCCACGTGCCGCCTGCTTAAAAGCAGGGTTTCAAACGGCCATACCGCCCAGTAGGGGATTACAACGGCGAATCCGTCATTCTGACAGACGACGCGTTCGTCCTTGCGTAGCTCCAGTTCGAGATAATCGCAAAGCAAGCATGAGCCTTTTCTGGCGGAATAGTCTTCAAACGAGGACAGTTCCCGAGCCGGAATATTGGGGAGGGAGGCGTTGGCCCAGATTTGGCAGTGTGGGTGCGGATTGCTTGCTCCCATCAGGGCGCCGCGATTCTCAAAAATCTGAACGTGCCGCACCCACGACAGCTCTCCCAATTCCCGGAACTGTTCGCACCAAACATCCACAACCTGCCTCACTTCGCCAGCCGACATTTCGGGAATGGTCAGGTCATGCCGCGGTGAAAAACAAACTACCCTGCAAATTCCAGCTTCTGACTCTGCTAAGAGCAGGCCCTCCTCTTTGCACTCTAGGTTTGGAGCCTTCGGAAGCAAGGCGGCATAGTCGTTATCGAAGACGAAGGTGTTTGTATATTTAGGATTTCGCGTACCACCCGCACGCGCATTCTCCGGGCAAAGATAACATTGTGGATCATACGTGACCCTGTTTGGAGATGAAGCCTGATCGACTTTTCCGAGCCACGGCCGCTGGGTGCGATGGGGAGAGACCAGTACCCATTCACGAAGGAACGGGTTGAATCGCCGATGCGGAGTTTGCTGTAGTTCCAGAAGACTCATAGATTGGTGGTCGAGCGGGGGCGTTCTAAACTGTCCTCAGGCACCACTATTTGCGCGCCCTGAGATGCTTGACATATATAGATGGCCGGTTTGAGGCCTGTCACAGTCTGATACTCTTCGCTCATGCGCCTCCGAAACTCGCCGGACTCATCTGCACGGACCAAATTGATGGTGCAACCTCCGAACCCGCCGCCCGTCATCCGTGCCCCAAGAAGGCCAGGTTGACGCTCCGCCAGTTCCACCATGACGTCGAGCTCGCGGCAACTTACTTCGTAGTCGTCGCGGAGACTTCGATGTGAATTGGCCATTACCTGGCGTAACTCTTCAACGTGACCGGTTTGCAATGCGTTCGCGGCCGCAACTGTGCGCTGATTTTCGGTGATCACGTGGCGGCATCGCTTGTAGATAGTTTCGCCAAGCAGTTCACGATTGCCTTCGAGTTCGGCAAGCGAAACGTCGCGCAAAGAACGGATTCCCAGGAGCACCTGGGATAATTTGCGGACCGCGGTCTCGCATTCGGTGCGCCTCACGTTGTACTCGCCAGTGCCGAGTCTATGCTGAATCATCGTGTTGCAGATCACCAGATGAACTTGGGGTGGAATCGGCACCTGGCGGGAATTGAGAGAGCGACAATCGAGAAGTAGCGCATTTCCCTCACGCCCATGGCAGGAAACAAATTGGTCCATGATCCCGCAGCGCGCGCCAACAAACTCGTTTTCGGCTTTCTGGCAAAGCAGCGCCAACTTTGTCGGCTCAATGGCCTCCTGTTCCATGCTCGTCAAGGCATAACCGGTGGAGACTTCCACGGCCGCGGAAGAGCTGAGTCCCGCCCCCAGTGGAACATCGCCCTTAATATATAGATTGGCTCCGCGCAGGCGATATCCAGCTCGCTCCAGGGCCCAGGCGACTCCCAGTGGATAATCGGCCCATTTTCCAGTCGCGCGGATGTTCAGATCATCCAGACTAACTTCGACGGTATCGTCAAAATTTTCGGAGTAGAGCGCAAGCACCCTGTCATTTCGAGGAGCAATGGCTACCCAGCAAAAAAAATCAATCGCTGCAGGCAATACGAATCCTTCGTTATAATCCGTGTGTTCACCGATCAGGTTTACGCGACCCGGTGCCCGAACCAGCGACGCCGAACCGCCAAAACGCGCGCTGAATTCGTTGAGCAATACTCGGGCCCTATCCATCCGTGCTCTCCAACACAGAAATTCCCGCGCCAACCTTCCAGGCCAATTCTGTCGTTCCGCGTCAGGTACACCCTCACGTCGGAAAGTGTCTTTGTCGGATTGTCGCGACTGAGTCTTGATCCCACGCTAAAGTGGACGGAACCTCGAAACAGCGCGACGCAGCGCGCGAAGGTGCGATTGGTGTGCGAAATGTGCGCCGCAATGTAAGCGATTACAGCAGAAACAACCTCCAATTGCCAGCAAAAAAACGCCCTCCCGCGTCTCCGGGGCTGCATTCTCGGCACTCTTTGCACGGCCTGACGGCCGCTATGTTGCAGGGCATCGGGCGGTTGAGTTTCGCACAATGAGGCGGGTGTTGATGCGATATTCACGCCCCGTTTTGGAGCTTCCGCGCAGAATCGCATGGAGTGCCTCGAAGGCTCTCTCTCCCAGTTCCCGACGTGAGAGGTGAATCGTGGTGAGAGGGGGTTGGGTCACCTGGCATAACTCGATATCATCGAAACCCACCACAGAAATATCCTGTGGTACACGTAATCCCGCAGCGGAAATCGCTCGAAGCGCGCCAAATGCTGTCAGATCATTCGAAGCCACGAGAGCAGTCGGGCGTGAAGAAATCGCAAGCAGCCGCCCCATGGCGGCATCGCCCCCGTCGATTTTATGATTTCCTGACTCGACCAATTGTTCGTCACGGAGCAGGCCGTAGTGCCCAAGCCACTTCAGGAAGGCAGACCGCCGGGTCATCGCGGACCTCAGGTTAGAGGGACCGCTGATAAAACCGATCCGCCGGTGGCCAAGTTGGTAGAGGTGATCGACCGCCTCACGAATTCCCACGCCGTAGTCTACTTTGATGTTGCTTACCAGGTTGCGAACCTTTCCGGTGTCCAGGAAAACGATTGGGATGCTGCGCCTCAACATGCTCGAGATAAGTCGCTTGTCCATTTCAGACGTCATCACCGCAACTCCATCAACTTTTCGCTCCATCAGGCGGCGAACACAGTGCACCATCCGCTCAGGGTCGTAGCTCGTATTTGCGACGAGCACTTCGAGGCCACTCCGAAGCGCCATTTCTTCGAAGCTCTTTACGAGTTCAGGGAAAAAAGGATTGGCGATGTCAGAAATAATGAGTCCGAGGAGATTGCTCTTGCCGGAGGCAAGGGCGCGAGCGTTGGTGTTCGGATGATATCCCATAAGCCGAATAACCCGCCGCACCTTTTCGGCCGTTTCCGGCGTCACACTTTCACTATGGTTTATGGTTCGCGAGACTGTCGCGGTTGAGACCTTCGCTCGTCTGGCAACTTCTGCGATATTCATGGGAAGTGAGTTCGCTCCGGCAACCGCACTCTACGAAGATACCTCCGTTCGTATGATACAATCCAGTCCAGTCCGCCATGTACGCGATTACATTCCCAGCCTGCGCGGGTTCTGGCAGGCTTCTTGTGCTGCCAGTTTGTTCTCGCGTGCTACCGAGGTGGCCCGGCCGGTGGTTGACGCCGTGGCTTTCGTGTGGACCGCTCGTTGGTCCGGGCAACATATAGCTCAAGGTTGCACTTGGGGGCACAGATGATTCCCTGGACGTGGCACGTGCTTGTCTTATCCGCGGCGTTATTTCTTGTCCTGGTTGTTCCTGGATCCTCAAAAGAGAAGTTCGGAATTGAAAAGCGCCCATTCGGAAAGACTTCGAGTGGTGAGGCCGCTGATTTGTACGTGCTCACGAATCGCACCGGCATGCAAGTGTCCATAACCAACTATGGGGCCAGCATCGTGTCGGTCAGAGTGCCGGACCGCGCCGGCAAGGTCGAGGATGTGGTACTGGGCTTCGATACCGTGGGTGAATACGAGACCGGCAGAGCCTATTTCGGCGGCACGATTGGACGGTACGCCAACCGAATCGCGCGCGGTCAATTTCAATTGACCGGTAAGACGTACGACCTGCCAAAAAACGACGGGCCGAACACGCTTCATGGCGGAATTATTGGCTTCAACAAGCGCGTGTGGACGGCCAGGGAGAGCAGCGGAAATGATCATCTTGCCGTGGAGCTTTCCTACCTCAGCAGGGACGGCGAGGAAGGTTTTCCCGGCAATCTGTCAGTGAAAGTGACCTTCGAAATGCCGAGCGACAGGAACGAGTTGCGGATCAGCTATTGGGCCGAGACCGACAAGGAAACCGTGGTCAATTTGACGAACCACTCGTATTTCAACCTTGCGGGCGAAGGAAACGGTACTATTCTTTCGCACAAACTGACCATATACGGCGAAAAATTAACCCCTGTGGACAAATTCCTGATTCCGACCGGCGGATTGCGCGACGTGCACAATACTCCCTTTGACTTCACTCATGAAATCGAAATCGGCGCTCGTATAAATGACTCAGACGAGCAACTTAAGTTTGGATTGGGATATGATCACAACTGGGCGTTGGAAAAGAAACCCGGAGCCGACTCCGCCGAGCTTGCTGCGAGATTGACGGAGCCGAAGAGCGGACGCGCTCTCGAGGTTCTAACCACGGAGCCGGGACTGCAATTCTACAGCGGTAATTTTCTGGATGGCAAAGTGCACGGCAAGGGCAACAAGCCCTATGCTCATCGGTCTGCCCTTTGTCTTGAAACTCAGCATTTTCCAGATTCCCCGAATCACCCCAATTTTCCCTCCACCATTCTGCGGCCGGGAACGGTATTTCACTCGACTACCGTGCTCAGGTTCACGGCAAAGTAAGCACATCTGCATTGATGTGGTTCCACGGTGTCGGTCAAGGTCACGGCACTTGTGGACGAACCGGTGTTATGGTGCCCGTTTGAAAAGATGCCGTGGTGTAGCATGGTCGCCGCAGATTCACAGGAAACAAAATGTAGGGACTAGTACAGGTGGCTACTAACCAGATTCAGGCAAAAGCTGAAACTGAACCCCTCGTTGAGACAAATGTGTCTAATACACCCTCATTTGGAGACAAAAAAGCTGAGAAACTCCCAAGTCCACAATCGGATCGCGTTGGGCTAGGTGCCAAAAAACGTCACTATCGGTCCCCTAGGAACCGCCTGGTGTTCTGCGTGCGCTGCGTCGTCCTCGAATCCTTCCGGGGACCGATAACGCAAGGCTGAATGCAAACGACATCGGTTGTAATACTCCTCGATGAATTGCTCCAGACTTCGCTGCAAGTCTTCGAAGTCGCGGTACGCTCTGGCGTAAATCTCTTCGCGCTTTAGCGTTTTCAGAAAACTCTCGCAGGTGGCATTGTCGTATGGATTCGCCGGACTACTCATGCTCGGGGCAGCCATCTGTCACGCCAGTAGTAAAGCAGGTGGCGAGCTACGCCCAGTTCTCGCGAAAGCCTGGTGATGTTGTCACATGCGTTCATTCGTTCAACCGCTTGTTGCTTGAATTCCGTGCAATACCGCTCACGCTTTCTTCGTTCCACTTTGCAGCTCCTTTCCTGCAAAGTGTCTAATACAGAGATGTATCACTTCAGGGGTTCATTCCAAAAAGAACGGCCGATTGTACCGATTTTCATCGCTTCAGCGCACCTGCTTTTGCAGCAGCTTGGCCGCCATGGCATTAATTGCCACAGGAGCGCGCAGCTTGGTTCGCAGTCGGCGGAACTGCGCTCCGACATAGTTGTTGCTTAACCGTAAGAGAGCTTCGGTCAATCGCTTACCGGAATATGACGGGGGACTAGCGCAGGCTTTGCAGCTCAAAATCGACCTCAGCGTGCTGTTTGTCAGGCGTGTCGATGAGAATGATTAGCGTGGAAGAATCGATCTGGTTGGATTTGAATTCCAGTCGCACTCGCTCTCCGTTAGCAGGAAGGGTTGCGAGTTCGTCCACCCTCGGAACGTAGGGATTGCTCTCAGCAGACAAGGGAGTGATCTCTTTCTTATTCTGAATAACTTTGACTTTGATGGCGTTCAGCAGAGCATTTGGTTTGTAGCAGATCTCCAGATAAACGCGAAAAAACATCTGCTTGCCATAGAACTGCTTCACGGCGTCCTGCGAGCTAAAATTTGGCGCGGTGCTCGCATAGTCGGCTACCTGAAGAAACGGAGTTTCGAGCCTAGCCTGTGAAGTGCAGATGGTTCCATCTTTGAGTTCAGGAATCCAATGTGCGTAGCGGGCTAGGAACTCGGGAGTCAGACTTCCTTGGCGTACACCCAAGAAATACGCATCCCGTATCGCGTTTGCCGAATGTGGGATGTCGTCGTAAGCGCTGGCGGAAAACGCGAGCAAGAGAGCAAGCCAGCAAGTGTGAATGCGGGTTGAGGTTTTCTGAGGCATGGTTGCCAGCCCGGAATGATTGTACCTCCACTGAGCCTAGCCGAGGGCAACTGACGACATGTGAGATCAAAAATGAAAGACCAGTCCAGTGGACACGCGGGGCTGGTTTTGTGTTTGTCCGTCAAAACGGGTAAGAACGTAATCCACCTGAACTACTCGTATGGCCACGAAGGGCAGTGCTTTAATGTCAATTCCTCCGCCCATCGCAGATGCGAAGCTGTCTCCCGTCGTAACTGGAAAAGCTCCCGTCGGGAAAATACCTCCAGAGACGGACTGATGTGCGCCTCCGACTAGGATATGCACAAACGGGGAAACGTGGCCAGGGAGAGAAAGCTGGGGACCGAAAAAGTAGGTATGTTGATGCACAGCGGCTCTGCTGAACGAGCCATAGTGACCGCCAAAATCTGCGGCGAATCCTAGCCATTTGGCCGGCTTGTATACGAGCGTTCCCTCCCAGCCGTTGAGATTCGTATTAGACGTGACCGGAGAGAAAAACGGCACGCCTTCCTGGACGATCTGAATTGGAACGCGCTGAAAAGAATATCCACCGAAGGCCTCCACTCGGTCTTGTGCTTTTGTCGCGTCGAACATAGATGCGACAACGAGAAAATAGAGAAGACGCACACACGACCTAGCCGTTGCCGCGACCATCACCTTTCCCCTTTCTTAACTGCCACCCATGTTTCGTCATCGGACAACCATACTCATTCGGGATTCCGTCCGTTTACCGGATTTCGGCTCGAACGTCGGTACTAGCCTCCACTTTACCGGTTACCGCTGCGTTAATCAGGCACAAATCACCTCAAGTTGGTTTCTAATACACCAGGACCTGGAATGGCTCAACGCCCCCTACTAATTTACGGAACGGCCTTTGCTGTTTCCGTTTTAATTCTCGTGGTCAGCTATTTCCCCTTTTACTGGCTTCTCGTTCAGATTCAGACATGGCGTCTTGGCCATCCGAATCCGTTCACGATTGGAGCGGCGGTGGACGCAATTCCATGCTCGTTCGTGGCTGCACTAATCGCCTTCTGGTTTACTGTGCGCGGAGCAAAGAAGCGGTGGCCTCCAGAGAGTTGAACCCGGCCCAGTACCCACATGATGTCCGGTTACCGCTGCGTTAATCGGGCACTGTCGTCAACTCAGCGCGAATCTGAACCGGCGTGCTAACTTCTGATTTGGCCATTTTCAGTGCTAGTATTACAACGGAAATGTCCCACAAGCGAGACGAGCGAAAGCCAAGCCCGATTGTTTATGGCGAGCGTTTCGGACGACTGACTGTAATGGATGTTGACGACGATCCGGCAGGTTGCCGCTCGGTGAGGTGTGACTGCGGATCAGAGATGCGAGTTGCTGCGAACGACTTACTACAGGGTCTGAGGCGCAAGTGTGACAAAGGCGGTCACGCAAAGGTTTCCGCCGACGAGCGCTTTGTTCGGAAACTTTACGGAGACTACAGATACCGTGCGCGGAAGAGGTATGGCGTTCCGTTCGAGATTCCTTATGGGGCTTTCAAGGTCGAAATTGCGTGGAACTGCGTCTATTGCGGAATCGAACCGGCGAACGGACTGGATCAGGTTTACGCTTCCAAGGGATATGTGCCCGGTAACACAGTCGCGTGTTGTTGGAAATGCAACCGGGCGAAATCCGTTATGACGCAAGCAGAGTTCATTGATTGGCTCAAGAGAGCCGCCGAAAAAATGCATACCTCAATCTGGGGTTCTGCCCACCCGGTTTCGAAATTACTGGCGGAAATCGAAGAACAGAGACGCAAGGGTGAGCTGCCAGCGCTAATTCAAATGCTGGAAACCTTAGACGCGAAGAAAAAGTGATTACGTAGTCCGTCAGTCTGGGTCAACTCCTGATAAGTCGTGCTAACCGGACAAGTTCCGTACCATTACTCCGTCCGGTTACCGCTGCGTTTACCATGCACACGACTGCTCTCCACGCAGGTCGGAAGTTCCTTTAGGTGAACCTACTGACTGACCGGAAACAGTTTGTCGAACAATCTGACGAGGACTAGGCCGAAGCTCTCCGCCCCATACTGACGAATGTAATTGTATTCCGCAGGACGCATTGGGTTATCACTCGATCCGACCACCACGCGAGCAGTGCCTTTCGGCGAGGTGCCGTTTTCTTGATCTCCCTTTTTTATTTCCTCTGACAGCACAACTCCCTCGCGTATTCGCTTGCGAGCACTACGTAAATTGCCAAACATCATGTCGAGGTCATAAATGATGCGCAACGCCTCGACTCCACGGCAACCCTCGGCGATTTCTCCAGTTGCATCTACAGCAAAGATGTTTGGCATCGTCCAGATCGTCTGATTGTGCCCATGGGTCCACATGCGTTGGCTAACCGCGTAAGCCCCGTCGCGCATAGTGTGAATCTCAACTACCGTTACGAGCGCCTCTTCGGGAGCTCCGATACTCTGCACGTACTCATTCCAAATATCTGCAACGCGCTGTTCGGGAATCCTTTGTGCCGGTTCGGATGTGGCGAGATACTCAGCACGGGCGACTCGTTGACGAACATTCGCGGAAGCCCACGTGGTGGGCAGAGCGTCAGCGAGGACACCCGTAATACCATCCACTAGGGACTGTGCATCAGCCTCGGAACGAATGCGGCCTGCGAGTTCATTTATCTGGATGGCGGCCTCGCGGTGACGCTCGTAGGTCAAACTAGCCCGCTGTTTCATGGATGTCGGATCGTCTGTCGTAGATGTGGACTGGCTGCCGGGAGCCGCGAGAAGCACACAACCAATACTGAGGGTGAGGATCTTGCGGTTCATGAAGCCCCTCCGTTGCCAGCGGATGTTACTCTCGATTATGTTAAACCTTAAGCAGTTTCCCTCACCGGAATAATTCCGACCCACGAAAATCCGGTTAAGTCCTGATTAGTCGGCAAACCGGGTGCGCCGTGAAAGGCGGTGGTCCACAGCGGGAGTAAACCCGCCCGGGAACTGGTTCGCTCCACCCGGTAGCAATCAGAGCAGCAGTGGAGGCAACGAGACTGCTGAAGCCTCTGGTGCAGAGAGTCGCTAGGCGACTTGGCGAGCATGCAGGCCGTAACGTGAGTGAACGCTGAGCAGGCCCCGAAACCGACAATGCAGGAGCCGACCCGCCCCGGTTACGGGGAAGGCCGAAGCTAATGGAATTGTACGAGCGAACAAAATTCCATCAGACCTGCCGGGGTATTAGCGACGGCATGCAAGCAAAGGGGACCATACGCAACACGGGAAGTCCCAGCGGTGATTGTGGTTCGGATCAACTGGCAACTCGTGAGAGACCGGCCGGGCTGACTGGGATGGCGGAGAGGCTCGTAGTACCGATGAAGCCGGCAATGCCGGTTGAGGGAAGGGGCCTTAGTTGAAGGCGGACGCAAGAAGCGACGACGGAAAGGGAGATTGGTGATGAGCCTGACAACTCCCGAGTTGTTTCCAGAAGTTGCAGACGGCGTCACACGCAATGGCTACGGCGATTGCGCGAGTCTTCTCCGAGAGCCGGATGCGGCAAATCCGCACGTCCGGTTCGATGGGCAGGTGCAGAAGTTTGGGGCGAAGATGGCGTTGGCACGCGCGATTGTTCAACTTCGGTGCCAACGTCGCCCCTACGAACTCGTGATGGACGATGGGACTGTCTTCTTCGCCCGGACAATTGTTGTTGCGACCGGCGCGAGTTACAACAAGCCAACGACCGTCACCCTAGACCGCTTCGCGGGTCGCGGCATCCATTACGCTGCGACCTACTTTGAGGCTCAGCTGTGCGAGGGCCAGGAGGTCATTGTGGTCGGGGGCGGCAACTCGGCTGGTCAAGCGGCTGTCTTTCTCTCGCAGACTGCACGCAAGGTTTAGCCGATCAGACGGGTTCCAACGTACAGGTACCGTCAAAAGTTTTCACTGATTTTCACCGTTTCAGCGCACCTGCTTTCGCAGGATGTGTCCGTCGTTGAGTCTCTGCGCAGCTGAGACCATCAAAAGCGAACGTCTGGTGCCCCACTAGGTAGTCGATTTTCACCGAATATGCTCGGATTCTGGTCCCTCGCGAGGAGACCGGGGTGGCTTTCCGGCCACGCTGTCCATGGCGCGGGTTTCGCGCTGCTCAAGGTAGAGCGCAGACCACTGACGGGAGAAGCGGGCAATCCAGGCGGAGAGTCGGGAAGGAAGGACAACTAGGGTAGCGTATCCATACGACGCCGAACGGAAAGGCCGTGCCTCGGCCTAGATTTCAGGAACAACGTTCGGCTAATCTGCATGCATGACGATATCGGCTGCCGACCAGACAACCTTGGCGAAAGTGGAGCACCTGATTGCGGAACGCGGAAGCTCGTACGAAAGCGGAGTGCAAACGACGATTCGTTGGAAGTCCCAACCGGGTTGGCTGAACGCTCTAACGAAGTTGGATTTTGTGCGCAAATCCGAAAGCCTACCGGCACCGCTCATCTACGAATATCCAAACCTGAGGGTCCATCGGCGGTTGCTGCAGAGCGGAGAGGTGAGAAATCTGCTGGAGCGGCTTTTGGTAGAAAACACGTTGGATCTTGGTACGGACCAGGATGCAATCGCCTTACAGCCTCCTTGTACATTCTCGCCGGACAGTAGGACTCGTCGGCCGCATTCCGAATGGTGCTCCTGGCCGGCCGAGGTATTTCGTGTTCAGCCGGGGCAGGGTGGGTATCAAGCCTTTCCTCCCGACGAGCCCCTGATCTCGACGCATTTGCCGTACTATCCGTCCCTGCGGTATGCGGTTGCCGATTTGTTCGGGATTGAGACCGAAGGGTGGATGCAATACCTTCAGGGGCAAATCGTCATCGTGGTGCCGGATTTCAGGGCGAGGGTGGCGAAGCTCCTCGTTGCGGCGACATTCGTCCAAGTCGATCTCGAGTGCTTGTTCCTCCGGCCTGGCGATTTGGTTGTCAAGCTCTATGCCGAGGGTGCGAACGGACGTCTGGTGCAGGAGACCATCAAAACGGAAAATTCATTCGTCGAAGTGCCCGTTGCCGACAAACCCTCGTTTGTATCGGTTGCCATCGTTTCCGCGGAGACCGGCGAGGCGCTGGACGAAAGGGCGTTCCGAGAGGGAGTGAACTGGCGTCAGCCGAATGTGGTGGTGGAACCGGCTTTGCCGGAGCTCGAACAGCTTCTGCTGACCGGAGAAAGTGAAACCGTCGAATTTCGTGAGAAACTGGACACAAAGCGACCGCAGCGGCTGGCTAAAACGGCGGTGGCATTTGCAAACACCAAGGGTGGCACGATTGTATTTGGTGTTGACGATGACCATCGCGTTGTGGGCTGTGAAATTCATGGGATGGCTGACAAAATCACCAACTTCTTGCGCAGCCTATGTGAGCCGCCTCCTTCGTTTCGGACGAGAGTTGTGGTGCAGGAAAGCAAGCAACTCCTGCTTGTGGAAGTTCAGGAATCACCTTCGGTTGTGCATACGGTCAAGGAGTTAGGGCCATTCATTCGGGCGAATGGGAGCAACCGAGCACCGACGAGTTACGAATTGGCACTCTTGTTCGGTCGTCGCGGTTCCGGGATCGCGCTTCCGAAATTTCCTCTGTCTCTTTGAACGAACGCTAGGAGTGAGGTTCTGCTGCAGATTTCTGCGACTCGCCGACGGTGGCCAAATAAGAGCGAAAGACCGTAGTTTCCGACAATTCCCTGAATCGGACCATGCGTTTCCACGCCAGAAGAGCGGTCGCGAGCAACAGCACGGCGAGCATCGCAAACGCGAGAAGCGACTTCGGGACGGGGTGAATGTCGCAGAAAGCGATCCGGACGGCGGGGAGTAGACCGAGGACCGACAGAAGGACGAATGAGCGGCACAAGTCCGAGGTCGCGAGAAACACATCACGTTTCACAAAGCGATCCTTGACTTTCGTCAGGCAGTAGTCGAAGGCCAGATCCACCGATTCGATTTCGTGCCCCAGTTCTTTCCGGATGGCCTCCCGGACGAGTTGCGACTCCGCGGTGGCCCAAAACCGGTCTCGCGCCTGCCGGAAGTACCGTTCTCCTTTAGCGGTTTTGATACCGACATCACCCAATTCCTGGATGATGTGGCCAAAGCCAAAGGCAATGAGAAGGAGGAGGGTAAATCCGGTTGCGCCCAGTTGCAGGACCGAGGCAAGAAAGGGGGCCCATCCTCGAAGCAAAATCCAAGCTTGGCAGAGGGCAATCAGCCCGGGCAAGAGCAGTCCGAGAAGGTCATAGATTTCGAGTTTGAGCTTCGAAAAATCCACAATTCCACGTCCGTCAGTCGCCGATCAACGTCGTGGTCAGTTCGGAGTCGCCGGGCTGGGTCAGCAGGGAAACGCCTCCCTCCATGTTGGTCGAATATACATATTTGGCGACACGCTTGTACGCCTTGACGGCCGTGGGGTCGGGATGGCCGTACTGGTTGTCGACCCCGGCGCTGATCAAAACCGTGTGTGGGTCGATATGAAGCAGCGCGGCGGGATGGACGCCGTTGATCGACCCGTGATGCGACGCCGCGAGGACGTGGGATTTGAGCTCGCTCCCGAAAAGCCGGGCAATGGTCTGCCAGCGCTCGACTTCGGTATCGCCGGTAATGAGGTACGAAAATCCACGCGCGCCGCGTCCGACGACCTTGAGCACGATGCTGCAGTTGTTCGACGAGTTCATGTCCTCCGGGTGGGGAGAGAACAGTTCAAAGTCGAAATTGCCGGAGAGCCCCGGAATTTGACGATTCGACAGCCGGTCGAGCCGGACGGAGATTCTCCGCAAAGGATGGGACGTTTCCTTGCGCTCCTTCTCTCGTTGGTCGATCAGCCAAAACACGGATTTGGCTTCCTGCGTGTTTTTGTAATATTGCGGATACATCACCCAATCAGGGCGGTACTTCTGCAGGACCAGAGCGATTCCCACGACGTCGGTGTGATCGTCATCGAAGCCAGTAAGAACGAGTCCTTTGACACCGTGGCCCTTGAGGGCGGTCGCGAACATTTCTTTCACGAACGCAACCGTATTGTCGGAACTCGGAGGAATGCGGCAATCGACGATGATGGCTTCCCGATTATGTCGAACAATAGCTAGGGAGCCCTGACCGACGTTGACCGTGACTATATTCACCTCATCCTCCTTTGCGACTCAGAAAGATCTCGCGATTTAGGCCCTTCTCAAGATGCAATACGGCATGACGCGCAGACTTGAAATTACGGTCGTGGTAGTTACGAATTATGTCCGGAGGATTTGGGCCAGGGATGGTTATGGAATAGGACGGATTGTGACCATCGGGAGATTCCATTACCAACACCTCGGTATGCGACCCATCGATCAAATGAAGTGGCCCCTTCCAGTAAAGGGTTCCTAACGCTTTCGAGAATCCTGGTCTCAGGCCGGAATAGAATTCTGAAAAGAACTCTTGGTCTTTCACGCGCTGGAGATTTGGGGTTGCCTGTACTTCCACGACGTGAGTAGCCGATTCGAACGGAACGGCATGTCCAGAAGTGGAATGCTGGTTAGTAGCGTCCGCAATGGACACTTGGGACTCGGGAATTTCGTAGATCGTGTCATCGTTTCGAAAGATCACATGGTGTTTGACTTCGTACCGTCGGTCGTGGTGAGGAGTCTTCCGAACGACCAAGAGAGCGTAGAAAAAATCGGTGTTGTGCTTGTCATGATTTACGATCCTCTGGTACGTGGCTCTGTCGCCCGAGCTCAACGTCGCTAGACCGTTAACGTGGTGTGTGTGCCAGTTGCCGAGATGTTCGAGATCAGGATGTTCTCTCTCGACCTCTCGGAACACTCGTTCTTGATACTCACCGTCCTGAAAGAAGCTCGTTGGACTTCTCCGGGCATTCGGGCCGGGATCGATAATGCCTAGCACAGAGATCTCGTAGTGTTTGCCTTTCTTTTGATAGGTCCCAATGATTCTTCCGCCTGTTTCATCGAGATCGTATTTGTCACATTCATTGAAGACGGCTTCCATGGCCTTTCGAGGAAAGGAGATTGTAACTTTGGGATCTTTAGGCCTGAACATCGGCAGTACTCCTCACGTTGCAGACGGCGCAGCCCTCTTGGCGTTCGAGTTTGATTCGCTGAAGCTGAAAATGTTTAGTGAATGGGTGCACCGGTCGGTTCCCCCAAACAACGTAGTTTTCATCGATGGGAACTAGGTACTTGGGGCGATCTTGCAGTCGACGTGAAACAGCGTCCAGTACAAATCGAGAATGGAAGGAAGCGATGAAGGAAATATCGATGGAGAGACCAGGCGAATCTTTGACTTCCGCAATATCCATTCCATACAACTTCTCCCGCTCCTCTTCGGAAAGAAGGTCGATCTCCTTAACGCCTTCTCTATAGGTCGTGCGTTCCAAGAAAGATTCGAGACAGGCTAAACATCCTCCTCCGGAATGGGGCCTATAGCTGAACACTTCTCCCCCGATACCTCTCGTGAAGACGCGGCCCACAACGAATGGGATTTCATTTTTGACGCAGAGTTCGTTGATCTTATAACGGGATGGTTCATTGTCCGTGGCCAGCACGACGACATCAGATTGTTTAATCAGTGCCTCGATGCTCGGCAGGTTCATTAGGTCGGCCTCGATTTTGTCGATATTTATGTTCGGATTTCGGTCTCGTAAGACGTCAGCCAGGGCGTCGACCTTTTTCTGTCCGATGAAGCTCCTTCCGCAGACGTGGCGGATTACGTTCTCCGGCTCTAGATGATCGCGGTCCAGAAGAATGAAATTCCGGATCCCGGACATTGCAAGTTGTAAAGCGACGCTTCCGCCTCCGGAGCCACAGCCTGCTATCAACACCTTGACAGGCGCTAGAAGCTGGACATCAAACAGAGATTCAATTCGTTGGAACGTCCTATCTCCATTCATGACTGTCCTCTGAATCGGTCGGCCACTCGCCCGTTCTTCGCCATTTCGCATATTCTTTGAGCCAGCCTCGGGCCAAGCGTAGTGCATAGACACTGTTGTGAGTTTTGGAGTTCCAAACGGCGGTGGTGCCAAAAATGGACAGGGCTCCGTCTGGCCAGCGTCTCGGAGTGTTCGGAGGAATCTGCATCACGTAAATTCTAGGTGCGGCAGTCGGATAACCATGGGGGAGAACAATGCTAATGACAACATTTTCGCCAGCTGCAGTTTCATGACAATTAATCTCCAGTTCCTTGTTCTCATTGATCGTGAGCTTGGGATGCTCTTTGTTCTCGCGAAGCTTCTCTAGCTCTTGGGCGATCCGATCCGGTGAAACGTCGGGCAAGAGAAACGAAACAGGGACGAGGCAAGCCTTCGGTTGTCCGTTCCTCTCGACGATGAAGACCTCGCCGTCTCTCGCGACGCGATCCAAGACTTCGCCAGGAGAACTCCTGAGTTGCATCATTTTCAAACTCTTGAAATCAATCTTGAAATCACGCCTCACGCTCACCTCTTTTAATGTCGAATTTCCGCTCCCGGCCATTTCCCGTTGCGTCTCCAGATTTCGTACTTGTGCAACCATTTCGCAGAACGAGCGATGACAAACGCAAGGTTGTGAATGCCGGGGTTCCACATGGAAGGATGCAGGTAACAAATGTTCCCGCCCTGATAGCGATGTGGTGAAGACACTAAAGAGGGCGCGTCAACGGAAACTCTGGGCATCTCATAGGGGTAGGTGTCAGGAAATCGAATAGACAAAACGTACATCTGGTTCGGGGTCTGGAGGGCGGTCTTCGCGTAAACCTTTCCGTCGGTCGTGGGATGAAGCTCTACATAGGCAAAGGTTCTCTGCGCCTCGGAGAGTTCGAGGTTAATTCGAGCAAGATCCATAGGGCATCCCTCTGTACTCGCCGCCCAAATTCTCTCGCATGGTCAAAGGCTTCTTGCCGCCCAGTTCGGCGGGGCTGGTTTGTCCCACAGGTCGGATCTCCCCATTCGGTAAAATCTGAATGGGTGTTTCTTCCTCACTCTTCAGGAGCGCCTCAAGTTCTTGGATTGATGGTTTCTTACTCATTCCTCCTCCAACTGTCGTAATTATCGTAATTGTATTAATTGCACAGGCCAAGGCACTTGTCAAACTCCTTTTGGCATACACTGCCACTGGGAGGACTCTAATGGCGACAACCGTGGTTGATTTGGATACGGTTAAGCATAATGTTTTAGAGGAGTTACAGCGGAAAGCGCTTCGCCCTACTGAGCTTCTCAACATTCTCGGGGATAAGTATTCGGATGTGGCAGTGAAAGAGGCTGTGCTCAGGTTGCTCCAAGAGCGCCTAATTCAGATGACTCCAGACCGACGATTACAGATGGCTGAGGCCGCTTAGTCATCGGACGATTTCGTCAAGACCAGAACCTACGGAGACTCCAGTGAGGCGGTTGTGCATCGCCAACGCTTGTGCTTCCGTCATTCCTGCAATCAAGTCAATCACGGTACGTTTCGTTCGCTTAGCGTCTTTGCCAGCTTCTTCGATCGCCTCTCGATAGTAAGCGGGGAATAAGCTACGGTTCCTCTCGTGGCGGCTCGCTTCGGAATAGATCTCGAAGAGTTTTCGAATGGCTTGTCTTTGGCCAAATTGTTGGCTGACGAGCGATGGGGCTTCGATTACGTACGTCCAGGTAAGCTCTTTGAGCATAGTCACTTCAAGTTGAAGGTGATCATCAATCTGCAGCTCACAGATACCGCCGTGATTCTTGAGGGTTGTCCCGCCGATATAGCGTCCGATCAATTGGCTTGTAAATTCTCGAAGAGCCGCTCGTTCTTTCCAGGTCCCACCATATTGGTCACTTAGGGGGAATAAACCGATCATGACCTCATTAAAGGATTCTCTGAGCGATTTTGGATCTGCCCAAAATCCTGTGCGTTGCGGATGCCGTCTTAGGGCTGCTTCCAGGAATACTTCCCTTTCGTGCTCGTATTTTCTTTCGGCAAGCAGATGAAGCGGTATTTTGTGCGCTCGATAAAAATCGTCGAGATCATGAACCGAATAGGTGATATCGTCGGCCCAATCCATAAGCTGCGCTTCCAGGGTTCTTTCGTTTGTCCGTCCCTTTAACTCGATCGCAAAGTCGAAGTCCTTGTCTTCGCTGCCGTAGGCACCCCATTTATTTTGCTTGTCGGGATTCTGCCCTTTCAGCCAGGGATACTTCAGTACGGCAGCAAGTGTGGCTCGGCTTAGGTCCAGCCCGCGATGCAATGGCGAATGCTGTGCGAGCTTGGTTATGATGCGGAAACTCTGCGCGTTCCCCTCAAAGCCATCGATGTCGGTACCGGCGAGATCGTTCAATTCCTCTTCTGCGATGTGTCCAAACGGGGGATGTCCGAGATCGTGCGCATAGCAAGCCGCTTCGACGACGTCAGGGTCTAAACCATCTGATAGCAAGACTAAGTCCCCGTGCAAGGCCAAGAGTCTTTCGGCCAAGCGACGGCCAACCTGAGCAACTTGGAAAGAATGGGTCAAACGGTTGTGAAAGACGTGACTCACGTCAGCAGCGACCACCTGCGTAACTTGAGCGAGGCGGCGAAGAGACGAGGTATAAAGGAGGCGGTCTCGGTCCTTCTGGGCGGGAGTACGGGAATCGGTTGGATCGGTTTTTTTCGCGCTGGCGATCGTATGTCGCCGTGCATTGCGCTTTTCGGTATCGATCAAAGTTCTGCGCCTCCTGGGAACGATGTGAAGCAAGAACCTTTTGAGCCTCAATCCCATCGAGAAGAGCAATCCATCATACATAGACTTCATCGGCATGGCTAAATGAGCGTGTGGCATTTAGTGCTCCACCCCGCGGGGGATCGATAGCGGTCTCCGTCGGTCAATAAATGACCTTAAAGTAATGACACTAAGATCGCTGCCCAGCGCACGAAGTGATATACATTTTTCAGCGTGAATCGTACAGTCACATCGTCGCTAAAGAGGGCCTATTTAGGAGGGCAAGAATGAATGAGCACGAACCGCCTAGTGATGAGGTCGAGCTAGACTCGGCGTCCGAAATTTTGTCTGATGCAATTGGCAACCTCTTGAACCAACCAGAGATCGCAAAATCGATTGGCGGGTTTATCAATGCCGTCGCCGCTAAAAAGGCAGAAGAGCCAGCAATAGTAAAAACGTCGATGGTCCTTGGGCTGATTTTCAGCTTTCTAATATTCGTTGGAATCGGTGTGCTGGCTTGGTTCAAAATAATTAGTGGTGAAGCGACGACGGGTTTGTTAGGGGCTTTGGTCGGCTATTGGTTTGGGCAGCGGCAAGCTAGTAAATAGCGCTACCAACTGGCTGCTTGTGCGCGCCGCGCACCGGTGTGGGAAAAGATGATTGGGCCACTCCTTATATTTGACAAATCCTTTCTTCAGATGCTCAATCCCGAAGAAGTATCCGAATTGAGCTTGCACTTCAAGTTTGTGGGAACGCCGACTCTAATCGGCGAAATCATTGCAGATCTCAAGTCAGAGCCCCCAAGAGAGGGCTTCTATCAGATGTTGTCCAGGCACTCTCGAGAAAAATGCAGAAAGTCCATGGTCTACAACCAGCCAATTACCGAAATCTAGCGCTCGCAAACATTCACGCGCATGAGATTTCCATGATTGGCCAAGTCCAAGTTGATGGGGCAGCGCCAAACGTGCACGTCACCGAAGATCGCCGAGGCGTCCTGTACGATTCCACGCCAGAACAGATACTGTGGGCACGCTGGGCCAACGGTGTATTCGGAACCGAAGACGAATTGACAGCGACAACATGGCGAAACGGCATTGACCAAATCGATCTCGATGGGGTCGCTGCCGTTTGGAAGAAATTTTCGTCTCGGCACTTCGGCTCCGCAAAGAATCAAGAGGAACTCATCTCTGCGCTCGATGTATATTTGAAAGACACAGCTCCAGCGGGTCAGCGCGAAATCCTCAACATGACGTTGGATCTGGTGAAGGCGTCGGAGCAGGACCGTCGAGTCGCGCATGGACTAATGAACATCGGCGAGATGCGATCGGTCCTTGAGTTTGCGCCCTATGCAGCCTCCGTTGTGCGACTTTTTCTTGCGTTTGTCTGTGGACTAGCGAGAGGATTTATAGGCCCCCGTCCGACAAACTATATCGATCTTCAATATCTCTATTACTCCCCCTTCTGCATGGTGTTCGTCTCGAATGCCAGGTTTCACCGCGAGATGTGGCGAGCGACTTCCGGAGTGCACACCTTTGTATGGGGCCAGGATCTAAAGGATGATCTGCGTAGGAGAATTGCCATGAGGGCGGAAATAAAGCAATCAACTGAGGATACAACGAAAGTACAGGACGATTCCAAACCGGTCGGAGCACCGGCGTCCGTAATAGCTGAAATGTGGCGTACCTATATGCGAGCTACGGGCAAGTCCGATCAGTCGGAAAGGGCTAAGGCTTTCGAGGATTTGGATCCGGAGATACAACGGCAATTCAAGGATGCTATGAAGCAGTTTGACAGGATGGACCAGGCCAGGAGACGCTAAATTCTGAATATCGTTATGCGGTGCTGCTCCTTGATGAGCGCCTAGATTCCAACCAGCCAGTCTAAAAGGTTCCGAACCGCCAATCGCGCTACAACGGTGTTGAAAACCGTTGGAACAATCTACGAATCCCCGGGATTCGTCGCCGTAGGTGCAACGCCGAAAGTAACCTTGCGGGTGTCACAGTGACGAAGGCCGTCTTTGCTCTCGGAGAGCTGTTCCGGTTGACGGCGACTGTATCCAGGACATGCAGCGCAATGCCGCCAGTGATGTAGATTCCGCCAGTCAGCAATGACGGGCTAGTATTTTATCCGGCGCATAATCCGATGATCGTCAGTTCAAATTTGCTTCCGCACCGATAAAAGCTTGAGACAACTGCCTTTGATTTCCCAAGCTTTTTCCTGGCATTTGGCTCCGCAAAAAGTCGGGCCAGAGGGACTCTTATCGGCTTCACGGCCGGCCCACCGTCTGCGGAACTGAAATGGGCACTGTAGCCCACTTCGAGACGTCAAACATAAAGCTTGCGCCTCCGATTCCGGCCCCCCGCGGTTCCTGTCTCGCCAAAATACCGACAATAAGAGGCGATGTCGTTTTCAAAACATAATCTCCAGAATTGTTTTTCGTCACTTCGACTGAAATGCCTGGGGTCGAACTCGTTGTCGATGCCGAAGTTGATCCTTTGGAGACCGTTGGTGAATTCGAGGAGGCTGGGGGTTTTTCCTGCGTTTGAGAACCCGAAGAGCTTGTAGCGGATGCGTTCGTGCTCTTATCCGGCTTGTTGTCAGATGCCGCTTGAGAACCGCCCACCTTGACCGATTGTGATATGCCAGCGGCTGTTGAAGCATCAGCCGTTTTTGCTGTGTTTTTCGAATCGGTAGCCGACGTGGCGGATCCCGCGTTAGCACTAAGTTTGCCGGCTAACGCGCTTCCGCGAGAGACCGTGAGCGTAAAGTTTTGTATCACTAAATCTTGTTCGATCACGATCAGGTTTCCGGCCTTGAATGCTTCAGCAATTCCGTAGCGATCATCCTTAATATTTTTCAGGAATGCGCTCATAACGCCGGGGAGAAGTCTCCGGTCGCATGTGACCGAGACGTCTCCATTGATTGTTACCGATCGATCATTGGTGAAACTCCCAGAAATCTTGAGGGTCTTCAGGACAGTCGGCAAGAGCGCATTCACTGCTATAGTGGATTTGTTCTCGAAATCTTTGAGGTTCAGGCTCGCTCCGCAGCCTACTGTCGCGAATGGGTCACTGCCATCTGATTTTGGGGACAGATTTAACCATCTATTCGTGACACCGGTATCCGCTATCGGGACGGGTGCAGGGTCTATCCCCAGGCATTCGAAAGTTGCGCATAAGGTTTCAACCTTCACGGGCTTAACCTGCACGACCTTCCGATTTGAGCTTCCTGACGGTTTCGCTGATTCGTACATTGTGGCCAATCCATAGTTGTTCAACGGATAATCAAGCCATTGATAGCCTGCATACTGGTTTCCGAAGATGTTCTTCATTGCTTTTGCGAAATCACTTTGCGCGAAAGCTTTGGGAGGCAAAAAACAGACGATAAGGAGTAGGAGACAATATGCGACTCTTTTCACAAATCACCCTTCCCACTGAAGTCGATGGAGCGTAGCAGGAAGGCAATTAGTTGGTCAATTACGTTTTTCTTGACTTGACTTATACGAGATCAGTTTCGTACTCATAGATGCGACGAGGTCGAGATGTATGAGGTCTTTAATTATGCCATTTTACGTTCAATTTACCCCGGTTCTTGTTGCCTGCTTACTGGCTATATCCGTCGCACCATCTACTTGTGCACAAGAACAGGAAGCGTCTACGTTTGATTCCGGTTTTCAGAAATGTACAGGATCTTTCGACGACGATCTTTCCAAGTTAGCAAGCGGTGCCTTGGCTTCGAGCTTCTTTACGGAACGACTAACCAAGGCGCAGGCTGAAAAGCGAATGCAGTCATATACTGATCGGGTGAAAGCTATCGCGCACAAACAATCCGAATGCCTGAAGGAAATGCGGAGAAACTCCGATGAAGAGAAGTTTAAACGATGGTACATGGAGCGGACCTGGAAAAATAGCACAATCTACCAAGTTTTGGATCAACTTGTTGTAGATTCGAATGGAAAACTCATTCCAGTAGATACACCACTACCCGACGTAACTCGCCGGCGCTTAGAATCGGGGCTGAACAAGGCCGCTGTATATCTAAGGGCTTACCATAATGCTTATCTAGAATATATACGCTCATTTTTTCCGACCGCCAGGGCATTGCCAACGACTGATGAATTGCATTTATGCAATTCGAAAGATACCTACCATCAGTTTATGTGTAACCCAATTCCAGAATGCCCATTTAAGCAGACTACCGCAATTATCACGAGTTCCCGGACTATCAGAGCGGCGCTGCAGTCGACACCATCGATGGTTTTCGGTTATGACCCTTTCAATAAACTTGATCCTCAGTCTAAAGACAAAGCGCTCAAGACAGAAAAAGATGATACCAATATCGACAAAGGCCCCTCAGATTCCTCAGCTGATTCTCTGCCGAAGGAGGTGGCAGAAATGAAGGGGACGCTTGAAGCATACGCCCGTGCAGTGCAAATCGTTAGAAGAGGCAACATCGAAGCCATATGCAAAACGATCAAACAAAAGCCTTACGAGGACTATATTCGATGTGGGGAATGGAACAATAATGACGCTGGCGTTAAGGACGCTTTTCTTGGCTTTGGCCAAGAAATCGGATTTCGCTATTTTTACAATACAATGATTTTATTTTTATTGGCGCATGAACAGGGGCACATTGTATTACACAAGCAACTAATTTGCGGTGGGAACCTGAGTGGAGAGCAAAAGAAGAAGATCGAGCTTGAGGCCGATAATTACGCCGAGGTCCTTCTGGACCTTGTCGCGGAGGAATTTAGAGCCGTTAGTCCTGTGTATCAATCATTTTCTGGACTCGGCCTCATGTATACGGTTTCGGAAGCCTACGCGGCGGGCATTTTTGAATACGACGCTTCGTACCCGACCCCTGAGGAAAGAACGCAATCGGTTATGGAAGTTGGAATGAAAGAAGAAGAATCGATGGAAAAGTTCACCAAGCTCCCGAAGTCGCATTTTTCGCCGGAGACCGTCGCTTTAGCTAACAAACTTCTCGCAAAAACTTACATCGATGCGCTTGGGATGATGTTAGAAGAAAACGAACTCCACGAAAAAGGTGATCTCATATACCCGAACAGAACGGATATCTTTTATTTTCACTCAGTGCCATTTGTCTTGGAGGCGAGCGTCGTGCCATCCACTGGATTCGATTAATTTAAGTGCGATGCGCTTTTGAAGGCCAACTTCATTGGTGTGGTACGCAAAAATTCCATCCGGCGGTTTCAACGCCTATATAACATTGATTGGATTGCGGAAGTACTCACAAAGTGAACCCTTCTTGTCACTTATGTAGTATACGCCACCATTATATATCTGTTCTTTTTACTGTTCCAAGGCCCTATCTGATTGGGACTTCGAGGTTTACTTCCGAGGGAGAAGCAGATTCCCCGAAGTTGTTGGAATCATTAGAAAGCGAGAACAAATGTAGGAATCTTTGGACCCAGGGCTCGTGCTTTCAAAGCAGGTGGCTCATCGCCGGGGAGGGTCTAACCCAGGCATTGTCTGTCGTTTCTCGGGTTCAAAAGTGGGCGGAGAATGATTTTGACTGGCTAGATTCCAACCAGGGAGTCGGATTCTGCTGCTGAACTACTCACGCTTGCGGACTTCGAGAATCGTAGAGCGGCGCGAGTGATAGTTGGCTGGCCTCTTGCTAGGGATTCTTCGACGAACCATAAATCAAGAAGTCTGCTGAGCGACGAGCTTACTTTCCCCCTCCACTTGTTTGCCTGCTTTCAAGATCGTGCTGGCAGCGGTGAAGATACGGGCCGCGTTGTGGTTCGGGATTTCCTTTTCGCCCTTTAACCAAAGTTGGATGTAGCCGCGCGCGTACTCCGCACCGTCGAGCCCGAGCGATTCGCAGCAGATGAGCGCAACTGCTTCCGCCTCCACTTCGCGGAGGTTCATCGGCGTGGCTTCGGAGTCCACGAGTTTCTCGTTCGTCGTATGTTGCAGAACACAATGCGCGATTTCATGAAACGTCGTTTTGTGCGGAATTGCTGCGATGGGACTGATGGCGATTTCCCGGCCTGTGGCAAAGCCTTGGATGTTGCCGTTCAGTTCATCAAACTCCCTGCGCCCGATATTCAGCGCGCGGAGTGCGGTGTCCAAGTCAAAGCCAGGGATCGGTAAGGCGTCCATTGCCTCGCCGTCGGTTTGCGCCAAGACAAACCAATAAGCGCGAAACCCGAACGCGGAACGCGTTGTTTCTTCGCTCTCTTCCTCTTGCCCGTCATGCTTCGCAACGCGCTTCTTGTACTGCATCGGCATGCAAAGGGTGATGCCCTTTTCGCCCTTGCGTACATGCCGTTTGAGTTCCAACCAACCGCGATAAGTATTGAGTGGTCCCGGCTCCAAGTTGCGGCAGCGGCACTGTGTCAAAGCGAGCAAGGCATTCCCAAACGAGTAGTTATGGAAAGCGGTGTAAGCGGCCAACAGTTTTCCTGGCGTGTGGACCGCGCTGTGAAGAAGTTCTGCCCAAGTTTCGTGATTCTGTATATTCGTCATTGTGATTTCTCCTTTTTCTTTTTCGAGCGCTTTTGCGCCTCGAAAAAAGAAGCAAATTCCCTTCATAGCGGGCTGATTGCGAACGGGCACGCGCGCCGTCAAGGGCGGCGGGGTAAGCCGTTCATTGGAGAGAAGCGGAAACCCTTGACGGAAGAAGCGCGGGACCGGGCGCAGCCTCTTGCGGAGAAGGGAATTTGCGGTGGAGCTGTTCTAATCGCGGAGGTGGATCAGTGATGAAGTTCTAAAGACTGTGCATGGCTTTTGACTTGCTGCACGTATCCGTTGGTGAGTCCGGCTGTAGGAGATCCGGTGTTGTAGTAGGAAAGAGCGGAATCGAGGGCAGCGAAGCCCTCACCGTGAATGCGAGCCGTTGCTGCGTAGGTGCCAGAAAGAAGAGCAGAGCCGGAACGGAGATTGGTGCAGGGGTCAAATAGTTGCTCAGGCGTGAGATGCAAAAGCGCAGCGTTCTCGCTGTTCACCTGGAGCAGCCCGATGCTGACGGTGATGCCTTGGGCGAGAAGCCATTTGGCCCACGCAACCGCCTCTTCGCGCGATGCGGGCTGCCGCTCCAGGGTGATCGTGCCGTGATTCCATCCCTGGCGGTGGGCGAGCTGGTGGGGGCGGTTGATGCTGAGGGCGTAGGGGTAAAGCGCAGATTCGGTGCGCGCGACGGCTTCGAGTGTGCTGACGGGGACGTTCGCCGCGCAGGCTTGCGCGAGCGTTTGAAAGGAAGCGGGCGGAATCTTGGTGTTGGGGTCCGAAATGGGTGTTTGCGCAAAGCAAGTCGCGCCGGCGAGAGTGAAGCACGTAGCGAAAATGATCTTTGCAAGGCCCATTAGAAATTGGTGGCCGAAAGGACGGGAATATGGAAAAGCCGTGCCCAACTCGCGGCGCTGGATTGCTGAATTGCCGGGATGCGCGTGTACTTAGCCCAATAGTCGTTCGAGGTAGTCAAAAGGATCGTCGGATGTTCGAGAGCGGAAGAAAGAAAGGGCCACACAAGAATCTGTTCGTAGCAGATGAGCACCGCGGCGTTTTGGTTGTGGATGCGGATTGTTCCACGGGCAAATGGAGTCAGTGGTACGCCGCCGTCACCAAGAGGTTTCCACATTGCGATCGGAATGGGAATGCGTTCCTCATAGAGAGCTGCATTTTCCTCTCCGCGTGCGAGCAGCACATTCAAGTAGCGATTCTGCGCGAAAGGATTTCTCGGAGTGGTGGGTTGGTCGATCCCAGCCCCAATAAGGATGGTGCGGTGCTGCGCAGCCACCGCCGTTAAGGTATTTCCCCAAAAAGCATCCGTGGATTCATTCCAATGTGTGACTAAATGTTCCGGGAAGAGCAGCACGGCCGCGTGGGACTCGATGATGGTTGTCTGCATAGATTGGTGGATGTTGTATTCCGTTGCGAAATCGGGCTCGCCTTGCCCCGCGCCCCCGTAGTCTGTGTTGACCGCTTCCCATCCTGCAGGGAGTCGCGGTTGCATGTACAGGAAATGAAAGACGAGAGAGCAGAGTATCAAGCAGACGGCACTCTGTACTGGCTTGAAGCGGAAGAGACTCAGAAAAACGATGATGAGGGCCAAACCGAACCATTTCGAGCCGGGGAAAAGAACGCCAGCAGAAAGAAGGGGCGAAGCCCATCCAATGACTCCGAGCGGAGGGACCGCCGTGAGCAGGACGCATACTGGCACAGACAACGCGGCTCTTCCCCGCCCGCGGGTGGGCAGCAAACCCCAGGGCAACGCAAGCAGAGCAGCGGCGGCTAGACAGAGGACCAATCCAACGAGCGGAGTGCCCTGCACTCCAAAGAAAGCTCTCGCTCCGGGGATGAGGGCCAACTGGCCGCTGCGTAGTAGCAAAACATCGAAGCGAAGGCGTTGGCTCTGGATTTCGCGTGGTAGACGAGTAGCGGAGCGACAAGGGAAAGTGGGATGGCCGCGAGGTGGCCGCTCCAAGCAACCGCCGCTGTGGTGACGGAAACGGCGGGAAGCACAACACTATTGCTGAGGAACTTCTGTAGCGAACGTCCACAGCGGCCGGAGATGATGCCGAATTGAAGACTCTGGAATGGCGCCGTAATAGCGGCTGTCGAAGCTGTAGCTGTTGAACGAGGAGATGACCCACACGGTCCCCGGTTCGACTTTGTAGGTGCCATAGCGCCACGGGTCAAGGGGGCGTTGCAAGTGGTCGCGGAATCGTCCTGCACTGTTGGGAAGCAATTGTCCATTGACTCGAATTCCATCGGCGTTCACCTCGACCTGGTCGCCGGGAAACGCGACAGCGGGCTTGAGAAGAGGCGCTCCGCCGTCGGGGCAAGCCCCCGCCGTGCGGTATTGACGGCTGAGGGAGATAGAGGCCGCTGCTCCTTGCGGGCAGAACTCCACAAGGTTTGCGTTGGGCGAGTGGCTGATGATGTAAAAGCCGCGCGGCAGCGAGGGAGTGAGATTGAAACGGATGCCGAAAACCCAGCCCGCAATGAGCCCGAGAAAGAAGGGAGAAGCCAGCAGGC
>Ga0308309_10000134_pt1 | contig 63058 bp, 77 predicted proteins | sample HubBroMetageWFT5_FD_192491 | JGI IMG/M metagenome (GOLD analysis project Ga0308309, IMG submission 192491) | Warmed and freeze-thawed soil microbial communities from the Hubbard Brook experimental Forest, New Hampshire - Hubbard Brook CCASE Soil... | ecosystem: Environmental > Terrestrial >...
CGTTGAACAAGTGCGATGCAGTGGACGATCCCGAGTTGTTGGATCTGGTGGAACTCGAAGTGCGCGAGTTGTTGAAGAGCTATCAGTTTCCCGGCGACACGGTTCCGGTGGTCCGGCTGTCGGCGCTGGGCGCGTTGAACGGGGAAGCGAAGTGGGAAAAGCAGATCGACGAGTTGATGGAAGCAGTGGACAAGAGCATCCCGCAACCGGCGCGCGAATTGGACAAGCCGTTCCTGATGCCGATTGAAGATATCTTTTCGATTCAGGGACGGGGCACGGTGGTAACGGGAAGAATCGAGCGCGGCAAGGTGAAGGTTGGCGAGGAAGTAGAAATTGTGGGCTTCCGCGACACCCGTAAGACGGTGGTGACCGGCGTTGAAATGTTCAAGAAGCAATTGGATGAAGGACTGGCGGGCGACAACGCCGGCCTGTTGCTGCGCAGCATTGCGAAAGAAGATGTGGAGCGCGGGATGGTGCTGGCGAAAGGTGGATCGATTACGCCGCACACCAAGTTCAAGGCGGAAGTCTACATTCTGACCAAAGAAGAAGGTGGGCGGCACACGCCGTTCTTCAAGGGTTATCGGCCACAGTTTTATCTGCGGACGACGGACGTAACGGGAGTGGCGGAATTGCCGGAAGCGACTGAGATGGTGATGCCGGGAGATAACGTGAGCCTGGTGATCGAACTGATTACGCCGGTGGCGATGGAAAAGGGATTACGGTTTGCGATCCGCGAAGGCGGGCATACGGTAGGCGCCGGAACCATTGCCGAAATCGTGAAGTAATAGCGCGGCTTGCGTCATGCCGCTGGTTCTTTCCTCCCGGAAAGCGGGAGGGGATAGAGAGTGAAACATGGTTGGAAAAGAAAGAATCCGAATCCGGTTGAAAGCGTACGACTACCGCATCCTGGACCAGTCCACGGGTGAGATCGTCGAGACCGCCCGCCGCACTGGCGCGCAGATCGCGGGCCCGATTCCGTTGCCTACGATGAAGAACAAATATTGCGTACTGCGCTCGCCCCACGTGGATAAGAAATCGCGGGAACAATTCGAAATTCGCACCCATAAGCGTCTGCTCGACATTCTCGAGCCGACGCAGCAGACCGTGGATGCGCTGATGAAGCTTGATCTCCCCGCCGGTGTCGACGTCGAGATCAAGGCATTTGGCAAAGAGCACAAATAGCTTTTAGTCCTTTTAGGAGCGAAGCAAAGAGCGAAGAGCTCCCCAGCCAATAGCCACTGGCCAAGCTGGGAATGGAGAAGGAAATGGCAAAGGTAGCTGGAATCCTGGGAAAAAAGGTCGGCATGACGCAGCTCTTCGATGACAAGGGCGACGTGCATCCTGCTACCGTGCTGCAGGCTGGACCCTGCGTGGTCACTCAGCACAAGACCCAAACCAAAGACGGCTATGTGGCCGCCCAGATCGGTCTGGTCGAGTTCGTAAAGGAATCGCGGCTGACGATGCCGATGAAGGGTCATCTCGGCAAGCACAATCTACCGCCAGTGAAAATCATTCGCGAAGTGCCGGTCGAGGTCGACGAAAAGGCCTCGGACGGCGACGGCGCAGTGAAGGCCGGAGACCGCGTGCTGATCGATATTTTTGAGGGCGAACGGTTCGTGGACATCGTTGGCATCAGCAAGGGCCGTGGTTTTCAAGGCGTAGTCAAGCGGCATCATTTTGGCGGCGGCCCGAAATCACATGGTTCGATGTTTCAAATCACAGGATCCATCGGCTCTTCCGCCTTTCCTTCGCGCGTGTTCAAGGGAATGCGCATGTCGGGTCACATGGGGAACGCTCGAGTCACCGTGCGCAACTTGCGCGTGTTGGGCATGGACAAAGAAGACAACCTTCTGGTGGTGGAAGGCAGCGTGCCCGGCCCCAATGGCGGATACCTGGTAATCACCAAGGCTAAGAAGCCGCCCAGAGAGCGTCGAGGATTTGCCGGTTCGGCGACAGTCGATCCGTTGAAGGCAGCGAAACGCGCCGCCAAGAAGGCATAAGACATCACACGAAAAGCATATGGCAACGATTGACATTCAAAATCTGAGCGGCGGCAAAGTGGGCACGCTCGAGCTCGCCGATGAGGTTTTCGGCGCGGTCAACGAGGACCTGCTTTGGGAAGCGGTGAAGCACTATCGCGCCGCCCATCGGGCCGGCACTCACGCCACCAAGAACAAGAAGCTGGTTTCCGGCGCCGGCAAGAAACTTTGGAAGCAGAAGGGTACCGGACGCGCCCGAGTTGGCTCTATTCGCTCGCCACTGTGGCGGCACGGTGGCACGGTGCATGGCCCACAACCGCGCTCCTACGACTACGCGTTTCCGCGCAAAAAGCTGCTGGGTGCGCTGCGATCGGCTCTGGCGGCCAAGTTCGCCGACGGCAAGCTGATTGTGGTCAATGCGTTCAGCCTCAAGGAAGTGAAGACCAAGGCTTTCCGTGAGTCCCTCGATAAGCTGAAAGTTGACAGCACCGCTTTGCTGGTCGAAGTGCCGAATCACGGAAACCGCAATCTGGTCCTCAGTTCGCGCAATCTCGAGGGAGTAGAACTGCTCAGCGGCAACGCGGTTCATCCTTATCATCTGTTGCGTTACGACCGGGCAATCTTCTCGCAGCCGGCCATCGAGAAATTACAAGTAACGCTGAAGAGTTCGCTGCCCAAGCGCCACAAGCATGCAGTCGAGGACGAAGGCAGTCCGAAAAAGGCCGCAAAGGTGCCACGGCGCCGGGCCAAAACTGAAAAAGCGGCGGAGGTGGCCTGATGAAATCGGCATACCAGATTCTTCGTCGGCCGGTCATTACCGAAAAGGGCCTGGCCATCAAGGAAAACCAGAACACCCTGGTCTTCCAGGTGGCGACTAAGGCGACCAAGACCGAGATTAAGGAAGCCGTGCAGACCATTTTCAAAGTCAAAGTGCGTTCCGTTCGCACTGCGACATATCCGGGAAAAGAGCGGCGGCGCGGAAAGTTCGCCGGCTATCGTCCCGACTGGAAGAAGGCATACGTCCGGCTGAAAGCCGGCGAAAAGATGCCGGAGTACGCACAGAACTTATAGTCGTTGGTCGTTCGTCGCTGGCCGTTGGCCGGCTCGGGCGAATGCAGCGGTAAAGAAAAGCTAGAAGCTAAGAGCCAGAAGCCAAGAGCTGATTTATGCCAATCAAGACATACAGACCGACGACCCAGACGTTGCGCTACCGGACGACGATCGTCAACGACGACATCACCCGCACCAGGCCGCACAAGCCGTTGACCGAGCCCAAGCCGCGCACCGGTGGCCGTCGCAATTCGGGCGACACCACCAGCCGGTTCATCGGTGGCGGCCACAAGAAGAAGTTGCGCATCATCGATTTCAAGCGCGACAAGACTGGCATTCCCGCGACCGTGGCTTCCATCGAGTACGATCCCAACCGTTCGGCACGCATTGCCTTGCTGAACTACGCCGACGGTGAGAAGCGCTACATTCTGCAGCCCGATGGCTTGAAGGTTGGACAAAAGATCGTCAGCGGTGCCGACGCCGACATTCTGGTGGGCAACGCCTTGCCACTGCGCAATATTCCCCCAGGCACGACCATTCACAACGTCGAATTGAAGCCGGGCAAGGGAGCGCAGATGGTGCGGTCCGCAGGCGGCTCCGCGCAACTGGTCGCCAAAGAAGCGGAGTACGCGCTGGTCAAGTTGCCTTCGGGCGAGACCCGCAAAGTTTCCCAGGATTGTCTGGCCACGATCGGACAGGTCGGCAACCTGGATCACGAAAACATCACCATCGGCAAAGCTGGACGTTCGCGCTGGCTGGGCAAGCGTCCGCATAACCGAGGAGTTTCGATGAACCCGGTCGACCATCCCCACGGCGGTGGTGAAGGCAAAACTTCCGGCGGACGTCACCCGGTGACTCCGTGGGGACAGCCGACGCGCGGCTACAAGACGCGCAACAACAAGCGCACGGATAAGTTCATCGTGAGCCGGAGAAGTAAATAGTCGTTCGGAATGGCAAGCCGTTGGCGGAGAGCTGACGGCCGAAAGCTGAGAGCTGACTTATGGCACGTTCAACCAAGAAGGGCCCGTTCGTAGATGGTTACCTGCAAGCACGGGTAGAAGGCATGAACTCGCGCAACGAAAAGAAGGTGCTGCGAACCTGGTCCCGGCGTTCAACCGTGATTCCGGAATTTGTGGGTCACACCATCGCGGTGCACAACGGCAGGAAGTTCATTCCCGTGTATGTCACCGAGAACATGGTCGGCCACAAGCTGGGTGAGTTCAGCTTTACTCGTCAGTTCAAGGCGCACTCCATGCGGGCGGCAACGGAAACGGCGGCCAGGCCAGCAGGGCCTCCCGGTGGTCCCGGAGCTATTAGTGCAGGCGGAGCGGCGCCGGCAGCGCCGGCGGCTCCACCCTCGAAGTAGTAAGGCAGGATGGAAGAGATCAAGACTATGGAATTTCGAGCTCAAGCACGGTTCATGCGCGTCTCGCCGCAGAAGGCCCGTCTGGTGCTGGATCTGATCAAGGGGCGCCGCGTTGAGGATGCTCTCAACACGCTCACCTTCACCAAGAAAAGAGTGGCGGCGACGGTGGAGAAATTGTTGCGGTCGGCGCTGGAGAATGCCAACTACCTGAGCGCGGAAAAGGGCCTGGATGTTGACGTTGACAGCCTTTACGTGAAGCGCGCGATTGCTGGCGATGGCCCTCGCATGAAGCGAATCCGCCCCGCTCCCATGGGCCGGGCTTTCCGTTATGTGCGGCGCATCTCTCATATCGAGATCGAACTGGCGGAGCGCGGCAAGAATGGCGAAGCCGTGGCTCATGTGGTCGGCGAAGCCCACGCGGCAGCTCCAGCCAAGAAGACTGCGGCCAAAAAGAAGTCCGCAAGCAACAACAAGAAGAAGGCGGCAGCGAAAAAGTAGCGCCGGCGCTACAGGAGATAAAGATGGGACAAAAAGTTCATCCATACGGTTTCCGGCTCGGCTACACCAAGCCGTGGAAGTCGCGCTGGTTTGTTGAGCGCGACTACGACAAGCTTTTGCTCGAAGACATCAAGCTGAAGAACGAACTCAAGGAGAAGCTGAAGTCGGCGGGCGTCAGCTCCATCGAAATTGAGCGCCCCGGCAACAAGCTGCGCGTCATCATCAGGACAGCCCGTCCCGGAATCATTATCGGACGCAAGGGCGTCGAGATCGACAAGCTCAAGCAGGACGTGCAGAAACGCACCGCGCGAGAGGTTTACCTCGACATCCAGGAAGTGCACAAGCCCGAACTCGATGCTCAGCTGGTTTCGGAGGCGATCGCGCTCCAGTTAGAAAAACGTGTTGGCTTCCGCCGCGCCATGCGCAAAGCCGTAGATTCGGCGCTGCGCTTCGGCTGTAAAGGAATCAAGGTCCGGGTCAGCGGTCGCTTGAACGGAAACGAAATTGCCCGCTCGGAATGGTACTTGCAGGGTAGGCTGCCGCTGCACACGCTGCGCGCCGACATTGACTACGGTTTCACCGAGGCGCGTACCACCTATGGCGTGATCGGCGTGAAATGCTGGGTTTATAAAGGCGAGATTTTGCCCGCTAAGAAGCGCGAACCGCAGCAGGCAGTAGGCGCATTTTAGGGGATTTTGTCGAGACGCAGCTGGCTGCGTCTTAGGCTGAAAGCTAAGAGCCAAAGGGCAAGAGCTTATTTATGTTGATGCCGAAGAAAGTGAAGTTCCGCAAACAACAGCGCGGCCGCATGCGGGGTAAAGCCTGGCGCGGAAGCGAACTGACGTTTGGCGACTACGGATTGAAGGTGCTCGAGCCCGGCTGGATTACCGACCGGCAAATCGAAGCTGCCCGCGTGGCCATGACCCGTTTCGTCAAGCGCGGCGGCAAGATCCAGATTCGCTTATTCCCCGACAAGCCGGTGACTAAGAAGCCGGCCGAAACCCGTATGGGTAAGGGCAAAGGGGCGCCCGATCATTGGGTGGCTGTAGTTCGCCCAGGCAAGATTCTGTTTGAGATGGAAGGGGTCAGCTTGCAGGACGCCTCCGAGGCCATGCGTTTGGCCTCGCACAAGCTGCCGTTGCGTACCGTGTTTGTAAAACGCGAGTCCGCGGTTCACTAAGAAAGCGCAAACGAAAGACTGAGAACTGGCTTATGAAACCCGACAAAGTGCGCAACTTGACCGAAGACGAGCTCAAGCACCAGCAGAGTGATCTCAGCGATCAGCTCTTCAAGCTGAAGTTCCAGCTCAACATGGGCCAGACGGAAAGTTTGAAGAAGATCCGCGGCTTGCGCCGGGACATCGCCCGCGTAAAGACCATTGTCCGCGAGCGGGAACTGGCCGCCGCCAAGACGGAGAAGAGCTAATGCCCCAAACCGAAATCGCAACCAACGACCAGCACGGTCCGGCCGCCGGCCGCCGCAAGGAAGTGGTCGGCGAAGTGGTGTCGAACCGCATGCAGAAGACCATCGTGGTCCAAGTTGTGCGCAAGAAGTCGCACGCCTTCTACGGACGCGTGGTTTCGAAATCCAAGAAATTCTACGCCCACGATGAAAAGAACGAAGCCCACATCGGTGACGTGGTCCGGCTCGAAGAGACCCGTCCGCTTTCCAAGTTGAAGCGCTGGCGGCTGAAGCAGGTGGTCCGCCGCGCCGCATTGGTACCCGAAGTGGTTGTCGATGTTGCTTCCTAGATTCTGCTGCAGGGAGATCGAATTATGGCCGTGATGATGAGAAGCATGCTCGAAGTCGCCGACAATTCCGGCGCTCGCAAGCTGCAGATGATTCTGCCGCTGGGCGGCTCCACCGGATCGAACGCCGGCTTGGGGGACGTGATCACGGCCAGCGTGAAGGAAGCGTCGCCCGATGGCCAGGTTAAGAAAGGGACCGTCGTTAAGGCGGTGATCGTGCGCACTCGCAAGGAGTATGGCCGCCGCGATGGCACCTATATCCGCTTCGACAGCAATGCCGCCGTGCTGATCAATGACGCTGGCGAGCCGGTCGGAACCCGCGTGTTCGGGCCTGTGGCTCGAGAGTTGCGTGAACGGAAATTTTTGAAGATTGTGTCACTGGCGCCAGAGGTCTTGTAGAGACGTAGCTGGCTACGTCTCCAAAGGGTTAGACAAGAAGGACAGGAAAAATGATCACGGAATCAACTGCACATAAACGAGTGGACATTCGCCGCAACGATACGGTGAAGGTGATCACCGGTCGAGACAAAGGCAAAGAAGGCCGCGTTCTGCGCGTGTTCCCCGGTGATGGCAAGCTTCTGGTCGAGCACGTCATGATTGTGAAGAAGCATGTGCGTCCCAACCCGCAGCGCAACATTAAGGGTGGAATTGCGGAGCAGGAGAGCCGGATCGCGATCTCCAACGTGCAACTGGTGTGCGGGACTTGCGGCCCGGTGCGCGTCGGCCGTGAAGTTCGTGGCGACCGCAAAGTTCGCGTGTGCAAGAAGTGTGGAACGACATTAGATAAATAGGCAGTTAGCCTTTGGCCGTGGGCTTTTAGCTAAGAGCTAAAAGCTAGAAGCCAAGAGCGAGGGTATCGAGCAATGGCGAAAGATAAAAAAGAGAAAAAGGGCGGCGCGCAAGAGGAGCAACGGGCTCCCGAGGTGGCGCGTCACAGCGCCAAGGAAACTCCTCGGCTGAAGGCGCGCTTCAAAACGGAAATCGCGCCCACGCTAATGAAGGAGTTCTCGTTCAAGAACCCCATGGCAGTGCCGCACCTCCACAAGATCGTGATCAACATGGGTATGGGCGAGGCCACGCAGAATGCCAAGGTGATGGACCCCGCCGTCAATGAACTGGGCCAGATCACCGGCCAGAAGCCGGTAGTGACGCGGGCCAAGAAGTCCATTGCGGCGTTCAAGGTCCGCGAAGGCCAAGCCATCGGTGCCATGGTCACTTTGCGTGGCGACCGCATGTACGAGTTTTTCGATCGCCTGGTCAATGTGGTGTTGCCGCGCGTACGTGACTTCCGAGGCGTTTCCACCAAGTCGTTCGATGGCCGCGGTAACTACACCATCGGCTTGCACGATCAGTTGATCTTCCCCGAGATCGACTACGCCAAGGTCGATAAGCAAAAAGGGATGAACGTTACCATTGTGACTACCGCTGCCAGTGACGATCAGGCGCGAACTCTGTTGCGGCACATGGGGATGCCGTTCCGGCCGTAGGAAGTTTTGAGTTGTTAACAGGTTTCGAGCTAACCGCTGGAAGCCATGAGCTAGGAGCTTTGATTTGGCCACTACCGCAAAACGAGTCAAGGATGCGAGAAAGCCCAAGTTTTCTTCGCGCAAGCACAACCGCTGCAAGATCTGCGGACGTCCGCGCGCGTATCTCCGCAAGTTCGGCCTCTGCCGCCTGTGTTTCCGCAGCCTGGCCTTGCGGGGAGAAATCCCTGGGGTTTCGAAGTCGTCCTGGTAAGAAAACAAGTCGCCGCAGGTTCTTCGCGGATCATCGCGGAAGCTAACGGGCGGCTGAGGAGACGCAAAACATGAAGTTGACCGATCCGGTCGCAGACATGCTCACGCGCATTCGCAACGCGATTAGCGCCCGGCACCAGAAAGTGGACGTTCCGGCGTCCAAGCTGAAGGCGGAAATTGCCCGTATCCTCAAAGAGGAGGGCTACATCGCCAACGTCAAGGCCACGGAAGAGGAGGGACACAAAGTCCTGCGCCTCTACTTGAAGTATGGCAACGGCAACGAAGCGGCCATCTCGAATGTGGAACGGGTTTCGCGTCCCGGCTGCCGCGTGTATGTGCGCCGTACCGAGATCCCCAGAGTCTTGGGTGGCCTCGGCATCAACATCCTTACCACGCCCCGCGGCGTGATGACCGGACGCCAGGCCCGCAAGCAGGGTTTGGGCGGCGAATTGCTTTGCGAAGTGTGGTAAGGAGCTACTAGCTATTAGCTATTAGCTAATGCCAACGACAAGCTAGCGGCCAGAAGCTAGCAGCTAAGAGCCGATCTTATGTCACGAATTGGAAGAAAGCCGATCCCGCTCCCCAAGGGAGTGACGGTCAAAATCGACGGCAACATGGTCGCCGTCCAGGGCCCCAAGGGCAAGCTGGATACGTCCCTGCCCGCTGGCATTCAGATGCAGCAGCAGGACGGCAACCTGGTCGCCATCCGCGAAAACGATTCCCAGGCTGCACTGCATGGCCTGGCGCGAGCCTTGGTCAACAACGCGGTCGAAGGCGTCACTAAGGGATGGACCCGCGATTTGGAAATTGTGGGTATCGGGTATCGCGCGGAATTGAAGGGCAAGGGTACCGTCGTGTTCAGTCTCGGCTATTCTCATCCCATTGAGTATCCGCTCCCTACTGGCATCGAGGTTGCCGTGGACACGAAGCAGACCAAGCTTTCAGTCACTGGCATCGACCGCCAGAAAGTGGGCCAGGTCGCAGCCGAAATGCGCAGTTTGCGTCCGCCCGATCCCTACAAAAACAAGGGTGTGCGCTACGCCGGGGAACGCTTGAAGAAGAAAGTGGGCAAGACCGGAGCTAAATGACTTGCGTGGGGACGGGCGCCTCGGCCGGCCGAGGGAAGCTCCACAGCTTGATTGGATGCGGCGCGTAGCGCCACCCCGGTTCGGAAACCCGGGACTAACGACCAAGGACTAAAGAAATGCTGACTCGAACTTCAAAGAACACAAACCGGCGGCACGTACATGAGCGCATCCGCAAAAAGATTCTCGGCACCGCCGAGCGGCCGCGCCTGAACGTGTACCGCTCGCTCAATCATATTTATGTCCAGGTAATCGACGACCTCCACAGCAGCACGCTGGTTTCCGCGCACTCCGCCGAGGGCAAAAAGGGTGAGAAGCGCACCGGTGGCAACGTGGCTGCGGCTAGGACGGTCGGCAAAGCCATTGCTGAGCGCGCCAAAGCCAAGGGGATCACCAAAGTCGTATTCGATCGCGGCGGTTACATCTATCACGGCCGGGTTAAAGCTTTGGCTGACGCGGCCCGTGAAGCGGGACTGCAGTTCTAAGGAACAAGGAACGAAGAGAAGAGAGCAGAATGCCAACTGTAATAAAGAAACTCGATGCGGGTGCTTACCAGTTGAAAGACCAGGTCGTGAACATTAACCGGGTCACGAAAGTGGTCAAGGGAGGCAAAAATCTCTCCTTCGCCGCTCTGGTGGTGGTGGGCGACCCTAGTGCTGCCGTTGTCGGATACGGTTCGGGCAAGGCCAAGGAAGTTCCCCAGGCCATTCGCAAGGGAATTGAGTCGGCGAAAAAGAACCTGATGAGGGTCAACCTTACTCAGACCAGCATCCCCCATACCGTACTGGGAAAGTTCGGCTCGGGCAGGGTGCTTTTGAAGCCCGCTCCCGAAGGCACAGGCGTGATCGCCGGTGGCGCGGTGCGCGCAGTGATGACTTCGGTCGGAATACAGAACGTGCTCACCAAATCCATCGGCACCACCAACCCGCACAACGTGATCAAAGCCACTTTTGACGCGCTAAAGCATTTGAAGAACCGGGCTGACGTGGCCGCTATGCGCGGCAAGTCCGCACAAGAGTTGTAACCAGAAGAGGCTTCGCAAAATGACGGCAAAGAAATCGACCCCGGCCAGCGGCAAGATTCACCTGAAGTGGGTGCGCTCCGCGATTTGTACTCCGGTGAAACACAAACGAGTGGTTAAGGGACTGGGATTTACCCGGCTGAACCAGGTGATCGAGCGTCCTGACAATCCCGCGATTCGCGGCATGGTGGCCAAGATCCCCCACCTGGTGGAAATCGTTTCGTAGCTAATTGCCAAGAACAATTGCCAAGAGCTTACTTATGAATCTCTCTAACATTCGAGCACCCAAGAAGGCGTCGGAAAACAAGAAGCGAGTCGGACGCGGCATGGGCTCCGGCATGGGCAAGACTTCCGCCCGCGGCCACAAAGGCCAGCGCTCGCGCAGCGGTTCGCGAATGATGCGCGGTTTTGAAGGCGGCCAGATGCCCTTGCATCGCCGCATGCCCAAGCGCGGCTTCACCAACATCTTCCGCAAGGAATTCAACGTTGTGAACCTGGACCGGCTCGCCGGTCTCAGCGAAACCACCATTACGCCTGAGGTTTTGCGTAAGGCAGGTGTCATCAGCACCAAACACCCCGTCAAGATTCTGGGTGACGGCGAACTCTCCAAGGCGCTCACTATTCACGCCCACAAATTTTCCAAGTCGGCCCAGGAAAAGATCACCAAGGCCGGCGGCAAGTTCGAGGTCTTGCAGTAATGCTGGAGAAACTCGCCAACATCTTTCGTATTCCTGACCTGCGCAGGCGTATCGGGTTTACCCTGGGGCTGCTCGCCGTATACCGCCTGGGTGGACATATTCCCACTCCCGGCGTAAACGCGGACAAGCTGCAGCAGTTCTTCGAGCAGAACCGCGGTACTTTCCTGGGCTTCGTGGATCTTTTCTCCGGAGGCCAACTCCGCCGCCTCACCATCTTCGCCCTCGGAATCATGCCGTACATCACGGCATCCATCATTCTGCAACTGTTGACCGTGGTCTATGAGCCTCTCGCCAAGCTGCAGAAGGAAGGCGAACTGGGCCGCAAGAAGATCACTCAGTGGACGCGGTACTTGACCGTAATCCTCAGTTCCGTGCAGTCGCTGGGTATCGCTCTCAGCCTCATGAAGTCGGGGGATTTCGTGGTTAATCCCGGCTACGGCTTCATTCTGATGACCATGCTCACGCTCACCACCGGCAGCGCATTCATCATGTGGCTGGGCGAGCAGATTACCGAGCGCGGCGTGGGCAATGGCATGTCCCTGCTGATCTTCGCCGGCATCGTGGTTGGCCTTCCGCGCGCCGTCGCCGACCTCATCGACAAGACGAAAAACGCCGCTTGGGGGCCGTTTACTCCGGTTGCCATGTTGATGCTGATTGGCGTGATGGTTCTGATCGTAGCCTTCATCGTCTACGTCGAGCGCAGCGAGCGCCGCATTCAAGTGCAGTATGCCAAGCGCGTAGTCGGACGAAAAGTCATGGGCGGTCAGTCCACCCATCTGCCGCTGAGGGTAAATGCTGGCGGCGTCATGCCCGTCATTTTCGCTTCCTCCATCCTGACCATGCCGCAGATGGTGCTTCAGGGTTTCAAAAACAACCGTTATTTTGGCGATTTGATTCGCGCCCTGGGCTGGGGTGAGCCGCTCTACACTTTCCTATATGCCGTCGGCATCATTTTCTTCGCCTACTTCTATGTGTCGATCGTCTTCAATCCCAATGAAGTCGCCGACAACATGCGGAAATACGGCGGATTCATTCCCGGGATTCGTCCCGGCAAACGCACTGCCGACCACATCAACGAAATCCTGACCCGGATCACGCTGGTCGGCGCCCTGTATTTGATCATCATCTCCTTTATTCCGGAATGGATGATCGCCGGTATTCACCTGAATCACCTTTGGGGGCCGGTGGGGGCGTTCTTTGAACGCCTGCCTACCTGGATGACCAACGGTTTGGGCGTAACTTTTTACTTTGGGGGCACGTCGTTGTTGATTGTGGTGGGCGTCGCGATGGACACTGTCACCCAGATTGAGGCGCAGCTCATCATGCGGCACTATGACGGATTCACTCCGAAGAGCGGACGTATCCGCGGCCGCCGTACCTGGTCGTGAGGTAGCGCCGGTGTTCGCCGGCAAACGGTTTGTGTTTCGTCCGGCGATCCGAAAAGACGGGCCGGGTAGATTGGGGTGGGGAGAAGCCGTCGGGATGGCGGAACACACTTCGCGCAGCATCGGACCCATCGTCCTGCTCGGACCGCCTGGCGCCGGTAAAGGCACACAGGCCAAGCTGATCGCCGAGCATTATGAGATCCCGCAGATCTCTACCGGAGACCTTCTGCGGGCGCACGTGAAGAATGGCACCCAGCTTGGCATGATGGCCAAGGACATCATGGCCCGCGGCGACCTGGTGCCGGACGAGTTGTTGTATGACATGGTCGCCGAACGCCTGCGGGAGGCCGACTGCAACCGAGGTTTCATTCTGGACGGATTTCCCCGAACAGCCCCACAGGCGGGCTGGTTGGACGCGTATTTTGAACACGAGGTCTTTGACAAACCGAATCGGGCCCGCTGCCTGCCGATTGTGATCCGCATCGACGTGGATTATAATGACTTATTGCTCCGGCTTACTGGACGCAGGACCTGCCCTGTCTGTGGACACATTTATAACGTCCATCTTCAGCCTCCGCGAGTCGATGAACTTTGCGACCTCGACGGTTCCAAGCTGGTCACTCGTAACGATGATCGCGAGGACGTGATCCGGGAACGTCTGCAGGCTTACGATTCCCAGACTCGTCCAGTGGCCGAGTATTACGCGGGCAAAGGACGTCTGGTTTCGGTGTCCGGTGCTTTGCCCGTGGACCAGGTGTCGCAGCAGATTTTCCAGGAGATCGAACGCCACGCACCCGGCGCATGAATGGCTATTGTCTGCAAATCGACGGCGGAAATTGAAAAGATGCGGCGTAGCGGCCGAGCGGTCCGGGAAGTGTTGGACCTGCTCAGAAGTCTGGTTGCTCCCGGGGCCACGACCATGGATCTGGAGCGCGCCGCCGAGAAGAAGATTAAAGAACTGGGTGCTAAGCCCGCGTTCAAGGGTTACTACAATTACCCTTGCGTGCTTTGCACCTCGGTGAACGAGGAAATCGTTCACGGCATCCCCTCGGAAAAGCGGGTGCTCAAGGCCGGTGACATCGTTTCCATCGATTGCGGCGTGGTGCTCGATGGGTATTACGGTGACGCTGCCATCACAGTGCCGGTGGACGGTTCGGTGACGCCGGAAGTACGCAAGCTGCTCGAAGTCACCGAAGCCTCGCTATACAAAGGCATCGAGCAGGCGGTGGTGGGGAATACCGTCGGCGATGTTGGTGCCGCAGTGCAGGAATATGTGGAGGCCGGCGGATTCAGCGTAGTCCGCGAGTTTGTGGGGCACGGCATTGGGACCAGGCTGCACGAGGAACCGCAGATCCCGAATTTTGGGGACCGCGGACGCGGTCCGAAACTGTGCGAGGGTATGGTGCTCGCCATCGAACCCATGGTGAACTACGGCAAAGCAGCCACTCGAGTTCTGGAAGACAAGTGGACCGCCGTCACCGTGGATGGTAGTTGCAGCGCCCACTTCGAGCATTGTGTAGCCGTGACCAAAGCGGGCCCGGTCATTTTGACGCAGTAGGGGTTCCTCGGTAGAGACGTAGTCACCTACGTCTTTACGGCGAACAGCTTCTTAAGGAGTGCATGAGCAAAGAAGACGCGATTGAAGTCATGGCGACGGTCCTGGAACCGCTGCCTAATGCCATGTTCAAGGTGGAACTGGAGAACAAACACAAGGTACTGGCGCACGTTTCCGGCAAGATGCGCAAGAATTTCATCCGAATTTTGCCGGGGGACAAGGTCGCAGTCGAGCTTTCGCCCTACGACCTGAATCGCGGACGGATTGTGTACCGTTACAAATAGCGGGAGGGCACGGCTTAAGGCCGTGCCAACAAAGTATCCTGAGTTGGGGGCTTTAGCCCCTGAAGGTGAGAAGGTCATGAAGGTCAGAGCATCGGTAAAGAAAATCTGTGACAAGTGCAAGGTCATCCACCGCAAAGGCGTAGTGCGGGTGATCTGCGAGACTGCCAAACACAAGCAGCGACAAGGATAAAGGACAAAGACAGGACAACTATGGCCCGTATTGCTGGCGTCGATCTCCCGCGCACCAAGCGCATTAACGTTGCGCTGACCTACATCTACGGCATCGGCGTTTCGCGCTCCGCCCACATTCTCGACGAAGCCAAAGTCGAGCCTATGAAGAAGGTGCAGGACTTGGGTGAGGATGAAGTCAACCGCATCCGCCAGGTCATCGAGTCGGAGGGTCTGGTTGAGGGCGACCTGCGCAAGGACGTCTCGATGAACATCAAGCGCCTCATCGAGATCGGTTCTTACCGTGGCTACCGGCACCGTCGCAACCTGCCGGTCCGCGGACAACGCACTCACACCAATGCGCGCACCCGCAAGGGCCCGCGCAAGGGTACTATCACCCAGAAGAAGAAGACGGCGAAGGCATAAAATCGGCCGTTAGCCGTGGCTCGATAGGAGCGAAAGGCTGACGCCCAACGCTAAAGGCGAAAGAACCTATGGCAAAGCAAGCAGCAACCACGCCCGCCGGCGCAGCAGCGCCGGAGAAAAAGGGCAAAAAGAAGACCTTCAAAAAGAAGGAACGCAAGCACGTCTCGCATGGTATCGCCCACATTCAGGCGTCGTTCAACAACACCATCGTGACCATCGCCGACCAGGCGGGCAACGTGCTTTCCTGGAAGAGTTCCGGTTCGCTGGGATTTCGCGGCTCGCGCAAGGGCACGCCGTTCGCCGCCCAGCAGGCTGCCTCCAACGCCGCCAGCCTGGCCCGTGATCACGGTGTCCGCAGCGTCGAAGTCCGCGTTAGTGGCCCCGGTTCCGGACGCGAGTCCGCCATCCGCGCCCTGGCTGCGGCTGGCATTGAAGTGCGCAACATTAAGGACGCAACTCCGATTCCGCACAACGGTTGCCGTCCGCCAAAGCGTCGCAGAGTTTAAAAAAGCTGTCGGCTATTGGCTCTTAGCTTTTAGCCAAAAGCCAACAGCTAAGGGCCAAAAACCCTCATCGTCCGGGAAGAAGGGTGAAGCCAAACCTGTAAACCGGTCATCTAAAGGAGAACAACTTGGCACGTTACACTGATCCTGTATGTCGTCTCTGCCGCCGCGAGGGCATCAAGCTCTTCCTCAAAGGCCCAAAATGCTTCAGCGATAAGTGTCCCCTCGAGAAGCGCAACTTCGCTCCCGGTCAGCACGGTAAGGACCGCAAGGCGAAAATCGTGGGCTATGGTCTGCAACTCCGCGAAAAGCAGAAGACCAAGCGCATGTACTTCGCCCAGGAGGGCCAGTTCCGCAATTACTTCGAAAAGGCCGCGCGTGCCCCGGGCGTGACTGGCGAGTTGCTCTTGCAGCAACTGGAGCGCCGTCTGGACACGGTCGTTCACCGCCTCGGGTTTGGCATTTCCCGCCGCCAGGCCCGTCAATTGGTGCGCCACGGTCATGTCCACGTGGATGGACGCAAGGTCAACATTCCTTCCTATCAGGTGAATGTCGGAGATGAAATCACCATCCGCGAGAGCAGCCGCAAGCTCGCAATCCTCGAGCAGGCCAAGGAATTTGCCAGCCATCAGAATTCGCCGGGTTGGCTGGAAATCGATCGCGAGAACTTCAAGGGCCGCGTATTGTCGTTGCCCAAACGCGAAGAAATTCAGTTGCCGGTCAACGAGCAGCTGATCGTAGAGTTGTATAGCAAGTGACCCCGTTTGGTTGGGCGTCTGAGCCCAACCGGCGTCGTCCTGAGCGTAGCGAAGGATCTTGCTTGTAGTGTTACAGTTTTGTTTTGGTCCACTTTTCGTGCCAGATCAGCCGTTCTGGGCGCTTGACCTGAAGTGGGACCGCTTCAGGGAGCCTGGATCGAGCCAAACGGCCGAAGGAGAGAAACACATGCTTTGGAAAGGTTTTCAAAAACCGAAACGCCTGGCGGTTGATACTTCAACCCTCACTGACAAATATGGCATTTTCTGGGCTCAGCCCTTTGAACGCGGTTTCGGCACCACCATCGGCAACGCCCTCCGCCGCGTGCTGCTGTCCTCCATCGAAGGCGCGGCCGTGACCGCGGTCAAGATCGACGGCGTGCTGCACGAGTTCCAGTCCATTCCCGGAGTGGTGGAGGATGCGACCGACATCATTCTCAACATGAAGCAGATTCCCTTCAAGCTCAGTGGCGACGCGCCCAAGGCCATCTATCTGCGCGCCGACCAGCCCGGAATCGTGACCTCGGGAATGATTGAGGCCGACGCCGACGTCGAAGTACTCGACAAGGACGTCTACGTCGCCACCGTCAGCGAAGGCGGCAAGCTCGACATGGAAATGCGGCTCAAACGCGGCCGCGGCTATGTTTCCGCCGACAAGAATTTCGAAGACGATCTCGGCATCGGTTTTATTCCCATCGATTCCGTTCACTCCCCGGTGCGCAAGTGCAACTACACCGTCGAGGCCGCCCGTCTTGGTCAGATCACCGACTACGACAAGCTCACTCTGGAAGTCTGGACCAACGGCTCCATCACCCCGGCTGATTCAATCGGCCTGGCGGCAAAGCTGCTGAAGGACCACATGAATATCTTCATCAACTTCGAGGAAGATATCGAGACTTCCACTTCCAGCGAGGAACGCAAGCCGGAAATTCGCAACGAGAACCTGAACCGTTCCGTCGAGGAACTCGAGCTCTCCGTGCGCAGCTACAACTGCCTGAAGAACGCGAACATTCAGACCATCGGCGAGCTGGTGCAGAAGACTGAAGCCGAAATGCTCAAGACCAAGAACTTCGGCCGCAAGTCGCTGAACGAGATCAAGGAAATTCTGTCGACCATGGGTTTGAGTCTGGGTATGAAGATCGACGAGCAGGGCAACGCTGTGCCCGGCCCAACTTCGAACCAGGTTTTGCCGGCGTCGGCGTATGGCGACAACGATCTGTAAAGGATCAGTGGAAGACGGGCGTTCCCGCCCGTCTTCCAGGCTTATGTAGAGACGTTGCTTGCAACGTCTCAGACTCGAAAATAAGGATTCTCCAATGCGTCACAAAGTAGCTGGATGGAAACTGGGGCGTAACCCTTCGCACCGCCGCTCCCTGCTGCGGAATTTAGTCACTTCGCTGATCATTGAAGAGCGCATAGAGACCACCGTCCCCAAAGCCAAGGCCATGCGACCGCTGGTCGAAAAGATGATCACTCTCGGTAAGCGCGGCGACCTGTCCGCGCGCCGTCAGGCCCTCGCCTTTCTGATGACCAGTGCCGCCGTCGACAAGCTCTTCGACGCCATCGGTCCGCGCTTTGGAGACCGCAACGGCGGTTACCTGCGCATCGTTCGCACCGGCTGGCGGAAGGGTGACGGCGCCGACAACGCCTTCATCGAGCTCCTCGGCAGCGAAAAAGTGCTGGACGAAAAACGCCAAAAACGCGCCGAGGCCCGTTCCAAACGTGCCGAGGAAAACAAGCGAGCCATGGACGAAGCCCAGACGCAAGGTGGTGTGGAACATCCCGCCCCCGGCGCCGAAGGCGAAGACAAGAGCTAGTAGTTCAACTGGCCGAGCATTAGAGGGCGCAGCTTCAGTCTGCGCCCTTTTCATTTCAATCATTTCCGATCTGAAATCCGCTTGATAGCGGCGCGCCCACTCTAAGTCCTCCCGTTGCATGGAGATTGTCTGTAATGTTGTGTAATACATGCTATATACTGTGTATTATGGCCCCCGAAAAGACCATCAGCTTCCGTGCCGACGCCGAAAAGATTGATGCGCTTGATTCCCTTGCCGCGGCCCAGGACCGCCCCCGTAGCTATCTCATCAACGAGGCCATCACCAACTACATCGAAATGCACGCCTACCAGGACGCTCTGGTGCGAAAGGGACTCGATGATATGCGGAAAGGCCACGTCGTCAGCCACGAAGAGGTCGTAAGGCGGCTGAAGAGCACTGGCCGCGCGAGCCGATGATTGTATGGACCGAGCACGCGACTCAACAACTGGATCAAGCTCACGATTACATCGCACTATCCAATAGTGAGAGGGTTGCCGCGCAGGTCGCCATGCGCATTGTCGCCAGCGTTCTCCGGCTCGCCACATTCCCTCTCTCAGGCAGACCGGGCCGGGTCCGCGGCACCCGAGAGCTTGTCATTTCGAACTCGCCTTTTATCGTCGCTTATAGCATCGAAAATGAACGCATCGTGATCCTCGCCATCTATCACGGCGCACAGAAGTGGCCAGAGGCATTCTAAAGGCGACCAACTGCTGTGACCGGCCGCGCACTCGTACATGTCCTTACGCGGGTCACCGCCGTAACCTAGCCGTCGCCGCCCAGCGCGCTAAACTCTCCTTAGGATGGAGTCCAATCGCACCCAAATATGGATCGCCGCGGGTACTGGCGCTTTGTTGCTCCTCGTCTTCTTCGGCTATCTCATCTGGTTGAACAACCAGGGACCAGTGCTTGCACGTTCCGAAGATCGCGATCCCCTGTCGGGCACTCCCAACACCATCTCGTTGAACCCGCTGCGCGACCGCAACTCCGAACGCGTGGCCGCAAAATATCTGGACGCCATGCGCAATGGTCAGTGCAAAGAGGAATTGGCCAAGTGGGAACACGACTACCGCCGCAAATACGCCGCGTTCATTTGTGACTCGGAAGCCAAGCATCCATTAATTTCGTGGAAGGTGGTGGACTGGGAAGACGCCCCGCCTCTTCGCATCCTCCACTACCGCGGCAAGCGCCGCACCAATGAAGGCGAGCCAGCCACATACAAAGAGCTATTTTCGGTCACCCTGGAAAATAAAGATGGCGCTTGGGAAGTCACTAAGTACGACGCCATGTACTGAAGTCCTGAAACGCTCTACCCTGCCACCGCTGACTCTGTGATACAAGATTTCAATGACTGAAGTGCCGGCGCAGACTCCTGACCGCGGTTCGCACAATCTTTTTGCTTTTGGCGCCACATCGTTCCTCAACGACACTGCCAGCGAGATGGCATACTGGATTCTGCCGGCATTCTTGGCGTCAATCGGTGCTGGACCCGCACAGTTGGGCGTCATTGAAGGCCTAGCCGAGAGTGTGGCTTCGTTTGCCAAACTCTTCTCCGGATATCTTGCCGACCATGTGCAACATCGCAAGCGGCTGGTGGTCTCCGGTTATTTTGTCGCCAACGCAGTTAAACCACTGCTGGCACTCGCCAGTTCATGGAGCCAGGTCTTCGGCATTCGCTTTGCCGATCGCTTGTCGAAGGGAATTCGCGGCCCCACTCGCGATGTGATGCTGGCCGATTCTGTGCCGCCGTCCCGCCTGGGTTCCGCCTACGGTCTTTTGCAGTCCATGGATTCTGCCGGCGCCATCGCCGGCCCGCTGCTGGCGCTCCAACTGCTGCCGCATTACGGTCTGCGCGGCGTCTTTTGCTTCGCCGCCATTCCCGGAGCGCTCTGCGTTGCCGCGGCGTTGTTCGGAATTCGCGAAGTCAAAAGTCAGCGGGCGGAAAAACCGAATCACCAGCTACCCACTGCTGCCAAGGTGTCCGCACATTTCCCAGGCAAGTTTTATTTCGTACTGCTGGCGGTAACGCTTTTCTCCTTGGGAAACTCTAGTGACATGTTTCTGATCCTGCGAGCCCAGAACCTTGGTATTCCGGCCACCTATGCGCCGTTGCTGGGACTCGTATTCAATGTTACCTACACGCTGTTTTCTTGGCCGGCCGGAGGGCTAAGCGATCGCTTCTCACGCCGTGTGTTGGCGGCAGCGGGTTACATGGTCTTTGCGGCGGTGTATTTGACCTTCGCAATTGCACCCAGTGCGGCTGCGATCTGGTTCGCAATGGCCTTCTACGGATTGTTCTATTCATTGACCGAGCCAGTGCTGAAGGCGCTGGTCGTGGGAGCAGTCGCGCCCGAATCGCGGGGACGGGCGCTGGGGGTTTACTCCTTCGTCAGCAGCGTCGCCATTCTGCTGGCGAGCCTGATCACCGGAGAAATGTGGAAACACTACGGCCCGCGAGTTCCGTTTTACTTGTCCGCCGGAATCGCGTTTACCGCGGCAATCCTCTTGCTAATCTCGCGTGCCACGCAAGCTGCAAAAACTCGAACCGCCTGAGCGGCCGGTCACTCAATTTCCGCGACCCGCAGTCACTGGGACTTCTTCTGCCATCTTTGCTGTCTTCGCACGGAGAAAAAGAAAGATCACAATCTGCGCTGTCAACGCCGCCGAACTGTCCAACAGCACGTCGCTGATTGCCCCCGTGCGCGACGGCAGATACGTCTGGTGCCATTCATCCATGCTGGCCACCAGGGCTGACATGAAAAACGCAACCGCAGACCAGCGCAGAGCCCACAATGCCGGCAATCTCAACGTGGCTTTCCAGGCTCGGAACAAGAGAACGCTCAGGACGAAATATCCCACGAAATGGCCACCCTTGCGGATGTAGTGGTGCCAGACCAGGAATCGCTTCCAGTCCAGACCAAGCAGGAAATGCAGGATCGGATACAGAAACCGGCTGGTATTTTCAGCTGAAAGGTAACTCGTCGACTCAATGGCGATCACCACCAGCCAGAGGACGGCAGCAAACCAGACCTTTAGGATGTCTTTATGATGGGGAGTCAAGCCTGGACTCCCCCCGCGAATAACAAAAACATGCTTCCTTTCAAATTTCTGGCCTTATTCCACCGCGTAGTTCGGGGCCTCGCGCGTAATCATCACGTCGTGGACATGACTTTCGCGCAGTCCGGCTCCGCTGATGCGCACGAAGCGCGTCTTCTGCAATAACTCCGCAATGCTGGCGCAGCCACAATAACCCATGCCCGACTTCAATCCGCCCACCATCTGATGCACGATCATCGCCACCGAACCGCGGTAGGGAACTCGTCCTTCAATTCCTTCCGGAACCAATTTCGCCAGCCGGTTGGACTCCTCGCCGATCCCGGACAGCGCTGTCGAGGCTTCACCCTCCGAATTCTGGAAATAGCGCTCGCTCGACCCCGACGCCATCGCTCCCAGCGATCCCATGCCGCGATACGACTTGAACGTCCGGCCTTGATACAGAATCAACTCGCCCGGGCTCTCATCCGTCCCCGCAAACAGCGATCCAATCATCACCGCCGACGCGCCCGCCGCCAGCGCCTTGGTGATGTCCCCGGAATACTTGATTCCGCCGTCCGCGATGATCGGAATGTTCGCGTCTTTCGTCGCCCTATAGGCTTCCGCAATCGCCGTGATCTGGGGCACGCCAGCGCCCGTGACCACGCGCGTGGTGCAAATCGATCCCGGTCCGATGCCGACTTTTATTGCGTCTGCGCCCGCTCTTGCCAGCTCGCAAGCGCCGTCAAATGTCGCCACGTTGCCGACAATCAGGTCCACTTCTGGCAGCTTCGCCTTCACCGCCTTCACCGCGTCCAGCACCCGTGACGAGTGCCCGTGAGCGCTGTCAATCGCCAGCAGATCGACCTTGGCGTTTGCCATCTCCTGCGCCCGCTCCAGGAAATCGCCGCTCGCCCCAATCGCCGCCGCCACCCGCAACCTGCCGTGCGAATCCTTCGCCGCATTGGGATATTTCAACTTCTTCTGAATGTCTTTGACCGTAATCAGGCCCTTCAGGTTGTACTTGTCATCCACCACCAGCAGCTTTTCCACACGATGCTCATGCAGGATCTTCTCCGCATCCTCAAGCGTCGTCCCCACCGGCACCGTGATCAGGTTTTCCTTGGTCATCACCTTGCTGATGGGGATATCGAACCGCGTTTCAAAGCGCAGGTCGCGGTTGGTGAGGATGCCCACCAGCTTGCCATTCTTCGTAATCGGCACGCCCGAAATCTTGTACTGGCGCATCACTTCCAGCGCCTCGGAGACTTTCGCGTCCGGCCCCATGGTCACCGGATCCACAATCATGCCGCTTTCCGAGCGCTTCACTTTATCCACTTCGTTGGCCTGCTGATCGATCGACAGGTTGCGATGGATAATCCCCACCCCGCCCTGCTGCGCCAGCGCGATCGCCATATGCGACTCGGTCACCGTGTCCATGGCCGCGCTGATGATGGGAATATTCAGCCGGATATTGCGCGTCAATTGCGTCTGGGTATTGGCCAGCGCCGGGACAACATCGGAGCGCGCCGGCAGCAGCAACACGTCATCGAAGGTAAGCGCCTCAGGAACCGGAAAATGAATCATAGTGTTCTCAGCCGCGAAGGGATGATCTCTATTCTAGAGACGCTGGCAGGATTGGGCAAATGTTGATGCACCACGATCTGTGTGGGGACAGCCGCCCCGGCTGTCCCGCGGAGGGAAGCTCCGCAATGCCGTAAAGCCGCCGCACAACTTGCCTTACTAACCCCATCATCCTGAGCAGCGGAGTCGCGAGGCGAGCGACTCCCAACGGAGGACCTATGGATTTCGTCTGCGGCCACGCCTCTCAGCTCCATGTCATTCCCAGTCGTCCGCGGACCCGGAATCCGCCAAAGGCGCTGCCGACGAATCTGGTGTCATTTGATCTCAGAAGCGCCCACGCCAGCTGACTCCCCTGTTTGTCTTTTACTCCCCAGCGGCGTATTATTGTCCTTGGAAACTGTTGTGTAAGAAACCGATTTTGGCGAAGCACACCAGTGGGCGCAAGCCCACATTTTAGTTTGTGCTGCTTTCACAACATACCCAAACGTCGGTAAGTTATTGGTTTCATGGTATTTGACATCGAGCGGGTTCGTGAAATTGCCGCCCAGGTGGGCACCTCCAGTGGAGTGGAGGTAGTCGAGGTTGACATGCGCGGCTCGGGCAACGCGCGCATGTTGCGGGTCTTCATCGACAAGCCCGGCGGCGTCACGCACGAGGATTGCGCCAACGTCAGCCGAGAGTTAAGCACGATTCTCGACGTGGAGGACGCGGTTCCCGGCGGTTCCTATGTGCTGGAGGTTTCATCTCCAGGCCTCGACCGCAAGCTGTCGCGTCCGGCTGACTTCGAGCGCTTCACCGGCAGCCGCATAAAGTTAACGACGCGAACTCCGGTGAACGGCAACCGGCATTTTGAAGGACGGCTGGCGAGTTTTCAGAACGGCCGCTTGACGTTGGAACGGGGTACGCCGGGAAAGAAGCCGAAACCGGGCAGCGTTCCCGTAAAGATTGAAATCGAGTTAAGCAACGTCGAGAAGGCAAACGTAGTACCAGAGATTTAGCTAAAGGCCAAAAGCCAATAGCCAAAAGCCAATAGCCAATAGCCAAAAGCCAAAAGCGATTCACCTATGGCAAGCGAGCTCTACAACACGATTGACGCCCTCAGCCGGGAAAAAGGCATTGATCCGCAGATCGTGGTCACCGCGGTCGAAGACGCCATCGTGGTCGCCACCCGCAAGTATTACAAGACTCAGGAAAACCTCCGCGCCCAGCTCGACAAAGACACGGGCAAGATCCGGGCTTTCTCGGTGCGCACCGTGGTTGAAACTCCCGAGCAGGTCGAAGACCCGCTGCTCCAGATCACACTCGACGACGCTCGCAAGTCTGATCCCAACATTGAAGTTGGCGGCGAGATTCAAACTCCCAAAGTTACCGAAGGGATTCTGGGCAGGATCGCGGCGCAGATTGCCAAACAGGTGATCTTTCAAAAGGTTCGCGAAGCCGAACGCGACACGGTTTACAACGAATACATTGGACGGGTCGGCGAGATCGTCAATGCAACGGTGAAGCGAGTCGAAGGCCCAGATGTGATCTTCGATCTTGGCAAAGCCGAGTCGCGCATGCCCCGCAAAGAGCAATCGCGGCTGGAATCGTTCGCCGTCGGCGAACGGGTGCGCGTAGTGATTGCCCGCGTGGAACGGGCCTCTAAAGGCCCAGCAGTAGTAGTTTCCCGTGCCGACCCGGCTTTGGTATCGAACCTTTTCCAGACCGAAGTGCCGGAAATTTACGACGGTACCGTGGTCATTCGTGCCATCGCCCGCGAAGCCGGAGAGCGTACCAAGATTGCCGTCCTGTCGAAAGACAAAGACGTGGACGCCGTCGGCGCTTGCGTAGGCATGAAGGGTATGCGTGTGCAATCGATCATTCGCGAGCTGCGCGGCGAGAAGATCGACATCATCGAATATCACGAAGATCCAGTCACCTTTGCTGAAAAGGCTTTACAGCCGGCCAAAGTCAGCCGTGTCACCATTGTTGACTCCGCGGATAAGCATCTCGAAGTTGTGGTTGATGACAGCCAGCTCTCGCTCGCCATCGGCAAGAAGGGTCAAAACGTTCGCCTGGCGGCCAAACTCCTCAACTGGAAGATTGACATCAAGAGCGAGGAAGAAAAGCGCCAGGAAGTCGAGCAACAGATGTCGCAGCTAGTCTCGGCGGCGCCGACCCCGCTGGAAAGCGTCCCCGGCCTGGGCGAAGGTCTGATCGAAAAATTGAGTGCAGCGGGTGTCACCACCGTCGAAGCCCTGGCGGATATGACTCCCGAGCAACTGGAAGCCATTGAAGGCATTGGCCCCAAGACGGTGGAAAAAATCAGTCTGGCGGTCAATAATTATTTCTCGAGCCTGGAAGCCGCGACGGCGGAGACTCCGGGGGAAGCGGTTGAAGGACAGGCAGCGGCCGAAGTGCAGGCGGACGACTCAGCCGAACCGCCAGCTGTGGCCGCGGGCGAGCAAACCGCCGAGGTCGCTCAACTGGCGTCGCCATCTGACGAAGCGGAGCCTGACCTGCCATCGGTTGAAGTTTCTGAGGCTGAAGTTTCCCCAGAAGGATCGGCGGAGGAACAGCCTTCCGCCGAGCGGAAAGAATAAAGTTTTGGAGTGCGTTTCAGTATGCTGGCGCGCGGCGCAACACTGACACCGTGAGGTTGATATGAAGACTTAGCGGGATATTCCGGAGGAAGCACAGCGGATGAGCAAGGTTCGAATTAACGATCTGGCCAGAGAACTGGAAGTCAAAAGCAAGGCGATTCTCGACGTGCTGCTCGAAGTCGGGGTCACCGAGAAGAAGACCCATTCCAGTTCCATTGAAGATCACGAAGCCGTTAAGGTGCGGGCGCACTTCCGTGCGAATGCTAGTGAGGCGTCGGGTTCGGCAAAGCCGTCGCGTTCCCCTCGCGCCGAGAGCGACGAGATCAAGACCAAGATCGATCTTTCCCAAATTTCTCGTCCTGGCGATGTTCTGAATGCCATCCGGAAGCAACAGGCTCCCGCAGTCGTTCCTCCTGCGCCACGTCCTTCAGCGGCCGCGCCTGTGGCCGCAACCCAGCCCACAGCACCGGTAGCAGCCCCGAAGATTGCAATTCCCTCGGCGCCGGCACCCACGCCGTCCCCGGCGGTAGCGTCTGCCGTCGCAGCCAAGCCAACTTTCGCGACTCCACCAGCACCGACTGCGCAACCCTCAGCAGCTGCGTCGGCAGCCTCAACGCGGCCGGCAGTTCCATCGGTACCCGTCCCTGCCGTGCCGGCGCCCGTGTTATCGGCGTCGCCGGTCGGCGCAAGGCCAGCGGCGAACACTCCGATACGTCCGCCAGCTCCGCCGCCGCGCACCATCATGCCGCAGACCGGCCCTCGCCCGGTGTACAAGGCGCACGTCAGACCATCTGCCCCTGCACCTCAGGCGGGAGCGCCTCCGGTGCGTTCGATTCCAGGACGCCCCGTGCCCGGCCAACCCATTTTCCAGCGCCCGCGTCCCGCTGCCCCCACCGGGCCACGGCCAGCCTTGCGCCCCGGCGAACGCCGTCCTATGCATCCCACGCGTACGGCGCCTACGGGCAGTCGGCCTCTGGGGGTCGGACCAGGAATGCCGCCTCCGGGCTCCACCCGTCCCAGCAGCCGCCCCGGTGGTCCTTCGCGTCGGCCCGGACAGCGCTACATTCCGCGAGGTATAAAAGAAGGCCCGATGAAGGGCTTCGTGCCGCCGCCGCGGCTTTCGCTTTCCAATGAACCGCAGCCCATCACCCGCAGCATTACTATCACCGAAGGCGTCAGCGTTAAAGATCTCGCCGAGAAACTGGAAATTCGCGCCAAGGATCTCATCGGACGCTTGTTGACTCGCGGCGTCTTCGCCACCGTCAACCAGACGCTCGACACTGAACTGGCTAGCGAGATGGCTCGCTTCTTCGGAGCTGACACTAACGTGATCACCTTCGAGGAGCAGGCTGCAAAAGAGGTTTCCGACAGCGCGGCAGGTGAGGAAGGAGCGGCCACCGAAACCGTTTCCCGGCCTCCCGTGGTGACCATTATGGGCCACGTCGATCACGGTAAGACCACATTGCTCGATGCCATCCGCTCCACCGACGTAGCCGGCGGTGAAGCCGGCGGGATCACCCAACATATCGGCGCCTACAAAGTCACCATTCAAGACAAGCAATCCCCGGCCTACGGTCGACAGATCGTTTTCCTTGATACACCTGGTCACGAAGCTTTCACCCGTATGCGTTCCCGTGGCGCCAAAGCCACCGACATTGTGGTTCTAGTCGTTGCGGCCGACGACGGTGTCATGCCCCAAACTCTCGAAGCCATCGATCACGCTCACGCCGCCGAAGTGCCCATCATCGTGGCCGTCAACAAAATCGACAAGCCCGACGCCATGCCCGACCGTGTCAAAAAGCAACTGGCTGATCGCGGCTTGATGCCTGAAGACTGGGGCGGCACCACCGTTTTCGTTGATGTTTCCGCCAAAAAGAAAACCAATTTGAATCTTCTGATGGAAATGATCTGTCTGGTCGCCGACCTCCAGGAACTCAAAGCCAATCCAGACCGCCCGGCCACTGGCGTGGTTCTCGAAGCTAAGTTGGATCGTGGCCGCGGCCCCGTCGCCACCTTACTCGTACAAAACGGAACCCTTAAGACCGGCGACAACTTTGTCGTCGGCAACGTCTACGGCAAAGTGCGCGCCATGTTCGACGATCGCAGCAACTCGCTCGCCAGCGCGCCGCCATCCACTCCCATCGAAATTCTTGGCATGGAGGGCTTGCCCCAGGCCGGCGACCAGTTCGTCGTCGTCGCTGATCGTGATAAAGCCCGCGGCATTTCCGAATACCGCGAGCAAAAAGCCCGCGAAGCCGCGCTGGCCAAGAGTTCCCGCGTTTCACTCGAAGGCCTGGCCGAGCAGATCAAGACCGCCGGCATCAAGGAACTGAACATCATTCTCAAAGCTGACGTCGGCGGCTCCGTCGAAGTTCTTGGTGACCTGCTGGCCAAGCTATCCAACGACAAAGTCCGTCTGAAGCTCATCCACTCCGGCGTCGGCGCCATCACCGAGACCGACGTGCTTCTGGCCTCGGCATCGAACGCCATCATCATCGGCTTCAATGTGCGCCCCGAACGCAAAGCGCAGGAACTGGCCGAGCAGGAAAAAGTCGACATCCGTATGCACTCCATCATTTATGAGCTGCAGGATGAGATCAAGCGTGCCATGAGCGGTCTGCTCGAGCCCACATTCAAGGAAAACTATCAGGGCCGGGCGGACGTGCGCGAGACTTTCCGCATTCCAAAGGTCGGCACCATCGCTGGCTGCACCGTCAGCGACGGCCTTATCAAGCGCGATTCCGAAGTTCGCCTGCTGCGCGACAATGTGGTCGTCTTCAAGGGCAAAATCGCGTCGCTGCGCCGCTTCAAAGACGACGCCAGCCAGGTTACCAACGGCATGGAATGCGGTATCTCCATCGCCAACTACAGCGACATCAAGGTCGGCGACGTGATCGAAGCCTTCGTCACCGAAAAGATCGCGGCGGAAGTGATAGCATAAATTGGTCGTTGGTCGTCCGTCGTGCGCTCCGGGGCGCTCCTTAGGGATTCTTGCCGCGTCAACAAACAGCCCATCCTGAATGAGATCAAGCGCACTGCCGGAGTGAACGGCGGCGTGCCGCTCGGGAATCCCCGCATCGGCTAGATATCTGTTCCACCCATAACATTCAGCCCGGCGGCCTCCGCAAACGCTTGGAATTCCTGATCCCGCGTCAGTAGTGGCACGCCGCGGTCCGTGCAACACTGGGCGATCAGGGCGTCACCAAGCCGCGCTTTGCGACGCTTGGACAATATCTTCGCCCGTAAGGCTCCCGCCCGCTGCCAAAAACCTGCCTCGATCTCGATCATCGGCACATCGGAGAGCGTCTTGGCCACACTCGAAGGAAGTTGCGGATCACTCAACAGTTCTGTGAGCACTATTGAGGGCATAAGCACCTGCCGCTCTCGCAGGGCGCGGTCCAGTAATTCGACATCTGCACCCTTCGCGCCCCCTAGAAATGCGATCCATGTACTGGTATCGGCAGCGATCATCGGTCGGCTTTGAGTTCGGTCGCGGTGCGTGCAAAGCGTACTTTGCCACGAAGCTGGCGCAGCCGGGCATAGGCGTGGGATGCGGCCACGAGTTGCAATCCTGTGCGGACGGTCTGGGTGATGCCCGCACCGCTCGCCTTTTGGGCTTTGTCAAGAAGCTCCCCAGGTATCTCTACCGTGATCTTTCGAACCGTTTCCATAACAGGTAAAATGATACCATATTCAATACCAGTATCTGATCTGGTACTTGAAATCAGGTAGTCCAATGATCGCCTTTCTCACCCTCGAACTCCACATCGAGGCCGCCCAGTCCCTCAAGGACAAACGGCGAGTGCTCCGCAGTCTGAAAGACCGCCTGCGGAACAACTTCAACGTGTCCGTTGCCGAACTGGATGCCAGCAGTCTGTGGAACCGGGCGACTGTCGGAGTGGTCGCAATATCCGACTCGCGAGATTATCTGGATGGATTGATGAAAAACGTGGAACGCCAGGCTAACCGGATCACCAACAATGCGGGAGCCGAGATCGCCGACTCCTTCATCGACTATCTTTAGAGTCCCTTTTGGCATTGTACGGCCCATGACCGAAGTACCCCCGGCGCTCTTCCCGGGGCAACACGCAACCCCCGTTTTCTGATATTCTCATTCGTTTTACTCCGAGGGAAAGCCGTGGAGCAGCGTGCCCGCAAATATCATCGTGAACGGCTTGGAGAAGCCCTGCGCGAGGAAATCGAAACCATCGTCGAAGGCGAGCTTGGCGACCCCCGCATCGGGCTGGTTAGCGTCACCAGCGTGGTGCTGGCCCAGGATTCGCGATCGGCGCATGTCTTCGTCACGCTAGACGGAAATGACGAAGAGGCCGAACGCTCATTGCAGGGATTGACCGCGGCCGTCGGATTCATCCGTCGCGAGGTAGCGGAGAATTTGCAGCTTCGCCGCCCTCCCGAGCTTCATTTTCAACTGGACCGGTCGCACGAATTCGGTGCCAGAATTGACCAGTTACTGAAGCGCAACAAAAAACGAAAGAAAAGCTAACCACATGCTGGACGAAGTCCTCAAACATATCGATCAGCGCAGCCGCTTTCTGTTGACGTCGCACGCTCGCCCCGACGGCGACGCCGTGGGCTCCGCTCTCGCCTGTGCCCAGATTCTGCGTCTGATGGGCAAGCACGCTGAGGTTGTCTTGCGGGACGGTGTTCCTCGCATCTATCAGCCGCTGCCTTTCGCCGGTGCCGTTGTCCACTCCGACCATGTCAATGGCAACTATGAAGCCGCTATCATTCTCGAATGTGACAGCATTCAGCGCACCCGCCTGGCCGGCCTGGAGAATCACTTCTTAATCAGCATCGACCATCACCTGAGCGGGCGCCCTTTTGCAAACGTCAACTGGATCGATCCCCAGGCCGTCGCCACTGCCGAAATGGTCTACCTTCTGGCGCGTGAGGCGGGCGTGAAGATTTCTCCTGAGATCGCCACTTGCCTCTACACCGCCGTACTCACCGACACGGGTTCGTTCATGTTCGAAGGCACCAGCGAGCGCACTTTTGCCTTGGCGCGAGAGTTGGTGCTGGCCGGAGCAGATCCCGCGCACTGCGCGCGCAACGTCTATTTCGCACATTCCACCGCCAAGCTGCGTCTGCTGGGCGCGGCCTTGTCGAATCTCCACCGCGATGGCCCGCTCGCCTGGATTTCCGTCACCCAGCAACAAATGGACGCGGCCGCCGCCCGTGAAGAAGATTGCGAAGGCCTGGTAAACTACGCACTTTCGATCCAGGATGTCGAGGTCGCAGCATTTTTCCGCGAGCTGCCCGATGGCCGCTTCCGCGCCAGCCTGCGAAGCAAAGGCCAACTCAATGTGGCCGCAGTGGCGCAGGCATTCGGCGGCGGCGGCCACAAGTGCGCCAGCGGCTGCTCGCTCGACGGACCACTCTCGGCCGCAGTCGAGCGAGTCATCGCGCAACTTCGAGCCGATCCTTCCGTACAATAGTGGGCCATGGACATTTCACTGGCGCGGCAAGCCGCTTCTTTCGCTGGAGCTCTGCTCATTCTGGTGGCCTACGTCGGTCAACAATGGGGATGGATGGATTCGCGCAAAGCCGCGTACAACATTCTGAACACGCTCGGCTCCGCTATCCTCGCCTACATCGCCTTTCATCCCTTTCAAGTCGGCTTCGTCGTGCTCGAAGTCACTTGGGCGCTGGTCAGCGCCTATGCCTTGCTGAAACCGGCGCATCAGAACTGAAAAGAGAAATATCCGTGCGCATCCGTGAAAATCCGTGGCTGAGGTGTTCGGCGTGAACCAGCGCGTTCGCACCGATTGGCTTCTCCTCGCCGGCTTCTGCGGATTCCTGTTTTTCTACGGACTCGCCTATTTCGGTCTGGTTGGCGCCGACGAACCCCGCTACGCCCAGGTCGCCCGCGAAATGCTCGCCCGCCACGACTGGATCACTCCAACCCTCGGCGGCAACCCCTGGCTGGAAAAACCTCCGCTGTATTACTGGCAAGCCATGCTCGCCTACCGCTGCTTCGGAGTGAGTGACTGGGCCGCGCGCCTGCCGTCGGCCGTTGACGCCACGTTGCTGGTGATTGCCATATATCTTTTCTTCCAGCGCTTTCGTCCCGGCTCCCAAATCGACGCTGCACTCATGACCGCCTCCGCCGCCGCCATCGTTGGCTTCGCCCGTGCCGCTTCCATGGACATGGCGCTCGCCGCCTCGCTCACCATCGCCTTGCTGGCTTGGTACACATCGCACGCGACCGCAGCACGAGCTTATCTGTGGCTCGCGTATGCGTTCCTGGCTTTGGGAATGCTGGCCAAAGGACCAGTCGCACCCTGCCTCGCGGCAGTGATCGTCGCCATTTTCGCCGTCGCCAAGCGGAACTATGGAATCCTTCGCCGCACCCTCTCAATTCCCGGAATCTTGATCTTCTGCCTGATCGCACTGCCCTGGTACGCCGCGGTACAACTCCGGAATCCGGATTTCTTCCACGCTTTCATCCTGCAACACAATCTCGAGCGCTTCGGCAGCAACCTCTACCATCACCGCCAGCCCTTCTGGTATTACATCCCTGTCGTGCTGCTCGGACTGCTCCCCTGGACGGTTTTCGCAGTTGCCGCCGTCGCTGAAACTATTCGCGCCTCATGGTCAAAACGCAGGGAAGTGTTCAAAGCCGATGCCGGCAAAGAAGACGCGCTGAACGTCTTCCTGCTGATCTGGCTTTTCGTCCCCATCGCCTTTTTCTCCATCTCCCAATCGAAACTGCCCGGTTACATTCTCCCCGCTCTGCCCGCTGGCGCGCTGCTGCTGGCAGCGTACATCCGCCGCCACGTAGCCGCCGACCATCTGCCCGCCACCGTTCCTCTCGTCCTGCATGCCGTCGTCACCGCGGGCCTCGTTGTCCCCGCGCTGCTGCTGGGACAAATCCTTGCTATCCACCACATTATCTGGAGCACCCCGCCCTTGATTGCGCTGACATTCGCCACCACCCTGGCGATTGGCATTGCCCTCACCTTGCGCATGCGGACTGGGTTTCGCATGCTGCGCTTTGTCACCCTCATCCCCCTAATCCTGGCGGTCGCGGCCGTGTTACGCCTCTACGCGCCCGCGCTCGACAACACTCTTTCCGCCCGCCCCTTGGCCGTCGAACTGGGGAAGTTGGCATCTAAGCCTTTGCCCTTGGCCGTCTTCCATATACGTCGTGAGACCGAATTTGGCCTGGCTTTTTACCGCGACCAGGTAATCACGCGCTATGAAACCGGGCAGGTTCCACAAGTCGAGCACATCGTCGTTATTCCCACCGGATCACATCAGGATCTGCTCCAACAACTGGCCGGACGCCGCGCCCTGTATCTAGGCAGCTTTGCGCCCCAACACCTCGACTACTACTGGGTTTCCGCCCAAACCCCAGCCCCTTAACAGACCCCCGCTCTCTTCGCCTTGTGTATTCACGTTGTTCCTTTGTTTGCCTCCCGCCCTGCGAAACATCTAAACTCGGTTCGCGATCAGAATTATTGCTGAGCCGCAGCCCTTCAGGAGCCCGGGTGGAGATTCTCGATCTCAGGCATTTCTCCGCGGTCGACTTACGTCCTCTGCTCGACGACGAGACCCAGGTGTGGCAACACCTGCTTTCCTGGGACTATTCCGGCTCCGCCGCCATGATTCTCCGCTACGTGGACGCCAAGATTCTGCCCGGTTACGCCGCCGTCGATCGCGGCCTCGTCTTCGGATATGCCTTCTTCGTCTATGAGGGCAGCAAGGGTGTAATCGGCGACTTGTTCGTCCTCAACAGTGGCCGCTTACCCGATCCTCACGCAGTCGAAACCCGGCTCCTGGTGCACGTTATTGAGACCCTCCAGCAATCGCCCGGCATCAACCGCGTGGAAGCCCAACTCCTCGCCCATGAGACCGGGCTGGTTGCCCAGCCCTTTGTCGACCAGGGTTTCCACCGCCACGCCCGCCTCTTCATGGTGTTGCCGCTGGAGAATTCAACCCAGCCCCCCAGGCCGCTACGCACCGATATTGAAATTCGCCGCTGGTCCGAGCAGGACTACCAGGCCGCCGCCGCCATCATTACTTCCGCCTATCGTGGACACGTCGACTCCGAGATCAACGACCAATATCGCACCCTCAGCGGCTCATTGCGCTTTCTGAACAACATCGTCCGCTTCCCTGGTTGCGGCGCTTTTGATCCCGAGTCTTCTTTCGTCGCTCTACACCCCAAGACGCGAACTCTGTTGGGATTGATTCTGTGTTCGCGCGTGCGTCAGGACGTTGGCCATGTAACCCAGGTTTGTGTCTTGCCGGAATACCGCTCGAAGGGAATCGGAGAAGCTCTACTCGAGTGCAGTACCAACAATCTAAGGCAAAGAAAGTTCTCGCTGCTCTCGCTGACCGTCACCCAGGCCAACGCCCGCGCCGTTGAACTCTACCTGCGCCTCGGATTCGAAACCAAACGCGTCTTCGATGCCTTCGTCTGGGAAGGGTGAAAGCGAGGGGTAGCGCGGTTTCCTTCGTGATGCCTCGTGTCCTTTGTGGTTAACGCCTTTGACCTACCTTCTCAAAAACCACATTACCCAACCCGCCACAAAAACTCCACCCACGAACATGGCAAAGCAATACAGCCCGTACTTGATCTGCTCATGGGAGGTACTGCGCTGGGTGATGCCAAACACAATCGAGGCAAACACGCCGAACAATACAGCCGCGCTGAAGTGTGAGAGGGCGAGGGTCATGGTTTTTTCCCCACCGCAATGTGATAAGCGTCCGCCGCGCTGATGAAATTCAGCAGCCCGGCGACGATCAGATACTTGGTCCCGTAATCCGCCGTGGCATGGGAGATCGCGCCCTGTCCCCAGTTCATAACCTGGGTCAGAATGTACAAACCCCCGTTGCCGACGTCGCCCACAAATCCAAGCATGTCGAGGATGTCTCCGCCATTAGGCTGATAGACATGCCCCTGCATCAGCAGGCCCAACACGAACATGGTCGCAATCGATCCCATGAGCAGCACGCCCCGAGTCCATCGCTTCTGAATCAGGTGCCCCGCGCCAGGGATCAGCCATCCCACTGCCGGAGCCAGCACCGCCATCGTGGTCAGCGGTACCGCCGCCTCGGTCGCCTCTGACGATTTCTTACCGCTCGAGGAATTTGCCATTCAGATCAGCACAATCTCACGTTGGATTTTACCCGTCACTTCCGCCGCTTTCGGCCGCACCAGAACATTCACTTCGCTGCGCACGCCAAACTCCGGCAGATAGACGCCCGGTTCAATCGAGAAGCATGAATTAGGCAGGATACGACGCTCGTCGTGAGTCTCCAGATCATCCATGTTGGCGCCGTTCGCGTGAACGTCAGTCCCGATCGAATGCCCGGTGCGATGAATGAAATAGTCCCCGAATCCCGCCTTGCGGATGTGTTCCCGCGTCGCTCGATCCACTTCCCACCCAGCGATCGCGCGGCCGCCCGCAATCGCATCCTGCACCGTCTTAACGCCCGCGTCCCGCGCGCCGCTCACAACTGTAAAGACTTCCCGCATGCGATCGGAGGGCGCCTTGCCCACGAACCCCGTCCACGTGATGTCATAGTAGACGGCCCCCGGCGTATCTTTCTTCGCCCACACGTCGAGCAGAACGAAATCCCCTTCGCGAATCGGCGACGAACCTTGTGCATGTGGCTCATAGTGCGGATTTCCGCTGTTCGCGTTCACCCCCACAATCGGAGGATCGTCAGTCACCAGGTTCTCGCGGCCAAACGCTTCCATGAACCACTGCTGAATCTGATACTCATTGGCGCCGCCCTTGCGCACTCGCCGTCCAATCTCCTTAAAAGCCTCGGCCGTGATCGCATCCACAGCATCTCGCGCCGCATAGTGGCTCTTGATCTGCTCTTCCGACCATGTCGCCTCAAACTGCGCCACCAGATCGCCCGAGCTAACCACGTTCTTGCCCAACCCCCGAACCATCTCTACGGTTCCAGCATCTACCAGCGAAACATAGAAGACGATATTGTTGGGCGAATACTGCATGGCCACATCCCGATACGCCGCCAACAATCCCTTGATCTGCTCAAACAGTTCCTGCCAGGCTGCATACTGAAGCTTCTTGCCGGGAAGCGTGTCCAGATGCCCGGACTCAATCTTGTGCACCAGCTTGACCGGCTCCCCACGCGCAGGAATCACGTAATACCACCGCCGCGTGACCATCAGATTCGCCGGCAATCCCAGCACCCGGTAAGCAATGGGATCGCGATGATGGTGATCGTAGAAAAGCCAGGCGTCGATGTTGCGTTCGCGCAGGGCAGACTGGATGGCGGCCAGGTTCATGGGCAAACCACTATTCTAAACAAGACCAGCCATTTGAGCGAATCCGAGGTTAGAAAGAAGCGGTCAGTTTGGATTGTCCGACTCGATAAACGTTACGCTTTCAAATCGCGTACAGAAAGCTTGGTGATTGATGCGGTCCGGGCCCGAATGGAGGAAACCCTCTTCGTCGACACAGTCAATTAGAACGGACTGCACCACTCCGTCATCTAACGTGATGCAAGCTCGTTTGCCAACGTTCTCATTGAGAGCATCCAGGATTTCTTTAGGTGTCATGGTAGTCGTGGGGGGCCTTCAAGTCGAACCTGAACCACCGACAAGCCGGAGAAATGGTAATGGCTCCGTCGCCGGAGCCATTCTTGATAACCGCAGCGTAAATCGGCACTCTATCCATGCTCAGTATGAGAATACCAACACCGCTTGTCAAGTTACGGGGAGACTATCTCTATTTTATCTCCCCAAATTGTCCTCCATCCGCACCTACGCACAGAGGAAGAGTGGACCCGACGGGATTCGAACCCGCATCTGCCACTTGGATAGAGTGCCGTGTTACCGTTACACCACAGGCCCAAGGAAATTGTCGGTTCGGGCGGGGGCCAACGCAAGGTCATCAGTCACAGTCTGATAGGGCATTTCAGAGTTGGGCCAAGATCCTCTTCCGCGCCCCCACCGGCAACGTTTCACACGCCGTCCGCAACACCAACCGCGGCGTCCGCCTCCGAATGCTCATCAAATAAGGCGCCGTCCGCTTGGCGTCGAACTTCGCCGTCTCCCGCAACAGCCATCCCAGGCCCTTTTGCACCATGTCATCTTCGTCCGCCAGAAGCATCGCCGTCAGTCGTTTGATCTCCGAAAAAAACATCTTCTGCCGTGCCCCTCGGATCAACGCCACGCAAGCCGCCCGCCGATGCCATCGGTTACGCGACTTCGCCCACCGAAATACATTCTTCGTTCGAGCCGGCTGGGCCACCACCATCGGCGAGATCAAGGAATGCACCACTGCATCGTGATCCGCCCAACTGTTGATGCGCGCCAGCCACGATTCAATCAACTTGAATTCAGCATCCCCAAACTCACCAGTCAAGTTCTCCAGCAAAAACACGCCGAATATCTTCTCTTCAAGATTCCTCCCAGAGAACAGCTGATCGGCAACTTGCAACAGAAAGGTAAGTCCAACTTCCTTGACAATCGCCCGCCGGCATTTGACCGCAGCTCGACGCAAATCAGCCGTGTACCATCCGTGCGATTTGATTTCTTCCTTGAAGAACCACTGCACACCCGCAGCATGCTCGGCCGTCCCGCCATCCTTCAGCAACCGCCGAATATCCGCGGCGACGTTAGCAGCAGTGGCTTCGCGTTTCGCCATGAAGGCCTCTATCCCCGAGCCGCTCTCACCACTCTGTCATAAATCCACAGCGCCGCCGCCGTCGCCAGCCCCACCCCAGTCACCACCCACCACATCCGCTCGGGCTGATTGGTAACTTCTCCAAAATGATGCATCAATGTCCCACCGAACCATCCCCCAATAAGCGACCCAATCCCAATCGGCAGAAATGCGAATCCCATGTAAGTCCCCTGCTGCCCAGGAGGCGCCAGCCGCGAAATATAATCGTAGTAGGGTGGCTGCTGCGTAATCTCACCCAGCGCCAGCACAAAAAGCGAGAGCACCGCGCCCCAAATCGTCGGCCGCAACGCCAGAATCATCCACGAAACTGACGTGATCACTGTCCCCAAAATCACCGCCTGAAGTGCCGGTATCTTGCGCGTCAGAAAACTAACCGCGATGGTGAGGCAGATCACTGTCAGCCCATCCGTAACCAGAATCAACTCAACGTCCGCCCGTGGGTTGATAAACCGATGAATGTATCCCGGCAAACTGATGTACTGCTGCCAAAACACCACCCAGTAGCCGGTGAACAACACCAGAAACCACATGAACCGGCTGATGCCCGCGAGCACCGGCACCAGCAGCCCAACCCAAATCCACCAGGGCACGCCAAAACTGGGATACACCCAAAGCCCAATGCGCAGGAGCAACGCGATCATCAGCACCGGCAACACCAGCCGGTAATTCCCCACCACCACACAGAAATTCCGCGCGACCGTCGCAATCGAAGGCGGAGGCGCATCTCCCACCTTGCGCGGTTCCCGAAAGAAGAACAAAACCACAAAAAACATCGCGAATACGCTAAGCGCCGCGACCCGATAAACCATCTCCACGCCCAGATGCCGATGCGTCCACGATGCAACATAGGGCCCCGCTGCGCCGCCTAGGTTAACCATCGTGTAATAAATCGAATACCCGATCGACCGCACATTCTCTTTGGAAGCCCGAGCCGTAGTTCCCACCACGCAAGGCTTGACCATCGAAATACCCAAAGCAGGAAGGATGAGAATAAATCCGACAAACAGACTGAGAGGAACGGCGTTACGCACCGGTGCCAGCCACGACGCACCGATCGACCCAATCAGAAAATATGCCACAGCCAGAATCAGGTACGCGCTCGCCAGCGCTCGTCGAAAGCCCAGCCGGTCGGCCGCAGCCCCGCCAAAGATGGCCAAAAACCACACCATACCGCCAAATATGCCAGTGAGCGTTCCCGTCTGCTCAGTGGAAAAATTCAGTTTCTCCTGCAGATACAACGCCAGCGAAGCAAACGCCCCGTAATAAGACAGGCGTTCGAAGATTTCGCTGATGTTCGCGATCCAAAACGGCCGTTCGAACCCGGTGCGAATTTCGTTGAAGCGCTCAGAAAAAGACAAGCTCATTTATTCTCTCAACCCGTAGCGCCGCCGTCGTCGGTGGCTACAACCCAAGTCGTTTGCGCAACTCGTCCGCAGTCAGGCCCGCCACCCGAATCACTTTCCGTCGGCCGCTCTTGCCGGACGCAATACTAACGGACGATCGCGGAACCTCCAAAAGATTTGCAAAGAATTCGATGCAGGCGTCATTCGCACGCCCTTCGACTGGAGGCGCGGTCAAAGAGATCTTCAAAGCATCCCCCAGTTCACCGATGATGGCGTTCCTCTTAGCCCGCGGCTGCACTTTCACCGCAAAGCTGACGCCGGCAGAGTCTTCATTGATAGGAATCATGCCCAGAAAACTGAGAACCGAGAACTGAAAACTAAGAACTGGTGTTCAATCAGTCTTGCTTGGGGAATGCCAACAATCCGGGATTTTGAATGTTCCTCCGTGATCCTCTGTGTCCTCTGTGGTTAAAGTTTTCTTCGCACCCCAAAAATCCCCGTCCCCACCCGCACACCAGTCGATCCCTCTTCAATCGCCACTTCAAAGTCATGCGACATCCCCATCGAAAGCACCTGCATCCCAACCCAGGGCAGGCGTTGCCCCGCAATCTGATCGCGCAATTCCCGCAGCTTCCTGAAATACGGCCGTGCCCGTTGTGGATCTTCGGTAAACGGCGGCACCGTCATCAATCCACGAAACTCAAGATGCTCCAGCCTCGCCGCCCCTTGCAATAGCTCTTGCAAGTCTTTCGATTCCACCGCCACGCCGCTCTTCGCCGCTTCTCCACCCACGTTGATCTCAATCAACACCGCAAGTTTCTTACTCAGCTCTCCCGCCGTCGCATTCAACTTCTCCGCCAGCCGCAACGAATCCACCGATTCGACTGCGGCAAACAGCTCCGTTGCCAGGGACGCCTTGTTCGTCTGCAAGTGACCGATCATGCGCCATTCAGCATCGGTCAAATCCCTCAGCGCACCAGCTTTCCCGGCGAACTCCTGCACCCGATTCTCCCCAAACAATCGCAGTCCCGCGTCATAGGCCTCGCGTATGCGCTCCGCCGGCTGCGTCTTGGTCACCGCCATCAGAGAAATCTCGGCAGGATCGCGTCCCGCGCGCCGCGCCGCTTCAGCCATTTGTTCTCGCACCGTCGCCAAACTGTCAGAGATCAACACTCGAAGCTTTTCCTCCGTGAACCTCTGTGCCCTGTGGTTGAGAATCAAGCAGCCTGAACCACAAAGGACACGAAGCATCACAAAGGGGATCGACCCGGACCAAGAATTCCTTTGTGTACCTTCGTGTCCTTAGTGGTTAAGAGTTTGTCACCGCCAGATCCCTCGCTTCGCTCAGGATGACGGCGCGCGGCTCCCGCTTCGCTCACGCCGCGCAAACGTCGTCACATAATCGCCGTCGGCGGTGCCGGCTCGTCCGGACTTCCGGCGTTTGACAGCGGCACCTTCATCATCACGAAGATCAGCACCGCCAATCCGATCAACCCCGAGAACGCAAAATCGCCAATGTCGACGTGCCAAAGCTGGTGATTACTCCCCACCACTCCGGCGATCACCAACCCGCATAGCGCCTCCCCCGCAATCAAGCCCGACGCCGTCAACACACCCGCATTGTCCACCCGCGCCTTCTGCGCATCGTTGTAGCCGCGCCGGTCACGGAGTTTATCGGTAAACCAGCGAATGATCCCACCCACAAAAATCGCCGACGTAGTCTCCAGCGGCAAGTACATCCCCACCGAAAACAGCATCGGACTCTTCACTTCCACCAGGATCATGGCGAATCCCATCAGAATGCCCACAATCACCAGCGGCCATGCCATGTTTCCGCCGACGATTCCCTGCGACAGCATCGCCATAAGTCCAGCTTGCGGCGCAGGCAGCGCAGCGCTCCCGAAGTGATAAGCCTTATCCAAAATCATCAGCGGAAAAAACAAAACTAAAGACGCTACAATCGTGCCCAGAATATCGCCGATCTGCATCTTCGACGGTGTGCCGCCAAGAATGTGGCCAGCCTTCAAGTCCTGCAACATCTCGCCCGCCACCGCCGACGAAACGCATACCACCGCCGCCACCCCCAACACCGCCGCCACTCCCCCAACGCCCGAAACTCCCAGCGCCACCATCAGCAGCGCCGCTACCACCAGAGTGCACAGCGTTAGGCCGGAAACCGGGTTATTCGACGATCCAATCATACCCACTAGATTCCCAGACACCGCAGCAAAGAAGAATCCAAGCACGATCATGACCATGGCCGCCACCACTGCGCCTGCTATTACCTTACTTCCTGACAGGTTGTGCGCCGCGGAGATGAAGTAGTAATACAGCCCGATCATGGCGATGAATACCAACCCTACCCCTGCAAAAACCACTTTCGCATTCAGATCGCGGTCGATGCGGCTGGTCGCTTTATGCGCCTCCGCCGACTTCTTCAGATCAGAAACCGCGCGCGTCATGCCCGCCATCAGTTGCTTGCGCATACGGAAGAGTGTGAACCCGGCGCCCACCAGCATGCCCCCCACCGCGATCGGACGCACAATCGAATACCACACGCTGAACGCGATCCCTCCCCAATAAACCGCCGGGCTTGCGCCTTCCGGCATCGCCGGCAAATTCGGTCCCAGGAAATAAATTAGGAGTGGAACCAGCAGTCCCCAAGCCACCACGCCGCCGGCAAAATTCAACGACGCCAGCCGCGGTCCAATGATGTAGCCCACGCCCAAATACGCCGGACTGACTGCCGGCGTGGTGAACTGTGACATCCCTCCCGTCGCCAACATCGGCGCCGTGTTCCCGCGCCCCAGTCGCAGCCCGGTCGCCATTTTCGGAATATTGATCAGGACGTTTTTCGTGTACCAGAAAAGGTTGACCTGCGACAGAAAGTACATCACCCCGCCAAAGCCCATGTTGGCGAACAGAATCTTCGCCGCTTTCGATCCCTGCTGTCCCGCCTTGTGAATTTCCGATGCCGCCACCGACTCAGGAAAGGGAAGTTCAGGATCTTCCACCATCACCCGTCGCAGCAGCGTGACAAACAATATGCCCAACAGGCCGCCGATCACCATCAGCGCCACCGATTCCCAGTAGTGTTCCATGCCGAGGCTGGGCCACAACCCCGCCAGCACAAACGCCGGAATCGTAAACACCGCGCCCGCCGCCACCGATTCGCCAATCGCGCCGACGGTTCGCGCCATGTTCTCTTCCAGCAGCGTTCCCTTCATCAGGCGCAGCAGCGACATGCCAATCACCGCCGCTGGATACGTCGCCGCAATCGTCATCCCGGCCTTCAATCCGAGATAGGCATTGGCCGCCCCCAGAATCCCGGTCATCACTAGGCCGATCAGCACGGCCCGAAAAGTGAATTCCTTCATCTCCATGTTTTCGGGAACGTAGGGGCGAAACTTCTTCGGAGCTTCGGTGCTACCGGTGGGACTCATAGGCAAAACCCTCGTCAGTGGTCAGGAATAGGCGCAAAAGTTAAGACGGCGAAAGTTAGCACGCGCAGCCTCAAGATTACAAGTGCGCTCCTCTCGTAGCGCCGGCGTCTCGCTGGCTGTCCCCAGGCCATCTTGCCCTGGGTGTGTACCACGTGACTTTCGTGACCGTCCCGCGTTGCGCCCACCCCTGTCCCGCCGATATACTGTAGATGATTCGCCCGGCTGGAGCCCTGCTGTGGCGCTTGGGCGAGGGAGGGTGTCTTCAGCAGTAGCAAGGGCTCAACTCGGTCCGCAGTGGTTTCCTCTCTGACCTCCGGAGTTCATGGCATTGCCCAGGCTCTGTTCACTACTCTCTTTCCTTCCGATTGTCGGCTCTGCGCTTCCCCATTAGTCAACATTTCGCGCTTACCGGTTTGTGAGGACTGTCTTTCGTCCATTCGCCCCATGGCCGGCGGCCTTTGCTCTATCTGCGGTGAGCGCCTGTCGGCCCTCGCACTCTTCTCGGAAGGTGAGGCTCGTTGTGCCCTCTGCCGCCGCTTGGAACCTCCTTATGTAAAAGCCGCCGCCTACGGCAGCTACGAGAGCGGCCTTCGCGAGCTCATTCATCTGCTCAAGTATGACGGAGTCCGTCCCGCCGCCAATGTTCTGGGACGTATGCTGTCGGACGCGGTTGTCCCGCTCCAGCGACTCTTCGCTGCTGACCCAATGCTGATCGTTCCCGTTCCATTGCATGCTCGAAAGCGTCGTCAGCGCGGGTTCAATCAGGCGGAGCTTATTGCTCGTGCTGCCTTGAAACTTCAGCCGTCCCAGCGATTTGAACTCAAGCCGGTTCTCGATCGTATCCGGGAAACGCAAGCGCAAATCGGCCTGTCCCGCCACGACCGCCGCGAGAACTTGCGCGGCGCCTTTGCCGTGACCGCGCCCCAAGCGATTCGCGGCCGCGAAGTCCTGCTGGTCGACGACGTTTTCACCACCGGCACCACAGCCTCCGAATGCGCCCTGGTGTTGCGCCGCGCCGGCGCCGCCAAAGTTTATGTCGCAACCGTGGCCCGCACGCTCAAGCTGGAAACACAATCGGCGCGATTAGAAGAACAGCCCGCGGCCATGGCGATGGCCGCCGCTAGTTAAACGTACATGTCAGGGAAGTGGCACAATTCGGCGCTGGGCATGACCCGGACTCACACTCTCCCTCCGAGCATGGCCGTAGTTCGCCCGGAAAACGCCTGCCCGGAAAACGCTCATCCCGTCGGTGGAGTTCATGTGCTCCACGCGCCCGTGCTGGTACTCAACGCCTCCTACGAGCCTATCAACGTTTGCGCCGCCCGTCGCGCCATCGTTCTCGTACTCAAGGGCGTTGCCATGACCGAAGAAGAAAACGGACATTTCCTCCACGCCGCTCGCCTCGCCATGCGCCTGCCTTCGGTGATTCGGCTGCTCGAGTATCGCCGCATCCCGCATCAGACCCGTGCCCTGTCGCGCAAGAACATCCTGCTGCGCGATCGCAATACCTGCCAGTATTGTGGGGAAGTTCTGCCTTCAGGCGAGTTGACCCTCGATCACGTCGTTCCCCGCTCCCGCGGCGGCGCTTCTACCTGGGAGAACCTGGTCGCCTGCTGCCATCTCTGCAACCGTCAGAAGGGAAATCAGTTTCCTGCCGAAGCCCGAATGAAACTGATGCGTGAGCCTCGCGCCTTCAACCTGCACACCAGCCGCCACATCATGCGCCTGATGGGCCGCTCCGACGACAAATGGCGCAAGTATCTCTTCTACTAAGCAGTCAGCACTCAGCAGTCAGCATTCAGCCACAACATCCGCTGGAAGTTACAGGGATTACCACGGCCCTCGCAGGGCTGAATGCTGAGTGCTGAGTGCTGAGAGCTGAGTGCTGAGAGCTGAGAGCTGATGGCTCACTTCTGCGGCTGGCCCTTCCCATCCGCCTTCGGAACATCTTTCCCATCGAAAGTGATCTTCGACTTCGATCCGAACCGCTTATAGTCCTCGTATTTCACGATCTCCCGGATGTGAATGTCACCGGTCATGAAGTGAAGAGTGTCGTCAGCGCGGGTGTAAGTAGGAAACCAATACGTGTTGTCAACCTGTTCCCGCCAGGTGGTGAATCTGGGATAGAGGTGCTCGTCCTTGCCCTTTTTCTTGCCCGCGTTAATGTCGGGAACAGTTTTTCCGTAAGTCTTCACGATCTGAAAATCGTGATCATCCACCCAGATCCGCCCCTGAAAATAACGTTTCTTGCCCACGATCTGCTTCGGAGCAATGTCGAACACATAGCAGTGCAATTCATCTTCCTGTTGTTGCCCCACGTAGAGAACGCTGTATTCAGGAAGCTCGTCACTGGTCAGCACGAACGGCAGACGTTGCCGTATATCTTCAAAATCTCCCGAATCCATGGAAAGACCCGCGCTGTCGAGCGTGGACTGCGGTGAGAACACGACATTTTCTATGCGTCTCCCTTGGTCATCGAAGATCACGTCAAACACCTGTTGGTACTCGCCGTTGACCGTGCTGCCGTCAAGCACCTGTACCTTCACCGACTGGCGATACGTGTATTGATCTCGCGCCGTCTTGAACTCCTTTTCCTTGGCCGCAAAGTGCTGAATGATCTCGTCCACCGTGACATTCTTCGGCTGCGTGTTTTCCAATGGTCCTTCATCCGCCCAGGCCCCAGGTAGCATTAAACCGCACAAGACGAACCCCGCAAGCCACAACCACGCCCCCCGCATGCCATTCATAACCATTGATTTATTTTATACCTGCCGCAGACGCTTGGTTAGATTGCCAACCCCTGCCGCCGGTTGCCGCTACCAGCCCGCTCTTACCCCTCAGCTTTTCACCCCAAAGACTGCTTCTCCCGTTGTAAGATGACCGACAAGTTTCATGGCCTCCCCACGCGAAGCGCTACCGGGAGCAGTTCCCACCCCCCTCCAGGAGATTGCCCGTCTGGCGGGGCTTCCCGAGTTGCGCGCCGCCTCCGCTTGGTTCCGTGGGCAGGAGACTCAGATCGCCTGCTGGCAACTCGAGATGGCAAAAATCCCCGCCCCTCCGTTCGGAGAAGCTGCCCGGGCCGATTGGCTGAAAAAGCGCTTCCGGGAAGTCGGCCTCACCGACATTCACATCGACGAAGTCGGCAACGTCTTCGGCCTTCGCGGCTCCGGCGCAGGCTTCGTTTCGCTGAGCGCCCACATTGATACCGTTTTTCCCGCCGGCACTCCGCTCAACGTTCGTCAGCAGGGAACTCGTCTGTACGGTCCCGGCGTTTCCGACAATGGCGCCGGAGTTGCCGCTCTGCTCGCCGTCGCTGCCGCCCTGCAAGCTGCGAAAATATCGCCGCAGACTCCAATCGCTTTCATCGGCAACGTCGGCGAAGAGGGCGAAGGCGATCTCCGCGGCATGCGCCACATTTTCGCTCATCCCCGCTGGAAGGATTCCATCCGCTTCAGCTTGATGCTCGACGGCGCCGGCGCCGATACCATCGTTGCCGAAGCCTTGGGCAGCCGCCGCTTCGAAGTCATCGTTCGTGGCCCCGGCGGCCATTCTTGGAGCGACTTCGGCGCCCCCAACCCAATCCTGGTGCTGGCCCGTGCCATCGGCGCCTTCGCCAAGACTCCGGTCCCTACATCCCCCAAAACCACTTTCAACATCGGTGTGATCCGCGGCGGCACTTCCGTCAATTCCATCCCCGAGTCCGCCAGCATGCGCGTGGATATTCGCTCCACTTCAATGACGGAGATGGAACGCCTGGAAGCTTCTCTGCGCAGCGAACTGGAGAAGGCCAGCCAAGAAGAAACCCAGGCCAGCGAACGGCGCAATCCTTCCCCGCGACGTTCCACCGCTCTCAGCTACGAAGTTGTTGCCATCGGTGATCGTCCCGCTGGAGAACTCGCCCCCGACGCGCGCATGCTCAAAGTCATTCGCGCCGTGGACTCCCACCTCGGCAACGCCGCACAAATCCAGCGCGCCTCCACCGATGCCAACATCCCGCTGTCGCTTGCCCGCGAAGCCATCGCCATCGGCGGCGGTGGCGCCGGCGGCGGCGCTCACACCCTCCAGGAATGGTTTGATTGCAGCGGCCGCGAATTGAGCCTCAAGCGCATTCTGCTCACTGTCCTCGCCCTGGCGGGGATCCGCGAGTGAATCTGAATTTCCACTCTCATCCCGGGTGGCGCGTCATCGAACCAATGACGCGCGGTCGAAGGACCTGCTTTTTGTTTGCGGAATAACTGCTGCGGGGAGGATTAATCGCACGCCCCACCCTGTCGCATTTGCGACAGGGTGGGACATCACTCTCAGCAACGCTCGAACAGTTGCCAGGAGGCGGGCAGAAAGCAACAGGTCAGCGCTCGTACAAGATGGAGGAAATGTCTTGCGCGGGAGCCGCCAGAACCCACCCCTTCGACTCCAATTAGCTCCCCGCCACCTTAAGGGAACCTGAATCTTCAAAACAATTCCATCGCCCCAGCCACGACCGCCTAGAAGGCCGCCTTCTCCGACCGCGGTCTGAATGGAATCATCACCACCGCCTGCAGCGCCACCGGATTCCCGTTCTTCAACGCCGGCAGAAACCGCCATCGCGAAAGCGCATTCGATGCATATTCATCCAGTCGGTCATCAATGCTGTTCAGCACTCGTACTTCCCCCACGCTGCCGTCTGCATTGATCACCGCCGAGAGTATGACCGTGCCATGCACGTTCTGTCGCATCAACTCCAGCGGATATCCAGGGTCAGCCGTCCGCGTCGCCACCGGCGCCATCAACTCGCCTTTTTTCTCGTCTTCTTTCTGCTCGACAAAGTGCATCACCCAGCTCCCCCCCGCGGAATTCAGGTTCGGGACGCTGATCGTCATGGCATAGGATTTTCTACCCGCAAACACTTTTCGCTCTTCTTCTGTCTGTCGATCCGGTGACATCTCCGATGCCGTCTTCCGCGAAGTCGAACTACGCGACGGCACGGAACCAGCCGGGTCCGCTGCCGATCCCGGCCTCCCCGCGCCTGCCACCGTGACACTACCCTCTGATTTCGGCCCCGCTCCCACGAAAAGCCCGGGCGGAACCCCGTTCACACTGCTGGCCGCACCGCGTGTCGATTCGTTCCCCGCTTTGCCTCCGCCCGCAATCTCCGGAGTCCCAGCCGCGCCCGTCTTGCCCTCCGGCGTCGCCGCAAACGTCCCCCGCCGATTTCCTGCCGGCACTTCAACCGACCCCGACGGCGCTGCCGGGTTCACATTCAGCGCAATCATCCGTCCGCCCCCGCCCGAAACTCCGCGTCCCGGCATCGACGGCGGCGGTGGAACCACTGCCGGGCTTGCTCCTCCCAACGGCCCTTGCGACAAAGTCATTGCCGCACGCTGTTCACCTACCGGCAACTGAGGCGCCGGAGCCACCACTTGTGCATGACCAATATTGATGTCCCCAACTTTCCGTATCGACGCTGTCTCCACGCTCGGAGGCGGTTCCACAACCGCCGGTTCCGGCATGTGGACATTGCGATTCGAGCGCGCCGAACTTACGTCCGCCGCCGGTGCCACAACTGTTTCCGCCAGCGTCGGAGCCGCATTCAGCCTGTTCTTCACTTCCGGTGGCGGCGCCACCACCGCCGTCGTCATCTCCGGCAATCGCAGATCCGTCGCCCGGTTGGTTGCCGCCAACGGGACCGCAGGCTTCGCCGGGCCCCACGCCACTACATTCGGCAGCGGCACATCATGATCCAACCTCAACTTGGGAGGCACGACAATAGTCTGCCGGCGATTGTCCGGTTCCCGCGGCACTGAAATAATTGGCTGCGGCGCATACGCTGGATCAGCCTTCTGCGGCACCCGCGTCTTCACCCCACCCGTATTCAACTGCTGCAGGTATTCCGGCGCCGAGTAATAAACCACATCCGAACTGTGAAACACCGCCGGCGCCACCACCCGCGTTTCCTGCGGCCAAACCACCGACGCACCCAGCACCATCGCAATCACCGCCGCGTGTCCGACTCCCGACTCGGCAAGTCGTCGCCAGGGCAGCGGCGAAGCCACAAACACATCGTCCCAAAACGTGCCCGGCCGCGACACCACTCGCAATGGCGTTTCCTTCCGCCACGAAACCAAATCCCGCAGACTGCGATAAAACGTCTTATGCCAGGGATCAATGTCGATCAGAAACTTAGGCACGAAAACCGGCACTGGCCGCCGTTTCAAGTCCGTCTCAATTAACTTAAACCGCTGTCTCATGCGATGCGTCGCGAATCGCGAGTGCTCTCATTATAGCCGCCAGTCGCGGCCCACCGCCCCGCCCAAATTGGGACTTGTGCGGACGATTGCCCCATCCTTTCGCGCACTTTGCAAAAGAGCCTGCCTTGAGCGCAGTCGAAGGGGTGGGATTCCCCAACACCCGCGTGTTTAGCTCGTTTCCCCATAACCATGCTCTAATACAAACATGAAACTGGCCGCACTCCTCATCCTCGCGCTCTCGACTTTACTCGAAGCCCAAACCACTCCCACTCCGCCCCCATCCGACAATTATTCCGGCATGTACACTTTCCTTCAGGAAGGCGAGTTCGTCCAGGTCACTGTCGAAGACGCCGGCACAGTCACCGGCTTCGTCTCCCGCTACGAAAATGCCGACAGCGACCAAAAATCCTTCGTCGACCAATTCTTCAAACAAGGCAAACTCGACGGCAACAAACTCACTTTCACCACCGACACCGTCCACGGCGTCCGCTTCGAATTCACCGGCACCGTCGATCGCGGCCAAGGCAAAACTCCCGCCGACGAGGCTTATCACATAATCAAAGGCACCCTCACCGACTTCCACATCGCCCCCGACAAAAAAGTAGCCTCAAGCTCCCGCGCCGTAGTCTTCAAATCCTTCCCCCAAGACGCTCAGTAGCACAACTCACGTGGGGACAGCCGCCCTCGGTTGGTCCAGCCGAGCAAAGCTCGGCAGCCCTTTCCACCTTCCCCGCCTCTAACTGTCAAAACTCGCAGGTTCGCCCGCACACCCCGAAACGGTATAATCGTCACAGCATCTCCGGAGGAAGTGATCGTATGGACCCGAGCGCACGAGGCGTCGGAAACCGTTGGAAACCAGCCTACACTCTCACCATTTTGGCTACGCTAACCCTGGGCATTCTGATTGGCACCATCATTTCCAAGGGTGTTCGCGGCCAGGAGAGCAAGAAGAATTCCGACTCCGCCACTCCACTGACCATTCCTTCGCCGCAGCAACTCTCCAACCAGTTCTCCCAGATTGCTAAACAATTAGAGCCCAGCGTCGTCAACATCAACACCGAATCTACGATCAAGCCGCAGCCCCGCCGCCGTCGCGGCAGTCCCGACCAGGGCGAAGGCGGGGGCGGCGACGAGAATCCCTTCGACGATTTCTTCGACCACTTCTTCGGCGGCCAGGGCGGAAACCAGGGCCCGATTCGTGAGCGCTCTCTAGGATCGGGCGTCATCGTCGACGCCAAGGGCTACATCGTCACCAATCGCCACGTAGTCGAAAAAGCCGACCGCATCCGCGTCCGCATCGACGAAGATCCGCCAGGCGTCCTGCATGACGCCAAGCTAATCGGCGCCGATCAGGAAACCGATTTAGCCGTCATCAAAATTGAGGCCGAAAAATCTCTACCTGTCGCCAAACTCGGCAATTCCGACAGCATGCAGGTCGGCGATTGGGTCCTCGCCGTCGGCAGTCCCTTCGGATTATCCGAGAGCGTAACCGCCGGCATCGTCTCCGCCAAGGGCCGCAACATCGTGCCCAACCGCCAGTTCCAGTCCTTTATTCAGACCGACGCCGCCATCAATCCCGGCAACTCCGGCGGTCCGCTGGTCAATATGTCCGGAGAAGTCATTGGCATCAACACCGCCATCCTCACCGACACCAACGCCTACGCCGGTGTCGGATTCGCCATGCCTTCAAACACCGTGATCACCGTCTACAACCAGCTCATCGGACCTGATCATCGCGTCGCCCGCGGCTCGATCGGTATTCAGTTCGCCGCGCAGGAAAATCCCGCCATCTCTCGCGTTTATGGCGTACAAGGCGGCGTCACCATCTCCAGCGTCGTTGCCGGCACTCCGGCTGATCAAGCCGGCCTCCAGGTAGGCGACACCATCATTTCCGTCGATGGCAAGTCCGTCAAGAATGGCGACGAACTGGTCTCCGACATCGCCAGCCGCAAGCCCGGCGCCAAAGTCATGATCGGTTATATTCGCAACGGCAAGAAGCAGGAAGTAGGAGTCACCGTCTCTGATCGCGCCAAGCTGTTCTCGGCCCGCCTGGGAGAAGAGGATGAAGGCGGCGAACCTGCCGCTCCCAAAGAGAGCAAACTGGGATTGAACGTGCGCGCCGTCACCAATGAAATGGCCGACCGGCTCGACATTCCAGCAGGTAAGGGCGTCATCGTCCAGGACGTCAAGCCCGGCGCCTTCGCCGACGATGCCGGCGTTGCCCGTGGCGATGTCATCCTCGAAATCAACAAACACGCAGTCAACTCCGAGGACGATTTTAACCATGTCGCCGCTACTCTAAAGAGCGGACAGGACGTCGTATTCCTGGTTCGCCAGCGCGGCTCCGGCCGTCAGGACGGTACTATCTTCCTGGCCGGTACACTTCCGTAATTAGCACAAACTATTGAGACTGGCACTGAGCAGCCCATTCGCGGCATCATACTCAGTGCCAGTCTTTATGTATGGACGAAAACGGGTGACGGGGTGCCCCATCCTTTCGCGCTTTTTGCGAAAGGGTGGGATTCCACAAATGAACGGAGAAATCTTGCGGTTACTTCGTAAGGGCATGACCGGCGTGCTGCTGTTAAGCTGCCTCTTTGCAGTCGCCGCGCCCCTATCCGCCCAGACGACTTCCTCCCCAACCACCACTTCCCACAAGAAAAAGAAAAAATCCCACAAGAAAGTCAGCTCCCACCACGGCCAGCAAAACATCGATCCCCAGCGCGCCCGCGATATCCAAACCGCCCTGATTCGCGAACATTATCTGGACGGCAAAGCCTCCGGCGTCTGGGACGACACCTCACAAAAAGCCATGCAAAAGTATCAAGCCGACCATGGCTGGCAGTCGAAAACCACTCCCGACTCCCGCGCCCTCATCAAACTCGGCCTCGGCCCCGACCACCAACATCTGCTCAATCCCGAAAGCGCCATGACCGAGGCGCCACCTGCACACACCGCCACTGGAAAAGCCACCGCCGCTCCGATCGATCCCCAGACCGGCAACCAACCCCAGAACTAGCTGGTTCACATCGTGAGCTTCTTTGAAACGACGCCCCTTTAGGCGCTACGCTCCAACTTCGGCAAATACGGCAACACCTTCCCACTCACGATCGCCCGCGGATTATCCTCCACCAGCGCCTGCGCAATCTTTTCCCCCTGCGACTCCGCCACCACCTCGCGCGCCAGCGAAAGTCCCGGCGGACGCCGCACCGTGTCATGCGCATCGCTGGCCAGCACATGAACTGCACCCTGCTTAAGCAGCCACTGTGCTGTGTGCCAAGCCGTCTCCCCCCAGCCTCCGGTCAACGCCGACGCCGTCACCTGAATCACGCAACCCAACTTCACCCATTCCAGAATCCGCTGCGGCGTCCCCTGCAGCACAGTATTGCGCTCAGGATGAGTAATAACAGGAATGATCCCCACCGCGAGTAATTCGCGCAAGCCATCATCAATATGCGCAGGGACGTCGGTGTGATTCGGCTCAGCCAGCAAATATCGCCCGCCTTCGATCACATAGCGCTCGGGGAAAGCCATCGCATCTTTCAGATTTTCGGCCGACAGTCGAAAGTCGCATCCCAGGCTGAGACGCGGCCTCTTCCCCACCCGCTGCCGCAATTGCTCGAGCGTCCGCTCCAGATATTCGCGGTCGTAGTGAAACCGGCGGTTCGCATGAGGCGTGGCCACCACATGCTCTGTGCCGTCAGCCACCGCCATCCGGCACATCTCCTCTGAAACGTCCCAAGTCTTCGGCCCATCGTCCACGTCCGGCAAAATGTGACAATGGATATCAATCACGCGAATTAGCCCAATCGCTAAAAGCCAAAAAGCCAAAAGCCAAAAGCCAAAAGCAAAAAGCCAAAAGCCAAAAGCCAAAAGCCAAAAAGCCAAAAGCCAAAAGCCAAAAGCCAAAAGCCAAAAGCCAAAAGCCAAAAGCCAAAAGCCAAAAGCCAAAAGCCAAAAGCCAAAAGCCAAAAGCTACTTCATCACTCCCCGCTGCGCAATCCCAATATTGTCCCGGCTGGTGTTCTTCACCAGATACATCATCTCGTCCGCCTGGCGAATAATATCGTGCGGCGTCTTCGCGTCATGTGGATAAGTCGCCACCCCCATCGACGCCCGCACATTCAGATTCAGTCCTTCTTCCCGGCAGAACATGCTGGTCCGCAGGCTGTCGCGCAAACGCTTGGCCACCACCAGCGCCTGATCTTTTCCCGTCTGCGGCAGCAGCACCACGAACTCGTCGCCGCCATAGCGGAAGGCGTAGTCAATCAACCGCAACTGCGCTTTCACCAGATAGCCGATTTCCGCCAGCAGTTTGCTTCCAATCAAGTGTCCGTGAGTGTCATTCACCTGTTTGAAATGGTCCAGATCAATGAACACCACCGTAAACTCATATCCAAAACGCGCCGACCGGTAGACCTCGGTCTCCAAGGTCTTATAAAGATGCCGCGCGTTGAACAGCCCGGTGCAGTCGTCGGTGATCGTCAGTTCCTGAATCTTCGCAACCGCCCGCGCATTCTCTATCGCGATCGCCGCATAGTCGCACACCGATTGCAGGAAATAAATCTCCGGATCGCCGAAATGCTTCATGTCAACGTTCACCAACTGAATGACGCCCAGCACTCGCGTCCGCGACCGCAGCGGAATACAGATAATCGACCGCGTCTCCCACTGTGTCATCTCGTCAATCCGTTTGGTGAATCGCGGGTCGGTATAAACATCCGGCACAATCAGCCGCTCGCCATGCTTGGCCACATGGCCGGCTATGCCCTCGCCCACTTTCATGCGGACATTCTTCAACGCCTCCGACGCATTCCCCACCGCAATCGCGAAATACAGGTCGTCGCGCTCCTCGTCCACCATGAGCAGCGACCAATTATCGGGACGGAAGTATTCCGCCATCTTCTCCATAATGGTTTGCAGGATGGAATCGAGGTCCAGCGACGACGTCAGGGCCTTGGCCACATCGTGAAAAATGGCCAATTCCTGGGTCAGCCGGTTGGGGTTAGGCTCAGCGGCCTCGGTCATTAAAGCGCGACCTCGCGTGGCAGTTTGAATTCTAAAATTATATTCGCCGCATACCATTCCGGGGAAGGAACCTTGGTAACCCGAACCCGCCCAGATACGCCCTAAAAGTACACTCTGGCGCGCCTTTCGCCTATGGTTACCTCCACGGACCACCTAGGCCCAGACGCCCCCAAGCTTGCCCTGAGCGAAGTCGAAGGGTCTGGGCAGTGAGCGAAGCTCAACAGGCTTCTGACTTTCTCGCGTGTGGCACGGACACTCCTCCGCCAATGCGCAGATCGCCACCGACCGCGGGGACATATCAACCCACGCGGTAATGCATCAACTGGCCCACTACCCAGCCATACCGCAACCTAACTGGCCCGTTCCTTTCGTGTTAAAATTCTCCTACGCTCTTGAAGCCCAGAAGGGATTCCCCATGTTCACCCCCCCCGCAAGACCCTCATCAATCAAGACTGCACTGCTGGCCGTCATCGGAATCATGGTAACGCTATTCGCCCTGGTTAACCTTGCTTCCAGCCAGGCCCAAGAGAAAGTGCTCTATGCATTTTGCTCAGCTCCCAACTGCGCCGATGGCGCTACGCCCCAAGGCGACCTGGTCTTCGACAAGCAGGGCAACATCTATGGAACCACACACGGAGGCGGCGCCTGTGGACAGGGCTATGGCACCGTATTTGAACTCAGCCCATTGCCCGGTGGAGGTTGGACCGAAGCTGTCCTTCATAGCTTTGGTGCATCGGCCAACTGCCAGAACGCGCCCGACGGAGCCGATCCGTCAGGCTTGATTCTTGATTCCAAAGGCAACCTCTACGGTGTCACCTTCAGCCAGGGACCGAATGGTCACGGAACCGTATTCGAGCTCACTCCGCCCTCAGTTCAAGGTGGCGACTGGACGGAAACAGTCTTGTGGGGTTTCAACTATCACGACGGATCTGAGCCCCAGAGCCGGTTGATTTTCGACGCGTCCGGCAACCTTTATAGCACTACGACCGCCGGGGGTACTCTCGACATGGGAACCGTATTCCAATTGGTCCCACCTGCTACCGGCACCCAGTGGTCGCTAAACACCTTGTATAACTTTGGAACCAATTCGATGGATGGATCCCAGCCTTACGCCGGCGTCGTCTTTGATAAAGCCGGAAACCTGTACGGTACAACGCTTTTTGGAGGAAAGGGAATTGGGTACCACCAGCAGGGCTGGGGAATTGTGTACAAACTCACGCCCGGCTCCGAGCTTCCCTGGTCTGAGTCAATCCTCTACTGGTTTACTCCGAAGACGGGAGTCAATCCTCAATCCGAACTAGCTATCGACGCAGCCGGCAATTTGTATGGAGCCGTTCCTGAAAAAGGTCTAACCGGCGATGGAGCCGTTTTCCGGTTGGCCCCTCAAGCTGGGGGCGCCTATCAATTCAATGAACTTCTATTCACCGGCTCTCCCAACGGGGCGGGACCCGAGACAATTCTCTTGCAAGGTAAGACGTTCTATGGAACCACGGGTGCAGGCGGAGTTGACCAATATGCCGGCACCGTCTTTGAGATCAACGGGACGACAGAATCTGTTCTCTACAGTTTTTGTTCGTTGCCCAATTGCGCCGACGGCGGCGGTCCCTACGGCCCACTGACCGTTCATGGAAGCAGTCTGTTTGGCGTAGGAACTCTGAATCCATACGGAGACGTTTTCGAGCTTAGCCCACCATAAAGCCTTTCTTCGGTGCGCCTCCGCGCCCTCCGCGGCGAATTACCTGAAGATTTCTCCGTCTCGCGCCTGATGCCCGACCTCTGTGCCTCTGTGGTGAAGGTTCTTGCCCAATATTCTCCTCGGTGCTCTCGGCGGTGAATCCTCACCAAAACAAACGGGGCAGCGAACGCCGCCCCGTCTTGACCAAACGCCAAGTGCCAAATGCTGTGGCTGAGTGCTGAATGCTGAGTGCTGAAAGCTAAGTGCCTTCTGACCATCCCGCCAAATACTCTTCCTGTTCCGGTGTGAGTTTATCGATCTTAATGCCCATGGACTCGAGCTTCAACTTAGCCACGCGCTTATCCAGATCTTCCGGAACTTTGTAGACCCTCTTTTCCAGAGTCTTCGCGTTCTTGACCATGTAATCGGCTGACAGCGCCTGGTCAGCGAAGCTCATATCCATCACTGACGGCGGATGTCCCTCGGCCGCGGCCAGGTTGATCAACCGGCCTTCGCCCAGCAGATTGATTTTGCGCCCGTCTCTCAGCGAGTACTCTTCGACTGAAGTCCGGGTGGTGCGCTTCGAAGACGACATCTTTTCGAGGGCTGGAATATCGATTTCCACGTTGAAGTGCCCGGAATTGGAGATGATTGCCCCGTCTTTCATCGCCTCGAAGTGGTCTTTCTGAAGAACGTTCTTGTTGCCGGTCACCGTGCAGAACACATCACCGATTTTGGCGGCTTCCTGCATCGACATGACCCGGAAACCGTCCATCACCGCTTCGAGAGCTTTCGTCGGATCGATCTCTGTGATGATGACCTCAGCTCCGTTTCCACGTGCGCGGCTGGCCAACCCGCGTCCGCACCAGCCGTAGCCGGCAACCACGAACTTCGATCCTGCCAGCAAGAAGTTGGTGGCGCGAATGATGCCGTCAATAGTGGACTGCCCGGTGCCATAGCGATTGTCAAACAAGTGCTTGGTGTCGGCGTCGTTCACCGCCACAATGGGGAACTTCAGCACGCCTTCTTTCGCCATGGCGCGCAGACGAATCACGCCGGTGGTAGTTTCTTCCGTGCCGCCGATAACGCCGTTGAGGGCGTCTTGTCTCTTAGTGTGCAGAATAGTGACGAGATCCGCGCCGTCGTCCATGGTGATATGCGGCTTGTGGTCGATGGCAGCCAGAATGTGGCTGTAGTAAGTGTCGTTGTCTTCGCCCTTGATGGCGAAAACCGAAATGCCGTGGTCACGCACCAGGCTGGCGGCGACGTCATCCTGAGTAGAAAGAGGATTAGACGCGCAAAGCACCACGTCCGCGCCGCCGTCGCGAAGAGTGATGGCCAGATTGGCGGTCTCGGCAGTCACGTGCAGACACGCCGAAATCCGAATGCCGCGCAGCGGCTGGTTCTTGATGAATTCCTTGCGGATGATCTGCAAAACCTTCATCGACTGGTTGGCCCAGTCAATGCGCTTCTTGCCCATATCCGCGAACTCGATGCTCTTAACATCGTTACGAACTTGTGTCGGTATAGTTGCCATTACTTCTCCTGTGGCGCTGAATAGAAAGACTTCCTTCGTGTACCTTAGTGTCCTTCGTGGTTAACGAAATGTTAGCGGGTGCCCCACTCCTTGCGCGTTTTGTGCGCAAGGGGTGGGAGATCGACCACTACTTCTTCGCTGCGTGCGCCGGCTCTCGCAGACCCGCATCGCTGGCCAGCTTCGCCGCTTTGTCCGTTGCTTCCCAGGTGAAGTCGGGATCAGTCCGTCCAAAGTGTCCATACGCCGCGGTCTTGCAATAGATCGGCCGCCGCAAATTGAGCGATTCGATGATCCCCTTGGGAGTCAGCTTGAAATGCGAACGCACCAACTGCTGGATGGTCGCATTGTCCGCTTTGCCTGTTCCGAATGTATCGACAAGCACGCTCACCGGATCGGCCACGCCGATGGCATAAGCAAGTTGCAACTCGCAACGATCGGCGAGTCCTGCCGCAACAATGTTTTTCGCGATATGCCGCGCCATATATGCCGCCGAGCGATCCACCTTGGTCGGATCTTTTCCGCTGAACGCTCCGCCGCCGTGCCGTCCCATGCCGCCGTAAGTGTCAACAATGATCTTGCGCCCGGTCAGGCCGGTGTCGCCCATGGGCCCGCCAATTACGAAACGTCCCGTGGGATTGATGTGGTATTTGGTGTCTTCATCCAGCAGATGCGCCGGGATGGTGGCCTGGATCACGTGCTTCAGAATGTCGCTGCGAAGTTCCTCGTTGCCAACCGTCTCCGCGTGTTGCGTAGAGATGACAACTGCATCGACTCGCACCGGCTTGCGATGCTCGTCGTATTCCACGGTCACCTGCGACTTCCCATCCGGCCGCAGATAACTCAGCTTGCCGTGCTTGCGAACATCCGACAACCGCATAGTCAGCTTATGCGCCAGCGAAATTGGCATAGGCATAAGCTCCGCAGTCTCATTACAAGCATACCCAAACATCATTCCCTGGTCGCCGGCGCCGCCGGTGTCCACGCCCATGGCTATGTCGCCGGATTGCTTGTTGATGCTGGAGATTACGGCGCAGGTGTTGGAGTCGAATCCGTAGAGGGCGTTGTTATAACCGATGGAGGAGATGGTTCCGCGGACGAGAGCCTGGAAATCTACGTAGGCTTTGGTGGTGATTTCGCCGGCGATGACGACTAGGCCGGTGGCGGTGAGAGTTTCGCAGGCGACACGGCTGCTGGGATCGTCAGTCAGACAAGCGTCGAGGATGGCGTCAGAAATCTGGTCGGCGATTTTATCGGGATGGCCTTCGGTCACAGATTCCGAAGTAAATAAAGAGCGATTCTTGTGCGACAAGCGATTTCTCCTTATAAGGACGTATGGCAGGAAAAAAATGACGTACTCTGCGGTCTTTAAAAAGCTATCAGAGAGTGGGGCCGGGCGCAATTGTTTTGGGGTGAAAAGCGGGTGGGGTCAGCGAATGGGAGTGCCTAAGTGGTAGATGGGAAAAGGAGAAGGGTGAATGGGTGAAAATCTGGTTTCCAGTTATGGTTGCTGGGTGGGGGTTGCGGGTGACGGGGCGGATGGGCGAAGACCGGAGGCGTCGAAGGTCAAGGTTTTGACTTCTCCTTCGGCACCTGACACGGGGAGATGTTTTCCGTTGAATTCGAAGTCGATTGCGCCGACGTTGCCGGCCTTGACCACAATTTCTTTCGCGGCGCGGATGGTCTTTTCGGTGGGAGCGCTAAAGCTGCTGCCTTGCAGAACCTGGTGCCCATCAGAAGTGATCGACAGCCAGGAATCGCCGTGAAGGATGATCCGCAGCGACAGCGGTTTCGGGATGGCGGGCGCCGGCGAGGTTGGGGTCGAGGTGGAAACTCGCGGGGCTTCAACTGGCGGGGCTGCGACCGAGTTGGGTGAGATGGTGGGAGGCGGAGAGATATTGGACGGGATGGGTGGTGGAACTGTCTTCACGGCGCTCTTTCCAGCATCTCGAAAATAGAAACCCCACACCGCAAAGCCCAGCGCGACCAACAACAGCAGGATTGCGAACGTTCCCCAAGGGAGAATGGACCCACGGCTCTCGGCTTCGGCGTGGAGTTCGAAGGAGGATTCGGCGACGGCGTCGGATCGCTTGTCTTTGTCTTTTTCTGAAGGGACGGCGCCGGAAGCGATGAGGTAATCGGCGATGGCCTGATCTTCGTCCAAGCCCAGACAACGAGCATAGCCGCGAATGAAGCCTTTATTGAAGATGCCGCCGGGGAGTTGGTCGAAGTGATCTTGTTCGAGAGCGACCAGCATGCGAGTGCCGATCTTGGTGGTGGCAGAGATTTCTTCCAGCGTGATGCCACGCTGCTCGCGCTCCTGTTTCAGCCGGGCGCCGAATGAGGCCACTCGACGGTTCTCCTTCCGTCTTTAATATACGTTAAGTGGGGGTCACAGAAAACCCTTCACCACACAGACACGGAGGCACGGAGAAAAGCAGTGACTAGACGGTTGCGACCAACTGGACCTTGGCAGCGCACGGCTCCACGATCCTGCGTCTGCCGTGTCCGGGGTTCGCCTGGTAACGGGTGCGAAGCAATCCGAACTGCTCCAGCAAGTCGACATCGCGGCTGACTGCGCGGGTATCGCGCTTCAGGCCGCTGGCCAGCGTGGAAACTGGTGCGGCTCCCTGACGGGCAACCCGCAGCACGCGAACCCGCTGGGGAGAGAGAACCCTCATCATGTCAGCGGCGTTTTCAAAGGAGATGGTCATCTCTGGCGCGAGTTTTTCCCCGTGATCGAGCTTTCGGGCATGTTCGCGAGCACGGTCGAAGAAACCCTTCACGCCGTCGTTAGTGATTCGGACTTTGATCTTCTTACTCATCTTCTTCCTTCCACAGTTGGTGTAGCTCTCGTTCAAACCTGGCGACCAATGCCGGGTAGTTGGAGAACGCAATCTCTTCCGTCTTTCCCCTGAAATGCCGGTGGTGATATTGATGAGTGTTGTCGTAGCCAAGAACACGGCCATTGTCGACGGCACATATCCGAGGATTGATGTATGCCAGGCTGTACTTCACCAACCGATCACCCTCGTACCAGACTTCTTCTTTCAGTACCGCACCTCGCCTTTCGCCGGAGAGGTGCAGGGTCTCGTCAACCCTCTTTTCCCGCTTGACGGCTTTGGTAGCCGGTTTTCTGCTCACGATGTCCGCCGGGCAGGTATGACAGACGATATCCTAGCTGATGGCAGAGGGGATGTCAAGTATCCGGGCTGGAAGGGCCGCCGCCGCTCGCTTGACAGGTTGCGACAAAATCTCGGCACGAAGCAGAACCCGCCGTGCCGTGGACGCTTGGTAGGCACCGAGGGAGTCCCGGCTGGCGCTACTCATCACAAGTGCCCAGTCTGCGGAGAACTGTGCGCAGTAGTCTGGCCGACGCCGGAAGAGCGGGAAGCCGGATATCTTCCTCAGCTTGAATCTCATCGTCACGGCGGGAGCAGACGGCGTGCTCGCCCGACGCGCCGGTAGGCTTTTCCACTATTAGGAAGGATACCAACTATATATAGAGGCTCCAGGAACAATCTCAGGGGCCTCGGGAAGAGGCACATCTATGGCTGTAGCGCAGACGTACAGGATTCACCTGTGCAACAACGGCAAGGAGTTAAAGGTCTTGCCGAACGTGGTAGACGACGGTCACCCGCGACCGAGTGCCGTGGGTACGGTGATCGATGAGAAGTGGAGGGTTCGCGGTGTCATCAGTCACAGTGTCAGCGATCTCGTTGTGGATGTGGACGAGATAGCGGCAGCCGGCTCCGCGTGACGCTCTAGGCGTGGGGGCTGGCAAATCCAATGCAGAGGTCCTTCATTGGCAGGCCTTCGCGCTGCGAAGGCCTGCGCTGTCTCAGGATCGCTGCGGTACGGGGCGTCGTCGAAGTGGAAGCAAAAAGCAGATTCCTCCCTTCGGTCGGAATGACAAAGCAAGAGTGGTCGGAATGACAAGGCGAAAATGGTCGGAATAACAAAGGAGTAAAAGAGTCGGGATGACAAGCGTTCGTTCAGTCAGAGCGGGCTTCGAGATCGGAGCGCCGCCACAGCCAGTTTCCTAGTTACAAACACCCCACAACCTTGTCATTCCGACCGCAGGGAGGAATCTGTTTTTCCCGTGGAGATGCACTGGCCCCAATCGGCGGCCAAGTCCTCCCCAGGTACGATTCGACGCTAGAATCAGTGCGACTTTCTTTTCTCGACGCCATTTCTTGATTTCCGTTTCGCGGGCGATTGCATTGTTCACATACTGAAACGCCTCGTAGTAGACAAGTCTTGTAATTTTGTAACGCTTGGTGAAGCTGTCGGTCTCGCCCGCTTTGTGTTGCAGGACCCGGGCCACGAGAGAGCCGGTGACGCCGACGTAGAGTGCACGGCTCTTGCTGGCCATGATGTAGACGTAGTATTTCTTCTCGCGCGGCAAAAAGCAGATTCCTCCCTTCGGTTCGGAATGACAAGATGGAAATGGTCGGAGTGACAAGGGTTAAGGTGACAGAGGTGGAAGGGGCGCGCCAGTGATAGGTGAACATTCAGGAACAGCAGATTCCTCCCTTCGGTCGGAATGACAAAATGGAAAAGGTCGGAACGACAAGTGGTAAGGGTGGGTGGTATCGCATTCCCGAAGTGGGAACGGAACCGAAATAAATCGCTCGGAGAGGTTCACTTCGTTGGGTGCGGTGTGCGAATCTGAAATAGATTGCTCGAAGACTGCGCGGCCTGCGAAGGCCGCGTTGCTGTTTATCGGGAGAAGAGGACTGGGTGAGAAAAACTACTGGAGAGAAGATCAAGCATCACAAACTGCGGGGAGAGTGGGCGGAGCTGCGCTTTATGGCGATGGCGGCAGAGCATGGTTTGCAGGTCACGAAGCCTTGGGGAGAGATGGCGCGTTATGACTTTGCGGTGGAATATGAAGGACAGTTTTGGCGGGTGCAGGTGAAGTCGACGATGTTCGTGGATCGGGGAGGTTATTCGTGCACGGTGCGCGGATGCCGGGGGCCGTATGAGGGCGATCCATTCGATTTTCTGGCGGCTTATTTGATTCCTGAGGATGTCTGGTACATCATTCCGGCGGAGAAGTTTCGAGGGCAGGGAAGCATCGCGCTTTATCCGCGGCTGAAGAAGTCGAAGTATGGGGAGTTTAAGGAAGCTTGGCATTTGTTGCGGGAGGGAAGAGTGGGGAGCATTCAGGCGTGTGTGGAGGGGGCATTCAGCACTCAGCAATCAGCATTCAGCTAAACCTCTTTCACCACGGAGACGCGGAGGCACGGAGAAAATCTCCGCCCTGTCGCATCCAAAATCAAAAAGCCCGATCCTTGCGGATCGGGCTTTGGCTTTGGGGCCGCTCGATTCTAGCTAAGCGGCCACGGATCTTTTGCTACGGCCCTCGACGGTCGCGATGGGTTGAGCCACCTTGCGGACCAGGAAGGGTTGGAGATTTGGCTCGCTGCCAGCCCATTCCATGCTGACAATCGAGTGCCCCGGATGGCAAGTGACGAAATAACGCTCTCCGTTGGGGCTGGTTACTTCAAATTTGCCGGACTCGCCCTGCAGGGCTTCGGCAATATCGTAGGTGGTGATGCTGTCATTTAGCTTCATAAGGGACTTCCTCCTTTTACTTTCCTCTTTTCGAGGTTGTTGGATTGTCCCCTCCCTGGGGAAGAGCAGATTTTCAGGATAGACCTGTGGCCGGAGATGGAGTCAAGGGCGAACGCGGGTTTATTTCGATCTAGAGTGATTGGGGTAGGAATTAAATGCGCGAGTTGAGCGATCAGCACTCAGCAATCAGCAGTCAGCACTCAGCAGTCAGCATTCAGCCAAAGCACTTAGCGTTTGGCGTGACAGTCCCTTCGTCCGGCTGGGGCTTCTCGGCGTCTGAGTCCTCGCCCACGGCTTGCGCCGTGGGCTTTATTCTTGCGCCGCTTCGCGGCTTAAGGGCCGAATGCTGACGGCTGAGTGCTCGCCTTCGCGTGATAGATTGAAATCAATGAAAGACATTGCTGCGTGGGCTCTCAATGTTGCCGACATGCGTGGCGCTTCTTACGCTGATGTGCGTGTGGCGGATGATCGCAGCCGCGCGTTGTCCACAAAAAATGGAAAAGTCGGCGGGGCTTCGGATGCGGAGTCGTTTGGGGTGGGCGTGCGGGTGATTGCGGATGGGGCTTGGGGATTTGCGGCGTCGGATGATCTGAGCAGGGCGGCGGTGGAGGCTACGGCGGCGCGGGCGGTGGAGATTGCTAAAGCTTCGGCGCGGGTGAAGTTGCACGACATTCGGTTGGCGGCAGAGAAGGCGGTCACGGCGGAGTGGACTACACCTTTTCGGATTGATCCATTTACAACTTCGGTGGAGGAGAATCTTGAGTTGTTGCTCAAGATTGATGCGGAGTTGCGCGGGGTGGCGGGCGTTACTTTGGCTGAGACCAACATGAATTTCCGGCGGGAGGAGCAATGGTTTGCATCGTCGGAGGGTGCGGACATTCATCAGACGAAGTACACAACCGGCGTGGGATATGCGGCGCATGCGTTTGCGGGGAATGAGATTCAGAAGCGGTCGTATCCGACGTCTTTTGGCGGGCAGTGGCAGAACAAGGGGTATGAACTGATTGCGGAGTTGGGGTTAATAGAAAATGCCCGGCGGGTGGGTGAGGAAGCGGTGGCGTTGCTTTCGGCGGAGCAGTGTCCGGAGGGAAAGTTTGATGTAGTGCTCGAGGGGTCGCAACTGGGATTGCAGATTCACGAGTCGGTGGGGCATCCGATAGAACTGGACCGGGTGTTGGGCATGGAAGCGAATTTTGCGGGGACTTCGTTTCTGACTTTGGACAAGTTGCGGACGCTGCGATACGGGAGTGATTTGGTAAACGTTG
>Ga0308309_10000135_pt1 | contig 63002 bp, 51 predicted proteins | sample HubBroMetageWFT5_FD_192491 | JGI IMG/M metagenome (GOLD analysis project Ga0308309, IMG submission 192491) | Warmed and freeze-thawed soil microbial communities from the Hubbard Brook experimental Forest, New Hampshire - Hubbard Brook CCASE Soil... | ecosystem: Environmental > Terrestrial >...
CGGGGGCATGGTCGTCGGTCATCACTACCTCACGGAGAAAGGCGTCACTCCACTTGGATGCCCACTTCTGCGCGAGGCCAAGGAAGAACTGCTGGTCGCCCGAGAGACCGTTCTGAACGGGAGCCGTCTTGCCTGCGAGGGAGCCACGGTACGCATCGTAGGCGGCTGAGATGCCGCCGAGGTCGGCGATGTTCTCATCCAGCGTCTGCTTACCATTCAGGGCAAGATCGGGAAAGGCTTTGTAAGTGTCGTACTGCGCGGCGAGGCTGGCGGCGGCCGCATTGAAATGCGCCAAGTCGGCGGGTTTCCACCAATTGCGCACACGCCCGGTGGAATCGAATGCACTGCCTTGAGCGTCGAAGGTATGGCTGATTTCGTGCCCGATGCTGGACCCGACGGCGGCGTAGTTCACCGCGGCGGGAGCTTGCGGGTCGAAGTTTGGCGGTTCGAGATATGCGGCCGGAAAATAGAGCCCGTTTTGCAGGGGCAATTCGCAGGCGTCGATGGTCTGCGGATACATGCACCACTCTCTGCGATCCACGGCGCGCCCGAGACGAGCGACCAAGCGATGATAGTCAGATAGGTGGCTGCGCCAGACGTTGCCAAAGATGTCATTAGCCCGGACTTCATAGGAAGAGTAATCGCGCCACGTCTCCGGGTAGCCGATTCCTACATAGAGACTGGAGAGCTTGGATTGGGCTTCGGCCTTGGTCGCAGGATCCATCCAGGAGAGGGCGTCGATGCGGCGTCGGTAAGCTGCAATGATGTTCGCTACCATGACCTGGATTTGCGCTTTGGTTTCGGGTGAGAAGTAGCGCCGGGCATATTCCTGTCCGAGAGCGTCGCCGAGCAGGCTGTTGACCAGCGCGACACTGCGCAGCCGGCGCGGAGGCTGTTCCGTCGAGCCGAAAAGGGCCTTGCCAAAGAAGGCGAAGCGCTCGTCGGCGAGCGCTCTGGGCAGTTCGGCAGCGTAGTTCTCGATCAAGTGGAAGGCCAGCCAGTCTTTCCATGTGTCCAGCGCGACCGAGGCAACGAGAGCCGATTCTCCGGTGCAAGCTGCGGGCTGCCAGACGATGAAGCTGGCCTGGCCAGTGAGACCGGCCCCGCGAAAGTACTCCGCCCAGTCGAGGCCAGGGGCGTTGCCGGCGAAGTCGGCTTGCTTCCAGGTGTTGTTCGCCTTGTAAATGTTGTGCTCATCCGCCAAGGGAGCATGTCGTTCGGCGATGGCGTGCTCGAGTTCGATGATGTGCTGGGCGCGGACGTCCGCGTCGGCAAAGCCAGCCAGCTTGAGAATGGCTGCAACGTGCTTCTGATATTGGTAGCGGAGGTCGCGCATGCTGCGGCTGTCGGAAAGGTAGTATTCGCGATCCGGCAATTCTAGGCCGCCTTGCAGCAGGTAGGCCTCATAGCGCTTAGGGTCGTTAAAGCCGGGGCCGACCCACAGTCCGAAAAAGTTGGGAGTATGAAAGCTGTCAGTGTTCAGGCGCCCCGCTCGCAGGCTTTCACCCAAAGCCCGAGCTAGCTCGTGCTTGTCGCGGATGGCAGCAATGGCGTCGAGGTGCGGGCGCAGCGGAGCAAGGCCCTTGGCTTCAATGGTGTCCTCGTCCATGAAGGAATTGTAGAGGTCGGCGATTTTGCGCGAATTGGAACCGGCGGGCGCGTTAGCGTGGATCGCTTCTTCGATCAGGCCCGCGATCCTCTTGCGAGTCAAGTCGTTCGAGTCGTCTTCGTAGTCGCCGCCGTAGGGGTCAATGTAACCTCGATCGGCCGGAATTTCGGTGCGCTTGATCCAGGCGCCATTCGCGTAGTGATAGAAGTCGTCGCCGGGCTTGACCGAGCGATCCATGTTGGCGACGACAATGCCGTGAGTCTCTGGCGTGCTCGCTTCCTGCGCATAGGCGGAAAGCGGGGCGAGGACGAAGAGAGCGTATGCGGCCGCGATCGGGGGCAAGACTCGAAGCGTGAATCGCATGTGTAATGCCTCACATGGGCTACGGCCTCAGGGCCGGTCCAACTGGGATCGAACGGCAAGCCAGCCAGAGAGGGTACCACAGCCGCCGGTCGCGGTTGAATGACGGGCAACCTGGAAATCCTCGAAGACCGACGTACCGAAGAAATGGAAAGGCGGTGAATTACGGTATCGCAGGAAGCTGGGCGTTCTTTGATCCATTCCTGAGGATCTATGCGATACTGTGGCCGCAATGTGGTGTCTGTTCGACTCCAGAGCGAAAAGGATTTTCGTACAATAAACGTACAATGGATCGGGCAATGGGGTCTTTTTAGCCGTTGTGGCAATTCCTAGAATCAATAAGTTACGTGTTATCAATACCCTGAATAGTTCGACTCCCGCCGCCTCCACCAATAACTCATTTATTATCAATTGCTTACGGACGACTTCCGGAACAGCCGATAGTCCACTGCGAGAGGGACCCACACCGGCTTGGAATCTCAGTTCAGTGAACCTCAGTAGCGAGCGCATCCGGATAGCGTGGGAGCAAGAAGTTCGTTGGCGTATTCGCTGGAATTAGAGGCTTCCCCGCAGATCCTACTCCTTGTCACGTGGTAGGGCTAGCTATCCGCCTCGGGCCAGATCATGGTCCTCGGCGCTCGGCACTCTGACGATCAAGACAGTGTTCATAACACTTTGCACGCTTACTCGCGAGGGCTCCGTATTGCTCTGGTCCTCTGGCGATGCACTTTTGGGGAGCGGGATGGTCGCGAAAATGCGGGTCCCGGAGCTATCCGACTCGATATTCATCGTCCCCTCGAATTGACGCAGGCGTTCCCGCATACCTGCTATTCCAACACCCGAGCGTCCCGATTGAATCTCAGCCATTCGTTCGGACGACATGCCCTTGCCCTGGTCCCGGATATCCAAAGCGATCTGATTCGATTCTCGATCTATTCGGATCGAAGCAGTCTTGCTTTCTGAATGTCGATGAATATTAGTCAAGGATTCCTGCACCAGCCGGAAGATCACAAGTTCCAATTCGCTAGGTAGCCTTCCAAACTGCTCCGAAATCTCAAAGCGGACTTCTAGTCCGCTGCGTTCCCGAAGCCCCTGTAGATACAAACTGATCGCGGAATATAATCCGCTCTCATCCAACAGCGGCGGATGCAATAGATAAGAGGTCGTGCGTATTTCGCGATGCAACTGTTGAACGGTTTTCTGGATTTCCTCAATCTTCGAGGGAACATCGGATGATTTGTATCCCGCCTCTTGCATGAATAGCTCAAGGTTTATGTCAAGTACAGTCAATGTCTGACCAACGCTATCATGCAATTCGCGCGCGATATGCCGGCGCTCTTCATCCTGGCTTCGCAGCAATCGCCGGGAAAGCTGGCGCACACGATTGGATTGCTCCTCCAATTCTCGCGTGCGAGCACGCACTTCCGCATCTAGTGTTCGGGCGAGTTTGCGGAAATTGTCCTCTGCCTCTTTGCGAGCAGTTACGTCGCTAGCTGCACCGAACCACTCCAGGATCTCGCCGCTTATATTGAGTAAGGGAACAGCCCGTGAGTACATCCATCCCAGCGTGCCGTCCATTCGTCGGACATGATGTTCATGCTCGAACACGCTTTTTGTCCGCACAGCCTCGCGGATTGTTCGCAATATGAGTGGTTGGTCGTCGGGATGAATATATTGGTTCAGCCAATCTCTCGTTGGTTTCCCCGTATCCGCGATGAAGCCCCTGCCGTCGAGCTCTCGCATCTCGCTCCAGTCGGGACTCATGCGATAAACCACGTCGGAACTCGCGGTCACGAGCGCGCGGAACCGTTCTTCGCTCGTACGCAGCAGCTCCTCCGCGTGCTTGCGTTCGGAAATGTCGGCCGTAATAGCAAGATGCACGAGGGTTTCATCCGGATTTCGTAACGGTGCGGCGTGGGTTTCCATGTGCCGCCTTTTACCATCTAGCCCAACGATCTCGAACTGTAGTGAACCTTGCCCGCCCCTACAGATGCTCTCGTTGAAGGCTTTGAATCGGTCCCGATCCTCCGGTGCAATTAGGTCGTAAACACTCTTGCCAACGACTTCCTCCGCGGAACGAGCGCCCACCATCGTCAAGCCGGGCGAATTCATGTGCAACAAAGTGCCAGCTACCGAGACCAGTTTGACGCACTCCGGCGTGGTTTCGACAATGGCGCGAAAGCGCTCCTCGCTTTCGCGCAATGCCTTCTCGGTTCGCTTTTGGTGCGTGATGTCACTGTTGGTTTCGAGAATGCGCAGCGCCTTTCCATCGGCCTTCCGATCGAGCACCCACCGGCTAACGACTATGACCTTCGTGCCATCCTTCCTTGTGTGAACTAATTCGCCGCTCCATCGCTCATCCCGGCGCAGTTGTTCGTTGATCATACCCAGCTGCGTGGGAAATTCGGTCTGCAAGAGTTCGTGGGTTACTCGGCCCATCGCTTCCTCCCGAGTAAAGCCATAGAGCTCCGTCGCAGCCTTGTTCCAATAGGTAACGTGGTCGCCGCCATCGCGAACGAAGATTGCATCATTGCTGAGGTCCAGCAGACGAGCCTGTTCCGACAGTGCTCGCTCCGCCTGCCTGCGTTCAGTAATATCGCGGGCTACCTTCGAGGCCCCGATGACCCTGCCTGCCGCGTCGCGGATGGGAGAAATCGTGAGTGAGGCATCTAGATGAGTGCCGTCTTTCCGTCTCCGCACCGTTTCGAAGTGTTCGACTCGCTCGCCTCGTGCCAAGCGCCGCAGAATGTCTTCTTCTTCTGCACGTCGTTCCCAGGGACGATGAGCGTAATATGCTGACCCACGGCTTCCTCTGCCTTATATCCGAACAATCGCTCGGCGCTCTGGTTCCAACTGGTAATGGTCCCATCGAGCTTCTTGCTGAGGATGGCATCATCGGAAGAATCGACAATGGCGGCCAATAGTGAGGTTGTCCGTTCTGCCTGCTTTCGCTCGGTGGCGTCATGGAACGTGAGAACGATCAGAGAATCCCCAGCTCCCGCCAATCGGCGTGCATCCAGCACAAGCGTCCTCTTACCAGTAGGGAATTCACGGTCGATCTCAACCGCTTGAAATTCACTAGGGCCAGAAAGAGCTGTTTCTATTGATTCCCACACTTCGGAGGTTTCCCATTCGTTGTTCCCCAGCTTGCGGATCGAAATGCCCTGCGTCTGATCCCGCGAAACTCCAAATGTTGTATAGAACGCACGGTTCGCCGTCTGTACCTGCAAGTTGGCGTCGAGAACAACTACGGGATCGACCACAGTGTTAAGGATCCCCTTTGTGTATTCCCGTTCGTAGATGGCTTGCTCGATACTTGCTCGAAAGGCAGTGACATTCATGAATGTGAGCACCGCGCCCAGAATCTGGCCGCGATCGCTCCCAGTGTAGGGAGCTATTCGAAGAAGAAAACGTCTATCGCCATCGCGGGTTTCGATCCGATGTGGTGCTCCGTCAGAGATCACCCGCCTGCAGATTCTATTGAGATCCTCCACGCCCGCAAGAGTGTTGCCAAGGGAGCAACCTATATCCGAGACCTTCAAGCCAAACACCGTCATGGCGGCCCGGTTGATGCGGGCAATTTTGTACTCGCGGCTGATTACGATTATTGGAACATCGACAGCATCAAGCATCCCGATCTCGTTGGCGGTCATCCCCCCCGAAGTCGTAGCGTCGCCTGACACAGTGCCGGCTACAAAGAGCTCGTCATCCTTGGCCATGGAGTATCTCTATCGGTTTAACCCATTAGCACGATACAGCGTGCGGCTCCGTTGCAGCACATCATCGGCTACAAGTGGGAGAGTCTGACGCAACGCTAAGAGCAACGCCTGAGAGCGCGGCATGTGGAACGAACCGGGGTAGCGCGACAAAAGCTGGCCCTCCAGGATACTGGACTCGTCCGGGCCCACGGCATCCCGAAGTGCTTCGGACACGGCTCGCTCAAGCCGCGAGTAATCTTCCACGGGAATAAGATGTGAGTGATTCTCGCTGAGTCTCGGCAGCATACGAGCGTGGACGTCTCCGTTGAAGTTATCCATTGAGAACGAGCAGAAGATCGAAATATCTTGCTCATGTGCAAGTTGGTCAAACAAATCTTCGAGATTCATACTCGCGGCAACGTCACCGCGCTCCCAAAGAATGTTAACCATCTCCCCCCACCAGCGCACTTTTGGATAACGCCCCTCTCCGCGAGCTTGTGAAACAACATTTGCAGCTAAACCCAGGAAAACAGGCGAATCCGGCATTCCGTCCCGCATGAAGGTGGGCAGCAGATTGTCCGCATCAACAATCGTTAGTTGTCCGCGCTTTTCCGCAGCTTTCACATCCACGCCCTCGCTTTCCAATCGGGGCCGAAAGGCGTCCCAATGAGCGATCGTAGGAACAAGAATTACCCCTTCTCCGTTGGCAATGGCCGCAGCCGCAAAGCGACAGACGGCCCGATTGAGAAATTGCTGATCCTGATAAAGCTGGACAATGTGATCGCGCGGCGCAGCGTCGGCTAAAAGACCGCACCAAGGCTCACCGTTGCCCGCTCCATTTTTTGTCTCGCCCAAGCTGCCACTGTCCATTGCCACCCTCCGCATGAATCTCGGGTTAAATCAGATTTTGCGACGAAGCCGCTAGCGTTCAACGTTGCCGCTTGTTCTCCGGCAACTCTCGTATCGTTCCGAGTAACAACGACTATATTGCAATCACGACTCTCACGCCGAATAATTCGTGTCGCCTCAAACCGTCCATTCCGAGGCATACAGTGTTTAGTGTATTGACCGGAGACCACGATTCTCGCGAGCAAAGTTAGAGCTAGTGCCTCTCCCTTGTCCTGCCGATGCGGGGTGTCAGCATGGGATTGGCGGTTGGTTACAACCTGGCTTTATTTCGAGAACACTAGCGCCTGCACAACAAGGAACTGGTCCGCATCATGCGCCGACCACCAGCGCCTGAGGAAGGCAAGCTCGGCGAAGCCGAACAGAAGCTAGAAGAGTTTAAGCGCGCACTCGATAAACAGGACACGCAGCAAAGATAACTTCTTTCCTTTGTTGCGCTCTTAGTGCCCCATCTTCCAACGACGAGAGATTGGCCAAAACGAGACTTGGGAGGACAGTCCCACACTCATTCGCGACAGCGCGGGCCAAGAACGCTGTTGGCCATGGAGTTCCTGGTTCGCGGCGCGCGCTAAGAACCCGATATTTGTAGAAAGTCTTTCCCGAGTGCAAGATATTCAGGAATTGTTACTTAACGAATTTGCCCGCGGCTGCATCAGAGAGTTGTGACTTTAAGTGCTCAGCTTCGATCACATGTGGCCCGCATCCTCGTCGTCGATGACAATGCGGTTATGCGTCGCACATTGAGAAATCTTCTGGAGAGCCACGAAGATTGGAGAGTGTGCGATGAGGCATCCGATGGACGTGAGGCTGTTACGAAATTCGATAAAGAAAAGTTTGATGTCGTCGTGCTCGACTTTCAAATGCCTGGAATGAATGGACTGGACGCGGCGAAACAGATCACATCGCGTTCCCCGAGTACGCCCATTCTGATGGTCACACTCCACCACTCGCCCCAACTTGCCGAGGAAGCCCGAAAGGTCGGCATCCGCGGAATCTGTCCAAAGGCTGACATCGGATGTGTTGTGGAAGGCGTTACGGCAATTCTCGATAACAGGTCATACTTCAAGAACTAGGCGTTAGGCACACAACAATAACTTGTAAAATAAGCCTATGGCCCTGTTTGCGGAAAATGGCACGGGGCGCTCTCACAGGATGCCGATGAACGAACGCGCCCCGTTCAGGGAACGGCAGATGCCCGTCCTGCCCTCGCCCAGATATTTTTTCGACGGAACCGAACTTTAACTCCCGTTAATCGCTCTTTCAAACATGCACGCCCCATCGCATCCGAAGGAGCTGTCGCCCTCCAACCAGACTCTTCTTGTCCTCCTCGCCCAGGCCGGCGACCGGGCTGCCCTGGAACAGCTCCTCCGTAACAGCCATGCGCCGCTGCGCCGCTACATCAGCCGCTTGGCTGGCGCCGATCTCGCCGACGACATTCTCCAGGAGACTTCAATCCAAATTTTCCGTAAGCTCCCGTTCTTGCGCGAGCCCGCTGTCTTCCATGCCTGGGCTCTCCGTATCGCCTCGCGCATCGCGATCAGCCACCTCAAACGCGCCCACCGCTGGCAACCCCTCGACGACTCTCCACTCGGAACCTTCACTCCCAATCCCGACCTTGGCGGGCCACCCGATGCCGCCTTCTTCTCTCTTCTCGATCACGTCTCGCCCGCCAGCCGAGCAGTCCTCCTTCTTCACTACCAGCACGATCTTTCGCTCGAGGAAACCGCAGCCATTCTCGACATTCCTGTCGGTACCGCCAAGTCACGTCTCCATTACGGAGTCGCGACACTTCGCAAACATCTCACTCTCGAAAGGAAACCAGTATGAGTCACGAATTCCAACAGCCCAACTCCGAAAATACGAACTCCGAAATCACCTTCGTCCAACAGGCCCTTGCGGCCGCAGACAGGTCGGAACGCCTCTCTCGAATCATCGTTGTCGTGCTTGGCATTCTCGCCGTCGTCGCCTTCATCTGGATGCACCTCCACATGTTCCCGCCAGAAACTCTGGGTGGGCTGTTGCATTCGTTGCTTCGCGTCGATCTCTTCTTCCTTGTCGTTATTTTCGCCCTCACCATGTATCTTCGGCGTGCCATCAATGAAAACACTCGCATCATCCTTCGGGCGCTTGCCAACACGCGCGACCGCTAACTTCACGGCAGACGAAAGCGCGGGCCGCCCTGGTCCGCGCTTACGACTGTGCATCTAATTCGCGTTCGCCCAATCCGGAATTTGACGACGTGCGTGAGGCAGTGGTGACTGTCAGTTGGTTGTCGATCCCGGTGGGTTCGAGGGTGGCTTGGCTGCGGTCGCCTCCGCCTCCGCGAGCATTGCATCGAGCGAGGCACGAGGCATCAACTTGCCACCCAAGATGACCGCGCGGATGGACGTGCTGTTGTGAATGTCGGCGAGCGGGTCTCGGTCGAGCAGCACAAGGTCGGCAACCTTGCCCACCTCGACCGTTCCCCGACGCTCTGCCTGTCCCATGAAGCGTGCCGGGCCAATCGTCGCGGCTTGTAGTGCCGCCATGGGGGGCAAGCCCGCCTCCACCAGCAGAGAAAGTTCTTCGTGGAGGCTAAAGCCTGGATATACGTAGGGATTGTAAGTATCGGTGCCCGCCAGGATGGCGACACCAGCCCGGTACATGCGCCCGACCAGTTTGAGTTCCTCCGGAAACTGGCGGTGGGCGTCAGACCAATACTGAGCGCTCCTCTGCTTGCCGGTGTCATCGCCCATCCTCTTCCAAAGATTGCGCGTATCGCTTGGAATGTATTTCAACCACTCCTTGTGCATGAAAATGCCATCGTCGAAATGTTCATAGGATCGATTCACGACCAGGGTCGGGCATTGCCATGTGCCATTCTTGACGAATCGGGCGAACAGCGCCGCGGCCTTGGACTCGTCATAGGTCGCGTCTGCACGCAGATCCCTCCGGAGAAAATCGCCCGTCTGAGTCCACTTTAGGGCAAACAACGCCTCTTCCTCAGAAGAAGCGCCAACGGCCACGCCAATCAGATGCTCAATGCTCTTCTGGCCCGCGTCAGACGCCTCCTCCACTCTGATCGCATCGGGCACATGCCCCGCGAAGGAGATTCCGAGCTTGTGGGCTTCATCAACGATCGCGAAGTAGGCGCCGCGGGGCAAGCCGTCATACACCTTAATGAAGTCCGCACCGTTTGCCTGGTAACGATCGACGGCCGCGCGTGCCTGCGCGGCATCGGCGACGGCGACACTTCCAGGCCAGGTGGGGTTTGGTCCATCGATGATGGGGCTTGCGAGGTACACGTTCGGTGACGGCTTGTCGTATTTGGCGTGCTGCATGCGCCAAGCGCTGGCGTCCTCGGGCCCCCACATCGCACGCACGCCGACGACACCGTTGGCCAGATGCAGCGGATACATCCACGTCTGCCCCTCCACGGTGCTGCCCTCCTCCGCAGAAAAGCCATGCACGTGCATATCCCAGAGGCCTGGGATCAGAAACTTCCCTCGGCCGTCGACGATCTGTGAGCCCGCAGGAGCCTTGACCTTCGTCCACGGACCGATCGCTACGATCTGATCTTGCTCAATCACGACGGTAATACCGGGTTGTGCAGTCTTGCCGGTGGCGTCGATCACCGTTACGCGCCGGATGACGAGCGACCCCGCCCAGGCCAACGGACTGAGGAGTATAGATAGCAAGACACAATGGACACACTTTCGCATGTCAACACTCCCATCTCAGGAAGGCAGCCGGGATTATAGCAGCGCCTAGGTTGTTGGCTGACAAGCGACTCTGACCCTTGGAGTCGCCGCACTACTCTGATCAACGACCGGTGGCAGGAGGCCATCGGTCATGAAGCAGAAACCAAGTTCCAGAAGCAGACGCACCAAATCCTACGTTCGCCCGACGTGGAACACGGCAAGGCCACGTCGGCCTCTTCACCAAAAGTTCCGTTGGCGCGTGCCCATCACGGTTCGGTCGCCGACAAACCGGGAACAATCGCGGTTGCCACAGCGAATGATGGACGGACGGTAACTTGGGATCTCCCGGGAATGCTGCCCGCTACCGAAGCAATTGACGGCTGTAGGCCGCGGAGTTCAGTGTTAACCAAGTCTTAATAGGGACAACATTCCATGGGAAAAAAGCGCCGGAAAATTCCCGGCGCACGAATTGCATGCAAGTGATTTGGACTAATAGCTCATTGAATCTCCCTTGGCCGCGGGTACATCTTTGGAAGTCATGTCAAATGTGAGCATAAAGCCGTTTGTCCCCTTGAACTCGTATGCCTTGGGTCCCTCCCTGTACGTTTCGATTTCGTTCGGCATCATGACAAAACCGTCATTGCGCGGCGTGCCCCAATACTTGACGTTCTTAAGCACGACTGGCTCGTCGGTCATTCCCTGAAATCGCGCCAATTTGATCTCTGCGGTCTTGCCGCCGTTTAGCGTGGCGCGTGCGTGATCTTTGTCGAACGTCCAAGTATCGATATTGCCTTCGGCGATCTGTAGTGATTTCCACTTCACCGGAAACACATGCCCGATGATCTCCCCGAGCGCCTGGCGTTGTTCGGCGGTTGCCGCTTTATCGAACGTCACCTGCGCCCAATCCATTTGCCCCTGTGAGAAGTCACCACCCAAATCCCCATTAATCCAGAACTTAGCCCCAGCAAGATCAACGTTGCCGTAGTGTCCCTGGTTCACTTTGTAAGCATTGTTGAACTTGCAGAAGTGCTCCATCTTGCCGTTTTCGTGATGAACTGCCGGATGCGAGTTGAAATAGCACATGCAGAAGTGAGGACAGCTGCACGCCTCGATTGCGGTTGCATTGATCGCCCAATCCGCTGCCGACTCGCCGGAGTGACCAGCGCTGACGGTGAGCAGGGCAAGGAGAAGCGGTAAAGCTATTCTGTGCATAGAGCACCCCCGAAATAAGTAAGAGAAAGCCGTCATCGAAGAAAACTAACCGGAACATTGAACATTCACTAAGCGCGTTCATTCATTCTGCGTCGCGCCCTATCGTTGCCTTGATTGGCACAATTTGGAGTTTCAGTCGGTTCGTGTTTGGCGAGGACCATGACCTGCACGAAAGAGTGCAACGGCGTAGGGCGTTCCGACAGACGTTTTTTCAATTTCTGTTCCAAACAATCCGCGAAGGTATTACGCTTCTCGGCATCGCTGATCGACGAAGAAAGTGAAGGCACGAAGATCGCGCGGAAGAACGCGGCATGCCGGCTGACGAGAGCCTGACGATCTCCACTGACTTGATAGTCAGTCCAAGCCGCATCCGCCAATTCGAAGAGCTCGCAATGTTCGACGGAAAGGGACTGGAATTGACCATCTGCTCGAAACGGCTCCAGGAGTTGTGCCCTTCGTCGAGGGTATGAGCCCAGCACCATCCGTTTGCGCTCGTCGGCGTCGATGACCCTCTCGTTGACGAGTTCGGCGAGCACCGCGTTCGCAGAGTTAAACACAGGTTCCAAACCTGAACCGCCGGTATCGCTCAGGCCGGGAAGAACCACCACGAATCGGCCGCCGGCCCGCAATTCCCGGGAGCGCAGCGAAAGAAAGAGTCTCCAGTCCTCAGCTGCTTGCAGGTCGAATGCTGCGCGCACATCCCCGGTGCAACCTAGCGACATGAAGTGTCCAGGGATCAGAGTAGGAATACGGCGGAGCCAGACGGCAGCATAAGAGCACCAGCCGAGATCAACTTGTCTTTGTGGAAAGACGTTCTCGTAGAACGATCTTCCAATGGCACACGGGAAAACATTTGGGTCATCCAGTGCATATCGTTCCGGATCTTTGTGGAGAACATCGAAGAGAGTGTTGAAGTCGTTTGCGTGCTGGTCCACGTGAACCACCAGGACTGACCGCTCGTTGCCAACGCGCGTGCGCAAGCACCGGATAGCCGCCCGCATCGGAGACAGAGAGTTCTTTCCTTGCGATGAACCGTAATCTGCTATGACGATCGGATTGCTTGCCGGTGGGAGTGCGCAGGATTGAGCCGCTTTCTCAAGGTACGGCAACGCCAGGCTGCCTCCACCTGCGGGAAGTTTGGCATGCAAATTGTAGGATCCGCCTCCCTCCATGACGCCGTGGGTTGATATCGTTAGAGTCGCCATCTACATCTCCCGCAGATTCGGAGTTCAAAACACCCGTGGCAAGCAACCTAGTTGTCCCTCGGAGAACCGCGAGGCGTCAATGCCCCGACAACTCTCCTTCGATACCCTGTCGATCCCCTGATAAGTCATCTGTTTGCAATGCAATGTGGGGCATCGCATTGTGTCCGCTTGCGTGCTAGACTCTCGAAAATGTGAAGTGCACCGATGCCGTCAACTCTCCCATCACTGATACGGTTCGGAAATTTCGAGGTAGATCTGCGGGCTGGCGAGTTGCGAAGAGAAGGCAGCAGAGTCCGGCTGCAGGAACAGCCGTTTCTGCTTCTGGCCGTGCTGCTAGAGTCCGCGGGTGGCGTCGTCACTCGTGAAGAACTTCGCAAGCGCCTCTGGGCGGAGGATACCTTCGTCGATTTCGACCATCGCCTGGCAGTGGCCGTAAGCAAGCTAAGGGATGCGCTTCGAGACTCGGCCGACAAACCAACGTTCGTTGAGACCGTTGGTCGACGCGGCTATCGGTTCTTGGGCAATCTGGAACTTACCGATTCATTGTCTGCGGATTCCAACGGGGAAAAATCTGACACTCCTTTGGCCTCTTCTCAACCGGCCGAGCAAGCAGTGTTCCCAAAGCTGGCGCATCCGCATCCGACCCGATCCCGAACCTTCCTTTTCTCCGTCGGATTCGTCATTCTCCTCGCAGCGATTGCCCTGACCAGGCTTGTTCGCATACGATCCGGAAAAGAACACTCGTCCACTCCCCGGAGCTTGGCGATCCTTCCGCTGCAAAATCGTGGCGAAGATTCAAGGAGCGACTTCCTTGGATTGTCACTAGCGGATGTGCTCATAACGAAATTGGCCTACGTGAGTTCCCTCAGCGTCCGCCCTTCTGCGGCAATAGAGAAATATCGAGGAACGGCCATTGATCTTCAGAAAGTCGCCGCAGATCTCAAAGTCGACACGCTGCTCACGGGAAGTTTCATTCGCGATGGCAACAACTTGCGTATCACCTACCAGCTGGTCGACGTCAAAACCGAAAACATTCTAGGCCAAGGAGTGATCGACCTCAAATACGACAACCTTCTTTCGGTTCAGGATAAAGTTACCGGCCAACTGATTTCAGAACTGCAACTGAACCTGTCTCCAGTGGAAACGGAGCATCTAAAATCGGAATCGTCGGTCAGTCCGCTCGCCTATGAATATTTCTTACAGGGACTTGATCTTTACGGACAGCACAAGTTTCCCCTGGCGATCCAAATGTTCGAAAAGACCACCGAAATCGACCCCAACTACGCTCAAGCATGGGCCTATCTGGGAGCTTCCTATAATTCGGATGCGGCATTCGAGCTCGGCGGGCGGGAGCAATATCGCCGCGCCCAAGCCGCGTACGAAAGGGCGTTGGCGACACAACCGAACTTGCTTGACGCACAAATCTTCCTGGCGAATTTCCTGATTGACACGGGAAAGGTTGAGCAGGCCGTGCCCTTGTTGCGAAACGCCTTAAAAACGAACGGCAATTACGCCGCCGCGCACTGGGAACTGGGATATGCATACCGATTCGCTGGAATGTTGGACGAATCCGTAGCCGAGTGCGAGCGGGCGCGTCAACTGGCTCCTTTTGTGAAGGGCAACGGGTCGGTGTTAAACAGCTACCTCTATCTGGGGGAATACCAGAAGTTCTTGGAGAGCCTGCCGGTCGACGATTCCTCGTTCACCCTCTTTTACCGTGGCTTCGGAGAATTTCACGAAAAGCAGTTCGACCAAGCCTCAAGAGATTTTGATCGCGCATACGAACTCGACCCAACTTTGTACACGGGAATTGGAAAGGCTCTGAGTGACTCGATTCATCAGCACGGAGCAGAAGGCTTGCAGCTGTTGAGTGGACTGGAGCGAACAGTGAGAGAGCGAGGAGTCGGGGATCCGGAGGCCACGTACAAAATCGCCGAAGCGTATGCCATCTTGCACAACAAAAACTCTGCTTTACGTGTGCTGAGAATGAGCGTTGAATCCGGTTTCTTCAGCTATCCCTATATTGACAAAGACCCACTGCTGAATGATTTGCATGGCGAGCCCGAATTCGCTCAGATTTTGAACATAGCGCATCAGCGACACGAGGCATTCAAGAATTCCTTCTTTCGCTAAGACGAGCCTTTTCCCCAACTCGGCGACTTGCGATATCGGAGGAAGCTAGTGCTTTCCTCGATCCAGACCGCCTGATCTGTGGGATACTGTGTCGCAATATGGCGTCAGCGGGTCTCCAGAGCTAAACGTATTTTCGTACAATAAACGTACAATGGGTTGGGCCATGAGGCCTTTTTAGCCGTTGTGGCAGTTCCTGGAATCAATAACTTACGTGCTATCAACACCCTGAATAGTTCGACTCCCGTCGCCTCCACCAATAACTTGTTTATTATCAGTTGCTTACAGACACATTTTAATTTCGTACAATAGTATTCTGCAGAGGCGGACTCTACGCCGCGCTTCTCTCACGGTTTTCCTTCTCGCCGATCACGAACCAATCGAACGACCGATTATTCCTGGCAGAAATAGCTAGGGAGAAATGGATGCTCGGTTTCGCACTGCCATTCTTGGGCAGGATCTATTATAAGTTCCTGTTTGCCGACCAACCGGGAGTTATACCGCCCTTCCGCGGTTAGCTCATAAAGTTGTTCTGGCTTCGAGATGCTCCTGCCAGAGCCGACATTCATTGACGGGAATAGCTATAGGGGCGTGAAGATTTCTACACATCCCCGATCGGAGCCCAGGGTGCACGGGGGAGAGAGCGGGGTGTCGGCGCGGGGAGGCGGGTAATTGCCCCGGTACAATGCTTTTTGACTTGGCCCGCCCGCTCGCGCACAGGTAGCATGCGAGGTCAATGCGCCGCCACCACCTTCGTAAACGTCGATTCCAGATCGGATGTCCAGGTGTTGCCGCCATCTGTGGACGATTCATATTTGAATGTGTATTGCGTCCTGGAAACTTCCTTCTCGGTCAAGCGCGTCTTCATCGGCTTACCTTGCATCATCGTCTCGGTTATCCAAGTCCAAGTGTCGCCGCTGACATTTCCTTTGGCCGTGATCAGTTCGCCCCAACTGTCGAATGCGTTGTAGGTGTACATTTTTGTTTCCGGGTCATATCCCAATACGGCCATGATCTGAAAGTTGCCCGCTGGTGACTTGTTGTCCGAATGACCCACAATAAAAAATCCTCCGGACACCCATTCCCACTTTTGAGTTGATGACACCGGCCCGGCCATACCGTGCGCGGTAGATTTGCCCTCTTCTTTCCAGTCTCCCACAAAATATGCGAGCCGCTTCACCTCTGGTCCTGGTTTCGGCGGTCCTTGCGGATCCTGCGCCTGAATCGAAACTCCCAGCGACAAAACACAAATCGCAACCGACCCGATTATCCGTTTCATGTGAGATCTCCTTGCAAATTTGCACTGCACCAGACAGCCTTTATCTTAAAGGTCCGCAGAGGCGTTGCAGGATACTATGTCCGCGGGCACCGTGTTTTGCCTTGTAATCAGGGTCGACACCGAATCGGGGGGAAGTTGGGAGGTATGACCGAGCGCGATTTTCCAACCCTCTGGCGTTTTCACCAGAATGAAGCTCTCCACGAAAGTTACATGCCACACGCCTCCAATCATGGCCCGGCCCACCGGATTATCGGCTGTCCATACGCTGTGCAACGTCACGGTGACCCATGCAACATTGCCCCGTACCTCGGCCACCGCGTCCTGGGGACGATAGTCGATGCGGACACCCGCGTCCTTCATGGCTTGATAGAAGTGGCGAAGTCCGGGTTCTGTCGGGCCAGGATAGGACTCCTCGATCCCACGCGAGTCCGCCGTGTGCAAAGAATCCAGCTTGTCGAAATCGAACGTCTGGCATGCTTGCTCGTGTGCCAGAACTACATTTATGGCTGCCTTTTTTTCGTCCTCTTCTGATGCTGTGCGTGTCTTGGAAGCACCCAGCACAACAAAGATCAATATCACTGCCGCGAAAAGCATTCCGATGCGTCGTTGCATTGCATACCCCCCGGGTGATGGTGCACCATCCTAGTTTGCAGTCAGGGACGCGTCAACGATCCGACCCGAGTTGCGAAGTTTCTAGATTGTCAAGAACCGCTCTAGCTCCTGAATCACTGGCAACTCTTACCTAACCCCGTAAGGTGAGGTTAGTCGACCAACCGCCAAGTGGCCTGCTACGTCGTGAAACCGACGCATTCCCTAGGGTCAGGTGTATGCTTATACCGATTCTTGCCGAGCAGCAATGCCTTGAGGTATGCCGTGAGACCCGTTACGAGATAACGAAGATGCCGTCACGGTAGCTTCATGCGATAGCGTGTAGGAGGACAATATGCAACACAGCTGTACAACTCCCGCGCCGTTAGCAAACCAAGCCCGGAAATCACGAATGAAAAGCTATTCTCTTGCGATTCTATTAGCGACGACGCTTTATGTACCGCTGAGCGCGCAAGAGCTTAGTCCCTCCGATCAGACCGCCGCGGATGCGGCTGTTAAGGTGATTCGGCCGGAAGCGATCGCCGCGCATATGCGCTTTCTCTCCGATGCTCTGCTCGAAGGCCGCGGAACCGGTGAGCGTGGGCACGAGATTGCGGCGCGTTACGTCGCCGCTGAACTTGAAGCCATGGGGCTCTCGCCCGCGGGTGTAAACGGAACCTGGTTCCAGCCTCTGCCGCTGCGGGGGACCAATCTCATTCCAGAACAGACTTCGTTCGAGCTCGTGCGTGAGGGCAAATCGCAGAAGCTGGTGCTCGACCAGGACTACATCATTTACGCCAATCTGCTGCTGACCGACACGACCGTGGACGCGGGTGCCGTTTTCGTTGGCTACGGTGTGACCGCGCCGGAATTTCAGTATGACGATTACGCGGGTGCGGACGTAAAAGGAAAGGTAGCCGTAGTACTGCGCGGCGCGCCGGCGCGATTTCCTTCTACCGAACGCGCCTATTTCGCCAGTGCCCTCACGGCGCAGCAAAATGCCGCCGCACATGGCGCGGTCGGCGTCATCGTCATCGATTCGCCGGAGTTTTTGCGTGCTCAGTGGAATCGCATCATGCTCCAGTTGCGCGCCGACCCTCCCATGCGCTGGCTTGATCCGCAGGGTGCTCCCTCGGACACGGTTCCAGAGATTCGCGTTCTGGTCAGGACCAATCAAAGCGGCGCCGAAGCTCTATTCGCGGGCGCTGCGAAAACATTGCCGGAAGTTTTTGCAGCCGCGAAAGCAGACAAACCAGGATCTTTCCCCCTGCCGGGTACTGTGCGGATTCATCTCGCCAACCGCTTCACAAGAGTCGAAAGCCGCAATGTTATTGCGAAACTGACCGGTTCCGACCCGAGCCTCGCGAACGAGGTCGTCGTTTACTCGGCGCATCTCGACCACCTCGGCATCTGCCGTCCTGGAGAGGCAGACCCCATCTGCCACGGTGCGTCTGACAACGCCTCGGGCACCGGCGCGCTTCTCGAGATCGCGCGCGCATTCGCGAGCTTGCCGCGTGCGCCCCGGCGCTCAATTCTTTTCCTTTTCGTCACCGGTGAGGAACGAGGCTTGCTCGGGTCGGATTATTTCGCGCACTATCCAACCGTCCCGCTCGAAAACATCATCGCTGACGTGAATATAGACGGCGCCCCCGGCTTGCGCTTCCCTATCAAAGACATCGTCCCGCAGGGCGCCGAGCATTCCACTCTCTCCAAGGGTGCAGAGGCAGCTGCCCGCAAGATGGGCTACACGATCAGCCCCGACCCGCGACCCGAAGAGGGATACTTCACTCGAAGCGATCAGTATTCATTTGTGAGGCAGGGCGTGCCCTCGGTAAAAGTCGATGGCGGAACTCAGAGCGCCGATCCGGCGATCGATGGCGCCACGTTCGCCAAAAACTGGACCGCGAGCAATTACCACACTCCTAACGACAACATGGACCAGCGCTTCTACTTCGATTCGGCGGCGAAGTCCACAGCGCTGAACTTCCTCATCGGCTACGAAGTGGCCGAGCAGTCCGAGCGTCCCGCATGGAATGCGGGCGACTTCTTCGGCACGAAGTTCGCGCGCAAACAGTAGCTTCTAAAACGACGTAGCTAACTCGCCGAATTGTGAGAATCGATTGCAGCAACTCCCGGATACGGGTAACCCTTCCATAATCCAGTAAGGTGAGGGTTGCCGACAAACCGGGAGCAATCACTTGGGTAACGACGCTAGAAAAGAAAAGTGGTTTAATTCCGAGCAGCGCGGTCACAAAATCGGAGAGCTATGAAGAAATACAAATTCGCCGAAATAATCGCCACCGTCCATTTGTAAACGCCACCTGCTCCCAGCAGAGGTCAGGCACCTCTGAACGAGTTGTTCAGTGCCTTTGATTCCGCATCGAAGCCCTGGTTAATAACCGCCTTTGGGGGTGGGGTGCGACAATTTGTCTTCGGCCGCTTGATATTTCTCGAAATTTCCTGAAATCTGTCGAATGGGGCGCGGCCCATCCGTCATACGTTCAGGAGCGCACAGGCGCTCCCAATTGTCCCAAGGAGGAAAAGGTGATGCAATTCGCCTTGCTGATCTTTGAATCACCAGAAGCTTTTGCGGCACGGCATGGGGACGAAAATGATCCCTACCTCGGTGCGTGGCGGACGTACTACAAAGCGCTCGTCGAGGCCGACATCTACGTCGGTGGAAATCCACTGCAACCCCCGGAGACGGGGACGACGGTGCGACTGAAGGATGGAAAGCGGCGTGTACAGGATGGCCCCTTCGCGGATACCAAGGAGCAACTGGGAGGCTTCACAATCCTGGAGCTTCCCTCGCTTGACGCGGCGCTCGAATGGGCGGCGCGATGTCCGGCTGCCTCGATCGGTGCTGTGGAGGTCCGTCCCGTTTCGCCTGAATACAAGCGTCGAGTCACCGGATGAGTGGAAGTGAACAAGAGAGCACTCACCGGACTATCGAGCGGGTGGCTCGCGAGTCTTACGGTCGCCTGGTGGCATACCTTTCCTCGCACACGCGCGACGTGGCCAGTGCGGAGGACGCCCTCAGTAGTGCATTAGTAAAAGCGCTTACAACGTGGCCGCGAGACGGCGTGCCACAGAATCCAGAAGCCTGGTTGCTGACGACGGCGCGCCACTCTCTCATCGATCTCGTTCGTCATCGGCAAGTAGCCGAAGCGAGCGAGCCTATTCTTCTGCTCCTCAGCGAAGAGTCCAAGGAGCCCAATCTGACATTGTCAACAGAATTTCCAGATGAACGGCTGAAACTCCTGTTTGTGTGTGCACATCCGGCAATTGATGCGGCGATGCACACGCCGCTCATGCTCCAGACAGTTCTCGGCCTGGATGCCGCGCGCATCGCCCACGCCTTCCTGGTTTCGCCGACGACAATGGGGCAGCGTCTGGTGCGTGCCAAGACAAAAATCCGCGACGGCGGTATTCAATTCGAAATCCCGCAAGAGCGTGAACTGCCACAGCGGCTCGAGGCCGTGCTGGAAGCAATTTATGCCGCCTTCGGAATCGGCTGGGATGACATGGCAGGCGTCGACCAGCGCGGACGGGATCTGGCCGAGGAAGCGATCTGGCTCACGCGAGTGCTTCTCCAGTTGCTGCCAAGCGAGGCGGAGGTCCACGGCCTTTTAGCTCTCATGCTTCACTGCGAAGCTCGGCGCGCCGCGCGAAGGGGGCAGCATGGCCGGTACGTTGCTCTTTCCGAACAGGACACGAAGCTATGGTCTCTTCCTTTATTAGAAGAGGCGGAAGGCCATCTCGCTCAGGCGTTCAAGAAAGGACGGTTCGGCCGGTTTCAACTTGAAGCCGCGATTCAGTCGGTGCATGCGGAGCGGGCACGCAGCGGTCGGATTGAGTGGGGAGCGATTGTAGGGTTCTATAAACAACTGATCCGCATATCGCCGACGCTCGGTACACAAACCGGATACGCCGCGGCAGTGGCCGAAGCGAATGGTCCACATGCGGGGCTCGCGGTGTTGGATGGGATCGACCCGGACGATGTCTTCGCTTATCAGCCTTACTGGGCAGTTCGCGCTCACCTCCTGCAGCGGCTCGGGAAAATGTCTGAGGCCGCGGATGCCTTCGACCGGGCGATTGGTCTGGCCGAGGACCCCGCGGTGAGACAGTTCCTGCTACAAAAGCGGGGCTGATTTTTTTCTGCTGCTTTGTCGAAGTGAACTCCCTCCACTCGTCACCCCTATAGAAGCCACCTGAGAGGTGATCGATAGGAGGACATATGACAATCGCAGACAAAGCAGTTCTAGTGACCGGAGCCAATCGCGGAATCGGAAAGGCGCTGGTCGAGGAAGCCTTGAGGAGAGGCGCGAAGCGGGTGTATGCCAGTACACGCCAGCCCTTGGCCCATTCGGATGAGCGGGTCACGCCCCTGACCCTGGACGTGACCGACGCTCGGCAGATTCAAGGAGCAGTCGAGAGAGTCGAATCTCTCGATCTCCTCATGAACAATGCCGGCTTGGCGCTTTATGACGACTTGAGCGATCGCGCCGCGCTCGAACAGAGTCTGGCCGTCAATCTCTATGGCCCGTATGGCGTAACCCAGGCTTTCCTGCCGCTGCTGACGCGTTCTCGAGGAGCCATCGTAAATGTCCTGTCGTTATCAGCCATTGCGGCTGTGCCGTTCAGTCCAGCTTATTCGATCTCCAAGGCGGCCGCGTTTTCGCTGGCACAATCGCTGCGCGTTCTTCTGGCCAAGCGGGACATTCGAGTGCATGTGGTCCTGCCCGGCCCCGTGGATACGGATATGACCCGAGGCCTGCAAATACCGAAGGCCTCGCCAGAGTCCGTTGCGCGCGCTATCTTCGACGGAGTGGCGAAAGGGGAAGAGGAAATATTTCCGGATCCCATGTCAGAGGCCGTCGCGGAGGGTTGGCGCGGCGGTGCGGTCAAAGCACTCCAGCGCCAGTTTGCCGCGCTCGTTAACGCAGAGCCCGTCAACGCATAAACCAAGGGAGGGAATTCTTTCTATTTGATCCGTCGAAAGGAATTCCCTCCACCCGTCACCCATATAGAAGCGAACTCAGCAGTCACGCTTCGCTACCGAGGAGGTGAACCATGTGTCCATTCTGTTGGACAACCGTAGGATTAGTCGTTGCCGGCGCGGTTTCTACCGGCGGGCTGACAGCGTTGGCCGTGAAAGTATCTCGCAAGAGCTGGACAGGAGTCCTGCCGAACTCAGAGGAAAGGAAGAATCAAAATGTCGACCGGAACAAATGAGAAGTCGAATCTCGCGATGAATACTCCTTCGATCGTGTCGTACCAAGAGTGGGAGGCTGCGCGCCAGCAGCTCCTCGTGAAGGAGAAGGCTTTAACCCGCTCCCGTGACGCGCTGGCCGCCGAACGCCGGCGGATGCCTTGGCTGGCGGTGGACAAGAATTACGAGTTCGACGGACCCAACGGCAAGGTAAGCCTGCTCGATTTGTTCGAGGGCCGCCGTCAGTTGATCGTCTATCGTGCCTTCTTCGAGCCCGGAGTGTTCGGCTGGCCCGAGCACGCCTGCCGCGGCTGCTCTCTGGGTGCCGATCAGGTCGCGCACCTGGCCCACCTGAACGCACGCGACACCACCCTCGCCTATGCCTCACGCGCGCCGCAGGCGGACATCGCGCGTCTGAAGTCGCGGATGGGCTGGGAGATGCCGTGGTACACCATCACCGACGGCTTCGACAAGGACTTCGGCGTCGATGAATGGCACGGGCACAACGTGTTCTTGCGCGATGGCGACCGGGTGTTCCGCACATACTTCACTAACAACCGCGGCGACGAGGCGATGGGGAGCACCTGGAGCTACCTCGACCTCACGCCGCTCGGCCGGCAGGAGACTTGGGAGGACTCGCCAGAGGGTTACCCCCAGACTCCGCCGTACAAGTGGTGGAACTGGCATGACAACTACGACCTAGGGGCCTCGCCTGACGCGAAGTGGGTCAAGGTGTCCGACGCGGGAGAAGCCGCCTTCCGAAAGCGCGAGCCAGAGTCGAAAGCGAGCTAAAGAATTACTCTTACATTGGAAGGTCATCCAGAGATGCCATATCGGCGGCCGCGGGCGAATCGCGGCCGTCGAATTCTCTGTTCGAACAATCGCCAATGCCTCCACCTTGTCGTGGCCAACGGTTCGCGGGACGAACCACTGCCTCGGGCTGAATCACCGAACACGCAATGGTGGGATCTCGATTCGCAGCACACGTAGTCGACAAGTCCGTTGTCGATGATCGACATTGCTGGTCAGAAACGGGTTTCGAGGAACTTGGCCAGATTGATAACGGGCCGCCTACGATGCGTACCGCGCCTCCCTCGCGGGTAAGGCTGTTCCCGTCCAAAACGGCTTCTCAGGCGACCAGCAGTTCTTTCTTAGCTTTGCACAGAGTTGGGCATCAAAGTCGAGTGAAGCTGACCTTCGGCATCAAGTGATGACCGACGTGCACTCCCCCAACGAGTTCCGGATAAACACGGTGCGCAACCTCGATGCATGGTACGCGGCCTTCGATGTGAAGCCCGGAGACAAGCTCTATCTCGCCCCCGCCGACCGCGTGCACATCTGGTAAGCCAATGTAGGCTCAGGTGGAAGCCGATTGGGGGGGAAGAGACGTCTCACCGCAGGTCGCGGGCGGGTTGTCGGCAAACAGGAAGTTATCCGGGAACGGGCTTCGAGGAAGTTGAGCAGATTAGTAACGGCAAGTCGGCTAGTGTTTACCGATGGAGAGGTGGCGATTGCGATTGCTGCTTCTGCCTGAGTCACTGCGGAGCGGGTGCGGCACTTGATCGCGCACTTTGACGCTGTCCAGAAGTCCTCTTCGGGGAAAGGTGTTACGGCCGATTGCGAACGTCTTGCTGAGGACCGCGGGCCAGAATGGCCCAAAGCGGCGAATTGTGGATTCTAGGTTTGGAGAGCGCCTATAGCTCGAACGAACCCTGAACTACTGGATATTCAATGATCAGTGCGGCGTAGTTCGCTCAGCCCCTTTGCCTTCTCAGTCATCAGTAAGTTGATTTCGTCGAAATGCCACGGGCGGAAATCGTGAGTGTCAACGCCGACATCCATGGAAAGGGAAGTAGGTGTGTCAGGGAGGTTCCCATGAGAATGTCCGTACAAGTGCCACGCTCCATGATGGGAGCGATTCCAGACCCGCATGGCGTAGTGACAAATCACGACAGGCTGGCCATTTATAGAGATTTCCGCAAGGTTGCTGAGCCAAGAGAACTCCTCGGTCAGCTTGCGAATTTGTTTATCGTGATTGCCCGGCACGGCAAAGATCTTCTTGCAGCGAATCTGCTTGCGGTGCTCCAGAGCCTTCGCCTTGCTCCCGATGCAGAAATCCCCAAGGAAATAGAGGATGTCATTGGCCTTAACGGAGGCGTTGAGACGGTCGAGGATCGTTTGATCCATTTCCTCGACGCTTAGAAACGGTCGATTACAGTAGCGGATTATGTTGCTATGCTCGAAATGAAAATCCGCCGTGAACCATATGTTCGGCATGTCTCTTGTGAGCTCCCTGGCGACCTAGCCCCGTCTCAATGATGCTTTGCGTTCCGCGGCGGAACGACTTGCTGCGCAGGAGCTCCCGGCATTGGTACCTGTTGTGACTGAGCGGCACTTGATGCTTCTGGCATTCCTTGTCGCACGCTGGCAAACCACGTACCCAACGCGAATCCCAGTGCTAGAGCAGCAGTGGCAACGACAGGCAGCCAAATCGCCCAGACCTGCTTTTCCAGCCTAACAAGGAAATCGTCCATCTGTTGCGCTCTGGTAGTCATGCTCCGGAGGAGCGAGTCATTGGCGCTTCTGACCCCTGCGATCACACCGATGTCGGGGTGAGCAACTTCTCGCAGCACGTTCACAAGTTGTTTTTGAACGGAGCTCATTTCAGAGCAAGACTGGTCAAGCGCTCTTGCGGCATCCGGCAAACCAGACTGCTGGAAACGCTGTCGCAGACTCTCTCCTAACAACTTCGCGATTCGAGGCGGGTCCAGCCCTGTTTCCAATTCCTTCGGCAACTGCGCAATGCATGACTCAAGCCGTGACGAGTATGCCGCCATTCGCTTCTCCACTTCACCAGCCTTAGATAGAGCATTTTCCAGAATCTTCTGCAAAGACTTCCGTTCTGCCGCGATCGCAGCGGGCGTTTCTCGGGTGAGAAGCGCCAGGATGCCCATCGCTTCCAGTATCCGGAGCATCTCGTCGTTTGGGCTGAGGGTGCGAGTGTGAGCGATGACTCGGTAGTATTCCGCCTGCCGTTCAGCGGGCACCAGTCCTGCCAGTTCATCGAACAGGGTTTGGTTCTCGGACTCAACGCCCGCCAGATTTAGGAGTTCCTGATCGGCGCTCATGGTAGGAACATCTCCTTCGCCCGGTCGAATTCCGAGAACAGACGCCGTCGATAGCTTTCCGCGCGCATAACGATCGAAGCGCGCTTCAATTCGTTGACGGCATTCTGCCTCGTGGCAACCTGACCTAGCCGGACTCCGTGTTGCCGTGCTGGGTTCTCGAGTTCTGCCAAACGAAATTCCATACGAATCACGCTCGGCGATAGCGCTTCGCGGAAACGAATGGCCTGCTCAGCTGAGTCCCAATAACTGAAGTCTGCCTGAGGACTTGTAGCATTCTGGACAACCAGATACTGCGTACGCTCCTGCAGTCGATTCGCCCAGGCGAGGACACTCTCAACGCTTGCCGGGTCTGGCGTGACAACGCCTACTGCAGTGAAGCGCGCGCCGCTAGCGGCGACATCCTCATACATCGCGTCGAACCAGTCACTCGCTACTTGCCCGGAACCGGCTCCCATGTCAGCGAGGATGATTGGCGTACCGAATTCGAGATGATCTACGGACGCGTCGAGACCGGCGGGAGTGTGAATATTCACCTTGGCCACCGACCCGTTGAAGAAATGCTTGAGCGATCCCCGTGCCTTGTTTTCCGTATCGAGGTCGAGCAGCGTGAACGGAATCTCATGGGCTTCGAACCACTCAGCCAGGGCGACCATCAGGCCCGTTTTGCCAACTCCGCCTTTGCCACCCATGGTGAAAACGACTCGTTTGTTCTTTGGTTGGGTGTTCATCGCGATCCTCCTTGGCCGACGAGTTTCAACGGCTCGCTTTCTTCGAAGTGAAATTGCTTGGTTTTTGCCTTGTGCTCCACTGGCTTTGCCTTAAGCGCCGCAATTCGGGAGGCAACGTCTTCGGGATTCATGCGGGCGTTCACGGACGATTCCGGTTCGAGCGGTGGCAGTTCGTACTGCACTTGCTTTCGGTGTTTGGCGCGAACCTTGATGAAGGAGTGAATCGTGCTGACTGCCACGTCGAGGCCCACACGCTCGTGAAGAATGCGAACGATGTCGCGATACGTGCAGCCTTTGCGCCGCAACTGGCGAATCAGTTCGCGGTGAGTTTCGAGTTTAGAGCGAGGTGATTTCTGCGGGATCGAATCCAGCAGGGAAAGAAGGGTCGAGTCCATGATTTCCAGGCTCCTTAGCACCTGGCCATCACAGTCCGTTAACAGTCCGATAACCCGTCTCCACAGTCCGATAAGGGCCCTAGAGCGTTATCCGTACCGTTTAATTTCAATCAGTTACGAACTCTAGGACGACTTTCACAGCGGTAACACGGGTTCAAATCCCGTCGGGGACGCCAACCTTGACACCGGAGGTTCTCTCCTCCCAAAAGTTGCATAAATCCTGCATGATCGACGTATTCTTAGCGTTCAAAAAGCTCCAAGATTGCGACCACACCAACCTCCCCCAAGCAGCGTCGGTTTGCCTGGTCGGTGAAAGCTGGGATGAGCTAGCAGGTTCAAAAGCTGCGATACAAGGAACGTGCCCCAACGCACACTGAGAAGAAGCAATGAACCCAGAAGGAAGGTCGAAATGATCACGATACGAAAAACATTTAAGTTGATTGCCTTCGCGGCCTTCGTTGTTCTTTCAACGAGTGGTCTTTCAATTTCGCAAAGCAGGCCCGCAGCAGCTGTGACTCAGGCTCCTTCAACTACGCCCGACGTGGCAGTCGGACCACAATACGATACAACCCATGTCTACGTTGCCCCTGAGGACTTCGACCGCTTTGTTAGCAGCTTTGTGGCTACGTTCGGAGGCACGACGACAAAACAAGGCGTTTTCGACGTTACCCCGACCCCAAGCAGCACGATTTCGCAGTTGATAATGACTCCGGTTGGCACGTTGTCCGTCTTTGGTTTCAAGACTCCAATCCCCTATCCCTTTGGCGCCGAACGAACTGGTTATCTCGTCACGGATTTTGACGCAGGTATCAATGCCGCTCGCTCCGACGGCGCTGACGTTATCGTTGCGCCTTACGACGATCCGCTCGGCAAAGACGCGGTGATTCAGTGGCCCGGCGGCGTGAATATGCAGCTGTACTGGCACACCACCCCTCCGTCGTATAAGCTCTTGCAGTCGATGCCTGAAAACCGCGTTTATGTGTCCGCTGACCGCGCGGCTGCGTTCGTGCAAGGCTTTCTTGCGTTCAGTCATGGAAAGGTCGTGTCCGACGACGATCATGCACCAGGGATTGAAATAGGACGAACCAGTGACACCTACAGAAGAGTCCGAATCCAATCGAATTTCGGAAACCTCACTGTGCTTGTCACCGACGGTCATATTCCTTATCCCTATGGCCACGAGACGACGGGATACGAGGTTTCGGATCTTACGGATACAATTGCGAAGGCCGAAGCTGCAGGAGTCAAGATCTTAGTCCCTTCCTACAAGACTGATGATCGGAATGCAGTGATGGCTCAATTTCCTGGTGGTTACATCGCGGAGATACATTCGCTGAGCAAACAAAACTCGGCCCGTTGAGGAACTGGTTTTCAGTGCGCACTGCATTGCTTCTCGCGATGGCAATGGCGCTTGAAGGCTCGCATGCTCAAGCACAGTCCGTTGCGACTGCTTCATTGGTGTCGCCGGACCGCAGTTACAAGCTCTTGAGCGAAGATGAGGACTGGAGCTTCCTGCAAGACACCAGCCTTCGCCAGGATTTCTGGGATCCCGTCAAATACATTCCAATTCGGAATGACGACAACTGGTTCCTGACGATAGGCGGCGAGGCCCGCGAGGTCTGGGAACAAATCGGAAACGATAACTGGGGTGAATCGCCATTCTGGAACGGCTATTTCAACGAACGATACATGGTTCACTTCGACGTTCACTATGGCAAACACGTGCGGACGTTCGTCGAGCTAAAGAGCGGTTTGAATTCGTTTCGGATAGGTGGTCCGCGACCTATCGATGAAAAGAAGCTTGATTTCCAGGCGGCATTTCTGGAACTGGGAACAACCGCAGGGGAAAATTCGGTAAACCTTCTTGTTGGACGCCAGGAACTCGAATACGGCTCAGGCCGTTTGATCGACGTGCGTGAAGGTCCGAATGTCCGGCTCAGTTTCGATGGTTTCAGACTGAAGACCAAGGTACATTCCTGGCAAATCGACGGACTTGCCGTCCGCCCTGACCTCGACAATCCTGGTTTCTTCGACAACGCGCCGAATCATGCAGTTGGTTTCTGGGGTGTATACGCGACACGCCCCACAAGAGGTGGAACTACTCTTGATCTGTACTATCTGGGACTTGACCGCGCCCAGGCTGCTTTCCAACGCGGTACAGCGCAAGAGGTTCGTCACTCGTTGGGTGCGCGGTTTTCGCGACCAATCGCAATCGAACATCCGGGATGGGACTTCGACTACGAGGGTCTAGGGCAGTTTGGCACATTCGGCTCCGCAAACATTCGAGCGTGGACCGTTGCCAGCGAAACCGGCTATCGCCTCCCGACGCTACCGCTCAAGCCGCGCTTCAGCGCCAAAGTCGATATTTCCAGTGGCGACCATCCAAATTCGACCACCTTGGGAACATTCAATCCCTTGTACCCGAAGGGAAACTACTTTGGCGTGTTGGCCACAACGGGTCCGGGACCTATTAACTTTGTCGATGTGCATCCGCACGTCGAAACCCTGTTTCCGCATAACGTCTCGGTTTCCGTCGACTGGATTTTTCAATGGCGAGAAAGCGTTGAGGATGGGGTCTATGCCGTGCCTGGATTCCTTATTACAGCTGCAAACGGTAGTCGCGCACGATACGTTGGAAACAGGCCTGGTACGGAGATCCGGTGGGAAGCAAATCGCCATCTGTGGTTTCAGGCGGACTACGGCATCTTTTTTGCGGGACCTTTTCTCAAGCAAGCAGGGCCTGGTCGCAACCTCAATTATTGGGCGCTATGGGCTGGTTACAAATTCTAGAATGGGTCGCATGGCTATAGCAGACATTTTCTTGGGGTTTGAAAAATGCTCGATTTCCCACCGTGCATTCTTCGACTCAGACAGCGGAGAGGCTCTTTTCGAGAAGTAAGAAAGGTTCTGGTGGAGTCTGATGGTGATGCAAAAGCACACGATTCCTTCAACCAAGGAAACGATCCGTAGCGGATTTCTCGATCCTTCGGCCCCTGCCGCCGCGACCGTGCATACTAGCGACGTCGTCAGTTTCCCGAATACATGGACTCATTGGGGCGATGAAGCGAAGTTTGGAATGAGCTTCGCCGAACGCGAGCCGCTGCGTCACCGGTATCCGCACGGCCCGTACTCCATGGTGGGCCCCGTCGCAGTGGAGGGCGCCCTGCCCGGCGATGCGCTCGAGATCACGGTTCTTAGACTTCGAACCATCGATTGGGGCTGGAACTCTTTTCCGCTTGGCGTCGGTGCTCTGCCAGCCGATTTTAAGCAACCTTATGTGCATTACTTCCGGTTTAATGAATCTCGCGACTTGGCGCGCTTTGAAGACGGCATCGGCGTGCCGCTTCGCCCGCTTATTGGCGTGATGGCTGTCGAGCCTGCGGGTAACACGCCAACCAGTGCGATCCTCGCCGGTCCTTACGGCGGGAATCTCGTATTGCGCGATTTCGGCGTTGGCGCGCATCTTTTTTTGCCCGTCATGAAAGCTGGTGCGCGCCTATGGCTGGGCGATATTCATGCCGCGCAGGGCGACGGCGTTGTGGATCAAACCGGAATCGAGACTGCGGCCGAAAACCTCGAGTTGCAGCTTGACCTCCGCAAACAGCCAGGACTCTCCTCGCCGCTTCTCGAGACCGACGAAGCGTGGATCATTCCCGGATTCGCCGGCAGCCTCGATGATGCACTGGTCGCAAGCCTCCGGCAGACAATCAAATGGCTCGCTGCGGCGGCGGGAATGAGCCAGAGCGAGGCATATGCGCTCTGCAGTATCGGCGTCAGCTTCCGAGTCACGCAATATTCGAACCAAACGGGAACCGCTTACGACACGGTGCCGCCGAAGGCCGTTCATGCGGTGATCGAGAAAACGCTCTTTCCCGCCACAATACGCCAGCAAATCGGCGCATGGTTACGTCCGCAGAATCGCTGAAAATATGCTGAGCGTCGCTGACCGGGAAGAAATCGAGAATCTTGTGCGAAGCGCAGACGAAGCCGCCACACGACGCGATGACGCGGCGTACGCGGCGCTGTATGCGGAAGATGGCGTTATGGATGGGATTAAAGGAAATGCCGAGGGCCGAGCCGCGATACGCGCTGCCGTAAGAGTAGTGTGGGCACGAGAGCCAGCCGGGTCGGAACATCTCACACGCGAGGTCACTATTGGCGAGGAAGAGGGGGAGGTCGTTGCCCACTCGACTCTCGTCATCGTCACGCGGGGAGTGTCAACTCCTTTTGCGCAAGCGTCGGTGACGCAAACGCTTCGGCGCACCGATAAGGGTTGGCGGATCGCCCGACGCCTCATTAAAGAACCAGCAGAGGGAGGCTGCGGTGCATGAAAAGAAAAAGGAAGTCGCACGCTGGCAGCCGAGGCCAAAAGCGCCCTTTCAGGGCGGTAACACGGGTTCAAATCCCGTTGGGGACGCCAAATCTTATCAACTACGGCCGCGCTACCGCTTACAACAGGTCCCGGTAGCGTTCCAGAGCAACCCGAACGAGTTGGCCGCGAGTACGCACCTCGGTCTTGGCAAACAGTTGCTGCAGAGTATTCTTGACCGCACTTTCGGAAATCTCCATGTGTGAAGCAATTTCTTTGTTTGCCAAACCCTGAACAACCAGCCGAAGCGCCTCCAGTTCACGGTTATTTAGCAGGGTTCGCTCCTGACTGGCCGATGCGATCAAGCTGGGCTCGGATGGCGTGGCCTGTTCTTCGCTGACATCCGCGATGATGGCCGCCAGCTTGGGGTTCGGCCCATCCTTATAACTGGAGAACCATACGTCTGCCAGAAATGTTTCGCCGTTGCCTCGATGGCCTCGGCACTGCATCGACGTCCGGAACTGCGGCCGATCTTCCCACCGCAAAGCGTGGTGTAGTTCAGGCAGGAATGCAGCGATCGGATACCCGATCAGATGTCCGTCGCGTGGAGTCAAGAGCTCGATAGCAGCCCGGTTCGCCAATTCAATAAAGCCCCGCTCGTCAATGGTCACTATTGCCGCAGGACTGGTTTCCACCAGGACGCGCAGCCGCTCCTGGGAGGAAAGACTCAATCGCCGGTTGCGGAGGAGTTCGGAAGTAAACAGTCCGCAGCCACATAGCGCCAGGGCCTCAAATAGCAAACGAATCGTGGAATCCGACGGGTCAAGGTTGCTGAAGCGTTCGCTGAGTAACGCACACCCAATCCCCAAGACAACGATTGCCCAACGGGGGAGAAATCCGGCCGCCAGCATGATGGGAAACAGATATAAGAAGCCCAGGGAGAAGTAGGGCTTCGTCCACCAGTCCACGGCGGCGATTGCCAAAACGGCTGCCGCGCTGGCGAGCAAAACGATTGTTCGGCTCCGCGGTTCCCAAATCCGTTCAAGCATGGATATCGTTCAAGTGTGGCGGCATTATCCCATTTCCCGATCGACCTAGGAACCCAATCAAACGATTTGTCCGCAAGATTTGGACTTCTAAGTATTGCAGAATAGCCAAAACCGGCAAAACGCATTGCCCGGCCCCATCGCCGCTTCCGCTTGTACCGCTAGGAGCCGTCATTTCCTGTGAATCCAAGCAGGCAGTCCAGCCTTTGCGGGATTGTTCCACAAAGTTGGCATTGCGTACGGACCTCCGCGGCCATTCTGCACGCCCAATCGCGCGACTGACATGATTCGTCATCCGGGGAATCGAAATACCGCCGGACTGAGGAGTTTGAGTGCCTTCCCGGCACCAGCGCTTCACGATAGAAAAGCTTATTACCCCACCGAGCGACTGCGGTAGGCAACACGAGAAGGCCGTCGGCCAGACTGTTCGGTTTAGCAGGTTCACTCGGTCGCGGGTTCTCCCAAGCCCGGCGGGGATGCGACCGGGGTCTTCGTCAAAGGCGACGCAGAGAAGAAGATGATTCGTTATCTGGTTGATTTGGCGCTGAACAATCGCGTCCTGGTCCTGAGTCTTGCCGTGCTGCTCTTTATCTGGGGCATGGTTTCTTTCCATAATCTGCCCATCGAAGCCTATCCGGATGTCGCCGACACCTACGTCCAAATTATTTCCCAGTGGCCCGGCCATGCCGCTGAAGAAGTTGAACAGCAGATTACGGTAGCACTTGAGGTCCAACTGAACGGCGTACCCCACCTGACCCACCTGCGTTCGGTCTCATTGTCGGGACTGTCGATGATCACGCTCGTCTACGACGACGACGTTACGACGTTCGCGGCGCGCCAGGAGGTACTAGATCGGCTCGCACAAGCCACCACGCCTGCCGGAGTGAACCCTGCTCTAGGTCCCGACTACAGCCCTACGGGCCAGATCATGTTTTACACGCTCAAAAGTACCAACCCGCGTTACGACACGATGGAACTGAAAGCACTGCAGGACTGGTATTTGGTGAATCAGCTTAAGTCCGTGCCCAACGTGGTGGACGTAAACATATTTGGCGGGCCCACACGCGAATACCAGGTGCAGGTCGATCCCGGAAAGCTCGTGTCTTACGGCCTGGCATTACCCCAGGTAGAGCAAGCGCTGGCTGGCAACAATACGAATGCTGGCGGAGGGTTCATCCAAAGGGGTGAACAAGCGCTGAATGTGCGCGCTGTTGGCCTCATGCAGACGACGGATGACATCGCGGCTACGGTGGTTAAAGTCAACAATGGCACGCCGGTTCGAGTTCGGGACCTCGGAACGGTTGTGCAAGCGCCGAAAGTGCGGCTTGGACAGCTGGGAAAAACCATCCGGCACGAAGATGGCAACATTATCAATGATGACGACGTCGTAGAAGGCATTGTCCTGTTACGCAAAGGCGCCGAGGCCCAGGCAACGCTCGCCGCATTGCATGAAAAAATCAATCAGCTGAACAACGGCTTGTTGCCAGCCGGAGTGACGTTTGTACCTCACCTGGATCGCAGCGACCTGGTCAGATACACCAGCCACACCGTCCTGCGCAACCTGACCCATGGTGTGCTGCTGGTTACCTTGATCCTCTTTCTGTTCCTGGGAAACGCACGCGGCGCGCTGGTGGTTGCCATAACCATCCCGTTTTCCTTGTTGTTCGCCTCCATTTTGTTGGACTTGAATCGTATTCCCGCGAACCTTCTGTCTCTCGGCGCTCTCGATTTCGGGATGATCGTGGACGGAGCCGTGGTGATGGTGGAGAACATCCTTCGCCACATCGAGTCGCACGTGGATGAACATCGAACTCTCATTCAAGTAATTGCTGATGCTGCTCACGAAGTGCAGCGTCCGGTATTTTTCGCAATTCTCGTCATTATTACGGCGTATCTACCCATCTTTACCTTGCAACGCGTGGAAGGCAGACTATTCCACCCCATGGCATGGACAGTCGCATTCGCCCTCCTCGGGGCGTTGATTTTCTCTCTTTTGATCGCCCCTGTGCTCTGTAGTTTTCTGTTCCGGGGAGCGCTCAAGGAGTTTCCCAATCCAGTTTTCAACTGGGTACTCAAGCATTACCGGCGTGGTCTGGAATGGTGTGTCGACCACACAACGGCCGTCTTAGCCGGAGCCGGTGCTCTCGTGATGGTCATGTTCTTTCTTGGGTTCGGGGGACTAATTGGATCGGAATTCCTTCCGCATCTGGACGAAGGGGCTATTTGGGTGCGCGGAACTCTGGCGCCCAGCACCGGGCCCAGCGCCGGCATTGCCCTGGCAAACCAGGCGCGGATGATCATGGCCAGTTTTCCTGAGGCCACGCAGGTGGTAAGCCAGGTGGGGCGTCCCGATGACGGCAGCGATGCCAGCGGCTTCTACAACACCGAGTTCTTCGTCGATCTGCTGCCACGGGAAAGGTGGAGGAAGGAATATCACACCAAAGATGAACTGATCGCGGCGATGGATGAGGCGCTGAGCAAGTTGCCAGGCGTGATCTGGAACTTTTCGCAACCCATCTCCGACAACGTGGAAGAAGCCGTCAGCGGAGTCAAGGGCGAGTTAGCGGTGAAGCTCTTCGGACCTGACCTGAAGACGCTGGAGCAAAAAGCTGAAGAGATGCAGAACGTGATGAGCCAGATTCCGGGCGTGGCGGACCTGGGCACATTCCAGGTGCGGGGACAACCGAATGTGAACCTGGTGGTGGATCGCGCGGCTGCCGATCGTTTCGGCATCAACGTAAGCGACATTCAGGATGCGGTGGAAGGCGCGGTGGGCGGGAAGGCGGTGAGCCAGATTCTGATCGGCGAGCAACGCTTCGATTTGACGGTGCGCTACCAGCCGCAGTTCCGCGAGACGGTGGAAGAGATTGGCAGCATCCGGATTCTTGCGCCATCGGGGGAGCGTGTGGCGCTGAGCCAGGTGAGCCACATCACGCTGGATGACGGCGCGTCAACGATTTATCGCGAGGGCAATTCGAGATACATCGCGATCAAGTACAGCGTGCGCGGACGCGACCTGGGCAGTACGGTGCGGCAGGCGATCGAAGAAGTTGGGCAGAAGGTGCAATTTCCTGAAGGCTATCACCTCGATTGGACTGGAGAATATGAGAGCCAGCAACGCGCGAACCGGCGGCTGGCGTTTATTGTGCCGATCACGCTGCTGCTGATGGCGTTCATCCTTTATTCGGCGTTTGGGTCGTGGAAGTGGGTGTTCCTGATTCTGGCGGTGGTGGCGCTTTCGCCGCTGGGCGGATTTTTCAGCCTGTTGCTGACGGGGACGCATTTCAGCGTGTCGTCGGGGCTGGGATTTCTGGCGCTGATTGGAGTGTCGGTGGAGATTGGCGTGATCATGGTGGAATACATCAACCAGCTTCGCACGCGCGGGTTGCCGGTGCGCGAGGCGGCGAAGGAAGGCGCGGCGCTGCGGCTGCGTCCCATTATGATGACGATGATCGTTGCCACGCTCGGGCTGTTGCCGGCGGCGATGTCGCACGATATTGGGTCAGACTCACAGCGGCCGTTTGCGATTGTGATTGTCGGTGGATTGATTGTGGAATTGTTCGTGAGCGTGATCCTGTGGCCGACGTTGTATGTATTCTGGGCGCGGCCCGGGGACCGACTGCCTCCGGCGGAGCAGAGCTTTATGGCGGAAGGGGAGCATGTGGATTGAGGCGGTTTCTTAGTTCTCAGAGGAAGCGAAGGCTCGTTTCAGGGCTGGGTTGTTTGGGGTTGCGGAGCTGAACTTGCCGAACCTGGCGGATCAGGACCGATTCGCCGGGAGACGACCGGTAAAAAATTAAGAGTTCCGAGGTGGTGTTGGGTTCATTCGTCTCAGCCAGTAGCTTGCGTTAGACCCTTGCTCGACCTGCTGTCGCTGCTTCCCTTGCGGGCCGCTGCGTGCGATCTTTGCTCGGGCTCCGGGCTCACCGCCAACCGGACAAACCTACTCAACGCCTCGGAACTCTGTCTTGCCTTCGACTGGGTCTCCCGTTCTCCTCGACCAGCGCTTTGCTATAGACCCTTGCCTGCCTTCCCTCGTCATTTTGCAATGTTGAGGGTGACTGAGCTTGAGCCCCGGACGCCGCACCAACCGGAAAAACTTAAGAAACTGTCAAAGAACGATCCTGTTGTACTCTTTCTAATTTTGGAGTCAATGAAAAGTGTGCGCTTTTATCTGATTTATTTTCAATGGAGTGCAGGCCGTCCACAGGCGGGTGACCGGATTTTGTGCAGGTGATGCAGCAAGTTCGCGCAGAAGGCAGGCGGGGCGCGGGTATTTGCGATGCTGGGCGAAAGTGAGGCGGGTGCGAGGGACTTTCGCAGCCACTTCGCAGTTGTGAAAATCTTGTACAGGCCGCGCCGGACAAGGGGTTTGGCGAGTGGGTGTTTGGCGAGGAGACGGGGCGAGGCCAGGAATCGGGGGTGTACCACAAGGTCCTAAATCCGCAGGGGTTGCGGAGAACGGCCGCAGAGGGCGCGGAGAAACGCCACCGTCTCAGCCGAAGGCGGACTGAGACATTGCTGTCAGGGCTTAATTCCTTGACAACCGGGGTAACTCTGCTAAAGTGCGAGAAAAGCTGCTCGACCCTACAACTGACTCACAGGTGCCCTATCTATGAAGAATGTTTATGAGGTTTTGAGGCAGAAAGAGATGGAGCTGACCCGGCTGGAGAAAGAAGTGGAAGCGCTGCGGCTGGTGGCTCCCTTGCTGTCTGAAGAAAAAGAAATGAACTCCGACATGGCGAAGCCGGCACTGGCCACCGCCGTGAACGGACCGCAGCAGCCGATCCGCATCCCGTCGCCTTCAGTCGCGGTGGCGGCGCAGCCGCAACCGGTGCGCGCAGCCGGTTGGGACGATAGCGCCAAGCGCTGGCCGTAAGCAGCGCCGCGTTGGACCGGGCCTAACTTTCTTTGCGCCTTTTTTTGCGCGTTGGTTCGCGCTCCCTACCAGCCTGGGACCACGTCCCGGGCTGATGTGTTTCCAGAAGCATCCGCGAAGCTCTCACGCCCCTACAATCTCTTTTAGAGCGACCAGCAGGCGATCGACTTCCTCCTCGGTGTTGTAGTGGACGAGGCCGATGCGCAGGAAGCCGCCGGATTTTTCCACGTCGAGCCGCTCGGTCAGATTGAGGGCGTAGTAGTTTCCGTCCCAGGTGAAGAAGCCGCGGTCGCCTAGTTTGGTGGCGAGCGCGAGCGGAGTTTGGTCTTTCGTCTGATTGATGACTCGCACGGCGAGCGTGGGGCAGCGCCACTCGAAGCACGAAGGGTCGGTGATGCCGTAGATCTTGAGTTGCGGAATTTCGGAAAGCCCGACGATGAGGCGATTCATCAGCGCGTGTTCATGGCGATGGATGGCCTCGAAGGCGGCGACGATCGCGGCGCGGCGGGTAGGCGCTTCGGGGTATGCCCGGCGGCCCAGCTCGGCTATGTAGTCGACGCAGGCGGTGATTCCGGCGACGCATTCGTGGTTGAGCGTGCCCCACTCCCAGCGGTTGGGGACGGCTTCGGTGAGCGGACGCACTTTGTAGGGACGCAGGCGCTGCAGGTGCTCGCGCTTGCCAAAGAGAACGCCCATGTGCGGTCCGAAGAACTTGTAAGTGGAACACACGAGGAAGTCGCAATCGATGGCGGCGACGTCGATCAGGCCGTGCGGACCGTAGTGGACCGCGTCGACATAGGCCAGGGCTCCGACGGTGTGAGCGAGGCGGACGATTTCTTTGACGGGATTGATAGTGCCGACGGCGTTCGAGGCGTAGCCGATCGCTACGAGTTTGGTTTTGGAATTGAGCTTCGAAGCCAGATCTTCCACATCGAGAGTGCAGTCCCCTGCGTGGATTTCCGCCCACCGAATCGTCACTCCTTTTTCCTCGAGCGCGAGCCAGGGCGAGACGTTGGCGTCGTGATCGAGGCGCGTGACCAGGATTTCGTCGCCAGGGCCGAGGTCGCGCCCGATGGCGCGCGACATCGCATACGTCAGCGTGGTCATGTTGGGGCCGAAGACGATTTCATCGTTGCCGCAGTTTAAGAAATCAGCCATGGCGGCGCGTGCTGCGGCGAGCATGGCGTTGGTGTTGCGGCTGGTGGCGTAGGCTCCGTCGGTATTGGCGTTGTTGCGGCCCAGGTAGTTGGAGATAGCGTCGATCACGCGCTGCGGAACTTGCGTTCCGCCGGGGCCGTCAAGGAATACGGCGGGGTGTCCGTTGACGGTTTGGGCGAGCGCGGGGAATTGGGCGCGGACGTAGGAGAGGTCGAGGGTGGGCACGAGCGTTTCGGTGGTTGGCATATGGATCCCTTGATTTTTTATCATGAAAGGAGAGGATTTGATTTCACTGCACGGATTGAGGCGGTTTCGTGGTCATCGCTTCGGCTTCCGTGCCCGTGGTAGGTGTCGGCAAACAGTGAGAATCGCAGCCCCAGCGAGCCTCAAGGGAACAGCAGGTCCCTCCACTCCGCTTTCCATTCCCTCTGGGAATGAAAAGCTCCGGTCGGGATGACAATGCATAACAGCGTGCCGCGGTCTCGATATTCGGCAGAGGAAAGCGGTTCTGCTGCGCATCAAGCTTTAGCGTGGCCCGCCGGCGCTAGTTTTTGCCGCTCTCACAAAATCTGCCAGCATGCCGTAGGCGGTCGCGTACAGGCCGGGGTTTTCTTCGGTGATGGCGAGGCCGGGGAAGATGTCGGTTTCGAAACAGATGTAGGAGGACGTGCCCGAAATCTTTCCCATCGGGCTGCTGCTTAACACTTTCTCCGGTGCTACGCTTGCCTTTACGCCGTTGCCTACGCGCTGTGCTCGGCATACCAGCTTGAATGGCCAACCATCGCGCCGGCCGTTGCGAACGGCGTTGGTAGTCAGTTCGCGAATGCCTTCGCGATGGATATCTTCCAGGCGCACCGGAACATCCATCAACACGGTAATCAGCGCGGCGGTTTTCACGGCGGCGTCCCAGCCATCGATATCGTGGGTCGCGTCGGTTTCGGCGATGCCAAGCGCTTGCGCCTTCTTTAGTGACTCGTCAAAGCTGAGGCCGTTTTCCATTTCGCTCAGGATCACGTTCGTCGTGGAATTCAGGATGCCGTGAAATCCCTGCACCTGGATCGTGGGTATTTGGTGGAAAAGAGAGAAGATGGGGACGCCATCCATCACGGTAGATTCGAACAGGAAGCGCTTGCCCTGCTTGGCGGCCAGATCGCGGAGTTCGCGGTAGGCGTGGACGATCGGTCCTTTGTTGGCGGAAATGGCGTGGGCTCCGTGATCGAGGGCAGCGCGGATGTGATCGACTGCCGGCTGGCCGCTTTCGACGTTGAGTGAGGTGGCTTCGAAGAGGATGTCGGCTTTGGCTGCCTTGAGCCACGCTTGGACGCTCGTCGGCTTCTGATCAGATTCCCGGCTTTTCGGGGGTGAGGGCGCCCGCTCTACACGAGCCAGATCCAGACCTTCAGGGTCAGCGATCCATCCTGAGCGGCGGGTTGCTACTCCGGTGACGCGAAAGGAAATTCCGTGGTCCTTGCGCAGTTCCTGCTCGCGGTCTCGCAGGAGCTGCACGAGCGTGCGGTTGACGTTGCCGAAGCCGAGCAGGCAGAGGTTGTAGGTGCGAATCGGATTCCTCGCCTAGCCCATCACCGTGGTGTGCTCGGGCTTTACCTTATACATCACACGAACTTCGTTGGGCTGGCCATAGGGATACTTGTCGACGCCGAGATATTTCTTGGCCATCTTGTCGATGTGGGCGCTGGCGCCCTCTTCGGTGATTTCGACGACCCGGCCACGAATTTCGAGATAGCGGTAGGGATTCTCCGGGTCCATCAAGGTCATGGCCACGCGGGGATCGCGGCGGACGTTGCGATCTTTCTGGCGTCCTTTGGCGGAATTGAAAATGATGTGTTCGCCGTCAAAATCGCACCACACGGGCGTGACTTGCGGACTGCCATTAGGCATCAGAGTGCCCAGGCTGGCGAAGGCGCGTTTCTGAAACAGGTCGCGGTATTTCTCGGGAATGACTTCCGGCATAAGACCTCCTTGCGGTCGGACGGTGGAATCGAAAGGACATTATAGACGGGAGTGGACGGGTCAGCTTGATTTGCCGCTTGGCTGCGAACCCGAGTATTCTTGCAGACCATGATCGCAACTGAAAAAACAGAACGAAGACCCGCATGCCTATTAGGTTCTAAGGGCGGCCTTTCCATTCTGCTGCTGGCGCTGATGCTTGTTGTTTCGGCGGTGGCGGGGCAAAGCGGGAAGTATCCGCAGACCATCGTCTTCATGACGGATTTCGGCGTGGTGGATGATTCGGTGGCGATCTGCCGGGGTGTGATGTATTCGATCATGCCGGAAGTGCGCATCGTCGACCTGACCCATCAGGTGACGCCGTTTTCCATTCTCGATGGCGCGCGGTTTCTTTATGGTGCAACGCCCTACTACCCCGCGGGAACGGTTTTTGTGGTCGTTATTGATCCGACCGTGGGCAGCACGCGCAAGGCGATCGTGGCCAAATCAAAACGCGGACAGTATTTCGTGCTGCCGGATAACGGCCTGCTCACGCTGGTGGAGCAGCGCGACGGCATCGAAGGCGTGCACGAGATCACAAATACGGATTGGATGATTGGCACGAAGTTGTCATCGACGTTCCACGGGCGGGACATTTTTTCTCCCGTGGGAGCGCACGTTGCGCATGGCGAGGACTGGACGACGGTGGGTCCGGAGATGCCGGTCGCGGCGCTGGTTCGTCTGCAGTTGAAGGCCGCGCGGCTCGACGATCGTGGCGTCACGGCGGAAGTGATCGCGACCGACGGTCCATTTGGCAATCTGGTGACGAACCTGGATGCCGAAGATTTTCTGCAGCTCGGCTACGCGCGCGGGCAGGACGTTCCGGTGAAGATCGGAAGTAAGGAGATGAAGATCAAATTCGTGCGGACCTTCAGCGACGTGGCGCTGGGGCAGTCTCTGCTGTATATCGACTCGCGCGGGCACTTCGCCATGGCAGTGAATCAGGGAAGCTTCGCGGCGACTTACGGTGTGAAGCCGCCGGTGGAATTGTTTATTCCGCGGGCTGGGAAGTAGACACTGCCGTGCTGGCAGTCCGCTTACCCGGCTGTGCCTCTAATTGTTGTCGCCCTCCATGCGCGGCAGGACCGCGCGCAGCAGCGCCTCAAAGCTGGTCTTGACGCGCTCGCCGGTTTCCATGACTTCCTGATGCGACAGCGGCTGATCGAGAATGCCGGCTGCCATGTTAGTGACGCAAGAGATGGCCAGCACCTTGATTCCCATGTGACGCGCGGCGATCACTTCAAAAACCGTCGACATGCCGACCAGGTCAGCGCCGATGGTTCGCAAGTACTTGATCTCGGCGGGCGTCTCGTAACTTGGTCCAAGCAGGCCGGCGTAAACGCCTTCGTGCAGCGTCATTCCCAGCTTGCCGGCTTCTTCTTGCGCCAGCTCACGATAGGATTTCTCATAAGCGTGCGTCATATCAGGAAAGCGTACGCCGAAGCGATCATCATTCGACCCTGTCAGTGGATTCGCTCCCTGCAGATTAATGTGGTCGCGAATCACCACCAGAGCGCCCTGCTGGTAACTCAGATTGATCCCACCCGCCGCATTGGTGAGGATGACGGAGCGAATTCCCATGCGCCCGAACACGCGCGTGGGGAAGGCGACTTGCTGCGCCGAATATCCTTCATAAAGATGTACGCGGCCTTGCATCACAGCCACGGGGACGGCGCCCGCATTACCGATTACCAGCTGTCCGGCATGGCCGATGGCCGTGGAGCGCGGGAAGGCGGGGATGTCACTGTAAGAAATTCGCGCCGCTTCGGTGAGGGAGTCAGCGAAGCCGCCGAGGCCGGAACCCAAGACTAATCCGATTTGCGGACGCAACGGAGTGCGCTGCAGAATGAACTTTGCAGCGTTTTCCGCCAGTGTGAATTGATCGTCCATAGGATGCGGTTAGGCGCCTCGGGCTGAACCCCTTATCACTAACAGCGCCGGCTGCGCAGCTCAAAGCCGCGCCCTTCCAAAGCTACGCCCTCTTCGGCAACCTGAGAAAACCAGTTCTAATATTTCTTTTCGAACTTCGCGAGCTCGCGCTCCAGCTTCCACTGCATCCGCGCCCGTTCATTCGCCGCGAGGAACTGTTCACATCCCGCCGAGGGTTTCCCTGCGTCGGCGGCGCACGCGGGCGCCATCCGGAACACCGGTTTCGTATCCGTCCACAGGCTCTGGCCGGGCAGGAAGCTGTGCTCCAGGCTTTGGCGTGCCATGCGCTTCAAATCCGCGTAGGACAACCGATAACTCTCAACCGCACGCAAATATTCGTGCGTCATATCCGATCGGCTCACGCCCTCGTCATCGGTCGCCAGCGCGACCGGGACGCCGTACTTCATGTAAATCGGCAGCGGATGGTCATCTCCGCTCACACCCAGAATCACGTCGTTCGAGGTCAGCGAGATTTCGACCAGCACGTTGCGTTGCGCCATTTCATGCAGCAAGCCGATGGGATCTTTTTCGTTCATCACGTCCACGCCGTGTCCGATGCGCTCGGCATGGCCACGTTCGACCGAGGCGCGAATGTGAAATGTCAGATCCTCCGGCGGCACCAGCCCGATGACGAGTTCGCCCGCATGCAGCGTGATATGTACGTTTGGATAGACCCCGTGCAGATACTCGAGCATGGCCATGTGCTCGTTGAAATCGTGGAGGGGAACGTACCAGTCCTCGGGCATCACCAGATTCAGCCCGACAAATCGCGGGTCGGACGACGCCAATTCGAAACCCAGCAAGATCTGCGCGAACACGATTTCATGCGGTAACCCCCGCAGCACCTGATAAAGATAACGCAGGGTCACGTCGCATCCGGGAGCGGCATCGGCGGTGCCGCAGTGGAGAATTTCTCTGGCGCGGGCATCGTCGGCAGCGAGTCTCTTGCCAGTCTCCGTGGCCACGTCTTTCAGCCCGGCGCTGAGCAGTACGTCGCGCATCTTGGCGAAATCCTGATTCCATTCGGCTTTCTCCGCCAGTTGGGCCGCTGCGCCGCCGTCGGCGGTGTGCATGAACTCCACGTATTGCAGGTGATCCATGCCTGCCCGATTCGCCGCCGCGGCAATTCCCTCGGCCACGTGAGTGTGCGAGGCCAGCCCAAATTTGTCGAAAGTGGCGAAGAAGTGATCGTGGCCCGATTCATCTCCCGGCCTCCAGTTGCGCATCGACCAGGCGTCGATCATCTGGTTGTAGAGCACGTGATCGCCGTAACTGCAGCGGGCCGCCGGCTTGGCCGTGTAGATCTCGCAGGAGTCGCAGGGTCCGGGCAGCAGCCGCGAAGATGTCCGGTCCACGCATAAGCCGCCATTGGCCGCGAAGTCCACGAGATCTTCAGCGTAAATCGCGCCATCCAGATGATTGTGCAGATCTCCGCCCTTGGGCAGATCGCGCACGAAGGCCAGCAGCAACTGCGGCTGCTTGCGCACGGACTCCAGGTAGCGAGCGGTGCGCTGCTCGGAACTCTGCGCAGCGGCCACTCCGGCCAGCAGCAGAGTAAGCAGACAACGGCGCAGCAGCCCACGCATTGTTGGTCGCACGATCATTGCTTTCAGATCATTGCTCAGATCAGTCCCGCCCGGATCAACCCTTCCAGATCACTGCACGTCAGGAAAAGAATTGTAATCTCTCGCGGGCACAGCATTCGGAGAAAAGATTCGGGAAAGAAGGCAGTCCGGCAGACGGGGATTCTAGCGCAGCCAGACGATCGCAGCGACGACGATGGCGACGACTAGGAATGCTCCCAGGATGTATTTGTTGGCTCCGAACCACGATTCCGATGGCGAAGCCGAGCTTAAGAACGGAGTGGATTTGCCAGAACTCGAAAAATCCGCCAACAGATCTGGGATAGGCGAAGAAGAAGCCGCCGAAGTCTGCGCGGCGATCGCTGCCGGCTTGATTGGAGCCGGTTTCATGGCCCGGGCCTGGGCCTGACCTGACGCGGCGCCTGCAGCCGGCCGTTGAAGGCGCTGGCCGCGCCACTGCCTCTCTTCGCATTCCACACAGAAGCTTCGCCCCTGCGATACCGGAAACCCGCAAGCCTGGCACTTCCGCAGATTTCTCAACACCGGAGGCACTGCGATCGACTCAGTGGTCCCCTCGGCCCGGGCGGCGGCTTGCGTCTGCATCGCCGCGGACCAGAAAAGCGGCTTCTTCGGAGCGGGGACCGACTTCGTCTGTGCTGGCTCTGTCTTTTCCGCTTCCATTCGTTCCAGGTCTGGCTTCTTCAGTTCCTGCGATGGAGCATTTTTCACCGGCATCGCGGGCGCGAGGCCGGGGACCATGACGCTAACGGCAGATTCCAACGACGGCTGACTTTCAACGCCCGCCGGTTCCCGGGCCGCTGGCACAGTCTGCATGGCCACGGCATGCTTCACGGCGGTTTCCACCATTTCGCTCAAGCGTTGCAAGGCGGAAAGATCGCGCTCTTCGAAGGCGCGCGGCTTGCCGGAAAAAAGCTCGAAGACGCCGAGCACTTGCTCCTCGCTCACGATGGGCATCACCACCAGCGAAGCAATGCCCATCTCGCGGCAGCCTTCCCGGTTCACGCGCGGATCGCGTTCGGCGTCGTCACAACGCAGGGCCTGGCGGGTGCGCACGCTTTCCCCCGAAAGTCCGAATTCCATGGAGAGCAGTGCGCCTAACTCTGGCGCATTCGAGCCGGTGCTGGCCCGGCAAAGCATGTCATTATTTTGGCTGCGGCGCAGGGCAATCGCCGCGCCGCTGGCTCCGGTAATGTACTGAGCGCGCTCCACCAGCAGTTGCAGGGCGGCATCCAGATCGCTGTGCGCCATTTCAGCCAGCGAGCGCCCGCCATCCTCGCCAGGGAAGCGCGGCCCCGGCTCCGACGGATTGGGCAGATGCGCGTTGGCGGCGGCAATTCCCGCGGAAACGCTCGCGGTCGCGGATCGGCTCGCGCCGCTGCCCGGCATAGCTCCCTCCACCCCAGGCGGTGCGGAACTGCGGTCGAGAATCGAGTAATGATCCATTCCCTGACGATCCATACTGCCCCTGCCAAAGTGCCCGCGCCAATCGTTGCTTTGAGAGGCGGTAGTTGGAGTCTCGCAAGGGGACGATAGGGTGTCAAGATCACCACCGGATTCAGCAGTTGGCAGCTAGCAATTGGCCGGGCCTGGGTCCGGGACGATCCGAAATCCTGATCGCGAATTGCTAATTCCCTGGCGGCACACTCGTGAAATGCCTGAATGCTGGGTGCTGAATGCTGGGTGCTGAATGCTGGATGCTAGACAGTCCGAGCCCGCACCGCCGTGTTGGCCAGCCGGTTTGCCTCGGCATTATCCTCGCGGGGGACGTGCGAGATGGAGAAATTCAGGGCGCGAGCCAGTTTGCGGCAGGTCCAATGCAGGGAATAGAGCCGTGAGCTGCGGCAGATGTACTCGCCGCGCATCTGCCGGACCACGACCTCAGAGTCGGAGTAAACGTGCAGCGCCTTGGCTTTTAGGCAGACTGCACACTGCAGAGCTTCCATCAGCGCTACATATTCGGCAACATTGTTATCCTGATGGCCGATCCACTTCGAGATGCGGATGGGACCGCTTTCGCAGCCGTCGATCACTACCCCAATACCCGATGGCCCAGGATTCCCCAGGGAACCACCGTCCACATAGGCCACAAGGTCCGGCATCACTGCTTCTTTTCCACTACTAGCAAGATGCTCCGAGAACGTTTCTGCGTCAAGACGAATATTTGGTTCGTCTGAGGATTTTTCGATCTCCCGCCCGTTGTGAAAGTTTTTGTGTAAAAGCAGTCCCGAATTGGGAACGCATATCCATAAGCTCTCGTCCTGCAATAGGTTGCACTTTCCGTTATTCACAGGCTCGGGTTCGTGCATTGCACCAATAGTTTGCGTTGACATTTATGTATGCTCTGTTAAGGTTGCTCCCGTCGACGGTTGAAAGGGACAGCGAAATAAAACTTGCTGACCCGAAGTAGACTGGGTGATCAGTCAGGCGGGGCAACCTGCAGGACAGCCAGACCTGAAAAAACCGACAGCGCTGCGAGGTGCAGTTGGGGTTTGGGACTGTGAAAACAGTGATCGCATCAAGGGGCTGTGACGGTACATGCGTCCACGCTGTTGGCTCCCTCGCAGGAGGCGGCGGCTAGAGCATAACCAATGTCACGGCCCTTTCAATTTTTCCCCGCCATTTCGTAATCTCTTAACCCACAGCAAACTTCGGCTCTGCCTTCGTCCTCGCATTCCCAGGCAAGAAGGCGCTATTTCCCGGTAACGCAACCCTCCCAACTTCCCAGAAGCCGACTTCGTGAGGATTCCTAGAAAACTGGATTCTTCGAAGCGCTGGTTGCGCCAAGTAGCTTCCGCCAACCATTACGATTCAGGCGAACCCGGGCTCCTGTGGATAGCAGAACCCAGCCCTCCGCTTGTCCGTCCCGGTGAATCTCGCGCACGTGGTCGAGGTTTACGATCGCCGACCTGTGCAGGCGAATGAATGTCTTCGGATCCAATTTCGTTTCAAGCGCCCGAATACTCTCCCGCAACAGGTGCCGCTTGCCGCCAGCGTGCAGGCACACGTAATAATCGGCGGCTTCGATCCACTCGATGTCATTCACCGGCACGACCGAAGCGGTGTTTCCATTTCTAGTCAGAAATCGCTGTGGCCGCTCTGGGTGAGACGCTACCTCCCGTAATGCTTCCACAGCGGAAGAGATTTGCTCACGCGCCGCAAACGCTTCTTCCAACTGAACTCTTTCCTTGACTCTGGCCAACGTCTGCTCAAGCCGGTTTCTCTCAATCGGCTTTAGCAAGTAGTCCAGCGCATGCACTTCGAACGCGTTCACCGCATGCTCGTTGTGAGCGGTCACAAACACCGTAATCGGCATATTGGCTGGCCCGATCTCTTCGATTACCTCGAAGCCATCTCTGCCCGGCATTTGTATATCAAGGAAAAGCAGATCTGCTTTGGCCGCTTTCAGAGACTTCACCACTTCGCTGCCATTTCGGCACTCGGCAACAATATCAATCGCCGGATCCGGTGCCAGGAGCATCTTGAGGCGCTCGCGGGCCAATGGTTCATCATCGGCAATCATTGTTTTCAAGGTCAAGGTTTTCAAGGTCACGGTTTTCAAGGTCACGAGGTCGCCTTCTCATACGGGATCGTTATCGAGACCTGAAATCCACCTGACTCTGGTTGGAACGCACGGAACTCGTAATCATTCTGATAGAAGTGAGCCAACCGTTCCTTCGTGTTACTGAGACCGAGTCCAAAGCCGCTTGCGGACCTTCCATTCATCCCCGGCCCGTTGTCACGCACTTGCAAGCGCATGCGACTCCCCACTCGCTGGGCGGAAGTTTCGATCCAGCCACTGTCTTCGCAGTGCGCAATTCCGTGCCGAATCGCGTTTTCGACGATGGGTTGCAATAGAAAACAGGGCACCAGGCCATCGAGCGTGTTGGGATCGAGATTGATGTCCACGCGGAGGCGGTCGGCAAAGCGTACTTGCTCAATGGCCAGGTAGCTCTCCAGGACTTCCAACTCTTGCGCCAGCGGAATCTTGCTGGGAGTGTTCCTCTTCAGGACCAGCTTCAGGACTGTATTCAGGTGCTCCAGTGTTTCGAGAGCTTGTTCTCTGCGGCCAAGTTCCACCAAAGTGGTGACTGCATTGAGAGTGTTGAAGACAAAGTGCGGCTCGAGCTGCATCTGCAGGGCTCGCAAGTGAGCGCTCGACAGCTGCCGCTCTAATTCCAAAGAGTGCATCGAATCGCGCTGCGCCCCCAATTGAGTATTCACCGCGGCACTGGCGAGCCAGCACAGACCGTACATTAGAAGTTCCATGCCGAAGCGCGGAAAGCAGAAGAAATCCAACCCTCGATACTCAGCCTTCACTGCTTCCGGACCCAGTCTGACGATCAACCAGGTCGCCTCCCGCAGAAAGCCAAGATGAAGCGTCACGACTCCGACGGCAATCAGCGAATGCACAACCAGAGTACGAAACGAAACTCTCAAAGCAGATGGCCAGCGACTGGTTGAACGCCACAGCAGATAGACAACGAGGGCCCACCAAAACCAAAGAGCGCAGCCGTAAGCCAGCGACAATGCCCACGACAGCAAAGACTGGATTCCTCTCGCTTGAGACTGGCACTCGACCGCGGTTGCCACGGCCAGGATCGCGGCCATGGCCAGGGGGATCATTCTTGCCCGCGGCAAGAGTTCACTCCATGGCCTTTTGGCTGGCGCCATGGCTCTCGACAGATTGTCGCAATCAGGAATCACGCGCCCCTACCGGAATCCAGCTACGTTAATCGTACATCCAGCACATCGACCGCCATAGTAATCTTTACTGGCTTTTTCGGCAGCTACGCGCATTTGTGCGGCCTCGGCGCGCAACCCGAACTGATCCAACACCCCAGAATATGCCAGTTCTGCGGCCCAGTACTTCGGATTCCTCTGCCCGAGCGCATGATCCAGGATTGTGAGCCCGGTTCGCATACTTGCCAATGCGCTCCCAAAATCCCCAGATTCCGCATACGCTTTGCCCAGCAACATGTGTTCCCAACCGGTGAGCCAATGTTGCTCGCCGCGCGATCGCTCCATCAGTTCCAACGCGTGTTGATAGGCCGCTACGGCCGCGGGAGCATGGTGTTCAGCGTCGGCTAGCCATCCCTGGGTTTCAAGGAATAGAGCCTTATCATCGTCAATAAGATCGGGCGAGGCCTTCGCCTCGTCAGATGCCTTTTGCAAGTACTGGTGCGCTTCGCCGACTCGATTTCGGGCGAGAGCGAGTTCCGCCAAGCGTGTGAGGGATAGCGCGGTTCCCGTATGGTCTCCAATCCTTTGGCGCAGATGAAGAGCCTTTCGCCACATGGGCGCAGCAACGTCAAGTCGTCCCAGTTCGCGATAGAATCCGGCGTAGTTTTCCAGCGCCGAAGCATAGTCTTCAAGGTGCTCGCGATCATGCTCAAGAACCTGCAGTGCATGCTCAAAGGCGATTTGCGCGTTGGCCAAATCTCCCGCTCCTTGGCAGGCAACTGCGAGAATGATGTACCCCCTGCCCAGCTCATTTCCACTCAGTTGGCGAGAATCGATCGCGGCTTTCGCAACTTTGGCCGCAGTCTCGAAACTTCCACGGTTCTCCAGCACTAAGGCATCGTGAAGAGCCGTGTGTGGATTGAGCTGTCCGAAGGTCGAAATACGCAGCAGCAACAGAGTAAGCAGGGTCCAGTACTGATGTCTCATGCCAATACTCTGGCAATCAACTGGCGCTCAAGCCACTGAAAATCCGGCAACTCCGAGGTTTCTGCAGGGAGGGTCCATCTCTGTGCAGAGAGCTAGCCTCGATGCGAGAGGATGGTTGGTCATCCGGAGACTAACCAGAATCGGGCTTCCGGGAGGCTGGCACGCTCGGTAGCGCCAAAGCAGCCGAGGTTAGCGCTTACGAAAAGGGCGCCCTCCCGGACCTGCCTAGAAAATCGATTTACTGCATTCGCCCTTCCTGTGGGATAATCTCAGCCCGTAACACACTCTGTCTCATTTCCTGAGGGGATCGCATGCCTAAGAATCCGTTGACGCGTCGAGAATTCATCCACATCGGTACGGGAGCTCTCGCAGCCACCACGGTGGCGGGAACGATCCTGCAACCTCATTTGTTGTCGGCCGCGGCGCGCCCCGTGGCGCCCAGCGACACCGTGCGCTTTGCCAGCATCGGCACCGGCATTCGCGGATGCGAACTGCTTGAGGCCTCCACCCATGTGCCCGGCTTTGAGTGCGTAGCGGTCTGCGATCTTTATGACAGCCGCCATATTGCGGCGCAGGAAGCGGTGAAGAAAACCGTTCCCGCCACCCGTGACTACCGCTCCATCCTCGACCGTAAAGATGTCGATGCCGTCATCATTGCCGTAACCGATCACCAGCATCGCCACATTTTTGAAGACGCCTGCGCCGCCGGCAAAGACGTCTACTGCGAAAAACCCATGTCGCACACCGTGGAAGATGGCTTCGCCATGGTCGAAGCCGCACACCGGGCGAATCGCATCGTTCAGATCGGCAGCCAGCGCGTCAGCTCCGTTCTTTATGGCAAAGCGAAAGAAATCTACGACGCGGGCAAGCTGGGCGAGGTCACCGCGATCGAAGCCTATTGGGACCGCAACAGTCCCAGCGGCGCCTGGGTTTATCCCATTCCTCCCGACGCCAGCGAGAAGACAATCGACTGGAACGCGTTTCTCGGCAGCGCACCCAAGCGGCCCTTTGATCCAGTACGATTTTTCCGCTGGCGTTGCTTTACCGACTACGGCGAAGGCCTGGCCGGCGACCTGTTCGTCCACCTGATTTCCGGCATCCACTTCATCACCAGCACCAACACGGTAGCGCTGCGCGCGCAATCCACCGGCGGACTCTTCCATTTCAAGGATGGCCGCGAGTTCCCCGACCTGATCGAGACCACCTACGACTATCCCAACTTCCGTGTCTCGCTGCGCTGCAACCTGAACAACGATGGCGGAGAGTTCATCGGCTTCTACGGCACCAAAGGCACTCTGATCATCAAGGACTCCACCTTGAGCTATAAGCCGCAGGACACGCGTCCGGAGCCGGAGGGCTATTCGGTTGGCGGATGGCCGAAGGAAATGCGCGAGCAGTACCTGAAGCAGTGGAACGAAGAGCATCCGCGGACGGCGGCGCTGGCTTCGCAAGTAGACGAAGAAGGCGAGACCTACAACACGCCTCCGGGATACAGCGACGTCGTCGACCACCAGGCCAACTTCTGCAACGCCGTACACACCCGCAAACCGGTCACCGAGAATGAAGTCTTCGGCAACCACGCAGCCATCGGCTGCCACCTGTCGAACTTCGCCTACTTCAACAAGTCCATCGCCGTGTGGGATCCGGCGGCAAAAAAGATCGTGAAAGGGTGACGCGGCGGGCTTTCAGAAAACTGCAGGCCCACTAAGCGGCGACCGCTCCTGCAATCATTTCGTCGATGTAGCACCAGATCCAGTCTTCTCCGGGCTCGATCGAGCGCATCACGGGATGGCTGCTGTGCTGAAAATGTTTGGTGGCGTGTTTGTTCTTCGACGAATCGCAGCAACCCACGTTGCCGCATACCATGCACATGCGCAGATGTACCCAGGTGTCGCCGAGTTTGACGCACTCTTCACACACGCACGTGTCGGTGGTCGTGATCTTGATTTGATCCAGATGCCTGCATTTCTTTGCCATTTATTTCGTCTCCCCTACTCTGTCGTCCTCTAACCTCTCCAGCTCCTTCCGGTCCCAATGCGCCAGATTCGCTCCCGCTTCGTAGGTACTTTGCAGGAAGCTGAGCAGCGCCTCGCGGGGCGCGGCAGCGCGGCGCACATCGTCATACATCAGCAGAAACTCCTTCATTTGCGGATGATAAAAGGCCGCCGGCGGCAGCACCCCTTGCTCGCCAAAACCGGCGGGCTCAGGCGCCGCGTAAGCGTAAAAAGCCGGACCTTTAATCTCGCCGCCACCCGGCCAGAACCCCGCGCTGATCACCTCATGCGAATAAGCTTCCCGAGTAATGGAATCGGCTCCCACCCGTTCCGGAGCCCGGCGCCCGGAGAACCGCGTCACGCACAGATCGAAACTTCCCCAGAAGAAATGTACCGGGCTGTCCTTCCCGATAAAGCCCGCGCGAAATTCCTGGAAGATGGTCTCGCTCAGAACCAGTATCTCCCAGAACCGGTGCGCATATTCCGGATCGTAGGAGGCGTGCTGCGTGTCGCTCTCGAAGCGCACCGGGTTCGGCACCTCCACAGGCATACTCCAGATTTTCACCTCGATGCCCAGTGACCGCAAGGCAGCCATGAATTCAGCATAGAAGTCGGCGACCGATTGCGACCTTAGGGTCAGAATTTTCGACAAGCCCCAACTAGTCTTGATGATCAGCGTGTGCTCGATAAAATCGAACTGCACCTCGAAAATCCCGCCGCCTTGCCCCGGCGAGCGAGGAATCGCCGAAGTGGTGAGCCCCCGCGCATTCACATACAACGAAACTTCCCACCAGTGATTGATGCGCGGGCTTAGCGCCAGCCGCACCTTGCCGACAACCTGCGTCCACATGTGCAGCGTGGCGTAAGTGTCCTGCCATGCGTTCAGCGGGAGTTCCGGCCAGGACTTCTGGCTGGGGATATGAAGGTGCGCGGCCATGGCGAAACCTCGGCTACGGATTCAGGAAATGGTAACACTCTTGCCCGATGCAGTTGCCCGCGCCCACTCGGAGGAATACCCTGAGAGCTTCCATTTCGCAAGGGGAGCGAAAAGTATGAAGATCGATCCGGTTTCCAGGCGGCTGTTTCTGCAACACCTCAGTGTAGCCGGTGCGGCGGCGTATTCGGCCCGCAATGCGCGCGCAATGGACCTCGCTGGAACCGCACCGCACGCCGCACCAGCACAGACTTCCCCCGCACAGAGCAAGGCCGCGGCCACGCGGACGCAAAGAATGGCATGGTGGCATGAAGCCAAGTTCGGCATGTTCATCCATTGGGGACTGTACAGCGTAGTGGGCCAGCATGAATGGGCCCTCGAAGTGGAAGGTATTCCGCTTCCGCAGTACGAGTTGCTGGCAAAACATTTTCAGCCCAGCCCCAACGCCGCTCGCGAGTGGGCCAAACTGGCGCGGCGTGCCGGACAGAAATACATGGTGATGACCACCAAGCATCACGAGGGTTTCTGCCACTTCGACACCAAGCTCACCGACTACTGCGCTCCGCGACAAGGGCCGGGACGAGATCTGGTTCGCGAATTCGTCGACGCCGCCCGCGCAGAGGGGCTGCGCGTGGGCTTCTACTATTCTCTGATGGATTGGCACCATCCCGACGGCGCTCGCTGCAAGACTGACGAAGCCGCCCGCCAGCGCTTTGTCGCCTACACCCATGGCCTGGTCCGAGAGTTAATGACAAATTACGGAAAGATCGACGTGCTCTGGTATGACGTCGACTGGCCCTTGACCGCGGAGCAATGGGAGTCGGAACGCATGAATCAAATGGTGTTCGAGCTTCAGCCCGAGATCATCGTGAATAATCGCAATGGGCTGGAAGGCGATTTCTCCACTCCCGAGCAGGAAATCGAAGCCGCCGAGAAAGGACGCGCCTGGGAAACCTGCATGACCATGAACGATAGCTGGGGCTTCAACCGCGGCGATGACGGCTGGAAGACCGCCAAGACGATCGTGAGCAATCTGGCCACCTGCGCTCAGGGCGGCGGAAATTATCTGCTGAACATCGGTCCCAGGCCTGATGGATCAGTGCCCGCCGAATCCATCGAGATTCTCGAAACCGTCGGCAAATGGCTTCATGGCAGCGGCAAGTCCATCTACGGCGCCGAGCGCGGATCGTTTAGCTGGAACTCGAATGCAAATTACACCCGCCGCGGTACCACTCTCTACATCCATCAGCAATACTGGCCTGCGGACTCTCCTGCGGCCGGCTGGCTGCCTTTTTTCCAGCCCGCAACCGTGCTCGCCATCGGCGGTCTGAAGACGAAGGTGAAGTCCGTACGTCTGCTGAAGACAGGCCAGAACGTGCCGTTCACGCAGGACGAATTCTCGCTGCGCCTGACCGGGCTGCCCGCGCAAGCGCCAGATCATCCCGTTACTGTGTTCGAAGTCGACTGCGATGCTGAGCCGGTAATCGACCACAACGCAATCCGCTCACTGTGGCCGCGTTACAAGGTGGGCATCAGCTAGATAGACTGTGCAGTCGCAATTCTCGGCGTTCTTCGATCGTCGGACACTAATCGTCGGACGCTCCCTGTTGACACCCCGTTCCCGTTTGACTCTGCTATCATCCTCAGCCGAGGGTGGGACCCACCTATTCGCGATTCCCCCCTAAAAGGAGTGCAGCCATGCCGCCTTGCAGTCGCTTTCAGATACGGATCACTTTATGTCTCTCCATCGCCATTCTTGCCGCGGTCGCAGCGCCCTCAACAGTGTGCGCACAGTCCGGTCCACCGGTCGCCGAGCGTCACGATGTAACGGAGACATTCTTCGGCCAAACTGTCATAGATCCCTATCGTTCGCTCGAGAACTGGCATGACCCAAAGGTCGCGCAGTGGCTGAAGGGGCAGGACGACTACACCCGCTCCACACTGGCCGCCATCCCCGGACGCGAAAAATTCCTGGCACGCGTAAAGGCTCTCGACACCGCCAGCACCAGGGTTCGCGATACCCAGGTTTGGGGTGGAAAGACTTTTTATCTCAAGGCTGATCCCGGCGCCGATAACGTCAAACTCTATGTCCTCGACCATGTCGGTGCCCAGGAACGCCTGCTCATAGACCCGGAACTCCTGACGAAGGATGGCGTTCACTACTCCATCGATTATTTTCAGCCCTCGCTCGATGGCATGTTAGTAGCCTACGGAATTTCTCCCGGCGGTTCTGAGAATAGCGTGATCCACATCCTCGAAACGGCCAGCGGGAAGCCGCTCCCCGATGCCATCGACCGTGCCCGCTTCGGCGCTGTGCAATGGCTGCCGGGCAACAAATCGTTCATGTATAACCGCCTGCAGAAGCTCACGCCCGACATGCCCCGCACCGCCTTCGAGCAGCGCAGTCGCGCCTTTTTGCATCAGCTCGGCGACGATCCCGAGCACGACCGCTTCATCTTCGGCTACGGCTACTCGCCCGACCTCAAAATCGACGATAACGATCTCAGCTTCGTCAACTACTCGCCGGCCTCGCCCTATCTCTTCGGCGTCGTGGCCCACGGCACCGAGAACGAGTCCACTGCCTACTACATTCCTTTCGATCAACTCAACTCCTCACCGATTGTGTGGAAGAAGCTGTTCGATGTGGAGGACGCGGTCGTGCGCTACGACGTTCGCCAGGACGACGTCTACCTCGTGACTCACAAGAACAGGCCGCGCTATGAACTGACTCGCACCAGCCTCAAGCACCCCGACGTCGCTCATGCCACGGTCGTCGTCCCCGCCAGTGAAGTCGTCATTCAGGAAGCCGATGTCGCTAGTGACGGCATTTACATCCGCGACCTCGATGGTGGAATCGGCCGCATGCGCCGCCTTTCCTTTGATGGACACATGGAAGCCATACCCACGGGTGAAGGCCACTCTGTACAGGGCATCTCCGTTACGCCCACCGAAGCCGGCGCCCTTGTCCATGTTGTTTCCTGGACGACTGCCCCGCGCTGGCTAAGGTACGATTCCATGACAAAGACCGCCAGCGACACCGGAATCCAGCCTCCGTTGCCCATTGACACGTCAGCTTATGAAGCAGTTGAGGTCAAGGCCAAAAGCGCCGATGGAACCATGATTCCGCTTTCCATCATTCGAGCCGGGAACATCAAGCTCGATGGCAACCACCCCACGCACCTGGTCGGCTATGGCGCGTATGGAATTTCCTATGACGCCTTTTTCGATCCGGTCTGGCTGGCCTGGCTGGAGCGTGGCGGCGTCATCGCCTTCGCTCACGTTCGCGGCGGCGGCGAATACGGCGAAGAGTGGTACCGCGCCGGCTACAAGCTCACCAAGCAGCACACCATGGACGACTTCATCGCCAGCGCGCAATATCTCATCGAGAACAAATACACCAGCCCGCAGCGCCTTTCCGGCGAAGGCACCAGCGCCGGCGGCATCCTGATCGGCGGCGCCATCACCCAGCGTCCAGACCTGTTCGCTGGAGCGCTGGTCCGCGTCGGTTGCTCCAATGCAGTCCGCATGGAGTTCACACCCAACGGTCCGCCCAATATCGCCGAGTTCGGCAGCGTCACCGATCCCGACGGCTTCAAAGGCCTCTACGCCATGGACGCCTACCAGCATGTCAAAGACGGCACCGCGTATCCGGGCGTGCTCCTGACGGCCGGCATCAACGATCCGCGAGTCGATCCCTCCCAACCCGCGAAGATGACGGCTCGCCTGCAAGCCGCCACTTCCAGCAAGAAGCCTGTGCTGCTGCGAGTGGACTACGACGCCGGTCACGGCATGGGCTCCACCCGCGCGCAACACGACCTCGAATACGCCGACGAAATGTCATTCTTACTCTGGCAGGACGGGGACGCCGAGTTCCAGCCAGCCCGCTAGAAGGCGCCCCGTAAGTGGGTTCGGGAAGGGCACGGCTTCCAGCCGTGCCGTCGGGGGGTAATATCCCAGTTTGCAGAAATGCATGTGGGGCAACCTTCGACCACTTGGCAGGTTGCGTAAAAAACTCACGCATGCGCTTATAGCACCGTGGGAGAGCGGCGCTTCAGCGCCGCGTAAAGCGTCCATAAGGAACGTGGGCTTTAGCCCCGAGGTACCCATCTCCGCATCACTTCTTCTTAGCTGGCAAATACTTCTTCTCGATCGAAGCCACAACCACGTAATTCGGATCCACCATCTCATTGAGATGAATCTTCGCCACCTTCGAGAGCAGTTCGTAAGCATCGAGTTCCGACAACCCGTAATCCTTGTGGATCCAGTGCACAAGTTCGGTGAACGCAATGCGCAGCGCGTCGTCGAGCGGACGATAAGCGCCCACGGTCATGATGGCATCGTCATTCTCAAACTGTGGCCAGCCAATCGTGCGGCCCTTGATCACACTTAACTGCACCCGCGCCTTCAGCGGAACTTCAATCGCCGTCCCGGCGATTTCTCCATCGCCCATGGCGGCGTGTCCGTCGCCTATGTAAAAGAGTCCGCCCTTCACATTCACCGGAAAATAAACCGTGTTGCCCACGCTGGCTTCCGGCGAATCCATGTTGCCGCCAAATTCCGCAGGCACCACCGAACTCCGCGCCTCACCCTCCGCCGGCGCCACGCCAATGCAACCAAAGAAAGGATGCAGGGGAATCTTCACCGAGAAATCCGTATCGAGCGCCTTAAACGTAGCCGTGTTCGCGGCGTGGTCAATGTGATAAAACCAGATGCGCTCGGGCAGCGGCGCATGCAGCATGGGCGTGTAGTTGGTCTCGTTGAGTGCGCCAAATCCCGGAGCAAACGCGCCCACCCCGGTGTCGCCATCCACTTCCAGCTCGAGAATCTTCACGGCCAGCGTGTCCCCAGGCTCCGCTCCTTCCACGAAAAACGGCCCGGTCAGCGGATTGTCGCCCTTCACCATGCTGAGCGTGTCTCCAGGCTTCTTCAGCACGTTGCCAAAGCAGTCGAGAGTGTTGGTGTCAAGAATGTCGCCCGACTTCAAACGAGCAACCGGCTCCGCCGTCGCGAACAGGTACTTCACGTTCGCATTGGTGGCAGCGTAGTGAACCGTGTTTTGCGCCAGGGCGGAACCAGCCAGTAGCATCACAGCAACAAGGCGAGCAATCACAAAAGCCCTCCGGGTGGAGTGTCGATTGTAGCGAAGAGGCGGGTCGTCCACCCCTCCCGAAGAGTATATCCACGTCGCCTGATGTGAGCAGAACCTAAGCCAGGAGCTTATCGAGTGGTTCCCAATAGTTTGTTTTCCATCCCGACGCCAGGTGTTCCGCCGCTCCCTTAGGAAAGCCCGTATGGTCAAAAACAATCTTGCTGCCGGTGCCTTGTTCTACGAACTCGAACTTTGCAATCGAGTAGACGCCCGGAGCCCAGCTGCCGGCTCGCCAGGCCTGCACGATTCGCTCATTTGGCACAAGTTCGACGTGTCGTCCCGTGACATAACCGCCGAACAGCGAGAACGTGCCTCCCGCTTCACGACTGATCTCGGCGGGCTTGTCTGCCACGTGCATGGATTGCATGGTTCCACTGAGTTGAATGACCTTTTCGAACTGTTTGGCGTCGGTAAGAGCTTCGTACACCCGTTTTCGGCTCGCTTTGAAAACAGGTTCCTGGTGAATGGATTCCGCGGTCCGGGAAATTTCCTCTTCGGTTCCCGCCCAAACCTCAGTCGTGCCCAGCGTTAATCCACCGAATGCGATCGCAACGCCGGCGATCGCTCGCCGCCTCGTGAGCCCTTGGGCCAGCGATGCCAGATTATTTCTATCGTTTATCACCTTGATTGTCCTCCCGAGCTTTTTGCACTCAACCGTCCCCCCGCATGACAGCACCGCGCGAAAATATGTTCAAGATAATATTTCCCTGGGCAGGGAACGCGCTTCAAGGCATACTTAGCGGCAAACCAGCCAGGAGGTCCCATGCCTTATCCCGCCGGTCATCGTTCCGCGGTCAAGAAAAATATTATTGAGAGCGCACGCAAACTGTTCAACCGGCATGGTTTTGAGAGTGTTTCTCTCAACCAGATCATGGCCGGTGCGGGCCTGACGCACGGCGGATTCTATAGCTACTTCAAAAGCAAGAGCGACTTGTACGCCGAAGTATTAGGGTGCTTCTTCACCGACCCTGAGTGGAAGAGCTGCTGGGAAGGCGTGCACGTTGATCTGTCGTCGACCGACGTAGGGCCGCAAGTCGTCCGTGCCTATCTATCCCGCCAGCATTTCGAGGACGTTGAGAATTCCTGCCCTATGGTGGCATTGCCCACCGACGTCGCGCGTAGCGGTGTGAGCGCGAAGCGTGCCTTCGAGACTGTCTTCAAGGCAATGGTGAGCGTTTTGGAGCGAAGCTTGGTCCAGAATGGCCGGCGTCGCCGCACCACTGCACAGAGCATAGCCGCCTTATCCATTGGAGGCATGATCGTGGCCAGGACAATGGTAGACCGCGCCCTTGCGGATGAGTTGCGAATGGCATGCACCGCTGTCGCCCTCGATCTTGGTGGCTGGAACGGAAAAAGCAAATCGAAAAAAGGCAAATCCAGGGGGCTTGTCCTCTCCGGGGCCAGGCAGGCCGCTGCAGCCAGGGCATAGAAATACCCCGGCCGGTATTCATTCTTCGCAGGAAGTTCCCTTGCTAAGCAGTCTTCTTCTTGGCATAAAACTTCCGCACCTTGGCGCGATTGCCGCATTGCTTCATGCTGCACCAGCGCCGGTGGTGATTCTTGCTGGTGTCGAGGAAAAGCCACTGGCAGGTAGGCGAGGAGCAGGCGCGCACCAGCGCCATATCGCTCGAGGCGAGCAGATCGCCGGCCGCGCGCGCGATCGGCCACAGCATCGCCTTGCACGAACCCGCCATGTCATCGAAGCGCCATTCTAGGCGTCCCTCGCCTTGCACCAGCCGCGAATGCAGCGCCGCGTCGTGGATGTTCGCATTGAGCCTGCCCATCTCGAATTGCGGCGCGGTTTGCTTATTCACCACCGCCGAAAAGATGGCATACATCGCTTCGCGCAAGTTGCGCGCGCTGCGCAGCGCTCCTTCCGCCTCATCGGACATGAGGTGAGCGTTCTCGAAAAAATAATCCAGTTGCTCCGGCGTGAGGATGCCGGTGTCCTCGCCGAAACGCACCAGGTCGTAGTAGTTCTTGAGCAATTCTTTAGGCTGCGCGCTGGTGCGATCGTCGAGCGTGTTGATGAAATCGAGGCACACGTTCTCCCCGATCAGTTCGAATTTGGGTGCTCGCCGTCTGCCCGGTTTGGTTTCCGTCATGGTGAAATCTGGTGAAATCGTCCCCTGGAAATCATATAACCATCAAAATAGTCTTGACAAGTTATAGGAGGCTGCCTATGATCTCATATAACCTATTAAACTAGTTTAACAGGTTAGTCACTTTCCGGAGGCACTTTTCCATGATTCTCAATCACTCTTCTGAGATTAAGGCCATGCTCCGGAGCGGCAAGATGCTACATATTGGAGGCAGACCTGTGATCGTTCCTGAGTCACGCAACCCCGCGAGCACGCACGCTCGGAGTCACGCCATCAAACTGGCGCTGGCCTTTGTGGCGATCTATGTCATATGGGGATCGACGTATCTTGCGATTCGCTATGCGGTTGAGACCATTCCTCCGCTGGTAACGGCGGGGATCCGGCACTCGATTGCGGGTGGGATCATGCTGGCTTGGGCCTGGTGGCGCGGGTTTCGCCCGACGCGGCAGCAATGGATCGCGGGATTCGCTTTGGGTGCGCTCTTCTTCTTGGTAGGGCATGGCACGCTGCACTGGGCGGAGCAGTATGTGGGGTCGGGGCTGGCGGCGTTGCTGATCGCCACGGAACCGATGTTCATTCTGGTGCTGGGCTGGATGATGGGGAGGCAGAAGATCAGCGTGCTGAGCGCGCTGGGCTTGGGTCTTGGCGTGTTGGGCGTAGCGATGCTGACGGGAGTGGAACTTACGGTGAAGGGCTCGAGCTTGTGGGGATTGTTGGCAGTGTTGTTGGGATCCTTGTCGTGGTCGTTAGGCGTCGTCATTTCGCCGCGGCTTAAACTGCCTTCGGATGCGTTGGGGCGAACGGCGCTGCCGACGCTCTGCGGCGCGGCGCTGCTGCTGCTCGCGGCGGGAGTTACGGGCGAATTCCAGCAGACGCATTGGGCAAGCATCACGCTGCGTTCTGTGTTTGGGCTGGGTTATCTGATCACGTTCGGGTCGGTGGTGGCGTTCACTTCTTACACGTGGCTGCTGCAGCGCGTTCCGCCGGCACTGGTGGCGACGCATACGTATGCCAATCCAGTAGTCGCGGTGATTCTGGGATGGTTGCTGGCGCACGAGCCTTTGTCGCTGCGCGTGGTGCTGGCATCGATGGCGATTCTGGGAGCGATTGTGCTGATCCGGCGAGGAGAGCGAGTGGTGCGGGCTACGGTTCCTGACGTCGTTCCGAGTGCTTCTGCGGTCGAGAGGTCTGAGGAATGCGCCTAGGGGTGGAAGGCTTGATCGTCAGTTCGCGGGTTTGGGGGCGTAGTATCCGCGGCGGGCCTGCACGGTCAGCTTTTCGGGCTTTTGTAAAGTGACTTTCAGCTTGTGAAAGCGGCCGTCGAGTTTTTGTGGTGCGAACCCCAGGACATAAAGAAGGTCGGGGAGCGCGGTCTTCTGAAAGCCCTCATCCACATCGTTTCTGTTGTGGAAAAAAGTTCCACCAGTTCCGCTGGTGAGGTCGACCAACACATCAGACGTGCCGGAAGCACTCCCGTACTCGATTGGGCTGGTAAGAGAGAGGCCGCTCGGGTCGAGAACGTTGATGATGACTTGGGCGCGGAGAGCGCTGTCGATGATCTCGGCTGCCTGCTCCTGCATTTCGGCGGTCGGGAAGCCAGGAGAAACGAGAACGATGCAGCGCTGACCCGGCATGCTGGAGATTCTGCGAACTATTTCCCTTAATGCCGTGAAAGACGCCTGGGTTTCCGCGCGCCCGGAGACCAATACCTGGGCGGCAGTAGCCTCGGCCATGCGGCGTGCTGGCACCTTGGCGGCGGGGTCTCCGGCGAAGGCGCATTGCAAGGCGTCCGCGGTCGCCGCTGCCAGAGCTATGGCATCGCCGTTGTTATGGATGAGGTCTGCCTGAACGTAACTGATATCCGGACAACGCACCGAACCGGTCGCGGTCAGCGGGTGCAGACCAATACGCTGGATTGCATCCTTCAGCGTGGCAGCATCGTCGGTGAAATCGAGGGCAATGTTGCCGGAGAGGGTGAAGATGGCGGCGCGATCGCCGGAAGGCAGCGAAGTGAGATGACGTTTGGCCGCGGCGCGGGCGTGGGCAAGATCATCGGGCGTGGCATGAATGTCGTCGAACACGTAGGCCGCGTGCCGGATTGCCGCAGCGACTGCGGCCGTCATGGGGCCGGCGGCAGATTCGCGTGACGCGACCGAAAGACCGCCCGGGCGTTCCAAGGAGAACTGCGTGATCAGTTGCGGGCTGCGATCATCCAGCAGGCGGAAGTCAAGTTTTTGAAGGTGGTCGACGGTGTGGCCTCGCGAATCTCGCACCACCGTGGGCACCAGCACGAGTTTGACGCTGGACTTGAGTACGGGCACTTGATCGCCGGAAAATTCCGCAGGCACGCTGGCCGCCGGGGCCGCGCGCGGGGGAACTCGCTCCGCTGGCGCGGTTTTGGGTTGAATCCTGCCCGCGTCAATGGCAACGGACGAAGCAAGGGCGACTTCAACCTGCTTTTGCCGGCGCTCGATCTCGGCGAGTTCGTCATTCAGAGTATCCGCCGCGATGCTGATCTCCCGGCGCAGATCCATCGGCAACGAAATGGAATCGACATCGGGCGGCGGGGGAACGGTTTTAGTTGGAGGCGCGGCCGGCGAGGCTGTGGGCGGCGCCGGGGGTTCGTCCTGCGCGATCAGGACTCGTGCCCGGGCCGCGAATTTGTGCCAGTGCTTGAAAGTCAATTGATTGTGCCAGCAGTGGCTGGAAGCGACGGTTGGGCAGCTGGCGTTGACGGCCTGCACAGGCAGCACGAACTTTGTTCCATCCGCCAAATCCACGTCGCCATAGTCGATCACCAGGTCCGCTCGCTGAATGGGGAACTCGGCCTCGACGTCGTCCACCTTGCGTTCCATCCGGACCAAATGCAAATTGGACTGGTCGATCCAGAACCGGCCGTGATAGCCGGGATATGAAGTGGCTCCCGACGACGCCTGGAGATAGCGCAAGCGATTATTCTTTTTCGCCACCCTAAACTCGAAAACAAGCACCGGGATCCCATGCAAGACTTCCTGCTTGCTGAACTTGAACTCGGCAGCACTTTGCGGCCAGAATACAGACCTCAAGTCCTCGGCGAACTCCCCCTCCGACCAGGCGCCGGATGTACCCAGCGTCGCAGCCTGGGCAGATTTTCCGTTGATCGTGATCTCGCTGTATTGCTCGCGCCCATCTTCATATCGGACTTTCGCCGTAATCTTGTCCCTTTGAACCTCGCCTCCAAGCTGATCTTCCTGGTATCGGATCCTCTCTTCATCGCAAATGACGTTGGGAAGCGTCCAGAAAAGAGAAAGAGCAAACTCGCATACAGCGTCGAGGGCAGCCGCTTGCACTTTGCCGCGCGACACGGATTCACAATACGCGGGAACGCCTCCGGGCCGGTTCACATCAGAGTTTGAAGGGGCTTCAGCCGTAGTTTGCGCAGTAAGAGAGAGATTGCTGGAGGTGAAACCGGGGCTGGTTTGTGCGTTGGGTGGACGGGGGAGTGAGACGGAAGTGTCTTCCGAGGCTGCCGCGTAGCTATTGGAAGAAATGATGAGTGCAAAGCAGAACAAACACCCTGCCGGAGATGGGAGCCTTGCTCTCAAGGGTAAATACCCGACCTGGTCTCACGTGGAATATCTTTCTGACTTCTGAAACGGAGTTGATTGTACACCCGTCGCTGCTGTGCGAGGCTAGGCGGGTGATCTGGGGCTCGGCGGGACTTTTCCGGACGTTGCGCCGATTAGAAGTGGGCCGACTTGGTCGTGGTTAGAGGCGGACAGGAGTGTCCGCCCCACACGAGCTGTTTCGGGTGCTTCTCTTTGCTGATCTCGGACTCGGCGGGACTTTTCCGGACGTTGCGCCGATTAGAAGTGGGCCGACTTGGTCGTGGTTAGAGGCGGACAGGAGTGTCCGCCCCACACGAGCTGTTTCGGGTGCTTCTCTTTGCTGATCTCGGACTCGGCGGGGCTTTTCCGGGGATGCGCCGATTAGACGTGGGCCTACTTGATCGTGGTTAGAGGCGGACAGGAGTGTCCGCCCCACACGAGCTGTTTCGGGTGCTTCTCTTTGCTGATCTCGGACTCGGCGGGACTTTTCCGGACGTTGCGCCGATT
>Ga0308309_10000136_pt1 | contig 62609 bp, 61 predicted proteins | sample HubBroMetageWFT5_FD_192491 | JGI IMG/M metagenome (GOLD analysis project Ga0308309, IMG submission 192491) | Warmed and freeze-thawed soil microbial communities from the Hubbard Brook experimental Forest, New Hampshire - Hubbard Brook CCASE Soil... | ecosystem: Environmental > Terrestrial >...
CAAGGTTCTGGGCAGTTTTCCAGTCGGTTTCGGTGCCATTGCGGCCGCCTTTGACGGAAGCAACGTGTGGGTCACGAACAATGGCACAAATACCGTAACTAAGCTTCGTGCCTCGGACGGGGCAGTGTTGGGCACATTTACTGTAGGCCGTGCGCCATTGGGCATCGCTTTCGATGGAGCCGATATGTGGGTGGCTAACCCAGCCGACGGCACGGTGACTGAGCTACGAGCCAGTGACGGGGCAGTGCTGGGCACATTTTCCACCCCGCCGGGACCCTATGGCATAGCTTTTGACGGCAAATATCTATGGGTGTCGGGGAACAATTTCATATATGTGTTGCGGGCCAGCGATGGAGCTGTCGTTATAAGCGATGACCTGTCCATGCAGACCGGGGGTGTCGCGTTCGACGGAGCTTACGTTTGGGTGGCGGAATACAACGCCAACGGGCTAGTCAAGTTTTGAATGCAACGGCGCTATTTGTGGGCCGCCCCTGGGAGTAGAAAGACATGAAGACTCGAATTGTTATCGGCGTGTCTCTGATTGTTGTCGTTCTGGCGATGGCGAACTTGTTCGTAAGCCATGCGCAGCAGGCCGTTGGCGTTAGCGCGACGCCGCCAGCGGGAAACGGCGTGCCACCGTTGTCGAACCCGCTGAAAGTTGCGCTGCTCAAGTGGTATGCGGCGAATGAGACCGGCATCACATTCCCGGTGGGAATGGGGCCGACCGGGGTGGCCTTCGACGGCGCGAATATCTGGACGGCAAACTATAACGACGGTACCGTGACGAAGCTGCGCGCCAGCGACGGCACGGTCTTGGGCACCTTCAAGGGATTTAGCGCTCCTGGCGGGGTTACCTTCGACGGCGCTAATATTTGGGTTTCGAACAGCATTACGAACAATGTGAGCAAGGTGCGAGCCAGCGACGGGACGATCTTGGGCACATTTCCGGTGCCGGGAGTAGTGCCGTGGTGGATGACGTTTGACGGGGCAAATATTTGGGTGCCGAGTGAGAACGCCAACGGCAACGGCTGGGTGACGAAACTGCGGGCGAGTGACGGTAAGAACTTGGGGAATTTTGCGGTTGGCAATTCGCCCATAGCGTCAGCGTTTGACGGGGCGAGCGTATGGGTGACCAACCTGGGGGGCGGTGGCCCAGGGACCGTCACCAAGCTGCGAGCCAGCGACGGCACAGTTCTGGGTACTTTCACGGTCGGCTCTGCCCCATTCGGCATCGCCTTCGACGGGGCGTACATGTGGGTTGTGAATCAAAACGACTCGACGATAAGCAAGCTGCAGGCCAGCGACGGCACTGTAGTAGGCACATTCCCCGTGCAGACTGGACCGTACGGGGTAGCGTTCGACGGAGAGTACATCTGGGTGAGCGGGGGGCTGGACATCGTGGAGCTACGACCGAACGACGGATCAATTCTGCACCGTTACTACTCGCAGATGTACACGCACAACACAACCGGTATTGCCTTCGACGGGGCGAGCATATGGGTGGCCGCGTACAACGGCAACTTCGTCGATAAGTTCTAAGGAAGCAGTTAGGTCTGTCTTTCTGCAGGGCAACCTGGGGACATCCATGATAAGTAAAAGTCAAGAGGAGACCGAGGCCTTCTTGGGCAGCCATCACGATGGGTCACGGCTTTTTCGCTCGTCCTCGCGAGGAGCTCCGCCGCCGGCGCGTGATCTCTTCCTCATAGCCGTATCCAACTGCAGCTTTTCTTCTTTGGTCAGGGATCGCGAATCTCCCTTCGCCAGTTCGCCCAGGGTCAGCGGCCCAATGGCGACGCGGATCAGCCGAAGCACTTCGACGCCGCACGCCGCCAGCATGCGGCGAATCTGGCGGTTCTTGCCTTCGTCGAGCACCATCTCCAACCAACTGTTCTTGTTGCCGCTCCGCACAATCCTTGCAGCCTTGGCGCGCAGCACCTCGGCCTCACCTGAGGCGACACCTCGAAGGAGCGCCGCCAACAACGTTTTGTCCGCAACTGCTGCGATCTGCACATGGTAAGTCTTGTCCAGATGAGTTTCCGGCGCCGACACTCGCGCCGCCCACTCGGAGTCGTTGGTCAGCAGCAACAGACCTTCGCTGGCCTTGTCGAGACGCCCCACCGGCCCGAGCCAGGGCAAGTTCGCATCCAGGCTGGCGTAAACGGTCTTGCGGCCCTTTTCGTCCAAGGCCGTCGTCACCACGCCGCGGGGCTTGTTCAGCATCAGGTAAACCTTGGCGGGAGCTGCAATCCTCCGGCCCTCAACTTCGATCCGGTCGCGTTGCGAATTGACCGGCCGCTCGGGATCGCGCTGAACGGTTCCGTTGACCGAGACCCGTCCATCTCGAATCAGACGCTGAGCCGCCGAGCGCGAGCAATACCCCAGCTTGGAGAGTGCCCGTGCCAGTCCGACTCGGGGCGCGGTTAACGAGGCCACCGCGTCATGTTAAACGATGTCGAGCCTCCTCCCCGCGCCCTGCCGTGGTATTCTGCGTCACCTATGACCAGCGGCAAGCCTGAACAGCGTTCCCTTCCCCGCGTTCCGGTGCAAGTGCAGGTGTCGATCCGGTCTGGGCAAAGCGAACCCAGCACCGGCCTGACGCGCGACCTCAGCCGAAATGGAGTTTTCTTCTATACCGACTCCCAGATTCACGAAGGCAGCGATCTGGAAATGGTTCTAATGCTGCCTCCCGAGCTTACCCAGGGTGAAAAGAGCTGGGTCTGCTGCCAAGCCTCGGTAGTCCGGGTGGAAGCCACCCCAGGCGCCGGTCAGGTGGGGGTTGCGGCCAATATCCGCAACATCGCCACGCTGCCGGAAATCCCCGGTGAGAGCGCAAAGAGTCGCTGATTGCACCGTCTCTGGTGCAGCCAAAGGGGGCACGGCTTCGGAACCGGCGCTCTCGGACTCCAGTCCTAAAATTGCACAAATTGAAAAAAGTCTTTCCTTGCATCACATTCAGTGCAATAATCGCTGGCCCTTGAATTGCTCTGGTTCAAGGCAATCGAAACCAAGCGTCCTAGGAAACTCGGCATGTGGCTAGACAAAGTCTCTCGAGGAGTGCTGCGAGTGCTCACTCCGCTCGGACCACGCTATGTAAATCCTTCCGTTTTGCAACGACTTTACCTGTTGTGGATATTCCGGAATTTCCACACTCTTCCTCTCAAAGTGTTGCGTCGTCGCCAACAAAGAAAAATTGATCGCATGTGCCTCAAGCACGGCTTCGTGTCTTTGCTGGAACTGAATGGGTTGGAGGAAACGCCGGTGCTGGGAACGTTGGAACAACGTCCGCCGATGGAAACCGGCTTGCCGCCGCGCCGGTCCAGTCAGGGCGTCGCAAGCGCCGTGGGCACATTTGCCGCGGACATCCAGCAACGCTCCTAAAAAACGATTGCTGATTCACTACCAAATAAAAACGTCCTGAACTTTTCAGTTCAGGACGCTCTTGGCAGCCCTCCCCCAGAACTGCCAAAACACAATTGCGATATTAGGGCGAGAGCCGCTTTGTGTAAATGCTACTTTGGTAACAAGAAAGCCGTTCGCAGGTAACCACGAAAGCGTGCGCGGAAGTAATCGAGACGTGATTACGTTTTTCCTTCGGGACGCTTTGCGCATGCAAACCGACCAGCCACGTGTTGTCAAATCTTCGTGTTACACTCAAACGGTCGGTGACTGCGGACTCGCCTGGATCTGAGCTGGCGCCGGATGGGGAAGCGAGTCGCAGTTTGCTGGCAGATTCCGCCACATTCTCAGCCGGAACGTCCGCAGTCGCAGTAAATCATTGCAGGGCGCGTAGCTCAATTGGCAGAGCAACTGACTCTTAATCAGTAGGTTGAAGGTTCGATTCCTTCCGCGCTCACCACTTAACTAGGTGTGACAGCAATCGTGCCCGGCGCGCTACCTGTGTTTTCGGCGTGCGCGGCTGCGATGCTGGTGCGCGCGCGAAGCTGCTAGGCTTCCTTGCGGCGCTGCTGCGGGATTTCGCTGAACTTCAGAATCAGAAACCTGCGCTCTGTCATGAATGAAGCTTGGGACAGTTCATGGGTTTATTCTAGGGCCGATTGTGTTCCTTTTGAGTGTTGACTTCTACTATTCGCTGATAGCTTCAACACCGCGCTGGACGGCCCTTCCCCAATGGTGGATTGAACGGGTAGCCAGACGTGGCACGCCCAGCTCCCAGCGCATGTTTATTCTCCACTTCGTCGGGGAGGATAACCCCAATGTTCTGGGAGCGAATGTTAGCCATCTTGGCAGGATGGGCGGTTATTCCTGCGTTGGCGTGGGCACTGGTGAATGAAGTTCTACGTTCCATCCGATAAAAGATCACAGTTGCACGCCTTGCCAAGCCAAAACCCTAGCTAAACCATTTCATCATGAAGGCCAACGCGAAAACACCTGTATCCTTAACGAAGCATCCAACGTAATAGAGTGAGACTGGCCAGGTCTTCTTGTGAAGAGCGAACAGCCCGGCTAGCAGGGCGTAGGCTACGATCAAAACTACTTGGGCATTCTTCGCGAACGCAGGATTCGCAATCAGTTGGCGCATTTCCCCTCCAAGCAAACCGGAATAAGATGCCTCTACCCCAGGGCAGGTTTCCAGTCCCTTTCATCTTCTGCGCGGTGGGCGGCTTAGTACGCTACGCGGATCGGCGAACCTGAATGGCGCTGTGTCCGTTATGGGCAGCCGAGTCCCACCCTGGGCAGAGTCCGACTCCGAAGCAGGTGACAAACTTGATTGACACGCACCGGCTCAACGTGCAAGACTCTTTTTCTTAACTACAGTTTCGTCCTGATAACGAGGGAAGCCGATGCCTAGCCTTCAGGAGCAACACGGTGAGAGAGAAGCGCCGTCCACGTTTCGCCTGGACGTTCAACTACACGACTTGCTAACTAAGCCTCCAGTTCCCAGGCCCCAGTTGATGATAAGCAACGGGGGTGGCAAGTTCCCCGAGCCGGTTTTCCCGCAGCGTCCCGATCTGCTGGCGCAGGACGACAACTACGAAGAGAACCTGGCGGCTGCCAAGGCGGGAAAACGTCACTGGGACGCGCCCATGGTTTATCGTGCCATGAATGGCTGGTTGTTCCCTTACATGAAGTCACGAGTCCTGCCGGGACCGTTTCACCCCATCATTGCCTATCTGTTTACCGAATGGAAATGCAACCTCGACTGCCACTACTGTTGGGCTTTCGACAACAGCGTAAAGGGCATGACTGAAGAGGTCGCCAAGCGCTCGATTGATTGGCTCCACTCCACGACATGTCGAGTGCTGGCATTTATGGGCGGGGAGCCGCTGCTGCGCCCGCAATTGGTGCATAAGGCCAGCTATTACGCAGCCAAAAAGGGTTTCTGGATCTACATGCCCACCAATGCACGCCTGTTGCGGCCCGAGGTCATTGACCGTTTGGCGGATGCCGGCGTGGCGATTTTCAACTTCGCCGTGGACGTGGTGGACGAGAAGCCGGGGCTGGCCAAGGCGCTGACTCCGGTACGGAAGTACTTCGATTACCTCATTCAGAAGCAGTACAAGTACGGCTATGCGGTGTTCTTCAACATAAACATTTGCCGCAACAATCTCGAAGACGTAAAACAGTTGACGGAGATCGCGCGCGACCACGGCATCGCTACCGACTACCACCTCAATGAATCGCCGATGATCGAACAGAGCCATTTCAAGCACTACGACGAAAATGACACATTCATCCACCCAGAAGATTTCTCCAAAGTCGATGAACTGGTGGATTGGCTGATCGAGAAGAACAAGTCGGGCTACAAGATGGTGAACTCGGTCAAGCGTCTACAGGACATGAAGGACTTCATGCGCGGCAAGGTGGAACCGTGGAATTGCCGTGCCGGGCAGAACTCGATCATCATTCGCGTCGACGGTACGCTGGCGCCCTGCTTCCCCATGTACTCGGCGACACACGACTGGGGTGTTATCGAAAAGCACAAATTTGAGGTCCCGCAACTCGACGAGATGAAGAAGTCATGCCAGACGCATTGCTTCTCCACCCTGAACCACAATCTGGGCTTTTGCTACAACGACACCAGAGTCTTGAAGTGGGTCATGAAGCAGGCCGCGCATGGCTTCCAGGGCGTGAGCGGAAGTTTCGTGTAGAATTTTTGGAGGGGTATTTAAATCCGAGGGGCTTTCGGGTTAGAATACCTGGAAATTATTAGTTTTGGTGTCGCATAAGTACGGCACCCCAGGACTCGTGTCCGCGCGATTCCTGAGGGTGTAAAACATCGAACCTCCTTAGGACGAGTGGTAGGAGTTTCTGATGGGTTTCAATCCCCGGATGAACGGCCTCGAACACGTATTCGAGGGTGCTCCCACGATATCCCTGCGTGTTTTCCACAGCCAGTTCCTACAGATGGTCGGCCGACCTTCTGTTTTCTCTCATCATAGTCTGACCAACACCCATACGCCGGAGGAAGACAATGGCTACGCACCTCGTTCAAATTGAAGACGACGTAGAAATCAAGCAGCGACTCGCGGCAGAGCGCGCTCGCTTGCGCAAGGTCGCGGGCCTGGACGCTCCCGACCATTTTCATCGGCCGGTGGAACGGGCTTTTACCGCTGAGGAACGGAACAAAGTTACGATTCTTTTTGGCGGCTTCACTTGGAAGCACGAGGACTTGATCCGTGCCGTCTTCCAGGGGTGCGGCTATCGCTGCGAGAAGCTGCCGGTGCCGGACGTGCCTGCATTCCAGATCGGCAAAGAATACGGGAACAATGGCCAGTGCAATCCGACGTATTTCACCGTGGGCAACCTGGTGCAGTACCTCCAATTCTTGGAGAAGGAAGGCATTCCGCGCCAAAAGATTCTCGACAACTACGTTTTCTTCACGGCGGGTTCTTGCGGTCCCTGCCGCTTCGGCATGTATGAAGCCGAGTATCGTTTCGCGCTAAAGAACGCCGGCTTCGATGGCTTCCGCGTGTTGCTGTTCAAGGACAGCGACGGCATCAAGGCTGCGTCGGGTGAGCCTGGGTTGAAGTTCACTATCGATTTCGGGTTCGGAATGTTGAACGCGATGCATCTGGGCGACGTGTTCAACGACATGATCTATCAGATCCGTCCCTATGAAGTGAACAAAGGTGAAACTGATCGCGTTTTCCATGAGACGGTCGATGGCCTGTGCGAGGACCTGCGCAATCGCAAGAGCTTCGAGATTGAAGAACGGGCGCCGAATTGGGCCAAGCCGAAATTCAAGAGCAACAAGATTCTTCGCAACACCGCCAATGTGTTTGGGAAATGGCACGAGAACATGTGGGGCAAGGACTATCTGAACGCGCTGGATACGGCCCGAAAGCGCATGGATTCAATCGAAGTGGATCGCACGAAGGTTAAGCCCATGGTGAAGATCACCGGCGAATTCTGGGCCCAGATCACCGAGGGCGACGGCAACTTCCACATGTTCGATTTTCTGGAGCGTGAAGGCGCGCAGGTGATCGTCGAGCCGATTGCCACCTGGGTGGCGTATCTGATGTATCAAGCGAAGGCGCATGCCATCGCTAAGTGGCCGGTGAACCGCCCGCACCGCAATACCGAGTGGTACGAAGTGAAGAAAAACTTTGCCAACTACATCGGCTTGCACAAGAAGCTATGGGGCATTGGCTTCGGTGAGAAGGCGTGGCGATTCTTTTATCACCGCACCATCAAGCATTTGGGCGGCATCACCCACGAACTCGTTCCGCAGAAGGAACTTGCTGATCTGGCGAACCCCTTCTACAACCAGTTCGCGCGCGGCGGCGAAGGCCATCTCGAAGTCGGCAAGAACGTTTATTACACGATCCACAAGCTGTGCCACATGGTGCTGGCGCTGAAACCGTTTGGCTGCATGCCGTCGTCGCAATCGGACGGAGTGCAATCGGCTGTGATCAACAAGTTCAAAGACATGATTTTCCTGCCGATTGAAACTTCTGGCGAAGGCGAAGTGAACGCCCACAGTCGCGTACAAATGGCGCTGGGCGAAGCCAAGGTCAAAGCCAAGACCGAGTTCGAACAGTGCTTGAAATCAACCGGTCGAAGCATGGAACAGATTCGCGAATACATTGCGGAGCATCCTGAGTTGCGGCGGCCGTTCTACCACGTGCCGCACCGCGAAGGCGTCGCGGGAACCGCTGCCCAGTTCATTTTGCACGTAAATGATCGCATCAAGAAAGATACGCATCTTTGGAAGCGTTCGCGCGTTCCGGGCATCGCAGTGCCGGCAGCGGCAAGCGGTGACTGAGAACTGAGAACAAGGGACTGGAACCTGTTTTCTGGTTCTCAGTTCAGGTTGGCGTCGGAACTCCCAGCGATGGGTGAAGGGAACGGAATGCACGATCATTCGGGACAAGCGGCAAAGGCTCCACTGCTTCAAATAGCTCCTGCGCCTATACAGAGGCCGCATGATCACCACACCCAATTCCTAGTCGGACTGGACGTCGGCTCGACCACAGTCAAAGCCACCGTGGTGGATGCCGCGACCGACAAGGTTTTGTGGCAGGACTACCAGCGCCACGAGACGAAACAACCGGAGAAGACGCTGGAATTTCTGCGCCGCATGGAAGCCGAAGTCGGCGTCAACGGCCACAACACGCGCATGTTCATGACTGGCTCGGGTGGTGGAGGGATCGCTGACCAGATCGGCGCAAAGTTCGTGCAGGAAGTCACCGCCGTTTCCCTGGCGGTCGAGAAGATGCATCCCGAGGTGTACTCGGTCATCGAACTCGGCGGTCAGGACGCCAAGATCATCGTTTTCAAAGACGACGATGAGACCGGCCGCAAGAAGAAAATTCCTTCGATGAACGACAAGTGCGCCGGAGGCACGGGCGCTGTTATCGACAAGATCAACGCCAAGCTGAAGATTCCGACCGCCGAGCTTGCGCTTCAGGGATACAACGGGATCAAGCTCCACAAGGTTGCTGGGAAGTGTGGTGTGTTCGCCGAGACTGACATCAACAGCCTGCAAAAAGTTGGGACTCCGGGCGACGAACTGATGGCGTCGCTTTTTGAAGCGATCGTCTTGCAGAACCTGAGTGTTCTAACCCGCGGCCACACGCTGCGGCCCCACGTGCTGTTGCTCGGCGGACCGAACAGCTTCATCAAAGGCATGCGCGAAGCCTGGCAGGCCAACATTCCGCGTATGTGGCAAGAGCGCAAGGTCCAGGTTCCGGATGGCGCCAAGCCCGAGGATCTGATCAAGGTTCCGCAGAACGCGCAGTACTTCGCCGCCATGGGTGCGATTGAATTCGGCAAGAGTGAGGAAGACTGCGTCGGTTGCTACCACGGGTACGACAAACTGGTGCACTACATCGAGTTCGGGCGTCAGGAGGAAAAGGCGAAGTCAGGGGCGAAAGGGCTGACCACCAGCGACCGCGAACTCGACGGATTCAAAGAGAGCTACCGCCGCAAGAAGTTTATTCCGGCAACGTTCAACACCAATCAGACGGTCGGCGGATTTATCGGCATCGATGGCGGCTCTACTTCGACCAAAGCTGTCCTACTCAATGAAAATGGCGACATTCTTTGCAAGTCTTACCAGCTCTCGAACGGGAATCCGATCCAGGACACAATCGAAATGTTCGAGAATTTGCGCGGCCAGGTAGAGGCGCAAAAGGGAAAATTGGAAGTTCTGGGAGTCGCCACCACCGGCTATGCCAAGGACATTTTGAAGGACGTCTTGCACGCCGACGTAGCGTTGGTAGAGACCGTAGCGCACACCGAATCAGCGCTAAAGTTTTACGATGACCCCCACGTTATCGTCGATGTCGGCGGCCAGGATATCAAGATCATCATCCTGCATAACGGACGCGTCAAAGATTTCAAGCTCAACACGCAGTGCTCGGCGGGCAACGGTTATTTCTTGCAGTCGACCGCAGAGGGCTTTGGATTAGGGGTTGAGCAATATGCTGATCTGGCGTTCTCGGCGCAGTCGATGCCGGTGTTCGGCTACGGTTGCGCGGTCTTCATGCAATCGGACATTGTGAACTTCCAGCGTCAGGGCTGGCGGGCGGAGGAGATTCTCGCGGGCCTGGCGGCAGTTCTTCCGAAGAACGTATTCCTGTACGTGGCCAGCATTCCCAATCTCGCGGCGTTGGGCACGCGTTTCGTGCTTCAGGGCGGGACCCAGAACAACATGGCGGTAGTGAAAGCGGAAGTCGATTTCATCAATAACAGCTTCCGTGCGGCCGGCAAGAAGCCGGAAATCATCGTCCACGAATTCTGCGGCGAGTCAGGAGCAATCGGCGCGGCGGTTGAGTCCGTCCGCTTGTGGAAGAATGGTCTGCAGACTTCGTTTGTTGGACTGGATGCGGTGCGCAAGATCGAGTATCGGACGACCCGCAACGAATCCACGCGCTGCAATTTCTGCAAGAACAATTGCCTGCGTACCTTCATCGACATCCGCACTGTTCCGAAGGATGAGAAGAGTTTCGTTCCGATCCAGAAGGTCACCAAAGTTCCGCTGATGCACGGTGAACAGCGGCTGATCATTGCCACCTGCGAAAAAGGCCTGGTGGAAGATGTCAACGACATGAAGGACATCAAGGCCGGCCTGGACGAAATTAAAGAGAAATATCTAAACTTCGTCGACATCGCGGCGCGCGAAGTTTTCCGCTCCGTCAGTCCAAAGAGCGTGGCTGACCCGGTTCCGGTGGCTAAGTTTTGGAACAAGGAAGTCAAAGAGCGCATCCCGCTGATGGAGAAACGCAAGAAGCTGCGCGTTGGCATTCCGCGGGTGCTGAACATCTACACTTACGCGCCGCTATTCAACGGCTATCTCGAGAGCCTGGGCGTGCAGCCGGAAAACATCATCTACTCCGATTACACCAGTTCGGATTTGTACCGCGCTGGCGCCAGCCGCGGGGCAATCGATCCATGCTTCCCGGCGAAAATCGGAATCTCGCATGTCTACAACTTGATTCAGGAGAAGCACCGCAAGAAGCCGCTCGACGTAATCTTCTTCCCCATGTACGACGTGCTGACTTCGCCGCTGGTGAAGATCGTCGGCGCGAATGCGTGTCCGACCGTGACGGCGACGCCGGAAACCGTGAAAGCTGCTTTCACGAAAGAGAACGACGTATTCGCTGAACACAACGTGAAGTATGTCGATCCGGTGCTGAACTTTGCGGAGCGCAAGCTGTTTGCGCACCAGATGCTGCAAGCTTGGCAGCCCATCATGGGCTTGTCACAGGAAGAGAACGACCGTGCAGTCGAAGTCGGTTACAAAGCGCTGGAGGACTATGAGGCCAGCATCCGCAAACGCGCTCGCCAGGTGATGGACCAGTTGGAACGCGAAGACCGCATCGGCATCGTCATGCTGGGCCGCCCTTATCACCATGACCCTGGCTTGAATCACGAGATCATGGAAGAGTTCCAGAAGCTAGGCTATCCCATCTTCTCGCAAAACACTTTGCCGCTCGACGAGGACCTGCTGGAGCGTCTGTTCGGCGAAGAAGTTCGTGCCGGCGTGATCACTCACCCGCTCGATATCACTGACGCCTGGAAGAATTCCTACTCTTGCAGCACCAATCACAAAGTTTGGGCTGCGAAGTTCACCGCACGCCATCCAAATCTGGTAGCGCTTGAAGTATCGAGCTTCAAGTGCGGCCACGACGCGCCCATTTATGGTGTGGTCGAGGGCATCATCGAGCAGTCGGGCACTCCGTATTTCTGCTTCAAGGATCTCGACGAGAACAAGCCCACCGGCTCCATCAGAATTCGCGTCGAAACCATCGATTACTTCCTGCGCCGCTATCGCGAAGAGGTCATCCGCAAGCGCAAGGCAAACGAAGAAATCGAGGCCCAACTCGCCGCGCTGGAAGCGGAACTGCGGGGACCGATGACATCCGGGCCACTTCAGGCGGAGCCGGAGGTGCAGGAGATGGCGGCCGATTGAGCGGCGGTTGTTTCACCTGCTCCTAGTCGCCTCCGTGGCGCATCACGCCGATTCCACCAGCGAGAAACGCGGCATCGAACTCCCCCGCTTGGTGATGTGCCCCAACCGTCGGCGATTGCAGCTGGCCCATTCCAGCCTACTCAGCACATCAGGAAATCGTTGAAAACATTCATCTTCAGTTGTGGATGGGGAATCAGTGGGTTGAAGGTTCGATTCCTTCCGCGCTCACTACTTAATTTCAAATAGATTGACGCTCAGATGCGCCGATTGTACCCTGCGACCGTGATTTTTCCCCTCGCGTACTCACCGGACGATCGTTTCTGAGCAGGATCGCGAGCCCCCGCTCGCCGTCCATCTGACTTTCCACCAGCAAGGCATGGGCCTGATTCAGAAACTCAAGGTGATGCTCGAAGTGCTTGGAGGCGGACTGGACCGTATGCACTACGTGATCAGTGGAAAATGCCCCACCATGAAAGCCCGCTACGCCGATGAGAAATCCTTTCATTAAGGCGAATTGGGCTATGAGCAAAGCATGTTCACGGGTCATCGAGGGGGAAGCTCCGGTCCGCATTGCTTCCCTCCCGAAGGGGAACTGGCAGCGGAGAATCGTGTTCACCATGTAGTTCTCCAGGATGTGGGGCTGACGATCGAAAAAAGGTTCGTAGTATCGTTCGTGCGCCAGGGCGTACTGGGTGGTGAGGCTCTCCAAGGTCGCGCCCGGACGGTTGCCGATGCCCGCTGTAAAGGCCTGGATACAGTCGACGAAACGGGGATGGACGTTTGAGCTGTGGAGCAGCATCCCGGCCAGCCGCAGTACCACATCCAACTGCCGAGCCAGGTCGGCGGGGAGGGTTTCCATGCCAGGCAGCAAAGTGCCGGAAGCAACCGTGGCCTCAAACTCGCGCAGAAACGTCGGGACGGAACATTTAAGATCGCCTTTGATAATGGAATCCAGCTGCCGGCAGAAGATGCTGAGCAGAAACAGGCGCTGCCAGAGCGGGAAGGTGCGATTCAGTATCAGGGCCAGCACGGATTCCCGAATAGACCAGAACCAGGGCTGGAGTGAGCCAGTGCCCTCCACATGATCACTGCCTTGCAACTGGCCATAGATGGAGATGGGCTCGGCGATCGCCGCATGGTTGACGTCGAGCAATTCTGGGTTGAGCAATTCTGGATTGAGAAGAACGAGACGCGCTGCCTCTGGACAGGAAAGCGCGAGCGCCTTTTCCTCAATGTCGCCGACCGAGTAGACGATTCGGGGATAGGCGTCGCAAACGTGAGGAAGAAACGCTTCTCCAAACTCTCTATGGATGCGGCACTGGTTATCTTCGGAGAGCAGCGGACACACGTTCGATGCCGTCATGCGAATAGTGGCGAAAGTGGCCGGCTCGGAGCCATCGTCGCTTTGCGGTGTGAGCACAATGCTGGCATCGATCAGCGTGCGTAGTGGACTGGGCGGGAGTATTCGGAATTTATCATTCGCCGCGCGGTCAACGGGAATGGTCCAACCCTTGCAGCAGTTGTCCTCGCAGGCGGGACCAATACAACGAAAGCTCTCAGTGTATGTGGGGTGGATAAGCTCGGTTTGGCGCAATCGATGCTCCTGGCGGCGGGTGGCACAATCGCCTTGCCCCAGACGAGATGTGCAAGCCGGAGGCCAATGCCAGGGAATATCGACTGCGGAACTCGGCAAAGACAGCGATTATTCGACTTTTTGTGGGCCAAAAAGTCTTTTGGGCGGTGGGAACGGGTCACAGAACAACAAGGCAACGTAGGTATTAATGCCGTTTGATTAGAACGCTCTAATTCGACGACCCAGGCTCACCCTGGAGTTTGTGTACCATCCGTCTAGGACGATGATCGGCTTCTACGCGGCGGCTGCTTCCTCCGCTGCGCCGACGGAATCGTAAAAGCGGAAAAAGCCCTCCACCTGGGTTATTTTGAGCGCGTTGTGAATCCGCTCGCTCACTCCTACAAGCGCCAAGCCTCGGCCGCTGTTCTGACGGGTGACGTAAGCTCCCACCAGCGCTCCGATGCCAGCCGAATCAACATAAGCAACGTTGCTGAAATCGATAATCAAAGACCGCGATTGGTCGGCGCGAACGGTCGCCTGAAAATCGAATACCGTAGCTAGAACCAGTGCCCCGGTGAGGCTCAAAACCCGCTGCCCGGGCTGTTTTCCGGGCCGATCGTCGATGCGAAGAGAATCCTTTGGCATGAGTAAAGATACCATCCCTGGCATTCGCCGCGAATTGTTAAAGCGATGTTAATTTCTGAGCGATGCACAACCTGATTCAGGATCTGGCGTACGCCGTTCGCCAGTTGCGGAACAATCCGCCTTCACCTTCGCCGCCATCGTAATCTTAGGCCTCGGCATCGGCGCGAGCACAGCCGTCGCTCTCGCACCATGCAGTTTGGATTGAAGTACGCCTTCTGAGCTGATTCGCCCGTATTGTCGCAAGTTCTTGCACTTAATACGCAGGATATTGTAAGCACGTCGCCACGCGACTTCGATTCCACTTGACCCGCCGCCGATCACGCATGATAATTTTCGCGCTTTTGCAAGACTACTTGTTCTTCGCGCTGAATCGGCCGGGCCGCCTCCATGAGTCCGGTAAGTGAAGTCGCGGAGCAAGATCCCCGGAGGAACTTAATGGTAAGAACAAAGATGTCGCTCTCAGTTCTATGTCTGGCCATTCTCGCTCTGGTCAGCAGCAACCTCTTCGCGCAAAACGCACAAAACGCCAAAACCCCGCAGATGAGCGTGACCGTGGGCTCTCCGATCATCCACCCAGCCGATGCGCCACCCCCTGGAGTGAAGGTGCTGTATAGCAACCTCGGATCCAAGACCGATACTTACACCGACAGTTCTGGCTGGACCATCTCCGGCCCGGACAGCGAACTCGGTTTCTCACAGGCCATCGGAATTCCTTGGACGCCGTCCGCCAACTCCACCATCCAGGGACTCCAGGTCGCGCTGCAATGGGCCGGCGGCGGCACCGACAATGGAGCAGTTGCCGTCTTTTCTGACGCCAGCGGCTTACCGGGCAGCCCCCTCAAATTTTGGAACCCGGCAAACCTTCCAACCTTCGGCACCTGCTGCGCTCTGGTGACAGTAAGGGATGTGGCGGGCGTGAAAGTAACCGCCGGAACCCAGTACTGGATTGTGGTCGGAACCGATTTCCCGTCGGAAACCGCCTTCGATGTCTGGGATTTCACCTGGAACGAAATCTCCGGCACCGTCGCATTTGAAGGCAACACTTCAACCAACGGCGTTTGGGAGACCTTCACCGGTACCCTGCCGGCCTTCGCGATCTACGGCTCCACTCCGTAGTTCACGATCGGCGCCTACGAAAGCTACGGCCCCACTCATTCGCGCGCTTTGCGAATGAGTGGGCGCCCGTACCACTCCCGTCACTAAACTTCTCCTCCAGACAAGGTTGGATCTCCACAGATGGCCGCCCCATCCCCGCGCGCCTTTCGCAAGGGGGAGAAAACCGGCGGTGCGCCTACATTTCCGCGCTGGCGTACGAGTTGATTTCGCAGTTCAAATTGATTTCTTACGTTAACGCTCTGGGCAGTCAGTTGTTGACGGCTCGTTGCGATCAAAAAGCTCATGGATATAAGAGCCAACGGTAGCGCCGCACCCCACTAGGTAGGAACGTCGTCTATGAGTGGAGAATTGGAACATCAACCAGCGTTGTGGGACGAAGCGAACGCTAGTTAGTGTGGCACGGCCAGTGTGTCCCTCACCCCTCGCCCTGTCAATAACAAAATTAACCAGGTCGGAATCGTTGCGAATGAACGACCTACCAGGAATTCGGGTTCTGGCCTGTGCGGTACACGCAACCGGAACAAATCAGCGGCGTGTCTTGCTGTGCGGTGGTTACATTTACGGTCTGTGCGGCTGACTCCTGAATATTCACCCCCAGCAAGAGGCTGATGAGCACGAAACCGAGTATCGTGGCGCGTAATCCCGGCATCTTTTCTCCTTTGTTATACCCTCTGTGAACGCATTCAAAACTTGACTAGCCCGTTGGCGTTGTAATCCGCCACCCAAACGTAAGCTCCGTCGAATGCGACCCCGCTGGTTTCCATGGACAGGTCATCGCTTACAACGACAGCTCCATCACTGGTCCGCAACACATATACGAAATTGTTCCCCGACACCCACATATATTTGCCGTCAAAAGCTATGCCGTAGGGCCCCGGCGGGGTGGAAAACGTGCCCAGCAATGCCCCGTCACTGGCTCGTAGCTCAGTCACCGTGCCGTCGGCTGGGTTAGCCACCCACATATCGGCTCCATCGAAAGCGATGCCCAAGGGTGCACGGCCTACAGTAAATGTGCCCAGCACTGCCCCGTCCGAGGCACGAAGCTTAGTTACGGTATTTGTGCCATTGTTCGTGACCCACACGTTGCTTCCGTCAAAGGCTGCCGCAATGGCACCGTAACCGACCGGGAAAGTGCCCGCAGTCGCACCGTCGGAGGCACGCAACTTTGTCACCATACTATTCGGACCGGTGGGCACCCAGATGTAGGTTCCGTCAAACGCCGTCCAGCCCGCATAGCTCCCGACGCCGAATGACCCCAGATTGGTGCCATCGCTAGCACGCAGCTTTGTGACCGCGCCACCCCCCGATACCCAAATATTTGCTCCGTCGAAGGTCACTCCGAAGGGCCGAACGCCAGCCTGGAAAGTGCCCAATACCTGGCCGTCGCTCGCGCGAACCTTGGTGACGGTGTTAGCTCCATAGTTCGCGGACCAGATATTGGCCCCATCGAAGGCCAACCCAATGGGCTGGTTACCGACTGGAAAGAGGGTCGCCGCACCCGCCAAATACCATTTCAGCAGGGCAATCTTGAGCGGGTTCAGCCGCGCTCCCGCATCCAAGATGGGAGGCAGTATTTGCGATCCCGGCCCAGACTGCGCCGGTTGACTGGCTGCTTTCTGCGCCTGCCCGGCAAACAAGTTGGCCATCGCCAGAACTACAACGATCAGAGACACGCCAATAACGATTCGAGTCTTCATGGCTTTCTACTCCTGCGGTCGGTCCAGAGATAAACGGCTAGGTAAGAACGTCGTCTATGGGTGGAGAGAATTGGAAGATCAACTAGTCGAACACTAGTCAATCAGGCACAGCCAGTCTTACTCTCGTCCGATTGGCCTTGTCAATTGCCGAATTCAGCCGGGTCGGGGAATAATGAGGGGACAAATAATGAGGGGACAGACGGAACTGTCCCCACAATAACGTCCCCAACAATTGGGGTCAGTTCCGTCTGTCCCCTCGTTTCTCGAGCTCAGCCAACTGCACACTCAGATTTTTCCGAGCGCATTGACGTTGAATCCCGCGACCCAAATGTCTGCCCCATCAAAAGCCACACCCCCGGTGTTGGTATGAGGGAAGAAAAGGCCCAGATTCTTGCCGTCGCTCGCCCGGAGTACTGTGATGTACGGAGATCCCGTAACCCAGATATTTGTCCCATCAAATGCGACGCCATAAGGGCCACCAGGTGCTTGAAAAGTCCCCAGCAATGTGCCGTCGCTAGCCCTTAGCTTGCTGACCGTGCCACCGCCGTTCGCGACCCAGATAGCGGCTCCGTCAAAAGCGACACCAATCGGACCGAATCCCACCGGAAACGTTCCCAGCAGTCGGCCATCACTAGCTCGTAGCTTGCTTACCGTGCCGTCTGTCTCGTTTGTCACCCAGACGTTTGCGCCGTCAAACGCCACGGCAACCGGTGAGACTCCCACAGTGAACGTTCCCAGTGCCTTCCCGTCGCTGGCCCATAGCTTCGTCACCGCCCCGCTACCGCTAGTGGAGGACGTTGGTACCCAGATGCTGGCCCCGTCAAAAGCCATCCAGGCGGGTGCGAGCCCCACACCAAAAGTCCCGAGTACCTTCCCGTCGCTAGCCCGTAGCTTGATCACTGTCTCCGAACCGACGTTCGAGACCCATATATTCGATCCGTCAAACGTCACCCCAAACGGATGAGAACCGACAGCGAATGTTCCCAACGTCGCCCCATCGTTGGCTCGAACCTTGCTTACCGTGTTGCTGCCGCCATTCGCCACCCAAATGTCGGCTCCATCGAAGCAAACACCAGCCGGTTGCTGGCCAACGGGAAAACGGGTTGTTTCGTTCAACAAGTACCATTTCAGCAGGGCAATCTTCAGCGGGTTCAGCCGCGCTCCCGCATCCAAAATGGGAGGCAGTATTTGCGATCCCGGCCCAGCCTGCGCGGGTTGACTGGCCGCTTTCTGCGCCTGTCCGGCAAACAAGTTCGCCATCGCCAGAACTGCCACGATCAGAGACACGCCAATAACAATTCGAGTCTTCATGTCTTTCTACTCCTGCGGTCGGTCCAGAAATAAACGGCTAGGTAAGAACGTCGTCTATGGGTGGAGAGAATTGGAAGATCGACTAGTCGAACACTAGTCAATCAGGCACAGCCAGTCTTACTCTCGTCCGATTGGCCTTGTCAATTGCCGAATTCAGCCGGGTCGGAATCGTTGCAAATGAACGACGTACCAGGAATTCGGCGATGCTGTGCTGGCTATTTTGGTTTACGGCCGGGCGCCTCACTCGTTCGCCCACTTTGCGAATGCGTGGGTGCTGCGTACTGCTTCCGTCATTAAAACTTGTCCTTCAGAGCCAACCGATCTGCATTTTCCCGTTTCGGAATACACGTTAGTGCATGCCTTCACTATTTCCTTGACAACATTTCGAGCTATACGAGAGAACTGAGATATATCTCTAAAGCGAATATGTTTACGCTCTCTAACTCGTGTCTTTCCAAGATTCTACCTACAACCCTTTTCCCGGCAAAGATTTGCCGGGAATTTCTCCCCAACCCCGTCATTCCACAAGATCGAATGGGGGAGGGGGTGGAGTGTTCATCGTGTCGATCTACCCAAGTTCTATCGCTCGCTGTCAGCACATCAAGGTCAATGGCACTCAATGCGGATCACCCTCACTGAGAAGCCGCCGTCTCTGTTTCTTCCACAATCGCTGGCGTGAAGCCCGCATCGAATTCAACCGTTCCGGCCAGCCTGTCCAGGAGATCACCTCGCTAGACTTGCCCGTCCTCGAGGATGCCAACTCCGTCCAGGTCGCAATCATGCAGGTGCTGCGTCTCATCCTCGCTAAACAACTTGAACCCAAAGTCGCCGGGCTTCTGCTCTACGGTCTGCAAACTGCCTCTCTCAATCTCAGGCACGCCGATTTCGAACCGTATCAGCCCAAGGTCGTCATCGAGCCGCGCAGCGTCGGCGATACTCTCCTCGGAGCCAACGTCTGGGATCCCCGCGAATTCGAGCCCGATGATCTAATCGATGATCGGAACGATGATCTAAATGAAGGCGACGCCGAAGCAGAAGGTGAGGAGGATGAGGAACCAGAAGTGGCCAAGGCCAACCCAACTGGAAGCACCGAAGAAACGCTCAGCCCAGAAGCGCTCGCCCAAAAGAAAATCGCCATCCGAGCCCAGTTGGCCGGAAAGGAGCATCTGCTAGCCCAGCCAGCCAAGACCCGCCCCCATGAATCCTCGTCCCAGCCGACTCTGGCCACACTGCTCGCAACCCTGGTCAAGCTCGAGCAGATGCAGAAAAGTCCATGACCGCGAGTTCAGCTTCTGGCATGAGCGGAACTGGCTCTTCGTCTGGCGGCACTCGCGGGCGACGGTCTGGCGCTTCCCGCCGGCCGGGCGCATACCACGCAGTCGCAGCTTTCATTTGGAGTCGAACGCCAGACCGGAACGGCATCCAGACGGTAGCCCACACCGCGGATGGTTTTAAGGTAGGTTGGCCGGGAGCGGTCAGGCTCAATCTTTTCACGCACGCGGCGGATGCACGCATCTACGCTGCGCGGAGTCACGAATTGCATGTCACCCCAGACCGCATCCAGCAGCAGATCGCGCGTGAACACCTGCCCGCGATGCTGGGCAAGATATTCGATCAGGCGAAATTCCAGACTGGTGGTCGGCACTTCCACGCCACGCACGGAGAGCCTCATCGCCGAGCTGTCAATGACGAAGTCCGACGGCTCAGTGCCAGGGAACGACGCCTCCGGGAAGAAGCGCCGCAGCACTGCTTGCACCCGAGCCACCAGTTCCCTGGGACTAAACGGCTTGACGATGCAATCGTCCCCGCCCGACTCGAGCGCGAGAATGCGGTGCTCCTCGCTAGCGTCCCCGAGGAGAAACAGCAAGGGAGTGCGGAACAAGACGGGATTTTCCCGGATGCGGCGGCACAGGCTGATTCCGCTTCCGTCGGGCAAGAGCAAGGAAATGAGCATCAGCGCCGGACGGTCGATTTCCGCCTCGGCAATCATATCGCTGGTCGAAAAGGTGCGTACTTCGTACCCCGCCGTCTCCAGGCAATCTCTTGCCGCCTCGCAACTCTCGACTTCGTCCACCACAAAGACAAGCTGTCTCATACTTTCGCTAGCCACGCTTTTTGTCCCGCTGTCGGGAACGATTTGGGAAAGACACGAATGCTCTTCGCGTCCCCTGAAAGTGCCCGGTTCGGCAGTCTAGTCCGGCGGGTGTTACGGTGAGGTGACCACAGTATGAATCCTGTGTAAATTCTCGGGCATTGTTTGGGGGGTAGCAAGTTTGCGGAGGCTACGAGGGAAAATGCAACGGAGATCGGCGCCCAGAAGCGCCGGAAAGGAAAACCAACTACGGTTGGGACCTGACTACTTCTTTTCTGCCACTTCCAGCCGTGTTTCGGCGCGTTGCAAGTCGGCCGTCACCCGTTGGAAGTCCTCTTCCGTGGCCGAACTCGCCAGATTCGCCTCGGCGCTTTGCTTCGCTGCCTGGGCTCGGCTGACATCGATTTCCCCCGCCCGCTCTGCGGTTTCGGCCAGAATCGTAACCTTGTCAGGCAACACCTCGGCGAATCCCCAGGCCACGGCAAGACGGGTCGTGATATTTCCGCTGCGATATGCGATTTCGCCCACGGCCAGTTCGGAGATCAGCGGAGCATGACCGGGAAGAATCCCCAGATATCCGTTTTTACCAGGAATCTGGATCTCTTCCGCGACGTCGCGCACCACCATCTTTTCCGGGGTGACGATCTCGAGTTGGAATGTGTCGGGCATAAAACGTCGTTGGTCGTTGGCCAAAAATCGCTGGCTCTACGCAGCTTTCAACTTCTCGGCCGCTTCCAGCACTTCGTCAATCGTGCCTTTCATATAAAACGCCTGTTCCGGAATATCGTCGTACTTGCCTTCGTTGATATCCTTGAAACCCTTCACTGTGTCAGCGATCTTCACATAACGGCCAGGCGCACCGGTGAATTGCTCAGCGACGTGGAAAGGTTGCGACAGGAACCGTTGAATCTTGCGGGCCCGCTGGACTGTCACCTTCTGATCTTCGCTCAGTTCATCAATACCGAGAATGGCAATGATGTCTTGCAGGTCCTTGTAGCTTTGCAGGGTTCTCTTCACCGCCTGCGCCACGTCGTAATGCTCCTGGCCTACGATGCGGGGATCAAGAATGCGCGAGGTCGAAGCCAGCGGATCGACTGCCGGATAAATTCCGATTTCAGTGAGCGCGCGTGACAGCACAGTGGTAGCGTCGAGGTGAGCGAAAGTGGTGGCCGGAGCCGGATCGGTTAAGTCGTCGGCAGGGACATAAATCGCCTGCACCGATGTCACCGAACCTTTCTTCGTAGAGGTGATCCGCTCTTGCAATTCGCCCATCTCAGTCGCCAGATTGGGCTGGTAACCTACGGCGCTGGGCATACGGCCGAGCAGCGCCGAAACCTCGGATCCGGCTTGGGTAAAGCGGAAGATGTTGTCGATGAAGAGAAGCGTATCCGCGCCTTCCTCATCGCGGAAATATTCGGCGACAGTAAGCCCTGTGAGTGCAACCCGGAGGCGGGCGCCGGGCGGCTCCGTCATCTGACCATAAATCAGCGCAGCTTTTGACTTGGAAGGATCACCAGGTTTAATAACGCCGGATTCGGTCATTTCCAACCAAAGGTCGTTGCCTTCGCGCGTGCGTTCGCCGACGCCGGCGAACACCGAGAATCCGCCGTGTTGCTTGGCAACGTTGTTGATCAGTTCCTGAATGAAAACCGTCTTGCCCACTCCCGCGCCGCCGAACAACCCGATCTTGCCGCCCTTCAAGAACGGCTGGATGAGATCGACGACCTTGACGCCGGTCTCGAACATCTCCGCGGTAGTGGCCTGTTCGTCAAACAAGGGCGCGGGACGATGAATGGGCATAGTTTTCGTGTGCTCGATTGGCCCCAGCTGATCCACGGGTTGTCCGATTACGTTCATCACCCGGCCCAGAGTGCCGTGGCCGACAGGGACGGAAATCGGTCCGTTGAGATCGATGGCCTTCATGCCGCGCACCATGCCATCGGTCGCCTCCATGGCGACGCAACGCACCCGCCCTTCACCCAGGTGCTGCTGAACTTCGAGAATGACGTTGATCTCCGACGGGACCGTGAAGCCCTCGCTTACTACGCGAAGTGCTTCGTAGATGGGCGGCATCTTGCCGATTTCAAATTGCACGTCCACCGCGGGACCGGAGATTTGGATTACGTGTCCGATGTTTTCTGGCATATTATTAGGCTCTTGGCTTCTAGCACTTGGCACTTAGCATTTAGTCCTCCAAGAGCATTGCCGACGGCTGCTCGAAACCCGCGACGGCTAAATGCCGAGTGCTAATTGCTAAGTGCTCTACGACGCTGCTGCTGCTCCACTCACAATTTCGATAATCTCTTTCGTAATCTTGGCTTGGCGCGCACGGTTCATGACCAGAGTCAGCGAGTCGATCATGTCGGTCGCATTGCTGGTGGCGGCGTCCATGGCGGTCATGCGGGCGGCATGCTCGGCCGCCACCGACTCCTGCAGACCGCGGAAAATTTGTATGCCCACATACTTCGGCAATAGCGAGCGGAACAATTCTTCGGCCGGTTGCTCATAGATGTAGTCCACCGGGCCGGTTGCGAATTTGGCTGCCGCGGCATCTGCTTCATGAGTGTCCGGAGGACGAATTCCCACGCCAGCGCCTTTGGCTGCTTCCAGCGCGCGTTTCCGTTCTTCTTCGCTCATGCCCTCGGCCTGAGCAACGCTGACCTCGCCGACATGCTCGATGGGCAGAACTTTCTCGACAATGAGCCGCTGGGTGATCACCGACTTGAATTCGTTATAGACCAAATACACGGCGTCGATATCGGCGTCTGTATAGCGTTTAATGACGCGCGCTCCGATCTCGGAGGCAAGGGAGTAATCAATCTTGTTGAACACACCGACTTGCTCGCCGACGAGAGCGATGCTCGCTGAAGCCTGCGATTCCGCCGTTCGTGGGGCGGCAGTCGGATATCGGCGGCGGAGAAAATCGCGTCCCTTGCGCCCAATGGTCTCGATTTCAATATTCCTGCCAGCCTGGGATTGTAAGAATCGGACAGCCGCTTTCAGAATATTGGTATTGAAAGCGCCGGCCAGTCCTTTGTCTCCGGTGACCACGATCAGCAGAATGTTGCGCTCAGGGCGCTGCGCCAACAGCGGATGCTTGGGCTCACCGGTTTCCGGATCGTAGATCTCGGCACGTGATACCAGCGACTTCAACACGTTGGTCAACATTTGCGCATAGGGCCGGGCAGCCAGGGCGCGCTCCTGCGCACGGCGTAACTTGGCCGCCGAGACCATTTTCATGGCCTTGGTGATCTGCCGGGTGTTGGTCACGCTGCGAATCCGGCGCCGAATGTCTAAGATATTTGCCATGCTGCCAGTCTGAAAGAAAGCAATTAGCACTCAGCAATCAGCATTTAGCCGTTAAGGCCAGCAGTGACGGCCAGCCCCACTGACCCCGATGCCAGGTGCACGCTACCAAGAGCTACTTCTTCAATGCTTGCCTCTGCGTCACGAACGTATCTTTGCATTGCTTGATCACTTGTGTCATTTCGGCCTTCAGGCCATCGTCGAGAATCTTCTTTTCCATGATTGAGCGCAGCAATGCGGGATTAGTGGTATCCACGAACCTGTACAGGTCTGCCTCGAAATCACGCAGTTGATCGATCGCCAGATCGTCCAAGAGCCCGTTGGTACCCGCATAAATGATCAAAATCTGTTTGGAGAACGGCAGCGGCGAAAACTGCTTCTGCTTGAGCACCTCCACCAGCCGTTGTCCTCGACTGAGCTGAGCCTGGGTGGCTTTGTCGAGATCGCTGCCGAACTGAGCGAAAGCCGCCAACTCGCGAAACTGCGCCAACTCAAGCTTCATGGTGCCAGCGACCTGGCGCATGGCCTTAATCTGCGCGCTGCCACCTACGCGGCTGACCGAAATACCGACGTTCACGGCGGGACGGATGCCGCTGTTGAACAGGTCGGTTTCCAGGAATATCTGTCCGTCCGTGATGGAAATAACGTTAGTTGGAATGTAGGCGGAAACGTCGCCGGCCTGGGTTTCGATGACCGGCAGCGCGGTCAGCGATCCCCCGCCCTGTTTGTCGCTTAGTTTCGCGGCGCGCTCCAGCAATCGTGAGTGGAGGTAGAAAACGTCACCGGGATAGGCCTCGCGTCCGGGCGGCCGCCGCAGCAGCAGTGAGATTTCACGGTACGATGCGGCGTGTTTCGAAAGATCGTCGTAGATCACCAGCGCATGACGCTTGCTGTCGCGGAAATATTCACCCATGGCACAAGCCGCATAGGGAGAAATGTACTGCATGGGCGCGGGTTCCGAGGCAGACGCGGCGACCACGATGGTGTACTCCATCGCACCTGCATCATCCAGAATCTTGACCACCTGCGCGATGGACGACCGCTTCTGACCGATGGCGTTGTAAATGCAAATCAGGTCGTTGCCCTTGCTGTTGATGATGGTGTCGAGGGCGACCGCGGTTTTTCCGGTCTGGCGGTCGCCGATGATGAGCTCGCGCTGGCCGCGGCCGATGGGAATCATGCTGTCGATGGCCTTGAGACCGGTGGCCATGGGCTCGCGCACCGGCTGGCGATCGATGACGCCAGGAGCAATACGCTCCAAAGCGATGAACCTGTCGGTCGCGATCGGGCCTTTGTCATCGATGGGTTGCCCGAGTGAGTTCACTACCCGGCCGATCATATTGTCGCCGACGGGGACGCTCATGATGCGGCCCGTGCGCTTGACCTCGTCGCCTTCCTTAATCTCGGTGTAGTCACCGAGCAGCACAACGCCCACCTGGTCTTCTTCCAGGTTCATGGCGATGCCGGCCACCTCGTGCGGGAAAGCGAGCAACTCCCCGGCCATGACTTTGTCGAGGCCATAGACGCGGGCGATACCATCGCCCAGAGTTACCACCGTGCCGACTTCATCGACTGCGATCTTGGATTCGTAATTCGAGATCTGCTGCCGGATCAACTGTGTGATTTCATCTGCTTTGATTTGGGCCATAGAATCGTTTGCGATACTTCCATCTCGATTTTAGATAGCACTTAGCACGTGGCACTTAGCACGTGGCACACAGCATTTAGCCAGCACAGGTCCAGGATGGCCAGGTGCTAATTGCTAATTGCTTCTCTTATTCTCTCCAACTGTCCTTCCACTGATCCGTCATAAATGGTGCTGCCGACTCTGACTATGGCGCCTCCCAGCAGAGAGGCGTCCCGCGAATAGCGAGCGCGGACTTTCTTCCCTACCATGGCTTGCACCTGACTTTCGAGTGCGGCACGTTCAGTCTCGCCCAGTTCACGGGCACTGGCTATTTGCGCCTCGGCGAACCCCATGCGCGCGTCCAACTCCAATTCGAACTGCTTGACGATAGCTGCCAGGAAACTGATTCGGCGATGGTCCATCAACACGGCGACAAAGTTTCGCACCGGACGAGAGATTCCCTCATGCTCGACGATCGCATCCAGCACCGCACGCTTTTGTTCAGCGCGAATGGACGGCGTAGCCCAGACGTCCCGCAGTTGCTTGTTTTCGGCCACCAGTTCGGCCAGATCCTGCGCTTCTTTCAGCGTCTTGGCTGGGTCGAGGCGGCTGGCAAAAACCACATCGGCGAAGGCGCGAGCGTAGGTATTGATGACCGTGGCCATTACTTTCCGCCCTTTGGCGCGTCGCCACTCGCCGCGATGTGCTGCGCGAAGTTGCGCACTAATGCCTGATCGGTGGCAGCGTCTACTTGAATTTGCTTTCTCGCCAGCGCGACCGCGAGGTCGGCGGCGTAAGCGGTCAGTTCGCGTCGCGCCGATTTTGCGGCGGCGGCAATCTCTTGTTGTGCCGAAGCAATGATTTTACGGGCATCTTCCACCGCCGCAGCTTTGATTCGTTCTTCTTCGGCGGCGGCGTCCCTTTCGGCGGCGACACGCATTTCTCCAATTTCAGAGTCCAACCGGGAGAGCCGTGACTCTATATCGCCCAACCGCCGGTTGGCGTCTTCGCTGGCCTTGCGAGCTTCTGCCATTGCCTTCTGAATCGAAGCCGTGCGGTTGCGAAACACGTTGGGTAAATTCTTCTTGCTGAACCAGAAAATTACTCCTGCAATCACCGCGAAATTCAGAGCGTCGCAAAGCCAGTAGGCAGATTCCAGGTCCAGCCCGGTGAGCTTTGAGATCATTTGGACCGCACTCGAGTGTTTGAGCTTAGCGGTGTCGTCTTCGCCCGCCGCCTCACGGGTCTCCCTCACCAGTTGCTGTCCAATACCGGGCTGGTGATTAGGATCCGGCTGAGGTTTTGCCGGCTCCTGCGCCTGGCAGAGAATCGTCAGGCACGCGCAGATCGCCGCTGTGACAAGAAGCGATAAACAGATACGCCGCATCATCGCCGGTGTCATCGAGCTCCTCCCGCCGCCGGAGCGCGTCCCGGCTGCAGCACGGTGCGAATGATCTCGGCTGCGATCCTGCCGCTCTCAGCTTGCAGCTTCTCCTGAGCGGCGATTTTGTCTTTTTCCATGGCCGCGCGCGCCTGTTCAACCTGCAAGTGTGCTTGGTTGCGGGCATCAGCCGCAACCGCATTCCGCGCTTGCAATGCTTGCTGCCGTCGCGCTTCCTGGCTCTTGAAGACTGCCAAGCGAGCTTCTCGCAAGCGCTGTTCGTATTCCGCGGTTCGAGCCTCAGCGGCGGCGATGTCAGCGCGTGCTTTCTCGACTGCTCCTTCGGTCTTGCTGCGGCGCTCGGCCAAGACTTTGGCCAGAGGCTTGTGCACAAGCAGGTTGTAGAGCACGTAGAGCAGCACCACAAGAATGATGGTCGGTACCGATCCGAGCAGTAATTCCCCTACTTGTCGAAGCGTTTGATCCATGTTGGGTCTTGAAATATTTTGAGCGAATGAGGGTCTAAGAAACCAATAAACCTAACATCCTGCAAGGCTTAGTGTCAACGCAGGCGAGGGTGGAGAGGAGCGCGGTGTTCTGCGGCGAGACTGTACTTTGGGACAATTGTCAAGCGGCCAAAATTCCGTGGAAAGAATGCTTGACTTCCTAGTTGAGGGGACTAGCATTAAGTATCACCTCCGATCCAATTCAGGATCGAGTGGGCTGGCAGCCAAGGAATGTCACCGCTTCTTGGTCGCTGGCCCATTTAAATGTTTGGCTAAGGTTCCGTAGCCGAGGGATTCAACACTGGTATTCCTTGTGCCTCCGCCGCGCGCAACAGCCCGTGATCCGCAGATACAAAGATTGGTATGTTCGCACCTGAGGCAGTCCTCACCGCTAAATAGCCCGCAAGCTGGACTGCATCAAGCGTGAACAAACTATGCCGGTCTACCATTTCACAGGCAACGTCCAGGATCGCTTCGGTCAACGCTTGCCTTAGGAATATGCCTTCCAAGTGGCGCTGGAAGGCATCGAACAATTGCTCGACAACGGCGCTAGCAATCTCGCCCGCCCGCTCACGCCGCCGCAGGGTTGAACGTATTTCTACTTGGGCCAACGACAGCACCGCGAACTGGTTGCCCGCCGCGCGGCTGGCCAGGCGAAGCATCTGTTCTGTGCCAGGCTCGCGCAGGTACAGCTTTGCCAGCGCACTGGTGTCGAGATAGTAGAGTGCCAATTACCGATGCCTTTCTCTGATAATCATGGCCGAAAGAGGTTCGCCCTTAATCTCCACCGGGTGGAAATCCAGGTCCGGAGACGCTCCGTGCCCGAGCAGCGTCTTGACCTCCGACATCAGGCGGTTTAATCGGACACTTGTGACCGGGAACTGCGGCGATTTCGGGTTGGGTACTCTCCCGACGAGAACCAACTTCTGTTCGATGGCACGCCGAATCGCCTCTTGCCAGTGAACGTCGGTGGGCTGAAATGTACCTGGCGGAAAGGGCTCAGAAGGGAGAACCTCGTCTCGGAACTTCTTCAGCGAGACGAAGCTCCATCCCGGTGTTGATTCTGCACGATCGAGAGCCCTGACCACGATTTGCAGCAAATCGGTTGCCGCCGGATGGGCGGCGGACGGTTGATCGGCGACCTGAGAGGCATTTGAGATCCTGACAGCCGCCGCTGGAATGCGGGTGGCGTCCATAGGTTCTTGTTTCTGCGCTACACGAACGGCCTCGAACCGGATTTCTATTCGACCGGACTCGGGCGACCAATTCTCCGCGGACGCATTGCTGGGTTTTTTCCTGCCCTTCGCATCTAGCAGGAAAACTCGGGAGCGATAGTTGTCGGGAACCAGATACTCGAGGTCTTGCAGGATGTTCTTAAGGGGATTGTCCAACTTCTGGGCGAGTTGAGCCTTTACCTGTTCGATTTTCACTTTCAATCCTTCTAGATAGCTTTCTAAGATATGCCGACACATGGTGTCGACCTTCTGATTCTAAGACACCAAGCGGCGTTTCGCAAGTGAAGCCTCGCTGAGCTACGGCACCACCCACTCTCTCACCTTTCTCACGACCGACTCCGGTGCCCCAACTTCCAGCTCCACCGAGCCATCTTTGTATGCACGGGAGTAGATCCGGGCACGTGCTTCCAGCATGGCTAATGTCTTCCCTTCTTTCTGCGGGATGCGCAGGCGAATCCGGCTGACGGCATCTTCGGAGAGCGCTTCGTCGATGCGATCCATCAGCGTGCTCATGCCGATGCCTTTGGCCGCCGAAACGTGGACCGAGGTTGCGTCGTCACGCAAGCTGTCGCGTTGCCGGGGAGGCAGCAAGTCGATTTTGTTCATCACGCGCAGCCGCGGCTTGGTGTCCACCCCCAACTCCTTCAGCACGCGGTCAACTTGCGCGTCTTGTTCGGCGGAGAGTGGGTTGCTGGCATCGGAAACTTGCAGAATCAGAGCTGCGCGCTGCACTTCTTCCAGGGTCGCGCGGAATGCCGTGACCAGAGTGTGCGGCAGGTTGCGGATGAATCCCACGGTATCGGACAGCAACGCCTTACGTTTCGACGGCAGTGTTACTCCGCGGATGGTGGGATCCAATGTAGCAAACATTTTGGGTGATGCCAGGACGGAAGCCTGGGTAAGGGCGTTGAACAGTGTCGACTTCCCCGCATTGGTGTAGCCGACCAGCGCAACCGTCGCCACCGGAACCGACTCGCGACGCTGGCGTTGCTGCGCGCGGACGCGCCGTACGTTTTCTATTTGTTCCTTGACGTGGCGAACTCGCCGATGGATTTTCCGGCGGTCGGTTTCGAGTTGAGTTTCACCGGGACCGCGGGTGCCGATGCCGCCGCCGAGTTGCGACATCTCGATTCCCTTCCCGCTGAGCCGCGGCAACATGTATTCCAGTTGGGCCGACTCCACCTGCAACTGGCCTTCACGGGTTTTAGCGTGGCGGGCAAAGATATCGAGAATGAGCTGGGTGCGGTCAATCACCCGAATGTTGACTACCTTTTCGATGTTGCGCTGCTGGGAAGCGGTGAGATCGTGATCGAACAGCAGCAGGTCAGCCGAGACCGAGGCCGCAGCTCCTGCGATTTCCTCCAGCTTGCCTTTTCCGATCAGCGTGGCCGGATCTGGCCTGTCGCGATGCTGGAGGAATTCGCCGGTAACCTCCGCGCCGGCGCTCAGGGCGAGAGTTCTCAGTTCCGCGAGTGATTCTTCGGCGCTGAACTCGGGAATGCTCGGAGCTTTCGATCTTGTTGCCGCGTTGACGGCACCGTCGCGGGCTGCCTGGGCTTCGCTAGTCAGGGATTTTTTTCCAGGCTTGGCCCGGGGTGTTCGAACACGGTATTCGATCCCGACCAGAAAGGCGCGCTCGGTCGACGACCGCTGAGCGGTCTTCACCTTCGAGGGACCACCCCGAGAAATGTCGAGAAGAGACTTATCTTCTGACCTGCGCAAAAAAAGACTGCCTTATCCTTCCGTGCCCGAAGCGGCCGCGGCAGCCGTGCCTGGGTCAGGAACCGGAACCGCCGACGATGATGACGCTGACGGCATTACTGTCGGCTTGTCGGTGTGGCCGTGGATGGCTCTGCCCATCGCTATGGTGGAAATTGCGTGCTTGAAGATCAACTGTTCCTGATTGTTGGTCTCGAGCACGACGGAATACTTGTCAAAAGAACGAATGCGTCCCGTCAACTTGACGCCGCTTAACAGATAGATAGTGATATTGAGCCGTTCCTTGCGAGCGGTGTTGAGAAACGAATCCTGAATGTTCTGTGCCGGCTTGCTGTCCATGCCAATCTCCTCGGCTCCCTGACCACAAGAGCATTCTGAAGCGCCACGGTACATCAATCCCTCACCCGATTGAGCATGAGGGACAGGGGGGAACTCGAGATCCGCAAGCACCGGTCTTCCGGGCGTGCGGCTCTCGAAGCAATGTCCGTACAATACGGCCTTGCTGGCCACTTTTCAAGCTAATCACGTGGTCACCTCACTCGGTAATACGTTACTGCCCGATCCTGCCAGTTGACATAAGTAGCGCAAAGTGCAAATATTCCAGCGCCGCACTGCAACTAGAACAAAACGCAGGTACCTGTGGCTCGCGGGTGTAGGCCGGCGGACGGGCCTGGCTTGCGAGTTCATGGTTGTGCGCCTTCCGACATTGGGGTGGGAGCGCATTTTATCGATTTTGGCGGAGGGAACGAAATGCACGAACTGATTGCGGTCACTACGTCATGGGTGGCGCCAACACACACCGGAACTGAGGCTCTGGCATTCCTATTGCGCTGGGTTCACTTCCTGGCCGGGATCACCTGGATTGGATTGCTCTACTTCTTCAACCTGGTCAACGTTCCCTTCATGAAGCAAGTCGATGCAAGCATGAAGCCGAAGGTCTTTCAATATATGACCCTTCCGACGCTCCAGTTATTCCGCTGGAGCGCTCTGGTTACGGTTTTCGTGGGTGGTTGGTATTGGGGACAGATTTATGTCGGAGGGGACGCGCAGCGCATGGGGGTCAGCGGTGCCAGCACGAATGGACTTTTCCTGCTGATTTGGATTGTGAGCTGGGGAATCCTTTATTTTGTGATCTCCAAGGCACCGAGCGGATACGTGCTAGGCCTCATTACAACCGTTGTCGTCATCGCGGCGGCTTACCTGTTCGTTAATTACACGCCGGTGGGCCGGGACGACAACCATGTGCTTTCGATTGGCGTCGGTGGCGGCATGGGCATCATCATGTTATTCAACGTCTGGGGGATCATCTGGCCGAATCAGAAGAAGATAATTCTGGGAACACTGGCCGGCACACCGCCTGCCAACGCGGCGGTGCTGGCTCGTCAGGCCTTCCTGGCTTCGCGGACGAACTTCTTTCTTTCAGTTCCCCTGCTGTTCTTTATGGCATCGAGTTCCCACTACGGAATCTTCGGAGGGTAGGCGGTAGACTGATACTGCTAACCTCGCGCTACGGCGCGAGGTTTTGTTTTCCGGGGGCTTGGTGGTGACCGCAAAGGAACACGATTACGTTCACGGGATCGCGCTGTTCAACCAAGGGAAGTTCTTCGACGCACACGAGGTACTGGAAGATGTGTGGCGGGCCGCGCCGCACGAAGAGAAGAAAATCTGGCAAGGACTCGTCCAGGTGGCGGTCGCTCTGCATCATTATTCCACCGGAAACCGTGTGGGCATGCGGTCGGTGCTGGTGCGAGCAATGAAGAACCTTGGCGGACATCCGCGAGACTTCCACGGCGTTCACGTATCAAGATTGTTGAAATCGCTTGCCCAGTGGCTGGAGGCATTCGACAACAACCAGCCGCTTCCATCCCTGCCGCGGATCGAGGTGGCTGGACATGACAGGTAACAGAGTTTCTGGAATCGCCGCTGGCCTCAACGCTTCTTCCCGGCCGCCGACTTTGATGCCGTCTCGCCCGGCGCCAGCACGCGTTTCACAATTGGTGTGTTCAGCTTGTATTTCCGTTCGGAGGTGTTTCCGCTTTCGTCTTTCACTCGCAGCACAAACACCGGTAGTGCACCTTCTTTATCAAAGTTTTCCTGGGTAACGGCCGCCGGCAAGATGCCGTTCAGGTTGTGTTCGCGATAGGCGGTTTCGTAACGATGGCGTTTCACGTTCCAGGTGTAGACCCTGAGCTGGTTGAAGTCGAAATCCATGCCATCGTGGGGCTCGGTCAGCAGCACCAGATATTGCGGGACTTTCTTGTCTCCATCAACGACCTGGTTGAGCACAAAGAATGCAACGATGCGCTGGCCTTCCGCATACTGCGCAATTTCAAGGGGCGTGTCGATATCCACCAGCCGCGCCAGTACCCAGCCGACGTGTTGCTCCGGGTCGCGAATGAGCCACCAGTCTTCCACAATCGGGGTGGGAGCGTTCGGCGCCTTCCCATCGGCTTTGGGTGCGGGAGCGGCTCCGGGGAGAACTTTCTCGGCGGTGGCACGCCTTAGGACTGACACCTTTGCGCCCTGGCTGAGCAGGAACAGATGCTCGGCTTCGCGGCCCGGCTCCAGATGGATATTAGTGTCGTTACGAGTGGTTCCGAGGGCTTGGACAGGATCGTTCTGCTCCTGCTGCACCAGTTTCTGAAACCCGTCGAACACCTGCTGACTGACCAGGTAGCGTTGCTCCATCCAACCTTCAACCCCGCCCTGGGTGCGCACCCGGGCAAAACGCTTCTCTCGCTCCAGGATCTGGACCCGTTCACCGTTCTTTACTGTTCCATTCTTGGTGAAGACCGCAGCCACGCGATCCCGCAGCACCACCTGGGGCGCGGAAACATAAGCCATTTCCTGGGCTTTGCCGTGGCGGTTGCAAGCTGTTAACGATAGAACCGCCAGCACCACCAGCAACAGGCAAAAGCTCAACCTGATTTGCGAGGAGATCACAGACTCAATATAGCGCAGCGCCGGACCTTGGATGTTTAGCTGATTGGTGAGTCTGGTTGGTCAGTCGCCAAAACAAATCCCAATGGCGCGGGCGGCACTTACCAACTCTCCCTGTGGATCGACACTCTTCAACTGGCCGACGGCGTCCCCGATGTCGACAGACCCGATGCCTTCATTGCGCAGGCAGACCATTTGTCCGAAGCCGCCTTTGGCGATCAGGTTGACGGCCGCTACGCCGAACCGTGTAGCGAGAATGCGGTCAAACGGCGTAGGGGAACCACCGCGCTGGATGTGTCCCAGGACGCTGACCCGGACTTCCTTACCAGTGCCCGCGGCCACGGCATCGCCGATGCGGGGACCGACCGAGCCGGTGCGGCGCTTCTCCTTCCACTCCAGCGGCAGCTTGATTCCCTCCGCCGCCACGATGATGGTGAAGCGTTTGCCAAAACTCTCCCGCAGAGCAACATGCTCGCAGATCTTTTGCACGGAAAACGGAATCTCGGGAATCAGAATGACGTGCGCGCCACCGGCGATGCCGGCCTCGATGGCAATCCAGCCCGCGTCGCGGCCCATGACTTCCACCACCATAACGCGGTGGTGCGATTCGGCGGTAGTGTGAATTTTGTCTACCGCATCGGTGGCGGTATGCAGCGCGGTGTCGAAGCCAAACGTGACTTCGGTGGCGCACAGATCGTTGTCGATGGTCTTGGGGACGCCGACGATCTTCATGCCCTTTTCGAAGAGTTCCTGGGCAATCTTCTGGGAGCCATCGCCGCCAATGCTGATTACGGCATCGATTCCCAACTTCTGGCAGTTGGCCATTACCGAGTCGGAGATGTCCCGAATCACTTCGACGCCGTTCTCTACAGTTTTGTAATGGAAAGGATCGCCGCGGTTGGTGGTGCCGAGAATGGTGCCCCCGCGCGGCAGGATGCCGCTGACATCGGTGAGAGTGAGTTCGCGCGACTTCTCCGGCCAAATCAGGCCATCGAAGCCGTCAGGAATGCCGATGACCCTCCATTTGTATTTCAGGATAGCGGCCTTAACCGCCGCGCGAATCACCGCATTGAGGCCGGGAGCGTCACCGCCCCCGGTGCAGATGCCGATGCAGCGAATGTCGGACATAAGTGCGGCTATTGCGTAACCGTGATCTTGGCGCTCGCGGTATAGGTGACGCCGCTGCCGCTGAGATAAGACGCCGTAAGCGTGATGGTCTCCCCAACGGTTGCGGTGGTTGTGGTGACTGTCTCCGGAGTAACTCCCTGGGTAAGGGTCACGTCATTGCCGCCATTCGCATCGGTCGCGCTCCAAGTGGCGGTCGCGGTAACATCAACCGGTGGTCCGCCCGCAACCGTGGCCTTCGCGGTAAAGGGAGCCGTACCTCCGTTGGCCTTGATGGTCGTACTGGTTGGGCTAACCGTGATGCCAGTAACATTTTGTAACGCAACCGTGATCGTGGCCGTCCCGCTTACCGTCCCCGACGCGCCCGTGATCGTCGCTGAACCAGGAGACACGCCCGTTACCAGACCGGTCGCTGCGACAGTGGCCACACTTTCCGTGTCGCTACTCCACTGCACGTTCGACAGGGTCTTGGTGGATCCGTCGTTGTAGCTGCCAACCGCGCTTTCCTGCACTGTCCCCCCCTGATTGATGGTCGCAGTGGGGCCGACAGTCACGGAAGTCAGCACTGGGTCGACAAAAAAGCCGTTGCAGGCTACTCCAACAGCAAATAAAAGCAGGGTCGCACACGCAGCCAGAATCTCGTGTTTCTTCTTGCCTCTCAACATGTTAACCAATCCTCAACCAAGGTTTCGTTCTTGCTCGACGCGCCCCTGAGAAAATTGTAGCAGAGAAAAACATGGGTCAGCGTAGTTAGGTACTTCGGTTACCAAAATCGGGAACAATGCTCTCGTGCATAGAACGCATCTGGGTGGCGAAACTTGCAGAGGAGATCAGGGATTTGGGGAAGTGGCGTCCGGCGCGTTAGTTGGCTCTTTTCGCCTTGGCGATGCGCTCGTCGATCGGCTTGCGGCCGGCGAAGCCTTCGCTCACGCTGTGCCAGTGAGTGATTCCATTTTCTCCCAGCTTCCAGCACAACAGCACGATACGGCCGTCCACTTCGCAGGGAAAATCGAGCAGGCCGATGTCGAGGTCTTTGACCTGCACGCCGGCGGCATCAATCTCGGCCAAAGCGTCTTTGACCTGCTGGATCGCCTTCTCGCGTTCAGCCTTGCGGCGGGCCATGTGGACCACATTCACCTGCAGTCCACCCTGCAAAAACACGCGATGCGCGAGTTCCTGAAGCTCAGTGTCTACGGATTCGATTAGCTTCTTCCCCTCGATGGAAGCGCGTAATAGTGATTCGAGGGTGGATAGCAGCATCTGGGCTTCTTCGAGGGTGAAAGTGCGGTCAGCCATGGGTATGAAGTTATTTTAGCACCGGGCTTGGGTGGTCCGTTGGTCGTTCGTCGTTGGCAGGAACTGTTCGTCACCTGCACAGATTAAAGCTTCGGGCCTACGACCGACGACGAACGACCAACGACGGCTTTTACTGAATTTCCAGCATCCGGTCCAAAGCCACCTTGGCCCAGCGCTTCACGTCGTCTTTCACTTTGATCTGGTTCACGATGTTACCTTCCGCCAGGTTCTCCAGCGCCCAGCACAAATGTTGCGGCGAGATTCGGAACATGGTAGTACACAGGCAGCCGGAGTCGTCGAGGGTAATAACCTTCTTCCCGTCCGCGGCAAACTCTTTGCCCATGCGATTGACCAAGTGAATCTCAGTGCCGACCGCAAACATGGTGCCCGGCGGGGCATCCCCGATGATCTTGAGCAAACCTTCGGTGGAACCGATGCCGTCGGCTTTCTGACAAACTTCCCATCGGCACTCAGGATGTACGATCACACGAATCCCGGGATACTTGGCGCGAACGTTGTCCACGTGTTCGGGCAAGAAGCGCTGATGAACGGAGCAATGACCTTTCCAGAGGATTACTTTCGCCTGGCGCAAACGCTCGGGGGTCAGGCCACCGTTGAGCATGTAGGGGTCCCAGACGACCATTTCATTGAGAGGGATTCCGAGGTTGTAACCGGTATTGCGGCCAAGATGTTGATCGGGGAGGAAAAGAAGTTTGGGAGTTTTCGCGAAGCCCCACTGAAATGCACCTGCTGCGTTCGACGATGTGCATACTACGCCGTCCCGCGCGCCACAGAACGCTTTGATGGCGGCCGTTGAATTCATATAGGTAATCGGCGTTACGTCGGCGCCGGAATCGTCGGTCAAGCCGGAGGCGACCAGATGTTCCCAGCAATTTTCCACCTGGGTGATCTCGGCCATGTCGGCCATGGAGCAGCCGGCGTTGAGATCAGGCAACACGGTGACCTGGCCGGGGCGGCTGAGAATGTCAGCGCTTTCAGCCATGAAGTGGACGCCACAAAAGACGATGTATTTGCCTCCGGCACGCGCCGCTTGCTGAGCGAGCTTGTAGGAATCGCCACGAAAGTCGGCGAAGCGAATGACCTCATCGCGTTGATAGTGGTGCCCGAGGACAACGCACTCGCGGCCGAGAACTGCGCGGGCAGCGGCGATGCGCTCGTCCATGGTGCTATCGGGCAGAACGAGATAATTTTCCAGACTGCAAACTGCGGTTGCGGTAGCCATTTGTTATGTCTCGCCTTCAGCTCCAAATACGAGGCAGCGCCGCTCGGCGCGCACTCCGCTCGATCTGGAACGGGGATGTTGAAAGCTACTTAGCGGCTACAGCCGGTTCACTACGTCTTTCGACGCCCAACCGGCGGGGATGTTGATAGCCGTCAGTGATTCTTCACTAATAGTAGGATGCCCAGCCGCGGGAGAAGGCTCGCTTTTTTGTGCGAACCGAAGCCATACCCGTAAGTGACTGGATAACCTGGTGATATTGTGCACTTCCGAGGGTGCAAACGCAACCTGAACCTGCGCAGAGACGTAGCTTGCTACGTCTCGCCCTTGTCAGCAGAGAGACGTTGCAAGCAACGTCTTTACAGTCATCTGCCTTGCGAAGGATCGGGAGACGTGGCGGTCTCGACGTCCACATGCAGCTTCTGCTGGACAGGGACACCCGGCGGATAGCAATTTCCATCGCGATTGTGGGTGGCTGGACAGCCTGCCGAGACATCCTGTCTGCGTGGCGATTGGGCAAACTGCCAGACATCGGCGAAGCTGATTCCGCTGTCCTGCGGACGCGGCGGCTTCCGCGGAAACGCGCAACCTGGCGCGGGCGGACAAGCGTCGTCCGTAATGAAGTAAACGATCTTGCGTCCGTGGGCGTTTTGGCGAATGTCGTTTGCGGTAACGATCGTGGTACCGTGGTCTTCTTCGGCTGCAATGCCGGAGCAGTAGATTCCCGCGCGAAAGCCGGCAGCGATCACGCCGTCAACCCAGGCATAGATGTAGACCTTCTGTTCAGGAAGCATGCGCCCGCCCTGCTCCTGATCGAGAAAGATGATGGTGAAGCCGGGAAATCCTTCGCGATGAGCAGCCGCAACGGCGGCTTTCGCATCGGATTTGCCGAGAGCCGTCGCGCGGGAAACGGTTTTCAAATCAGCGTAAAGCCTGCCATTGAACAGCACCAGAAAACCAAATCCAGCTGCTTGCATTTTTGCGCGCTTCCCGATCCACGTATTAGTCCGCGCGCTCGGGGGCCGGCTTAACCAATATCCAGAAAAGGAAAACGTCTTACTGAGAGCCTTTAGATTTTGGTCGCCGGGGTAGTTGTTTCGGTCGAAGCCGAGGTAAGCCGGTGGCGCTTGTGCGCCGGATTGCGAGATCAAGAGAGCGACTGCACAGAGTAACAACGCACAGAGTCTCACATAACGAATGTTAGCCCAGATCTTCCCGGCGTGCTTTGCGATCTCGGCGGTAAGAGCCTTACTCAGCCTCCAATATGCACCATCGTCCGCGATGCCGGCACGAAATCCGCTTCGCCAATGTGGTGGCGCTCTTCTTTCTTCTGGATCACTCCTCGAATGAATTCCCCTAATTCTTCGTCCGAAGCTCCACGTCGCATCTGCGCGTGCAAATCGTGATCCCAGACGGAAAACAGACAAGTGCGAATCTTGCCGTCGGAAGTAATGCGAATGCGGCTGCAGTGGCCGCAAAAGGGATGCGAAACCGGAGCGATGATTCCGATCTCGCCGATGCCGTCGTCAAATCGGTAACGCCGCGCGGTCTCACTGCGAGCATGCGGGATCTCGACCAGCGATCGGTATTCCGCCATGCGCTGCACAATTTCATCCAGCGTGACCACGGTCTTCGGCGTCCAGGTGCGATCTTCTTCCAGCGGCATGAATTCAATAAAACGCACGACCACGCCTTCCTCGCGAGCAAACATGCCGAAGGGAATGATCTGGTCTTCGTTGAAACCGCGCATCAGTACGCAGTTCACTTTGACCGGCCACAACCCGGTTCGCCGCGCGGCTCGAATGCCTGCCAAAACGTTGTCGTATCCATTCGGCACGCGCGTGATACGGGCGAAGCGGTCGGGATCGACCGCGTCCATGCTGACGGTCACGCGTTGCAGGCCGGCGTCTTTAAGTGGTTGTGCCAGGTCGGCAAGCAGATGCCCATTGGTGGTGAGAGCGAGATCGAGTGGCTCACCGTCAACAGCGCGCAGTTTGGCAAGCTCGCGGACGAAATCGACAATGCCGCTACGCAACAGCGGCTCGCCGCCGGTCAGCCGTATTTTCTTGATCCCCATCCCGGCCAGCACACGGGCCATGCACAAATAATCCGAAAACGGCAAATCACCGTAAAGAGCGCCTTCATTGCCAGTGCGGCAATAAACGCACTTGTAGTTACAGCGGTCGGTGATGGAGATCCGCAGGTCGGTGATGGCGCGGCCGAATTTGTCGGAGAGGAGCACGTTGTTGGCCATTAGCCCTTTGGCTCTTAGCTAAAACATCTCTTCAATGGAAAAGATACGCAGGCGGGAAATTCCCGGCAGGCGTTTCCTTTCCAATGGCCTCTTGCGAGGCCGGGAGGCGCGGACGTTTCCAGCCACGCCGTCGAAATGTGGCGCCGCCGTTCGGCGGCTGTCGTGCGGTCCCGCTCGCAGACCACATCCCTCGCCATCGCAGCCAGGTATGCCTGAAAGCTGCGACAGTCGGAAACTCAGGTCTATTATAGGCCGTGGACTGGAGGATCGCTGCCGCTCACATCCCGTCATAATTAGGCCCACCGCCGCCTTCCGGCGGGACCCAGGTGATGATCTGGTACGGGTCGGCGATGTCGCAGGTCTTGCAATGGACGCAGTTCGACGGGTTCAGGCTGATGCGCTTCCCGTTCGGTTGCTCCGCGTCATCGACCATTTCGTACACATTTGCCGGGCAGAAATTCTGGCAAGGGTTGCCGAATTCTTTCGCGCAACGGGCGTTGCAGATATTGGTGTCGTGAATGATCAGGTGCGACGGCTGGTCTTCTTCGTGCTTCGTTCCCGAGTGATATAGGTCGGTGAGCTTGTCGAAAGTCAGCTTGCCATCGCCCTTGGCGGGACCGAGCAGACGCGATTCAGCCCCGCCGTCGGCGGGCAACTCGGCCAGCTTCTTCATGTGCTCGGGCCCGGTGCGATTGGTGTAGCGAGCGCGCAGTCCGCGGCCGCCGGTAAACTGCTGAATGCCGGCGTTGAACATGCCCGCCCAGAAGCCGTGCTCGAATCCCTGATGGAAGTTGCGGACTTTCCACAGTTCGTCTTTGATCCAGCTGGATTCGACTTTCCTCTGAAAGCCGCTCAACGTCTTCGCTGAAGAATCATCCTTCGTCAGCGCTTCGAAAGCGGTTTCCGCCGCCAGCATGCCACTCTTGATGGCCAGATGAATTCCCTTCAGGCGCTGGGAATTCAGGAATCCCGCCGAATCGCCCAGAATCATCCAGCCATTCCCGGCCACCGGCGGAATCGACCACCAACCGCCGTAGGGTAGCGACTTCGCACCATAGCGGATCATCTTTCCGCCTTGGAGCAACTTCGTCACAAAGGGATGCTGCTTGAAATCCTGTAACACGCGCTGGGGGTCGAGGCGTGGATCTGGATAGTCGAGACCGACCACAAAACCGAGCGAAACGACGTTGTCCTTGCCACCGTAAATCCAAGCGCCCCCGTATTCCTTCGTAGTCAGCGGCCAGCCCATGGTGTAAATAACTTCGCCGGGCGCAATGCGGCCGGCGGGCACTTCCCACAATTCCTTTACCCCTTGACCGTAAGTCTGTGGATTGCAGCCCTTGGCCAAATCGAACTTCGCAATGAGTTGTTTGGTCAGCGACCCGCGCGTGCCTTCCGCCAGAACCACGACTTTCGCGTTCAAGTCGTATCCCGGCTCGAAGTTGGATTTCTGATGGCCTTCCTTGTCGATTCCCTTGTCATCAGTGCGGACCCCGGTCACGCGATCGCCGTCAAACAGCAGTTCCGAGCCCGCGAAACCGGTGAACACGGTGATTCCGGTCGCTTCGACTTTGCTGCCCAGCCACTTCACAAAGCGGTTGAGCGAGATGACATAGTTGCCGTGGTCACGCAGCGGCGGCGGGGTAATGGGAAACTTAAGCTTGTTCTTTTCGGTGAGGAAGTAGACGGCTTCTTTTGTCACTTCAGCGTCGAGTGGTGCTTCCTTCTCGAAGCCCGGAAGTAGCTCGCGCATCGAGCGCGGATCAAGCAACGCGCCGGAAAGACAATGCTGGCCGATCTCGCGCGCTTTCTCGAGGACGTAGATGTTTTCTTTGCTGAGCTGTGAATCGGGGTTTTTGGCGTTGTGTTCGTCGATCAACTGGGAGAGGCGGAGTGCGCACGCCATGCCCGCTGGCCCACCGCCGACGATAACCACGTCAGCCGGCATCTGCGGGCGGTCGATGCCTTCGAGGGGTTTGCGAAAAATCAGCATAAGAACAAGACCCGGCCACGGATCGCACGGATATTCACGGATTGTTGATTAAGAAATCAGCGTTCATCAGCGTTGATCAGCGGCGAAAACTAGCTTCCAGCCTTGGCCTTCTTCACTTCCTCAATCAGCGGCGGAACGATGTCGAACAGATTTCCTACAACGGCGAAATCGGCGATCTCGAAGATCGGCGCCTCTGAATCCTTGTTGATCGCGATAATTGTCCGTGAGCCCTTCATACCGACAATGTGTTGAATGGCACCGCTGATGCCGAGAGCGAGATACAGCTTGGGGGCAACCGTCTGTCCCGACGATCCAATCTGCCTGTCCATGGGCAACCATCCGGAGTCGCAGATGGGACGCGAGGCGGCTAGCTCACCGCCTAAGGCTTCGGCCAATTGCTTGGCGAGTTCGATGTTTTTCTGTTCTTTGATTCCCCGGCCGACGGAAACAATGATTTCGGCCTGGGTCAGATCAACCGCTTGTTTGGCTTCTTTGAACACCTCTTGCGGTTTGTTGCGGATGACTCCGTCAGGAATAGTCACGTTCACAGTCTCAACCGGAGCCGCACTCGCCCCAGCTTCAACTTTGTCTCCGCGGAAGGCTCCGTTCTGAAAGGTCACGAACCACGGCGGGTCACAAGCGAAGCTAACATCGGCGGCCAGCTTGCCCTGAAACATCTGGCGAGTGCACAACAGCTTGGTGCCATCTCTCTTGTAGCCGATGCAATCGCTGATGGCGGTGCGCCCCATGGCGGTCGCCAATTTGGGGACGAAGTCGCGCACCTGGTAGGTATGCGGCATGAGCACCAGTTTCGGCTGTTTGGACTCGATGAACTGCTTCAGCGCGGCTGAAAAGGCATCCGGCGTATAAGGCTCGAGCTTCGGCGACTCCACCGCATAAACTTTGGCGACTCTCTTGGCGGCAATCTCGCCGGCGAAGCCCGCCACCCCGCTGCCCGCCACCGCAGCTTCGAGCGTCCAGCCGGTCTCAGCGGCAAGAGCCTGGCCGGCGGCGAGTGTCTCCCACGAAACGCGGTTCAACTTGCCTTCACGCTGTTCGACGACTACGAGGATGGTATCAGGCATAAATGCGGCTCTTGGCTCCTAGCCTCTAGCTCTTAGCTCAAACCTTCGAAGCTTGCTGCGTTACAAAACTCGCACTTCGTTTCGCAGTTTGTCCACCAGCTTCTTGGCCACTTCAGCGGCTGGGCCTTCCAGGAACTGTGTCTGTTTCGTTTTCTGTGGGACGTAGAGCCGCTCAATCTTCTGTAGATTGGCGCTCAACGCCGACTGGATGTCCGCCATCGCGACCTTGCGCAGCGGCTTGTTTTTGGCTTGCTTAATGCCGATCAGCGTGGCATACCGCAATTTGTTGATGCCGGACTGAATCGTCAATACAGCGGGCAGTGGCATGTCCACGAACTGGAAGAAGCCGGCTTCGAGCTCGCGCTTCACCCGAATCCCGCCTTCGTTCTTTTCGATGTGCATGATGATGGTGGCATGCGGCCAGCCCAGCAGTTCGGCGAGAACCACACCGGTTTGCGCGTAGCCGTAGTCGTCGGATTGCAGGCCGGTAAAGATCAGATCGAACTGCTCCTCTTTGATAGCCGCCGCGAAGGCACGGGCGGTGTTGAGGGCATCGAGCCCGACGAAGGCATTGTCTTCGAGGTGGATGGCGCGGTCCGCGCCCTTCGCCAATGCTTCCCGCAGAACCTGCTGGGAGCGGGCCGGGCCGGAGGTGATGACGACAACTTCTCCGCCGTGCTTCTCCTTTTGGCGCAGGGCTTCTTCCAGCGCAAAGGCGTCGGGTTCGTTGACTTCGTAAGAAACGTCTTCGCGGATCCAGGTGCCCGACTCGTTCAACTTGAGCGGCGCGTCTTTCTGCGGCACCTGCTTCATGCAGACCAGAATCTTCAAGGAACACTCCTTGGCACGGACAGGGTCATTGGCAAACCAGTCAGTATAAATGAGCGGAACGGAACAGAGGAAACAGGCCGGGTTACTCGGTGAACACAACCGACTGCACGCCGGAAATCTCGAAGCGCTTGCGGCAGCGGAGGTTCTTGCAGGCCATCATGTCATCTTTGCGGAGCATGTAGGAGCGGGCTTTGGCGAACTTGGCGCGATCGCGGTCGTCCCCGCGGCCAGGAAGTTGCCTTTTCTTGGTGCGCACGAACCAGGTGATTTCGTATTCCCCAGACTGCTGGCAGTGGGGACAATTGAGGTTCGCCATCTTCTTTTCCTGGCGTTCGTCGAAAAAGTCGCGTTCGTCCATGGTGTTTGTTGGTCGTTCGTCGTTGGCGCTTACGGGCCAATACTCAAAGCGTACCCTTGATTATTGCACGTAAGCCGCAGGTCGGTATGGCAAGATGTGAATATGCCACGGAAGAAGAAACTAAAAAAGTTTCGCGCGGTCGAAGCGGTCAAGGCGCTGGCACGGGAGCGGATCGGAGCGCCCAAGGCGTCGCAAGTGGTCGTAGGCCGGAAGAAGAAGGACGAAAAGCACAAGCCGACGCTGGAGCAGTTCTTGGCCGAACGGGAATGACCGGTTCAATCGGCCCGACCGGGAGCTACGGCGTGGGCGTCGTGGTAGGGCAATTGTCTGCGGCAGGGCCATCCACCGTGACGCTCATCGTGCCCGTGACGACGTTCCCCGTAGGGTCATTTGTTGTCAGGCTTGCCGTGACGGTGGAAACCCCGCAGTTAGTACTCGGATTGATCCTGCCCGCATTCGTGACCTGTGCCACCAGCGTGACCGAGGATGCCCACGTAACCTGACTGGTGAGGTCTTTGGTTGCCGGAGGATGCTCGTAGACACCCGTAGCCGTGAGTTGGGCAAAGAGGGCCGGATTCGTCGCGCCAAAGACAATCGCTGCGGGCGTGATATTGATTGCCAGGAGTTTCTGGTTACTCCCACAACTGGGGAGCAGCGTTACCGCTGCCCAAATCGCGACCAATCCGGACCACTTGTGCCTCATGGCTGCTCCTGGATAACAGTTCTGCCGGTCTCAGGGAAATCTATTGAAAGTCGTGGCCGAAATCAATAGCGCCTTTGTTACCCGCCGATCTTGTGCCTAGCCCTTAACCGCCTCCGCCACGAAACCGGCGAACTCTCTGACATCCGCTTCCGTGGTATCGAACGAGCACATCCAGCGCACTACCGACTGTTCTTCGCTCCATACGTAGAAGAAGTAGCGCTTCTGCAATTTGGCAATGGCACGCAGTGGGATCGTCGCAAACACACCGTTCGCCTCCACCGGATACACGATCTTTACTCCGGGAATCTTGGTGATTTCTTTCTTCAGGAGGGCGGCCATACGGTTGGCGTGTTGGGCGTTCTTCTTCCACAAGCTATCCGACAACAATGCATCCAATTGCGCCGAGATAAAGCGCATTTTGGAAGCAAGCTGCATGCCCTGCTTCCGCAGGTACGGGAAGTCGGTCGCCAGCGTCTTGTCGAAGAAGACGACTGCCTCCGCGCCCATGGCGCCGTTCTTGGTCCCGCCGAAAGACAAGACATCGACCCCCAAATCACGGGTCGCCTGGCGCAAGTTCGATCCCAGACTGACGGCGGCATTGGCGATACGGGCACCGTCCATGTGCAAGAACATATCCCGGTCGTGGGCGAAGCGGGCCAGGTCGCGAATCTCTTTAGGCTTGTAGACCGTCCCCAATTCGGTGGCTTGAGTGATGGAAATGACCTTTGGCTGAACGTGATGCTGGTCGCCGATGCCGTGGTAAGCATGGCTCACCGACTCGACTGTCAGCTTGCCATCGGGCGCATCGATGAGAATCAGTTTGCAGCCGGTGAACTTTTCCGGGGCACCGCATTCGTCGGTATGAATGTGTGCCGTTTCGGAGCAAATCACCGCGTGGTAGGACTCGGTCAGCGCCTTCAGGCTCAGGCAATTGGCTGCGGTGCCGTTGAACACAAGGAAGACTTCCGCGTCCGCCCCGAAGTGCTGCTTGAACTTAGCGACCGCCCTTTGGGTGTGGGCATCGTCGCCATAACCCACCGCGTGGCCGGTGTTGGCCCGGGCAACTGCTTGCAGGACATCGGGATGGATACCGGCGTTATTGTCGCTGGCAAAGCTGCGGGCGGGTTTCATGGCACCAATAATGTAGCAGAGGTGTCCAATCAGGAATGATAACTTTCTCCTTCTTTTCCAGTCTAACCGGGCTTGATTGAATTGATTCTTGGCAGCTGGAGAAGCTTGTCGAAGGTCTCGGCTCGAATCCTCGAAGAATTCAGGGCTACGTGGTAGGGTACTGGGGAATGCTGCAAACGTCTGTTGCTTTCGCCGAAGGGAACGGCCTTTTTCGGGCGCTGAGTCTGGGTTGCACCCTGGCTACCGGGCTGATCTTGTCCGCATGCACCAGTTCGTCGGTCAAGGGGGCATCGTCGCAAGACGTTCCCAGCATCCCGGTCAAAATCGCAGTTGCCCGCTCAGTTTCGTTGAGCGATACCAGTGAATACGTGGCCATGCTGAAGTCGCGCGACTCGGCCATCCTGATGCCGCAGGTGGAGGGACAGATCACAGAGATACGGGTTCACTCTGGGGACCGGGTTTCCCCAGGCGCCGTGATGATGCAGATCGATCCCACGAAACAACAAGCTACGGTGAACAGCCAGGAGCACAACCGCACGGCGCAGGAAGCGAACCTCAAATGGGCCCAGTCACAGTACGAGAGAACCAGCGGGCTGTATGCGGCGGGCGTGGTGTCGAGGCAGGATCTCGATCAGTCGAAGTCCGCTTTGGACAATGCCCAGGCGCAAGTAAGGGCACTGGATGCACAGGTGCAGGAGCAACAGGTGCAACTGCGCTACTACCGCGTGACCGCGCCTACCAGCGGCATCGTGGGTGACATTCCGGTTCGCGTGGGCGATCGCGTGACCACGACAACCATGCTCACGACGGTGGACAAGCCCGGCGGTCTCGAGGCTTACATCTATGTTCCGGTGGAGAAGTCTCCTCAGCTCAAGCCGGACATGCCGGTGCAGATCATCGATGGGACAGGCAATGTGTTGGCCGATAGCCGCATTAGTTTTCTTTCGCCGCAGGTGGACAACACCACTCAGACGGTGCTGGTGAAGGCGCGCATTGCCAACAACGAAGACAAGCTGCGCAATCTGCAATTCATTCGCGCCCGAGTGATCTGGGGAACGCATCAAGGGCCGGTGGTTCCGGTGCTGGCGGTGTCGCGCGTCGGAGGGCAGTATTTCGCCTTTGTAGCGGAAGACCAGAATGGAAAGCTGGTGGCACACCAGAAGCCTCTGCGAATCGGCGAAATGGTGGGCAACGACTATGTGGTTCTGGAAGGCATCAAGCCGGGCGACAAAGTGATTGTTTCCGGAACCCAATTTCTGGTGGATGGAGCGCTGGTGGCGCCGCAAGGATAGTTTCTGGTTCGGCGATGGTGAGGAAACTGGAAGCTGAGCCAGCAGCTAAGAGTTTCGTATGTTTGTTGACTTCTTCATTCGTCGTCCGGTTTTTGCCACTGTCTGCGCTCTGCTGATCATCCTGGCGGGTGCGGCGGTGATCCCCACGCTGCCGGTCTCGCAATTCCCCGACCTCGCGCCGCCCCAGGTTTCGGTATCCAGCGGATATACCGGCGCCAGCGCGCAGACCGTCGAATCTGCGGTCACCATTCCGCTCGAACAACAGATTAACGGTGCGCAGGGGATGAAGTACCTGACTTCAACCAGCGGGAACGACGGCTCCAGTTCCATCACCGCAACCTTCGAACTGGATCGCGACCCCGACCTTGCCGCCGTCGATATTCAAAACCGTGTGAACACCGCTCTGGGACGGCTGCCGGCCGCGGTGAAGACAACCGGCGTCACGGTGGCCAAGTCGTCACAGAATTTCGTGCTGGGTGCCGCGGTGTATTCCCCGGATGGCCGTTACACGCCGCTCTTCATGAGCAACTACCTGGACGTCTACGTGAGAGACACGCTCAAGCGCGTGCCCGGGGTTGCTGATGTTTTTGTTTTCGGCGAGCGCAAGTATTCGATGCGGTTGTGGCTCGATCCCGAACGCATGGCAAGCCGCTTGTTGACCGCGACCGACGTGGTCAACGCTCTTGAAGAGCAGAACGTAGAAGTCGCGGCCGGCCAGGTCGGGCAACCGCCGATTAAGACCGGACAGCAGTTTCAGATCAGCGTCCGGGCCGTGGGCCGGCTCAGCGAACCGGTGCAGTTCGAAGACATCATTCTGAAAACCAATAACGATGGCACCTTGGTGCGGCTGAAAGACGTCGGCCGGGCCGAACTCGGGGCCGAGGATTACAGCTCGGACCTGGTTTATAACGGGCATGACTCTGTGGGCATCGGCGTCACCCAGCTCTCGACCGCCAATGCCATCGATGTGGACCATAAGATACTCGCCGAACTGGATCGGCTTTCCAAACGCTTTCCGCCTGGAATGGTTTACGAGAATGCCTTCGATACCACGGAAGCGGTCACGGAATCAATCCAGGATGTGCTCGTCACGCTGATTGAAGCCATAGTGCTGGTTATTTTGGTGATCTTCATCTTTCTTGAGGACTGGCGCAGCACCATCATTCCAGCGATCACGATTCCGGTTTCGCTGATCGGGACATTCGCCTTCGTCAAGTTGCTGAATTTTTCAGTTAACACGCTGACTCTCTTCGGCATAACGCTGGCGACCGGACTGGTGGTGGACGATGCCATCGTGGTGATCGAGAACATCGAACGGCATATCCAGGAAGGCGAAGCCGATCCACACAAGGCGGCATCTGTCGCCATGAAGGAAGTTGCCGGCGCGGTGATCGCAACCTCTCTGGTGCTGGTCGCCGTGTTTGTGCCGGTGGCATTTTTCCCTGGCACGACCGGCATCCTGTTCCGCCAGTTCGCGCTAACGATCGCGTTCTCTATATCCATTTCCGCATTCAACGCCTTGACTTTGACCCCGGCCCTTTCGGCAATTCTGCTCGGGCGCACCCATGGGAAGAAGATCTGGCTCTTCCGCGGGGTGGACAAGCTGGTCGAGACCGTCACCGACGGATACCGAGCTTCTCTGCGTTCTTTCCTGCGTTTCCGCATGGCCGCGGTGGTGCTGTTTTTCATCGGTTTGGGGCTGACTTACTTCATTTTCCAACGCGTGCCCAAGGGCTTCGTGCCAGAGGAAGACCAGGGTTGGTTTCTGATTGCGGTGCAGTCGCCACCCGGGGCTTCAACGGAGTACACGCGCGCCATCGAAGATCAGGTAACCGCGATCATGCGAAAAGACAACGACATCGAGAATATGTTCGCGATCACCGGATCGGGCGTCGCCGGAAATGCTCCCAACCAAGGAGTGATCTATGTGGGGCTGCAGGGTTATTCCAAGCGTAAGGGCCCCGAGCATTCGGCAGATGCAGTGGTGAACCGTTTGCGCGATCGGGTGTCCTCTATTTCCGGGGCGGTTGTACTGCCCTTCCTGCCTCCAGCCGTCAACGGGCTCGGGCAGATGGGCGGCTTCCAGTTCGAGGTGCAGGACCAGGGCGGGCACACTCTTGAAGAGCTGGCCAGGGTGACTCAAGAGTTGGTGCAGAAGGGCGGTGGCCGCAAGGAACTCGCGGGTTTGTTCGCCAGTTTTACCGCGGGTGATCCTCAGTTCCTGGTCACCATCGACCGCGAGAAAGCCAAGAGCCTGCACGTGCCCCTGCAGCAGATAACCGACACGCTAGGCGTCTACATGGGATCGGCGTACGTAAACGACTTCGACTTCAACAACCGCTCCTATCGCGTTTACGTTCAGGCCGATCAGCAGTTCCGCGCCCAAGCCAGGGACATGAAGCAATACTATGTCCGCTCAGATAGCGGTGCGATGATTCCGTTGGACAACCTTGTCAACATCTCCCAAACTGCGTCTCCGCCCGTCATTAGTCATTACAACCTCTTCCGTTCCACTGAAATCGATGGGTCCGCTGCGCCGGGCTTTAGCTCTGGTCAGTCGATTGCGGCGATGGAAGACCTCAGCAAGAAAATTCTTCCCCAGGGATTCAACTACGAGTGGTCGGGGATTTCGCTGGAAGAGTTGGCTTCCGGACGCACCACCATTCTCCTGTTCGGCCTGGGAGTCCTGGTGGTTTACCTGACCCTCTCCGCGCAATACGAGAGCTTCGTGCTGCCGTTCATCGTGTTGCTGGCAGTCCCCATGGCGATGCTGGGCGCGCTGCTGGCACAGTCTTTGCGTGGCTTGCAGAATGATGTCTATTGCCAGATCGGATTGGTCATGTTGGTGGGATTGGCGAGCAAGAACGCGATTCTGATTGTGGAATTCGCCGAGCAGTTGCGGCAACGCGGCATGCCGCTGGTGGAAGCGGCGGTGGAAGCCGCCAGAATTCGTCTGCGGCCCATTCTGATGACGTCGTTTGCATTCATCCTGGGCGTCGTGCCGCTGATGGTGGCGCATGGCGCCGGCCAGGAAGGCCGCCATTCCGTGGGCACGACGGTCTTTGGCGGCATGATCATGTCCACCCTACTGAATCTGTTCTTCATTCCGGTGCTCTATCTGATCATCGAAGGGTGGCGGGAGGCGCGCGGAGTTAAGGTCGGACACATGGTGCCGCAGCCTTCCGAGAGTCCCGGGGACTAGCGAGGCAGCCAGCTATTCGACGCTACGAACCACTGATCCTGCGCCGGCGGCTATAATCTCGTAGTCCTCTCTGCCATGCGCACAATCTTTCTTCTTGGTCTGATCTCGGGCCTTGTCCTCCTCGCGATCGCGCAGACAGTGCTGTCAGCGCCGCCCACGCCCAAGTTCGTTGAGATCGCTCACCAAGCCGGCTTGACCGTTTCTCACATTTCATCGCCGGAAAAGCATTACATCGTGGAATCGATGAGTGGCGGCGCAGGATTGATCGACTGCGACAATGACGGCAAACTCGACATCATTACCGTGAACGGCTCGACGGTTGATCGTTTCAAGGCGGGTGGCGATCCCATGATCACGCTCTACCACCAGGACGCAGGCTTTAAGTTCACTGATATCACCAAGGCTTCGGGCCTCACGCGCAAAGGCTGGGGGATGGGAGTTGCAGTCGCCGACTACGACAACGACGGGTTGCCCGATATCTACGTCACTGGATACGGCGGCAACGCTCTCTATCACAATCTCGGCAACTGCAAGTTCGAAGACGTGACCGACAAAGCCGGAGTCGCCGGCGGTGGATTCAGCACCGGCGCAGCCTGGGGTGACTACGATCGCGACGGGCACGTGGACTTGTTTGTCTCACGTTATGTTCATTTCGATATCAACCACCTGCCCGATTTCGGCAAGAACGAAAAGAATTGCAGCTTCAAGGGAGTCCCGGTGCAGTGTGGGCCGTGGGGGATGCTGGGCGAATCCGACTTGCTCTTCCACAATCGCGGCGATGGAACCTTCGAGGAAGTCTCCAAGAAAGCAGGTGTCGACGATCCCAACAAATATTATGGCTTGGGCGCGATCTGGGGAGATTACGACGACGACGGCTGGCCCGATCTTTATGTGGCCAACGATTCCGGGCCAAATTATCTCTATCACAACAAGCACGACGGGAGCTTCGAAGAAGTTGGCATGCTCTCGGGAGTAGCGGTTAGCCCCGATGGCCTTGAACGAGGATCGATGGGGGTGGATTGGGGCGACTATCTGCATGAGGGCCGCCTCTCGATGTTCGTGACCAACTTCACTGAGCAGCCCGACGCGCTGTATCACAATCTCGGTGTACAGGGATTTTCCGATGTGAGTTACGCCGCCAAGCTAGCGCGGCCCACCTACACGATGGTCGGATGGGGAACCGGGTTCATCGACATAGACAACGACGGTTGGCTGGATCTGTTTATCGCCAACGGGCACGTCTATCCGCAGATGGATCAGATCCACGGCTCCGCGCCCTATCGTGAGCCCATGCAACTATTTCGCAACCTGCGCGACGGCACCTTCGAAGATATCTCCAGTGTGCTGGCGGCGATTCCGGCGGCGTCGCGGCGCGGGGCCGCGTTCGGCGACCTCAACAATGATGGCAAGATTGATGTGGTCCTGGTGAACACCGGTGCGCCTCCTACTTTGTTGCTGAATCAGACCGAGAGCAAGAATCACCGCGTCCTGTTCAAGTTGGTCGGAACCAAGAGCAACAAAGCTGCCATCGGTGCGCGAGTAACCGCAAAGGCTGGAAAGCTGGTGCAGATGAGCGAAGTCCGCGGCGGCGGTAGCTATCTTTCGCAGAATGATCCGCGATTGCATTTTGGTCTGGGGCCTGCGTCCATGATTGAGGAAGTCGAAATCAAGTGGCCAAGCGGGAAAGTCGAGGCCTTGCACGACGTCCCAGCAGATTTTATCTACACCCTCGTCGAGGGCTCGGGTATTCAGGGAAAGGTTGCGCTCCCGTCGTTGTGACATTGCATGCTCAGATGGACCAAGTATCATTGACGATCATACCGACCTAGCCGCCATGCTGCCATTCAAGCTCGTCTACAGTGATAACTACTTCCTTCCCATCGGCAGCCACGTGTTCCCGGCGGAAAAATATCAGCGAATCCACAAACGCCTGATCGAAACCGGAGTCGCTGAGACGGCGGATTTCCTCACCCCACAGCCTGCCTCCGATGAGGACATCCTGCTCGTACACACGCCCCAGTACGTGCAGAAGTTGAAAACTGGAACGCTATCGCCTCGCGAAGAACTGGAGATGGAGATTCCCTATTCTCCTGAGTTGGTACGCGCCTTCTGGCTAGCGGCTGGAGGTTCGATTCTCGCTGCCGATCATGCTCTGACAGATCGAGTCGCTTTCAACATTGGCGGAGGGTTCCATCATGCCTTCCCCGATCATGGCGAGGGATTTTGCATGATTCATGACGTGGCGGTCGCGATCCGCCGCATGCAGCGCGACGGCAGGATTGCGCGGGCCATGACTGTCGACTGCGACGTTCACCAGGGGAACGGGACGGCCGCTATTTTTGCCGGCACACGTGTCCCTAGTGGCCCGCTGCCTTCGACATCGCCATCGGTCCTTAAGCCGGCGGCAACAGTGCGTAGCGCTCACGCGGGCGATGTGTTCACCATCTCGTTGCATCAGGAAAACAATTATCCGGCCTCGAAACCACCGTCTTCGATCGATGTAAACCTGCCGGATGGTATCGGCGACGATGACTATCTAGCGTGGCTGGACAATGCTCTGAGTTCCGGGCTGCGCCAGTTCGAACCGGAGTTGATTTGCTACATCGCCGGTGCTGATCCTTATCGCGAAGATCAACTCGGCGGTTTGTCGTTGACCATCGAAGGCTTGAAGCGGCGCGATGAGTTGGTATTCCGTGTGGCTCGTGCGCGCGATATTCCGGTGATGGTGACCTACGCGGGAGGTTATGCACGGCGAGTAGAAGATACCGTCACAATTCATTGCAACACCGTGATCGCAGCAAAGGAAGCGTTTGGTGGGTAGCGCCGCTACCTTGATGTCCGGCTGCTAGAATAGACACTCGTTCTTATGTTTGAGAATCTCCAGGAAAAGCTACAGCGCGCTTTCAAGACCCTGCGTGGTCAAGCCGTCCTCAATGAGGAAAACATTCAAGAGGTGCTGCGCGAGATTCGTTTGGCACTGCTCGAAGCCGACGTCAATTTCAAGGTCGTAAAACAGCTCATCGATCACATCCAGGCGAAGGCCGTCGGCCAGGAAGTTGCGACCTCGTTTTCGCCGGGCGAGCAGGTCATCAAGATCCTGCGCGATGAATTGATCGAGACTCTGGGCCATGATACTGCCCGCTTGAAGTTCGCCTCTCAGCCTCCCACCGTAGTCCTGATGGCGGGCTTGCAAGGTTCGGGCAAAACCACGACCTCCGGCAAGCTGGCCAACTGGCTCAAGAATGGAGGGCACAGGCCGCTGCTGGTTTCGGTGGACGTATACCGTCCTGCGGCCCGCGAACAGCTCAAAGTCGTTGCCCAGGCGATCAAGGCAAACATTTACGAGGGCGAGGTCGGCGAGGCCAATACAGCCACCGTCGAACGCCTCGCCAAGGAAGCCCGCCGCGAAGCCATCAACACCGGATCTGATGTGCTGATTATCGATACTGCCGGCCGCCTGCACATCGACGAACAACTCATGGAAGAGATGCAGTCGCTGAAGCGGCTGCTCAACCCAAGTGAAATTCTGTTCGTGGCCGATGCCATGACCGGCCAGGACGCCGTCAACTCCGCCGAAGAGTTCCACAAGAAGCTCGCGCTCACCGGCGTGGTACTCACGAAGATGGACGGCGATGCCCGTGGCGGCGCGGCGCTCTCCATTCGCCAGGTCACCGGCCAGCCTATCAAGTTCATCGGCGTTGGTGAAAAGTACGATGCGCTCGAGCCTTTCCATCCTGACCGAATCGTGTCGCGCATTCTGGGCATGGGCGACATTCTTTCGCTGATCGAAAAAGCCGAGCAGAACGTCGATAAGAAGAAAGCTCAGGATATGGCCAGCCGCGCCCTCGCCGGCGACGGCTTTTCACTCGAAGACTTCCGCGATCAGTTACAGAGCGTGAAGAAAATGGGTTCCATCCAGAACATCATGGGCATGCTGCCCAACATCGGCCCCTTCGCCGGATTGCAGAAACACGCCGACAAGGTGGACGAAAAACAGATCGATCGAGTCGAAGCCATCATCAATTCCATGACCGGCCACGAGCGGCGGCATCACGAAGTCATCAACGGCAGCCGGCGCAAGCGGATCGCCCGCGGATCGGGAACGAGCGTGCAGGAAGTCAACAATCTGTTGCGCCAGTATGCCCAGATGCGCAAGATGTTCAAGCAGATGGGTAAGGCCAGCTTTGGGCGAAAACTGGCGGGCATGAAGCTGCCGGGAATGTAGCGAGAAACCGCCTTTAGCTTTTGGCTCTAGGCCTTTAGCCAACGGCCAAGAACTGACAGACAACGGCCGCTTTCATGAAATGGCGTTCTCTCGAAGAATCGACTCTTGGCACAGATACGCGCCCGCTGCGCGAGATCTTTGCCGAGCGCAAGGCCCTGATCGCTCAGTACGTCCCGCGGGAAATCCAAGCGATTCATGAGCAGGTGATCGGAGAACTACGCGAGCAAAGGATTTTACGCCGCGCTCTGGCACTGGGAGCGAAGGCTCCATCCTTCGAACTGAAAGAGCAGCACGGCAAGACGGTATCTTCGTCTGAGCTTCTAAAGACGGGTCGCCTCGCCATCTGCTTCTTTCGCGGACGCTGGTGCCCGTTCTGCGTTGGGCAATTGGAGGCCATGAATCTGGTCTTGCCGCAGATTCGACGGGCTGGCGCCTCGCTGGTCGCCATCTCGCCGCAAACCGTGCAGCAGTCTTTCTTCATGGCCGACCAGCATCGGCTAGGTTTTCCGTTGCTCAGCGATCCCGGCAATCAGGTTACCCGCCAGTATGGCTTGGAATACCGCGTTCCCGACTACCAGCAGTCGATCTACCGCCGGGCCCTCATCAATCTGCCGTTCATCAATGGAGACGAAAGCTGGGAACTGCCAATTCCGGCGGTGTACGTGGTCGACCGCGACGACACTGTTCTTTTCGCCGCGGTCAACCCAGATTACAGAGAACGCCCTGAACCCGAAGAGATTCTTGAGCGGATCGTGCGGCCTTAGTACCGCAGACAAATCTCTAACTGATGTTGGGCTTCGTCGATCGCGTGGATCGCGTCTGACCGATGCCCGCCAAAATCGTGAGCGGCTTCCTGTAGGTGCATCTTCGCATTCTGCAATGCATTGAGAGCCGCCCGTATCTGGGGATGGTTTCCAGCCGCGGGCGAAGGCGAGGAAAGCACCAACAGCATGGCGAGAACCGCGAATGAACTCATGATTCTGTGCTTCATGGAATCCTCCTTCACTTCGTCCGACTTCAGGCGCGGACCAGCCTCTTGAGTGTGGTTAGCCTATCCAACCCCAATTCCGGCAGCAAGTTGCAGAGATGGTTACGGCGTCGTGAACCGCAGCCCAGGGCGCATACGGTGCCGGGGAGGCTCCCCAGCGTCTCCTTGCCATTCCGGCTAAATTCTGCAAAAATAATGGTTTGTCTTAGTCCTACCAGAGGCACAAGGAAAGGAAACAAAGTTCTGTGTTGATGATTCGTCTATCGCGCATGGGTGCGCGCAAACAACCTCATTATCGCGTGGTGGTAATTGAAAAGGAGCGCGCGCGCAATGGCCGGCCAGTCGAGGTGGTGGGAACGTACAATCCCCGCACCACGCCTGCCAGCATCGAACTGAAGCGCGAGCGCATTGACTACTGGGTATCGAAGGGCGCCAAGATGTCGGACCGGGTGAGCAAGATTGTCTCCCGGCCGGCCCCGGCCGTCGCCTCGGTCGCCTGATTCGGCGAACCCTGCAGCAAGTTCATTCCCACCCAATTGGAAACGATCTAATTACCTATGGGCGAGCAAACTGTAGATGTGCGGGCACTGATCGAGCAGATTGCGAAAGCGCTGGTTGATGCTCCCAACGAAGTGTCGGTGGACCAGATCGAAGGCGAAACCACGGTTTTTGAACTGACGGTCGCGCCCGACGACCTTGGCAAAGTAATTGGCAGGCAGGGACGCGTGGCGCGCGCGCTGCGAGCCCTGGTGGGTGCCGCGGGAGTCCGCGCCCATAGGCGTTTTGGGCTGGAGATTATTGAATAGCGTTCGCAGGAGGGCCGGCAATCGCTGATGAGTTCATCACGCTGGCCCACGTTCTTAAAGTGCAGGGCCGCCGCGGCGAGGTCTTAGTCGAGCCACACAGCGATGTCCCCGACAGATTTCGGGTGGGTCTAAAGCTCTTGGCGCTGGGAAAGAGTGAAGCCCGACGCGAGTTGCAGATCGAAGAGCTGTGGCCGCACAAGAATCGCCTGGTGCTGAAATTCACAGGAGTGGATTCCATCTCCGACGCTGAAGTCCTGATAGGCAGCGAGTTACAGGTGCCGCGGAGAGAGAGAGCGCAGTTGGAGCCGGGATGGGCTTATGTCAGCGATCTGGTCGGCTGCGTAGTTTTTGATCATGATCGCGAAATCGGACTGGTTGAAGACGTACAGTTCGGCGCTGGCGAAGCTCCTTTGCTGATCGTCAAAGCCGGAAGCAAGAGGCATCAGATCCCATACGCCGAGGCGTATTTGCAAGGCGTGGATCTCGGGCAAAGACAGATCAAGATGCTACTGCCCGAAGGCATGCTGGATTTGGACGCGCCGCTGACGGCGGAAGAGAAACAGCAGCAAAAGCGTTAGCTGCTGAGGGCGCTTACGGCTTGGCGATGCAGATAGACATCGTAACCATCTTTCCGGATTTCTATCGCGGGCCGCTGGATTACGGTATCATTCGCCGGGCGCGGGAAGCGGGCCTGGTAACGATTGCGGTGCACGATCTGCGGGCGTTTGCGCATGACCGCCATCGCACCGTGGATGACCGCCCTTTCGGCGGCGGCGAAGGCATGGTGCTGAAGCCGGAACCGATCTTTGAATGTATTGAAGCGATGGGCATCGTCCCACACGATGGGCGACTGGCCGCCAAGGAAAGTGTCGTACTGCTTTCCGCTCAGGGCAAGAAGTTCGATCAGAGCATGGCGAACGAGCTTGTGGGCCTGGAACGGCTAGTTCTGATCTGTGGCCGCTACGAAGGCGTGGACGAGCGCGTAGGTCAGTTCTTGGCGGACCGTGAGTTGTCGGTCGGCGATTATGTGTTGAGCGGTGGTGAGCTGGGCGCGGCGGTGATTGTGGATTGCGTCACCCGGCTGATTCCCGGGGCCGTGGGCAATGAGGCCTCGACCCGGCAGGAGTCATTCACCAGTTCGGAGTTGCTGGCTGGCGAGGGCGCGAACTCGACCTGTGCATCGGGTGGATTGCTGGATTACCCGCACTACACGCGTCCGGCGGACTTTCGCGGCATGGAAGTTCCAGAAGTGCTGGCGTCGGGAAATCACGAGCAGATACGCCGCTGGCGGCGCAGTTCGGCACTCGAAAAAACGCTGCGGAACCGGCCCGACCTTCTGGAAGATGTTGCGCTCAGCGCAGAAGACAAAGAACTACTGGCCCGGAGCAAGGGCAAACAGATTTAGACCGAAGGGGAAAACATCATGACGAATCTTATCATCGAAAAACTTCTGGCCAAGACCAGGCGCACCGACCTGCCGACCTTCGCGCCGGGGGATTCCATCCGCGTGCACGTCAAGATCAAGGAAGGCGACAAAGAGCGCTTACAGGCGTTCGAAGGCGTCGTGATCGCGCGCTCTCGCGGACCGCAGGCCAGTTTCACCGTCCGCAAGATCAGCTTCGGCCACGGCGTGGAGCGCATCTTCCCGGTAAACTCGCGAGTTATCGACAAGGTGGAACTGATACGCTCGTCGAAAGTGCGACGCGCCAAACTCTATTATCTGCGCGCCCTGCGTGGCAAGGCCGCTCGTCTGCGTGATGTGGAACGCGAGCATGTCGCGGCAGGAGCGAAGCAGTAAGATCCATTTTTCCGGAAGGTCTCGAGGCGGGCCGGCCACAACGGCCCGCTTTTCTCTGCAACGTCCCAAGTTCTCGTCCAGAAGTACATGTCCCTATTCTTCAATCGGTTGGTCCCTAAATGAGGCTGTCCGGCCCATGTTTTTCGACGACAATAACGGGATGCGCTCTCACCCGAACCGCGTGGCTAGGGCCAGCCTGTTGATTCTGAGTGTCGTCCTTTGCAACTGCGGTGGCGTGAGTTCACCGGGCGCTGCGGGCGATCCAGGCGGCTCAGGCGGCGGTACCGGAGGAGGTCATACTACGGCTTGCAGCGCGATGAGCCGTGGCGTGGGCGCCAGCCTGAACGGGTTCCGTCCGTTCACCTCGGCAAATCTGTGGAACACTGACATCTCCAGTTCTACGGTTGACCCCAATTCGAGCGCCATCATCAACTTCATCGGTTCCAGTACCGGATTGCATCCCGACTTCGGATCTGGCGAATACAACGGCTCGGACATCGGAATTCCGTACACCATCGTGGCTGGCACGCAAGGCATGGTGGGCATTAATTTCACTGCCTACGGGGATGAAAGCGATCCGGGGCCGATGCCTTTTCCCGCCAACGCGCCGATTGAGGGCGATCCGAATCCGGGCAACGGCGACCGTCACTCCCTCGTTCTGGACAACAGCAACTGCTTTCTTTACGAGCTCTACAACGCCTCCCCGAATAACGATGGGACCTGGAACGCGGGATCGGCAGCGGTGTGGGATTTGACCGCAGACGAGCAGCGCCCGTATACCTGGACTTCGGCCGACGCCGCTGGGCTGCCCATTTTCCCCGGGCTGGTTCGCTACGACGAAGTGGTGGCAGGCAAGATTCAGCATGCGATCCGCTTTACCTTGCCGCAGAGCCGGGCTGCGTTTACACCACCAGCCTCGCATTGGGCCGCCAACTCAAGTAATCCTCTGGCCGCACCTATGGGAATGCGTCTGCGCTTGAAGTCGAGTTATGACATCTCTTCCTTTTCGACAAACGTCCAGGTCATCCTGGCAGCCATGAAGAAGTACGGCTTGATCATGGCCGACAACGGCAGCGCCATGTACATCAGCGGCGCGCCCGACAACCGCTGGGACAACGACGACTTGCACACTCTCTCGCAGGTGCCAGCTTCCGCCTTTGAAGTCGTGGAGATGAATCCGGTTTACACGCAATCCAACGTCCCGCAGGGTGCGGCTCCGACCATCTCTAGCTTCACGGCCAGCGCATCGTCAGTTTCGGCGGGGACCAGTGTGACTCTCTCCTGGAGCGCGAGCGGCGCATCATATCTGATCATCTCCCCGCGAGTGGGAGCAGTTCGCGGAACTAGCGTCAGCTTCACTCCGAGCCAGACTGCGACCTACACCTTGTACGCCACCAATCAATACGGGCGCACCACCGCGACGGTGATGGTAACCGTGCAATAACTGTGTCATGGCTTATACTGCCGCCTTGCTTCGGCTAGGCGCAGATGCCACCCTCCCCTTCATCCCGGCTGGCGTATATCGACTGGATGCGCGGCCTAGCGTGCGTGCTGATGTTCCAGACCCATTGCTACGACGCGTGGCTGGGTGGTGACGCCCGCAAATCTACATTCTTCATGTGGTCGCAACTGGGCGGCACTCTGCCCGCACCGCTGTTTCTTTTTCTGGCCGGAGTCTCGTTCGCTTTGGTTGTCGACAAGCTCCGGCTGAGAAATGTTCCCCCTGGCCAGATTGCGCGAACTACTATTCGGCGGGGCGCCGAAATCTTCGCCTTGGGCCTACTGTTCCGGTTGCAAGAATACGCTCTCGCTTGGGGCTGGGCGCCGTGGACCGATCTCTTCCGCGTGGACATTCTCAACACCATCGGGGTTTCGATGATGCTGATGGGAATCGTGTGTTGGATCGTTCTTAGCTTTGCACAGGAAAGGCTGGTCCATCGAGTTCGACTTGTTCTTGTTTTCAGCGCAGTTTTGGTTGGTCTGGCGATTTCCCTGTTTACCCCTTTGCTGTGGACGACCTGGCGTCCGCGCTGGCTTCCCTGGCCTCTGGAATCCTACATCGACGGAGTGCACAACCTCGGTCAACCGCAGTCTTGGATATTCCCGGTCTTCCCCTGGACTGCTTTCGCCTTTGTCGGTCTCGCCGTCGGATTGTTTTTGGTCAGCGATTGGGCGAAGAAGAACAGTGCAGCTGCGGTTGCGCTGGGTGCACTCGGCGGATTGCTGATCTACCTCGCGCGGTGGTTAGACGCGCGTCCAGAGCAGCTTTACGCTGTCTACGACTTCTGGCATACCAGTCCAAACTTCTTTTTGATGCGCGTGGGTCTGCTGCTCCTGATCCTGGCAGCAGCGCACCTATGGTGCCGCTGGGGTGCGGGACAATGGGGATTCAGCCCGCTCATTCAATTGGGACATACGTCGCTGCTGGTGTACTGGGTACACATTGAGTTTGTTTACGGAAAATTCTCCATCCTCACGAAGCGCGCACAAGACATTCGCACTGCTTCATTCGGACTGCTAGCCATTTTTCTTTCTATGGTGTTGCTGTCGGTGTTGCGTACAAAGTGGAAAGGGCGCGGCACGAACCCGGCAAGGTAGCGCCGCCTCCCCGGCGGCTGTTCAGCGGGCATCTTGCCCGCGGGACGCCACGGCGAGACGTCTTCGCGACCGCCGGCGAGGACGCCGGCGCTACCCTACCATCTGCCGGATCGCATTCTCCGCCAATTTCAATCCGATCGCCCAGCGCTGGCGCGCCTGCGGCTCATCTTCGCCGTAACCGAACAGATAGAAAGTGATGTAGAAGCCGTCTCGCACGCCGTCCGCAACGTGGTAGTAGCAGCGCCGAATGAGAAATTCAGCGGCGGCGGGAATCTCGGGAGCTTTCTTCAGTAACTCCGTCAGCCGTTTCGCCCACAGTTCATATTCCGGAAAAGAGAAACGGACACACTCGTTGCAGAACAAAATATCCACATACGAACCAAACTTGCATGGCGCGCCGAAGATTTCTTCTTCCGGATTGATTTCCGTACTTGTCCAAGCATCGCATTTAGCGGTTTCCACCGCGTTTGCAGCAGAGTTCACTGCTGCCAGGAACTCGCCCAGTTCCCGGAACCGTTGTGCTTCCTCGACTTCTCGCAGCAATTCGGGATGGCGCTTCAGGTCGCAGTAGCGGGGGCCATCTTCGGCCGCCCAAGGCATCTCTAGCGTCTCGTTATCCCTCTCGAGTTCGACCCCGAAATCAGCCTGCACGCTACTTTGCTGGGGCGGGTTGAGGAGTCGGTGCAGGTGGCGTCGCGAAATTCACCTTTGGCACCTGTCGTGATTGCTCAGTCGCAGCAAAATAAGCCTCATTCGGCTTGAATCCAGCCCATCCGGCGTAAATGTTATTGGGGAATTTCTGAATATAGGTGTCGTAGTCCTGCAACGTGTCGTTGTACCGCTTGCGCTCGACCGCGATGCGATTTTCGGTTCCAGCCAACTCATCCTGCAAGCGCAAGAAGTTCTCGTTTGACTTCAATTGCGGATAGTTCTCGACGATCAAGAGCAAACGTCCCAGCGCGCCGTCTAGTTGTTGGTTGGCCGCAATCTTATCTTGCGGAGTGCCGGCCGAAAGCAGCGCCGAGCGGGCCTTCGCGATGTCGCCAAACACCGTTTGCTCCTGCTGCGCGTATCCCTTCACGGTTTCCACCAAATTCGGGATCAAGTCGGCGCGGCGTTGCAGCACGATGTCCACCTGCGACCACGAAGCTTTGACACCTTCATTTTTGGTCACCAGCGTGTTTCGCACACCGACGTATTGTCCAAAAGCAAGCAGCGCGATCAGCACCAAAACGATAACCACAATCAAGCCCTTATTCATTGTCTCCTCCGAAAACCAAGTCTACGTTCTATGAGCTGCGTGACTCTGTGGAATCTAGCATTCTATCTACTGCCGCGGTAACTTGCTGGATTGCAGTCAGGTAACGGCCGAAAACGTCTCCGGGGTCGAACTGCTTGCGGTCTGCTTTGTGCTCTCGGATGTCGAGCAACTGCACAAATGCCGACGGATCAAACTTGATGCTTTGCGCAAGCGCCCGGATGGTCTCGCGTTTCGAGTCAGGTGGCCTCTCTCCCAATGCGATCAGCACGTGACGGAATAAAGTAGCAAACGTCGACAAAGAGGCCAGCAGCAACTCCCACAATTGTTTCTTGTCAGTTACCGCGACCAGCAACCGACCACGCAGCAGAATGGTTTTCTCGCGCAATTCGTACTCGAGCTGGGCGCGATGAAAGTGCATAGGAATGGTCAAACCGTCGAGCACATCGGTCCCGAAAAGCACGCGGTGACGCTGTTTCATGTCCAGCAGTTCAATTGAAAACACGTCCGCGGAGCGCTCCAGTTCTTCACCAGTGAGCAGGAGTGGCACATGGTGCTTCTGGCGCGTCCACCATTCGACAGTTGGGGCCACCGCGCTGAGTGTCGCGTACGAGGCTTCACGCATGACGCAGAGCAGGTTGACGTTGGAGAACTCGGCATGGAAATCGCCGGAGACAGCCGAACCGAATAGAATCACGCTTTGCAGATTCTCTCCCGCTGCTTGACGTATCCGGGCCACAAATTCATCGATCTGTTTTTCTGGGACCATAAATGCCTCTTCGCTTTTGAGCCTCTACCAACTCCCGCTAGCGCCGCCACCGCCCGAGCTTCCTCCGCCAAAACCACCAAAGCCGCCACCACCACCCCAGCCGCCCCCGCCAAAACTCCCGCCGCTCCTGCCTCCTCCCCCGCTCAAGAAGATCCACAGCAAGAGGGTCCGCCCGAACGGTGTAGAGACCATAACAAGAAAGACCAAAATGAGAATCAAAACCCAACCGGCCGACAGGCCTTGATGGTGCTCTTGCGGAGATATCGTAGGCGCGACCGGACGCATGCCGGTGAGTTGCACACCCGCATCCTGCGCAATGACCTCGGCGACCCGCGATACCATGAGCGAGATCGCGCCGCCGTAGTCGTTCTGGCGCAGAAGTGGAACCGCTTCGCGGCCGAATCCCCCTACTTTGCCATCCGGCAAAATCGGTTCCAGCCCGTAGCCAACCTCGGTTCGGTAGCGGTGTTCCTGTGTGGCCAGCAGGATCAGCACACCGCGATTTGTGGCTTTGCTGCCGATTCCCCATTTCTTGTACAAATCGACGGCATAGCTCTCGACATCGGAGCCATCGAGAGATTGAACGGTGACAACGGCGATCTGCGCATGCGCCTTTTGGTCGATTTGCCGG
>Ga0308309_10000137_pt1 | contig 62051 bp, 53 predicted proteins | sample HubBroMetageWFT5_FD_192491 | JGI IMG/M metagenome (GOLD analysis project Ga0308309, IMG submission 192491) | Warmed and freeze-thawed soil microbial communities from the Hubbard Brook experimental Forest, New Hampshire - Hubbard Brook CCASE Soil... | ecosystem: Environmental > Terrestrial >...
GTATACAAGATGTCATCTCTGGGGTGCTCCGAAAGAGAATGTTGGGTTCGCTAAAACCCAGTGTTCATCCATCTTTTAGAGCACCTTTTCTTTTTCCGCCAGCAAAATCGTGAATAATCCAGGCTAGTCCCCCTCGGATAACCCGAAAAAGCTATGGGCCACGAGTCCCAAATGGAACCATGATTGCCACCTGACAACCGTACTGCTTGTTGGTCTCAGAATGGATTGGCTTCGTTGCGAAGAAGTGATGAAAACGACTGGGAGAGAAAACCAAAAGCGCTACAGCAACCACGTAGCGTGCCGAGCCTCACGGAACGGGAGGCGAGCACAAACCTGCTCAATGGGGCGGGCTGGACGCAAGAAAAACTCCGGCCGCAGGAGAAGTGTTTTTTTTCTTGACTCCCTTTATGGAACTAATCAGGAGCTGACGAAGCGGGGAATTAACGAGTAGACCGTGGAGCGGAGTTGGGCTATAACTACGCAAACGCTCACCGGGGGCCAAGCGACTCTTAGCGGCTTTCGAAGCAAAATTAAATCGTACGTTAGCGCGCCTCCGGGCGAACGCGAATGATGATGAAAGTCTCGCTGATCTGGGAACTCATGGTGGTTTGCGCGACGCTGTGCATTTCGGCGCCCTGTACCATTGCCCAGGATTCCATCCGCGTCGAACCCGACCAAATTCTGGTGCCAGCCGTGGTATTTGATAGGAAGATCTACACCTCAGCGGATAAAACCGAAGAGCACCACCGCTCATTGAGTTATCTCGTCGCCAACGATTCCCATTTTCGGGAAAGTATCGCACCCCGCAACCTAGTCGCAAAGGATTTCCATCTGTACGAAGACGGCGAAGAGCGACCGATTCGGGGTGTAAGCGTTGAACCTCCGTCCCTCTCGATTGTGCGGGACAACCTGGGTGCACATCCGGAAAGCATTGGCACCGGAGGCGGTAGGTGGTCGTATCCGGATCAACTGGAGAAGAATATCGGTGTGTGGCTCCCTTGGCCCCGGTATCTGATCGCGTTCGTTCCTGTAGCATCGCCAATGGGAAGCTGTCATAAGCTTCAATTGACGGTAGACCGCCCTAATTTAGTAGTCTGGGCCCACACCGAGTACTGCAACACCGTTCATTCAGCGAACGACCCGCTCAACGGAACGGAGTTTGGCAAGCAAATGGAAGCCGATCTTGCCTCGGAAAAACAGGGCAGGATAAACGTAACTCTCAGGGCCGTCTCATTTGCCCGGGATGCCGCAACAGCCCGCGTTTACATCCAACTCGATTTCCCCTGGAAATCCCTGAAGCACGAATTCAAGAACCACGCGTTGTATGCGAACATCGGCACGTTGGGAATGGTTTACAACAAAGACGGAACCGTCGCGGCGCGCTTCAGTGATTTTGCATGCTGCGATTATGCGAATGACAGTACGACCTCCTCAAGTTCCCCACCCTCCGGAGACCGTTCCGTCCAGCACATCTCGCCAATCCCCGATCGCTACGAAACCCAGATCGAACTGCCGTCCGGGGAATACGATCTTCGCGTCGTCCTCAGCGACGGTGAGAAATTCGGGCGCCAACAGATCCCGCTGACTGTGGGCGGCTTTGCCGGAAAACAACCGGCGATCAGCGAGATATCTTTTTGCAGGCGAGTTCGGAAGATTGCGACCGGTTCATCGGACGCCCCGATCAAATCAGCCGGATACTACACGCTTCTTACCAGCGGAGATCTAGAACTTACGCCCGCGACAAGCGCGGTCTTCAGGAAAAGCGAACCATTTTATGGTTACTTTGAAGTTTATGAGCCACGACTAACGGAACAGCCCCCGGCAGCGGTCGCACTGCACTTCAGAATTGTGGACGTGAAAACCAACGAGCAGATAATGGACTTCCCGGCGGTGGACGCAGCGCAGTACATCCAGCCAAACAGTTCAGTCGTACCAATTGCACGGGAATTCGACCCAGGTACTCTGTCGGAGGGCTCCTACCGATTGGAAATCCAGGCAACTGACGCGGCGGGGAAAAGCACCTTTTGGCGCACTGCGAACTTCACCATCAACTCGGACCAATCCAATGAGTTAGCGAACAGCGCGCAAGATTCAGCGAGCCTTCCGAATGGGACCGGCATCGTCGGAGTGTTGGCAACTGAGCTGAACACGAAGCATTCCAAGGTGGGCGAGCGCGTGGAGGTCGAGATAACGGAAGACGTGAAATCAGGCGACCAAATTCTAGTAAAGAAAGGCTCAATTGTCACGGGACAGATTACCCAGGTAAATCCATTTTCTCAAGGCGTCGACAGCGCGGAGCTAGAAATTGTGTTCGACAAGGTTGTGCCCAAGAGCGGTGAGCCGATTTCGACCCATCTCGCTATTTATGCGTTGGCTGCTAAGCGCATAGATAGGACAGACGACCTGCAAGACGGAAGAGGACTAATCGCGACAAATACGCGAGCGGGAGTCGCCGGGGGAATGCTCAGCCCGCCGCCCGGTCTAAAGGCCGATTCGAGAGGTCTGTTCAGAATAGATGCGATGCGTTTGCTGCCCACGGCCAAGGACAACCCCCCGACCTCCCTCGTAAGCTCGCAAAGCCGAGACGTTCAGCTGGAAATAGGAACAGAGATTGTCGTGGTAGTTGTCGGCCGGTGAGTTCCGCCGGTGCACGTTTCTCAATTCGTGAAGATTCTTCGTCGATCCTGCCAGCGTGCATGGTAAACGCTTACCGGAGATCAATGGCATTTCGCGCATCGCGCCATGGACGGCGATCAGAAGTCCAACGATGCAAATTCAAATAACACGAAATAGGCTGCGGTAACCGGACGCGAAATTAAATTTGCGAAACCGATGCAACTTGCTGCAAACCGGAAGGGTAGAAAACGCACCGTGACAGAAATAATATCTGCAGCCAAGAACGACATTTCTGTTAAATCCGGCTAAATATAGCCGTTCGAGCTGAAATATTCGTGTCGAAGGTTTAATTCAATCACCGCCGTTGCCCGCCGCCGTCACCACTAAAATCGCCGCCGCAGACGCGATTCAAATTTTTCGTCGCGTCGAAGGTCGTCGCAATCGAGCAAACAATCACCACTGGGCTTGCAAAAGCGGCAGTTTCGCCCTCTCCTATCCCCTATCCCGGACCTGGTTTGGCCGAAGTGTTGCACTCGGTCTATACTGCACATTCGTGATGAACCGACCTATCAAGAGAATAGCCGAAATGCTTCTACCGCGACGAATTTTTGTGACCATCCAATCCATCCGGTCGCGAAACTACCAACAGCAACTCCTGAAGGAATGGGGAGTGTACCAGTCGACTGTCGAAGTAGCGGCCCAGTATGGGCGCACTGTTCTTGATGGGCCATTTCGTGGCATGAAATACCCGATACGCGCCTTGCTTAACCGTCACGGCATTCCCATCCTCTTTGGGACATATGAGCTCGAACTCCATCCGATCATCGAGGAAGTCACGTCGAGGCGTTATAACCGGATCATCGACATTGGTTGTGCGGAAGGCTATTACGCAGTGGGACTCGCCCGCAAGACGGAAGCAACGATCTATGCTTTTGATTGTGAGCCCCGCGAACGATACTACTGTCGTCGGATGGCCCGCGAGAATGGGGTAGCTGATCGAGTTCACGTAGGAGATTGGTGTAGCACTCGAACGTTAAGAAGCCTGGCCATTGAGCGCTGCCTCGTCATAGCCGATTGCGAAGGTTACGAAGTTCAGTTGTTTTCTGACGACGTCGTAGCTGCCCTGAAGAGTTGCGACCTGATTATCGAGTTACATGAGGTTCCAGGAATGGATGTCCGCGCCGTTTTGCTTGAGCGTTTCCTCAGTACGCATGACGCTCGACTAATCACCTTCGAGCCAAACAGCATCGGATCCGTACCGGAACGCTGGCGAAGGTTTGCACGAGAAATCAGGCCTCCTGGCCAGCAGTGGGCCTTTCTCACGCCCCACTTCTAATCGAAGTGGGGCCAGAAATCTCGAAGGTTACGTTTTTTGATCAGTCGAGAGAGCCGTACCGCTATCAAGCTTTGTTTCTCGGTGTCACGTAGGCGTTGGATTCAGGCGAAATATACTGACTGATTTCCCGGCAATAAAGACGAAGTCACGTTAGTGGCGTTGTGTGCTCTCGCGCTCTCAATAGGAGACAGTTTCCTAATCTGGATTTCCGTGGCACGTGTAATCAAACGTCAAAGTGCCGGGTGCGCTGAGGTTTATTGTGATTGCACTCGTGCTCGTCGTCACCCACCAAGATGTTGCACCGGGATTTGACGTCGGCGACACCACGCAGACCGGTGGTAATGCGAAGGCCGCGCCGAAGGTTTTGCTGCCATTGATCGCGCCGGAAATCGAAATCCTTCCACCGAGATCACCGTTAGCGGCAAGCTGGTTTAAGTGCGATCCGAGTGAAAAATCCTCGCCGCGAAGCATAGCCACACTGCCAGGGGGTGCCGCGTCCGGATAGCTCGCCAGATTCAGTGCGATCTCATATGCTTCGTTGTCTGATACCGCCCCTGCGGTGAGATAGATCAGCACCGGGGCGAAAATTTCAATTGGCTTTCCCTTGGCGACGTTCACCCCAAAGTTGAGCTGGCCGGTCTTAGCGCTGGTCAATGTGATTTTCTGAACGGACCAAACCCAAGACCATTCGCCACCATTTTCATTCATCGAGCCATGACTAGAGCCCGTTGCCGCGTACTTCACGCCGGTGAAGCCAGCCGACATCGGCTGTGTCGTGCTTCCCGCAAATCCGTTGCCGGTCACAGAGCGAACCCACGCGCCCGCAATGATAAAATCGCCCACGCCGATGCTGTGGCCACGCTGGTAGAAATCAATGGCACTGAACGGCGATGGACAGGTGGCTTCTGCCTCAGCGGCGTTCGTTGTCCCATCCGGTCCGGTAACGCCTACCCTCAGGTTAACTGAACCGCAGGCTACCGACTTGATCCAGCCTGAAGGTATCTGAGGAGCAAGATTTGGAAAGCGGACGACTGTAGGTCCGAAGTTCCGACGCGCGGCATCGACCTGCCCGATCACATGATAATTGAAAAAGCCGTCTTGTCCCTGCTGAATTGGACTAACCGTCTGGTTCAGCAGCATGCTACCGTACTGGTTCATGATCGTCGCCGGACCTTCTACGTTTGGCGCACCATTGCTAGCCATCGCGGTGTCGACAAGCACATCGTTCGGGTTGCCGGTATCGATCTTGATCGCTGGCGGCGGGTCGGACCCTGGATCCGCTACCAATATCTGACTGAGTCGGAAAAGGCTTCCGCTCGTGTTTGTGATCCAAACCGCCGGAGGAATAGGTTGGGTGTAGTTGCCCTCCTCGGTCAGGACGTGGATATCGATTTGCCCGGATGTGGCACCGGGGACGTATTTGATCCCCCCGCCATTCAGATTGAGATTGGTTAAATATGTCAATCCAACACCATTGTTCCCCTTGCCATCCATTAAGATTGCGGCGCGCTTATCGTCTTTCACGTTGTTCTGATAATTTCCCTCAAATATGCAGTGATCAAACCACAGCCAGAACGATCCTCCCGTGATATCGACGGTGGGTCCGAGGCCCACGACATTCGGGGTGCCCGAGCTGACGTTTTCAAAGTATTCGCCTGACACACTTCCTATTCCACTGCGATCGTGGTTTGAGGCTTCACCGATGACGATACCTCGGCCGGGGTAGAAACATCCAAGATTTTCGAAATACAAATATCCAGCGGTAGCTGAAAGCCATATACAGGGGTGGTTGTTGTCCCTAGCGCTCCCGGCGCCGATGCGCACAACTCCGCCTTTGTGCCCGTTCTGCATCTGCGATGAAGAAGCCACGCCTACGAATCGCACAGAGGGAACCTTTAGTTTTCGCCACGGCCCATTCGGTGGAAAAAAGTTAGGGTTGTTATAATTCGGATCGTTCGCCCCCATTATCCAAATGCCGCCTCCAGGAGCTTCATTTGCCGCTACTGCTCCGGCGTCGCCGTTGCCATTTTGGGCAATGAAGATCGTGCCGCCTTTTTGGGGCAACGCATCATAGCAGGCCATGATTGTGGCTTTGGCCGAGCCCCAAGACAGTCCGTCGTTTACATCTTTGCCCCACGCAGCCGTGTAGCAAATTGTCCCGTTTAGAATTCCAGGAGGGGGTTTCCTAGCGGATTGATCTAGTGTCTGCGACCTCGCAGCCCCGGAAACAGCTGAAGCGGCCAAGATTGTACAGACCAAGAGACAAGATCTATTCATTTTTTGTCTCCATAACTGAATTCGAGCTCAACGACGGCGCCAATGGCTTTTGTAGAGGCATGGAGAACCAACTCCGATGGAGGTCAGCTACCGGCAGACACCGCTAGGACGGGCCTCGAATCAACGCCCGGCTGGCTTCGGCTAGATTTGCTCTCGCGCGAAACATCTGAATACCCAAGCGCCGTTCTCCAAACCAGCGAAGGGCAAGCCGAGCCAAAAGAAGGAAGACAACGAGAAGAATCGCCGACACCGACGCGGCAAACGATTCCCGCTCGAACAGCAAGCTCCAGAAAACTGAATCTGACCAATCAGGAGATAGTCGATTCAACGAGGTGCGAAACAGCGTGCCAATGTAGGGCATCCTGGGAACCCGAACGTGAGCCGTCCTCTCAAAGGAGTAAACTGGGGGGTATCCAGGAATGCGCTCGATGGCATGTTTGAAGGTATCAGGATCAAGCAGCTCCTCGCGAGTCAATAGTTGACCATCGACACCGCGGAACACGGCCCGAAAGGTCGGGTCAACAACAATCCAGCGGCCGTCCAAACGAACTTCCGCTACTACATGTTTCGCGCTCCAATTCCTACCCATGAGTAGCAGCCGCCGGGCTGGAACACGACTGATGTTAGACAAGTTCACGAAGGCGTTTGTCGCAGTTCCGCAAGCTCGCAGCAGTTGATCATAGTTCAGGGTTGTGGCGGGATCCCGATGTTGATATTCCAGGGAACCACCGAATGCGCTCATACGAGCTGGTCCGTGTTCCATCCACAATAGGATGGCCTCAACCTTTTGCTCTGGAGAAGCTTCGAGAGGAATGACTGCGTCCGAGAAACCCTCCAAGTATTTCCGTGTCGAGTATTCCCAGACCATCGCGCAAACAAGCAACAAGATCGAGACCGCCAATAGAACATTTGCAAGGTACCAGACGCATATGTAGACAAGATGGCGCCTCATCGCCCATTTTCTCCAGAGACACACCGTCGGTACAACCTCTCTAACTCGTCGAGAGGGTCGTCCCAAGTGAGATTGCGGACTAAATCCTCACAGCCATCGCGGCAGCGGTGGCGAAGCACAGGGTCTTCGAGCAGTTTCCCCAGGGCAAGTTGCAGCTCTTTGACATCGTGCCGAATCACGAGCCCTGCGTCCCCAATGAGCGGAGCGATTCCACAGCGGTCCGTCACGATCACGGGTGTTCCGCAAACAGCCGCTTCTGCGGCAGTATTTCCAAAGTTCTCATTTTGCGAGGGAAGTACAAATAGGTCCGCGTCACGATACGCGGACCACTTGGCGTCATCGTATAACGGCCCAACAAATAGAATCCGCTCCTTCATATTGAACTGTTCGGCTAACGCCTTTAGCTTCGAAACAAAACCGTCTCCTTCATCAGGGCCTGCGAAAACAAGGATAACATCCTCGGGGCAACTTCGTCCTCGGTGCCACTGGGCGAAGGCATTGAGCAGGAGGTCCGGGCTCTTCTTCGAAACAAGTCGCCCGAAAAACAGGACCATTTTCATATCTATGGGGATTCCCCACTGGCGACGAAAAGTTCCTCGCTCCGGGAGCTTTTCGGGGACCTCAATTCCGTTTCGGCGTACAACAACGCATGAATCTTTGACCCCGCCGTCCACAAGTTCCTTTCTTTCTTGTTCCGAAGTCGCGATCAAGAAGCGCGCTCCTCGAACAAGGTTGCTTCCAACGAAACGGTGAAACATGCGTTTCAGGCGGAGACTTCGAGCGATCGGGCGATACATCCCCAACGGTTCGATCACGTATGGGATTCCGTGGCGTCGGCAGAAAAAGGCGACAACCGGTCCTAGCAGGTCATAAAAACCGTAGATGTGAACTAAGTCGAACGAATGCAGATGATCCCTTGCGAAATCCATCACGCCGGGATTCCATGTGAGGGCGCGAAATCTGAGGCGCGTCCGCAAATAAATCGTTTCCACGCCCTCGTGTTCTGCTCGTCTGCCCGAACGCGTGGGCTCGATGGATGCCGGGAAGGGAACTGCCCCTTTCGGACCAAGGTCCGCAGTGAGTACGGTGACTCGGTGTCCCCGTTCCGAGAGCTTCCTGGAAATCGTCAATACCTTAGTGGGGCGGCCACCCTCGGCCAGGTACGGATGATAGGTCTGTGAAATATTGAGTATTCGCATGTTCACTCTTGCCTTATCACCAGAAGCGCATGGGCGACGTTCGCGCCACATATTTACGCCACCAGACATCGAACACGATGAAGGCGAAAAGTTCATAAGAGTTGTCCCGTTGCCCTCGGCGGTGTTGCTGCCGGAGGCGGTCGATAAAGCTCCAATCGAGGATTCCTTCCCTCCACGATATGCCAATGTCGTCTCCCAATTGCTTCCGCAGAGGATGTCGCGTGGATTGACTTGCTTCAAAATAGGAATCGAAGACGGTGACAATCCAATGCGCCAATGGAGCGTTGAATCCCTTTTTGGGCGCGGCCCGAGCGACAGGAGGGAAGAAATCGGCAAAGGCGTCTCTTAATAGCATTTTTGACGTTCCAGATCGTGCCTTGTAGGCGAACGGAGTGTTTAAACTAAGCTCGACGAATTCTGGATCGAGTAGCGGTACCCGGACCTCGAGCCCTACGGCCATGCTCATCTTGTCCGTGTATTCAAGTATATTGTCGACCAGAAATGTTCGTAGATCCATGTACAGTATTTGGTTGTCTACGTCTTTTAACGTGCTCTCTTCCAGCGCCTGCCGAAGGATTCGGGGGGAAGCCGCAAGCTGATCCTGAGGATGTGACGTTCCGGGGCATCGCAGCAGAAGTTGAGCTTTCTTCTCTTCATTCAGAAAGTAGGTCCACTGCGCGTACTGTACGCAGAAGTCCGAGTCCAAACCCTCTAGGAATTTTCGAACTCGTTTCAGGTGCATGGTTCGATATGAATCGCGTACGATTTCGAGGGCCTTCGATCCGAACTGCAGGATTGATCGCGGCATCCAGCCCAGTCGACGGGCAAGCCGCACTGCGCTGTATCGAGGATACCCTGCGAAGAGTTCATCCCCGCCGGCGCCGCACAGCGCAACGGTGATCTGCTTCCTCGCCGTTTGGCAAAGTAAATACATAAGATAAGAAGTGGGGTTGCCAAAAGGCTGATCGAAAAATTCGACTAGATCAAGAACATCTTCTGGCTCAGACCGGGAAACGATTAATTCATGGTGATCCGTACGAAGATGCTGGCTGACGGCTCGACTCGTCTCCGCCTCGTTGTAGAAACGATATTCGTCTCCTTCAAAGGTGACGGTGAATGTGCGGATCTGCGCGTCTTGCTGTTTGGCTAAGCCCGCGACGATAGTCGAGTCGATACCTCCGCTGAGGAAAACTCCGAGCGGCACATCACTGACCAATTGACGCTTCACACTAGCGGCTAGCTGATCGCGTATGAGGAATTTCAGGTCATCGTAAGATACAGTTTCAATTTCCTCGCGACGCCGCACAGCCCAGTACCGTTCGAGGCGCTCTGAGAGATCACGGAGATTTAACTCGAGGCAATAGCCAGGCGGGAGTTGGAGGATTCCTTCAAAAGCTGTCTCTGGCCCCGGTACGTACAGATACGTAAAATAATCCGATATCGCCTGCCAATTCACAGTAGTTCCGAATAGCGAGCAAGCAAGAATCGCTTTTATCTCGGAAGCAAAAAGGAAGTTATCCGGTGTCCGGCAATAGTACAGTGGCTTGACCCCGATCGGATCCCGAGCCAGCAGGATACGATCCTGCCTCAAGTCCAGGATCGCGAAGGCAAAGATGCCATTCAACTTGGCAACGCACTTCGGTCCCTCCTCTTCGTAGAGATGAATAATAACTTCGGCATCCGTGCGGGAACGAAAATTGTGTCCTTGAGCCTCAAGCTTTGTTCTCAGTTCGGGGAAATTATAGATTTCGCCATTGAAGACGAGCCAGACACTCTCATCCTCGTTACACATAGGCTCTCGGCCCCCCGCAGAAACGTCAATGATCGCAAGACGGTTGTGGCCTAACGAAACCGGACAGGAAATATCTGGTGGAACAAAGGTTCGCGTGCCGGTGCCATCCGGACCCCGATGGCGAAGCGCCTGAGTCATGCGCGCGATTGCGTTTGTGACTTCTCCCGGTGAGAGGCGCTTGCTTGCGATGCCAGAGATGCCGCACATGGTCTTCAGGCCGCCGGGGAATTGAGTTTCTGCACAATCAGATCCATGACACGCACGGCTTCGCGGCCTTCCTCTGCTGTGACGGGGACAGGTTTCCCCTCGACGATGCTTTCGACGAATTCCCTGACCAGGCGTTGATGGGTATTTTCCAAGCGCCCCGTTGCGTAGCTTACAGCGGTTCCCAAAGTACCCCGCATCATTTGCGCCGCCTCGCGTACCGTCGAGAAACCTAAGGTGGACGGTCTCAAGTCTGGTCTGCGATGCAAGACCACGGTTTGCGTTTCCAGATCCACTTGGAGCAGACCCGTGCTTCCCCACAGGTCCACCCGGGCTGCCCAGCAGCGGGACGTGTAGGTCAAAACGACACTACTTGTTGCGTGTTCGCCAACGAGCTCCAGCCGATAATCTTCATAGGGTGACCAGGGAAACTCGGGCAGAAGTTTTCGGGCACTCACGGAAACATCCAAGATACGACGGATGAATGCGAGGGTCATGTAAATTACGTGTGGGCCAGTCTCCCCGAGCACGCCTCCAGCGAGACGATGAGCCCAGTGCTCTGAGCGGGAGGTAATGTAATCGACCGGGGTCGACAGGAAGATGTGCATTCCTCTGAGGTCGCCAATCTCCCCGTTCGCTACGATTTGTCGCGCACGACGAAAGGATGGATAAAAAAGGTCGGAGTGAGCGACGCATACTTTCTTTTGTGCTTGTCCCGCTTCACGAATGATGGCGTCGCATTCCTCAGTATTCACCGCCATCGGCTTTTCGATCAGGACATGGGCTCCCGATTGAAGGGCGGCCAGGGCGAGGCTTGCATGCGTGCGGGGGGGCGTGCAAATGTCCAAGATATCCAATTTTTCTGCTGCGAGCATGCGCCTTAGATCCGCATAAACCTTGGGCACACCAAATTGGCGAGCGACTTGCGCTGCTTGGGCTTCATTTACATCGCACACTGCGACTACACGAGCCTTGTCCCCAATTCTTTTCCAGGCAGGTAGGTGTTTATGCTGAGCGATGAATCCAGATCCAAGAATCCCGACCCTAAGACTTCCCAAATTTCAAGACCCCCGAACCAGAGATACAATTGCGATCAATTTAGGATACTTCTGTTCGGGAATTTCCGAAATGTTCATTTGGAACCCGAACGAAAAGTGTGTCAGATGGAGGTTCGCAAGACCACCGTCTGCACACAGAAAAGGCCGTTCCTCCCAAATTAAATTTAGGAAGGGCCCATCTCGGCAACGATTTCTTTGAGTCTGATTCGAAAATTCTCGAAACGGAATTGGCGCAAGACGAGCGCACGACCCTCGCGTCCCATTCCGCGGCGAACGTCTTCCTGTTTGAGCAATTTCGCGAGCGCGCCGGTCAACCGTTCGGTGTCCCCGTGTGGAACCAGAAATCCATTGAGCCCGTCCTGAACCAGATCGGGTGTGCCGCCGTGGGCCCCACCCACAACTGGTTTTTCAAAAGCCATGGCTTCAAGAAACACGAAGCCGAATCCTTCACCGCTGCTCGGAAGCGCAAAGATATCACAGAGTGCATAGCAGGCCGCCAATTCGTTTTTCGGAATCCAGTTCAAAAAGTGGACTTTCCCCGAGATTCCAAGCTCTCCGGCTATTCCTTCAAGGCGAGGACGATCATCGCCCTCACCAATAGCCACCAAGTGAAGATCGGGTACCAGATCGAGCAGAGGCGGGAGAGCACGGATCAGGTTGTCAGCGCCTTTATAGCGCTCGTTTGCCATCCAACGACCGACCGTAAGCAGAACCCTCCCTTCCGGAAATCCCGGCGGGAGTGGCAGCGCCTCAGGGTTATTCGCAAGGGCCATGAAGTCCGGGTCGAGGCCCCACGGCAACCGGCGGATCTTTTCGGCGGACACACCTTGCACAAGTTCTAGCTTTTTCGCCGTATCGGTGCTGGGAGCAAGCACGCGGTCCGCACGACGAAGGGCCCATCGTCGGAGATGTGGTAGTGCTTTCCATACCTCGATGCCGTGACTCATTACAATACGGCGCATCCCGGGAGAGACGATTTTCATCGCGGTAGCGATCATGACCAAGTTCGGATGGGCGGCCACCGTGACGCGAGGTTGCTCGAAGGCGAGCTTCAGCGCGGCGACAACAAATCTTTGCTTGCTTCGATTGAATCCCCGAAAAACAAAACGCGAGTCCCCTACGTAGATCTCATGCTCACCGATCGGGTCATTCAGGCTCAGAAGACGGTAGGGTGCTTCGCGCTTAGCCGCAATCTCCGACAGAATGGCGGCAGTATGCCGCCCAGCGCTCTGCACACCGCCGGCAGCGAGGAGTTCAGGGAAGAGTCCAACAATCATCCCGTCGCCTTCTTTTTCTGAAAGAGAAAGACTCCGTGCGTCGCGAGTGTCTTGGGGCAGGTTCTTTCAACAATAGGTTCTATCAATAGGGATGAAACTACCGAAATTCTTCGAAGCATCCAATAGAGCCGTCTTGCGAACAGGGGCAATCCTGAACGATCGGCCCCGCCTTGCAATTTGCCCGGTAAGGTTTGAGAAGCATGCCGCCCGGCAAGGCCGCGAAGGCGCAGTTGCAGCGCCACTAGCAGCCTGTCGAGAAGAAGAAATTCTTGACCGAACCAAAGAACTGGTTGCAGTCCCAGCGTAGAAACTTCGGAAACCCAACCGGCTGGCGTTCGCGAGAAAACGTGCGGCCCCTGCCCGCGAATTAGTTCAAAGAGAATCAAGTATCCATCGGGCCGCAAGACTCGAACCATTTCTCCAAGTGCCTGTTCTTGCCGCTCTGGCGGAATGTGCTGCACGACGGTGATGGCCGATACGCAGTCGAAGGATTCATCGAGAAAAGGGAGATTTTGAATCTCCCCCGCAAACAGTGGCGATAAGGTCGCTCTTTGCCGGGCGAGGTGCAGCATGGCGAGTGATTGGTCGACTCCCACGGCAGAGAGCCCACGTTGCCCGCAACGCCGAAGCCAGCGCCCCGTACCACAACCGACATCGAGCAGGAGCGCTCCCTTGCCGAGCTTGCAGCGATCCAGAACGCGACCCCACGCTCTGAACTGTAAGCCGTCGATGGCTTCATTAAACCAATAGGGAGTTCCCGGGTGCAGGACTGGCGCAAAGCCCGTGGAATCGTCCTGGGCAAAATCTCTCGCCAGCTGCGTCCAATATTCTCTCGGCGAATATCGGGTCACGCGTTGAGCTCGGTTCGGCCCGGCGAGTGTGATCGACGCAAGGCCCAAAAAAGTGATCGGCGGCTTTTCCCGAGAATCCCGCTCAGGCGAGAATGACCAGCCGTCAGCGCGCTTTCGAAACCATGTATCTCTAGTAAGGAGGAAACGTCCCCTTCGCGGAAGCGGTAAGGATGCGCTCGGACCAGGATCTCAGTTGCATGTCGCCATTTGGTCCAAAAATGCCACTTCAGGAGCCCGGTAATCGAAAATGTGTCAACTTCCATGAAAAGTCCTCCGCCGGGTCGGACCACTCGCAGGATTTCAGCGAGCACTGCTCCTGCATCCCGCACATGGTCCAGAGCGTTGCAGCAAATGGCTACATCCACGCTCTCATTTCCGAGGGGGATACTCTCGCCGGTCCCAACCAAGTAGGGGACCGACTTCCGGAGCGCGTGGACTCGATCGTGAAGAACTTCCGAGCACTGCAGGCGAAGCGGCGGCAGCGGATCCATGCCGATCCGGACAGGGAGTTCCGGCAAAAATCCAACCACTCCCACTCCGAGACTTCCGATTCCTATCTCAAGGGCCGTCCGGGATGGGTTGGGCAACAAAGTCCTCAGGCGTGATGCAAGTGCCTGATTGTCTGTCAAAGTTTGCAAGATAGCATTATCGTCCGCGGCGACTCCCGTCCAGCATTCGTGTTCGGCCCGCTGTGCCTCGTGCCATTTTGCGCCAGAGTGCATCGTGTCTTTATCGCTTTTTACGAGTCTGTGCATACTCGAGGAACTCAAAAATCTGTTGGGCGTTTCGTCCCCAATCATATTTTCTCGCGACAACCGCCGCTTTCCTGCCCATATCCGCGCGGAAACCCGGGTCCTCGCAGAGCTTGCGTATTCTTTCCGCGAGCGCTCCTACATCCTTTGAGTCGCGAAGGAGAAACCCGTCTACGCAATCAGTAATCATTTCTGAACCGCCGTTATTGACCGTTGTGATTACTGGCAATCCACACGCCATGGCCTCGGCAGGGGGCAACGCAAACGAATCGTGAAGCGAAGGCCCAGCATAAGCGTCCGCGGCCGCATAGAATTGAATCACATCTTTCGATGGCTCAACAAATCGCACACGCGTCTGCAGCCCAAGATCGTGGATCATTTTGTTGTAGGGCACGCGATCATCGCGTCCCACGATGAGCACCTTGCAAGGAAGGTCCGCACATCGCGCGGTCGCCTCGAGCAGTGCGTCCACACCCTTCTTTTTCCAATCGTTGCCAATTAAGAGCAAAACAAAGTCTTGCTCCTCGAATTGCATTCGACGCCTTGCGTCGGCGCGGCGTTGCAAGCATGCCTGTGGATTGAACAGATCCAATTCTACCGCGTTTGGAATGACGCGGATGTCGCAACGAGTGAAATGATGTTCGATCTCCTGAGCGGTTAGCCGTGACACGGCGGCCAGGGCTACATTCGGATCACGATAGACCTTCCGTTCGAGCGCCATTGCGAGCTGGTAGTACAGGCGGCGGTGAATGGCCCGGGGTAAGGCCCGTAAGGGAAGTTGCCGCAGCCGCAAGTCTTCAATCACCAATCGGTAGAATTCTTGAAAGACGATGTGCACGACGATCGCATCGGCATCGAGGCAATTGATGCCGGGAGAATAAACAAGGTCGTAGCGGAGCCCTCGGAATTTTTGATCCTTCCACCGTTGCAGTTGGTTGACGACAAACCACCACACGTACTTTAGAAGGTGGGGGCCCGCGATGGAAGGAACTCGATGCCAAATGACGTGATTGATCCCACTCACTTCTTGAGCGACCGGGGTCGCGCGACCGAAGACGACCACGTCGCTGAGATCTTCCACTCGCTCACTGTAGATGTGGAACTCGTAACCGTGCGCGCGGGAAAGACGTTCGACCTGTTCAAGAACACAGCGTTCGGTCCCGTGCTTCTTATCAAGGAACGGCGATACCACAGCAATACGCGGTCTTACGTCCATCAACCTATGTGCCTCTCAGAAGGAGACGACACACCGCCCTGACGGGCGACGAGCGCAGGGAGGCGAAAGAGAATTCCCACGCTCAACCAGAGATAGGCATTGTAGATATAGTTTTCATAGGGGCCTATGCTTGCAAAGGTCATTGGGAACAATAGCAAGAAGATGAACCAGCACATGGCAAATGCGATAGGAAAGACGGATGTTTGACGCACCCGGAGAACTACCTTCCAACTAGTAGTCACAACTGCCGTGGTCCAGAGTAACCAAAGCAGCAGCCCGATAGTTCCGAATTCAATAAATAAATTGCCGTAGCCGCTCTCCACGCCGAAATTAGTCGATGGCTGTCCCAATATCCTGCTAACGTACTGCATACCCAGCGACGCTGTTCCGATTCCGTCGCCATAGACCCAGTTGGTTTGCGGGAATGCCTTCTGGAATTCAGCGATGGGATAATCCATTGCTCGGAATCCCAGCTCTGATTCGGAGCTGCGTGGGTCAAGCGTCTCGGAGTAGAAGGACCACCGCGCCCCAATGGCAACGGGGAATAGAACGACGGCAATAACCACGCCAATCCCCGCGGCCATGAATCCTCGGCGGACGGCCTTTAGGAGTCTATGGCCGGTTTCTCTTCGCCAGGGTGAACCCCAGAGAAATGCAGCGGCGACGACGAAGGCGCTCGCCGCGATAAAGACGACAGTCCCCCGCGATCCGCACAGCACCGCTGCAACCGCTACCAGTGCAGTGCCCACAAATACTACGGTCTGTCTTTGCCGCTGTAACACCAGATACCCCACGGCGCCGAGTCCGATTATCCAAGCCATAGTCAAATACCAAGCAAAGCGGCCATCGCTTACGAAGACAGATGATGGCCGATAGACGAGCTGACCGGTGATCGGGGAATACCTGTAAACATTTGAAAGTTCCCGAATCTCGGGAGCCAGGACCCGCGGGTTCAGAAAGCCAACTCCAACGATCGCCTGGATGATTCCCAGCAAAGAGATCAAGCCGGCCAGCGACATGGTGAAGGTTAAAAATCGGCGGAGGTCCGTGTGAGTTTCGATGAGAGCATAGCCCACGAACATCAAGGGAATATAGTAAAAGTACAGCTTCAGGCCGAGGAGCCCGTAGAAAACACTGGGCGAATTTGGATTGAAGCACTCGAGCACTCCCAGCCAGAAAAAGAGGCTCAGGAAAAGCCGAAATGGGGGGTGAAAAAGTTTCGCTTTATCTGCGCGGACCGAGATGAAGAACGAAAGGTATACGATCGCAGCGAGTACATCTTTCCCGAAATAAATGGCCATGTTGTTGCCCATGTATTTCCGAACGAGGTCTTCAAAGAGCAGCCAGACCAGGAAAGCATAAGAACCCGTACGCCAATCCCGCAGAACAGTTACAACGATGGCGCAAAAAGCGACCGCCAGGGCGGCGTACATTATCGACTGTGTGTTACCCGCTACAATCCAGTCGCCTAGGCTCCAGGCGAGGCACAGCCCGAATCCCAAAATGGCCAGAGATATCCAGGCTTGATTGCGTTGGAGTGGGAAACGCGCCCCAATCATTCGTCCACCCTGTGAATCCCCGCGCCTGTTCCGCCCGCCTGCCCAATGGTCGGCGGGCAGGCCGCAAAGCTCCCAAGACCACTTAAGCTCCGGTGACTTGCTCTTCGACTCACGCACACCTCACATAGTTCGCAGTCGCAAGTTGCTGTTTGCGGCAGTGGTCAATTCCTGCGATGGCGCAATTCACTGCGGAATGCACCGGCTGTCCAGTCGTGCGTACGGCAAATTCTCCTGTGTCGGTTTGTTTCTAAGCTTTCGGGCCACAACAATGATACACGCGGGAAGGCAGCGACCTGATCTACGAGCCTCGGAACCGAGCAAGTAATCCAGGTAGCCTACCCAGGTTAGGAAGATAGGAGCCGGGAAGCCGGACCACCGACGCCACCGTTGGACCAGCCTCTCCCCAAAGCGCGAAAACTTGAACTGAGCGAACCGATGGTCTTGGACTTCGAAGCCGTTAGTCTCGAGGAGCGCTTGAAGTTGTTCTAGCTGATAACCCTCGCGCTTGTGACCCCACGGATCGGTTGCGTTTATCTCCCCTGGCGGCACCGGAACAGACAGCACGAGTTTCCCCCCCGGCGCAAGCACTCGGCAAAGTTCGCGGATTCCAGCAGCATCATCCGCCAAATGCTCCAGTACCTCCAAAAACAGAACTGTGTCCAAACTGCCGTTCGCGAAGGGAAGGTGGTTTACAAAGGTTACTAGGCAGCGAAGATTCGTGTTGTCGCGATGCCTAGCCCTTACTCGAGCGAGCGACGCCTCGTCGATGTCGGCCGCAATCACGTCCGTCGCGCGCGCACAAATGTACCGAACAAACACGCCCGGACCGCAGCCAATATCGGCGATTCGACCCAAGTGACCGCTCAGATACTCGTACACAATCCGATACTTTGTCGGTCGTTGGATCGAAACTGAGTCCGCCACCACAAAATGATAAAGCCTCCAAGCCCAGTAGCTTTCTCCTAGCCGCTTGCGCCAACGTTCGCTGAAACTCATGCAGGATGCCGCGCTTTCTCGCCGCCGCCCGATGGAGCCAGTCGGCGGTAGAGGTCGACATGATCCTGCAGCATGCGTCGTTCTGAGAAAAGATCGAGGGCGCGGCGGCGAGCATTATCACCTTTTCGACCGATTATTTCGGGATGATCCAGCACGCTTTTCATGCACTGGGCGAGTGCTTCGGTGTTTCCTGCGGGGAAACGAAGCCCACAATCATCCACCACTTCGCCTAACCCCCCAATGTCGGAAGCGATCACCAATCTGCCTCGCATCATCTGCTCAATTGCCGCCAGACCAGCCGTTTCCTCCCATACCGAAGGCATAACAACTGCAGCTATATCTTTCATCGCTGCTTGAAAAACAGGCCCTGTAATGAATCCTGTGAACTCGACATAATTTTCAAGTTCCAGCTCCTCTGTCAACCGTCGGAGTTCGGCCTTTTCCGGCCCATCGCCGACGAACCTCAGCCGGAAGCTATATCCCGTCCTTTGTAGGGTCTTAGCCGCCTCCAGGATCAGCGGCAAGCCTTTCAAGCTTACCAGCCGGCCCACGTAGGCGAAGCAGAGCGGTCGTCCGTTCGAAGGGTTGATAAATCGAGTCTCTTCGTCCGAGGGAGTAACCGGGATTCCATAGTAAATTACTTGAGAACGAGGGAGCTCCAGCCGCTTCCGTACATGCTCCGAAATGGGGGCATTGACTGCTACATGCTGGCACAACCATCGGCGTGGAAACGTCAGCAGAAGCATTTGAAGGCTTCTCAGCCAACCTGCGGTACCAGAGTTACAGCGCAAGCATTCCCTGTAACGACGCAATCGAAAGTACCCTGGGCAAACGGCCTTTGTCGGCTCGTGAAATAGCAAGCCGTTCGGGCAGGCGGGGGGATAGCCGTGATGTTCGACAACCACCGGTTTTCGCAGAAACCACGCAATCAATAAGGGAAGAAAGCAAGGGCCCACTAGTTGGATCACGTCTGCTTTCCTAATCAAGTTCGCCAGCGTCAATAAATTGGGCTGGCGGACGACGCGAAACGTTAGCTTGGAGTCATCGAAATCACCAGCCAGCGTGGGCGTTGTTACGGTGACTTCGAAGGTGCTGGAGTTAGCAAGTATAGACAAACCTCGCGCAAGGAGCATTACGTACGTTTCTGCGCCGCCAACTACAGGGGCAAACGGGTGTGTGTAAATAAGGATTTTCATCGGCCCTTCGCGTCTCTATGAATCCCAGACTGCGCGAGTTCGGGGACTCGGGGGAACTCAGATCTGCGTGTGGGAATTCCTGCCAGACCTCCTCCAGAATATCGTGCGTTCCGAGCCGCAAATAGGGTTTGGTCATTTCGGTTCAGCAGACTCCACCTCATCGATACCTTCGGCCTTGGGAGCTAGATCGCAGCCGCACCGCCTGTTCAATTGCTTCAACGCTTGCTTCGATATTATCACGCGGGGACCAACTGGCCATCCGCTGCGTCGCCGCTCTGCTTATGACCTGCAAGCGCTGCCGATCCGGCAAGACGTCTCTCAGGATCCTTGCCAGTGAACTTATCTCACCCACGGGAAACACGAATCCAGTCTGTCCCTCGCGAACCAGATCGAATCGAGCGCCGACGCGATCACTCACTATGACGGGGCAGCCACAAAGCATGGCCTCGTTCACCACGACGCCGAAAGGTTCATAATCGGACGGCAGCACAAAAAGATCCGCTGAGCGATATACTTCCGGCAGTGCTGTTTGATTCACGAAGCCAAGGAACCGGACACGGGCAGAGATTCCGAGAGACTTCGCTTCTTCTTCCAGTGAGGCGCGGAGTGGGCCCTCCCCCGCAATCGCAAGCCACGCATTCGAGATATTTGCTTGTGCGAACGCTCTAAGGAGATCTTGTGGGCGCTTCCAAGGTTGCAATTTTGCGCAGAAAAGCACAACCGCTGCGTCGAGTGGGATGCCCCATCGACTGCGAACTGCGGCTCGATTTACTTTCTGAGCTTGTCGGATCCACCAGTCATTATCAACGGTGTAAGGGGTAAGTGCGATGCGCTCTGCCGGGATCCCGAGCGAACGCATCAGCGCGACTCCTCCATTCGATGGCACAATCACTACATCCGGAAGGCTGTATATCCACGGCAAGACCAATCGCTTGATGCGCGCCTTCCAGTTCTGCTTGTCGCGGGCGCTTAAGCTGTGAGCATCCGTGGCAAAAAGCAGAGGTTTCCGGGAAAGCTTTGCGGCTGCGAAACCGATCCAAAACGTCGAGCAAAGGTATCCGGTGAAAAATATGATTGCGTCAAGTTGCTCGCTGCGCACGAGCTTCCAAATCCCTGGATTCACGAGCCCGAAGAATCCCTCTAGGCGTGGCCGTGGAGCGTAGTTACGCAGCTCGAGCCACGGGTAGCCTTCCAGGAGGGGAATGTCCCACGCAAGCTCCATGCCGAATCCAGGATCCCTCCCCGCTTTGGCACCCTGCAAGCTACAGTACGCGACGAGAATGTCGAGCTTCGGGTGTTGTACCATCCTCCGGAAAATCGGTGAGGCGTATTGTACAGGATGACTTGCGACTAGCAGGACCCGATACCGAGCGTCAGTCATTTCCCAGCGCCGTTAGATATTGTTCCGCGATCCGATCCCACGAAAAGTACGTCGCATAGGCGTGCAAGCTCCTCAAGTGGAGATCTCGCCGAAGCTGATCGTCGCCTAAGACCCGGTCAAGTGCTATAGACAACAAATCCGATCTCCCCTGCGGGACCAATTGCAGACCAGCTTCGGTAATTGGGAAACCCGTTTCGGGCCCTGCATATCCAACTATCGGGAGCCCACAGGCGATCCCGGCGATGGCACTTCCTCGAGTGTTGGCCACCGGCCCGCGAACGAAGAGCAGCACGTCGGAAGAACAAAGAGCGGACGCGATCTGCTCCATCGGGATCACTCCCTGTGTGGTGAGAGCCACTTCCACTCCTTCGAGGGCACGACGCAACAACGGCTCCGCTTCCTTGGAATTTCGACCGAGTACGTTCAACCGAAGAGGCGCATTTTTAGTATTAGCGTGACGCACAGCCTGGGCGATTTCTCGAACTTCGTGAGCGAGTTGTTCACCCCCGGTAACACCAAACACGGCCACGATCTTCGGTCGATCTGGTTGGAGACATGGTTCTTCTGGCCGAATTTTGAATTCTGGAATATTCGCTCCGATCGGTACAAATCTTGCTTTTCGGGAACCTTTGGGCAACCAATCGATGTTCTCGACGGGAGTCGTGAAGAGGCTGCGATTGGCCATGCGATACGCCTGTCTCATGGTCCAGTGTTGGCATGCGCGACGAAAGCGATCCACCACACGAAGCCCGGAGAATCCTTGGGCATCGTGGAACACGACAGCACAGCGTGCCCGCCGTTGCCGCATGAGCGCGAGAACTCCCAGCGCTCCAAACGGGAAGCCGTGCCTGGACCAGCTGAGCGCAGTGTATTGCATCAGAACCCACTGCCCATTCCAATTTGCGCTCTGAGTCCACAGGTGAGCGATCGCGCCGAGGTATCCTAGGCGGTCCCATCTGACTTCCGCAAGCTCGAGTGCGAAGCCTCGGCGCACGAGCGCGTACTGAAGTTGCGTGCAATAATCGTGCAGCGCGTCCGTCGGTTCGTCCCGCTGACCAAGCAAAGCAATTATGCTCACGGGCACGGACGACCCTACTTCAGGAGGTCGCAGCGCTTTCGACGTCACGCGTTCGTCACCGCCCAAAGGTAACCCTTTTTCACGCCCGGAAGATCCTGGACAGAATATCCAATCCTTATAAGAAAATCAGCGAGTTCTGTTCCATTCGCTGGATCATGGATTTCGCATAGAATCGAGGGTTTGTATCGATCCAAGACTGCTTTGGCTCCTATCAACACAGCCGATTCACCGCCCTCCGCGTCAATCTTCACAAGAGTAGGCGGTTTGCCTCCCTGCTCGAAGACATAGTCGTCCAGCGCAATCCCCGCAACGCGCACAGTCTCACGGACAGCACTACCCCCCGCTATAACTCGTCCTTCCATGCCGCTGGATGCCTGCTCCGCCCGTTCAAACGAAATCTGTCCAGAGGAGCTCCAGACAGCCGCTTGCATGAGAGTGATCTGGGGCATTTGATTTCGCTCGCAATTTGCGCGGAAAACGGCTGCATTTCCACTATCGGGTTCGAACGCGGTTACGCATCCCGAGACCCCTACAATTCGTGCTGCGATCAGGCTGAAAAAGCCAATATGTGCTCCCACATCGTAAAAGCAATCGCCACGCCTCAACTGTTTCCGCAGCAGATCCTGCACCCAGGCTTCATGTTGCCCGTTACAGTAGTCGGGATCAAATCGCAGATCGACGAAAATCCACAAATCCTTCGCTTGTCCACGCGGTATGCGAAGCCAGATGCGGCGGCCCACCGGTAGCACCCGCATTGCTTTTCGGTGCAGTAACGAACCTAGGACCGGTACCTGCCGGCAAGCTGCATATAAGGCTCGCAGGACCGAAGATCGCGCCGCCAAACCCATAATACGGTTGCTTTTCAAGTCCGCCCTGTCAGAGCTGAAATATCAGACCTTCTTATTTTCTCTTTCGAGCGAGTTTTTAGCAAAGGATGATTCGCGATCTTAACGGCCGGTTAGCCCATCTCCGGACGTGACCGTACGAACGCGGGTAAAGGACTTCCTAGCTAGCGCTCGGGAGATTTGGGAAACACCCCGCAGCGCACTGAACGGGTTCTTCGCACTGATATCTCGAAGCGATCGGCACGCCGCCTCAAGACAAGAGCTTGCCGCATAGTAATCCAGCTGCGCGAGTAGAACGCGGTCATTAGACCATTTTCTCGCAGGCGCGAACAATCGTCCGGCATCGCCCTCGACTGTTCGCATCAGCGTTTTTACCCGGCAATCATATGTGTGTTCTTGTAAAACCTTTTCGCGAGCTGTCTGCGCGATTCGCCGGCGTATGCTGTCGTGATTAAGGTAGTGCCGCGCGAGTGCAACGATTTCATCGTATTGAGCGTAACCGACAAAATGAACCCCCTCCTCGAAGCCGATTGACGTGAGTTCACTCGGCAATCGCGTTATCAACAGTGCTCCTGACGCCATCGCTTCAAACACACGCATATTGGCATCCTGTGGGTAATCATCTCGCGCCACATTGACGATAATCTTCGACCGACAATAGACGTTAGCGAGCTCCTCCGGCGCGTGGAAGCGAGTGAAATCATTCATCCGAAACTGTGGGGACAGGGCTCGCAGAACGGCACGTCGATTCTTGAAGAGAGTGCCATCCGTGCGGCCAACGAACCCCACGTCGAATATTCGCTGCTGTTGCTGATCCGAAAACAGTTCCGGATCTGCCGCATGCGACCACGCGATTACTCGTGGATGGCCTGCATTGTGAAACAAGGTCTCAAAGCCTGGATGGAATACGACAGCATAGTCGAAGAGCATCGACCAGCGAATCCGATGACTCGTATAGGCGTAAGTATCAGATTGGAACGAAATAGTTGGGATATTCACCTTCTCCAGACCCCCGGGGAGTATCGCGCGTGCGGACTCCAGCCACACGATCATGTTCGGTATTTGTTGGCACTTGTCTAGAAGGTCGTCGATATGTCCGTCGATAGGAAACCCATCTTCCGGGCAAACAATGTCAACGCCGCATCGACGAAAAGCCCGCGCAAATAATCCGGGTTCTTTGTGATCCCACGAGTCAGGTTCTCGGCACAGGTACAGAATGTTCATATCTCGGTCAGCGACCCGGCTCCCAGTGTAAGACTGCCTGCGCACTGAAAGTTGACGAACGCAAAGTCTAACTCATCTGACGCTCAAGCATGATACAACCCAAGAGCGAGGGTTTCGTCTTGTGACCAACATTCGAAGCGATCTGGCTATTTCATCGCGTCGACGTATGGACTCTGGGAAGCGCCCGCTGGCCGATCCAAAGCCAGTTTCAGCATTAGTGGCAGACCGAATTCTTGTTTCGAACGCAGTTCCACATCCCTTCTGCTGCAGAGTGAACTCCAGAATTTCGTCGTTATGTGCAAACTGATCTGTTGCATCGCTGCCGGCCCAATTCTTGTCCGAGTCCAGCGGTGTACCGATTCCTTCCTGCGGTGCCGCGGTGACCTCGGTTGTGCGAGGTCAATCGATGAGTTCCAAACACAAGGAGATGCGCAAGTCGCTTAGCCTTGTTGTCCGCCGCGCAGGCGAGAACAGATCCACGCCGGAGCTCTTGGCAGAGCTCTCATCAAGGCCCAATCCCGTTCGATCTCTCTTTTGATCAGAATGACGTCATGGCGCCAATTGCGCTGTAGTCCGCTTTCCGTAAGTTTGTGCGTCGCATTTTCGATGGTATACAGATGCCTCCACCCCCCAGCAAGTTTGTAATTCCTGATTGCTTCTTCTCCGCTCCAGACGCCAACTTTTCCGTCCGGATGGTAAAGGTAGTCGTGATTCTGATGAACTGCCAGGATTACTGAGGAAGCATCCACCACGGCCGCGCCCGACGCACGCGCTTTCCACAATAGCCAATTATCCCAACTGGTGCGTCCGATTACGAACGGAGGTGTATTCCTGTAATACAGCCCGCGCCGAAAAGCAAAGTAATCGATCCATTGAGGCGGCCGCTGGTGATTTTCTTCTCGAGCTTTTTGCCGTAGACTCTCTTGCCATTCTGGCTCATCGAACTCAATCGCTTGCAGGATGTTGGTGTCCCATCGGCGTCCGACCATCAGAAATCGCGAAAAGCGATTCACAACGTCCGAAAGAGCGCGGATATAGTCTGACATCAATACGATGTCGCAGTTTACATAACACAGCACTTCGTGACGCGCGAGATCTTGAGCTTGATCAAAGATCGACGGGAGGAATTTTGTTCCGTGTTCGTTGCGTTGAACGGATGCCACGTGACGAGCGCCCAGAATCGCTGACGCTTCTGCCGCCCCTTCATCATCACCAAAAAGAATAACTTCCACGTCCGGGTGGAGCCGTTTCCAGCTTTGGATTGCGTTCCTCTGGATGATGCCGATGTGTCCTTGAAAGGGTTTAGGTGTCGAGAATATGGTAAGCATGACGGTCAAATACTCCGAGCTGTCCTCGCGTGCTTTTCCTGCGATTCCACGATCTCCTTAAGAATCCTTTCCAGGCTATAGCTCAAACTCCAGTTGGCAAAGTGGGAGCGCAATTTCCGGAGATCCGATATGTAGCAAATGTGATCTCCTTTTCTTGCCTCGTCGCAGTATTCCCACCGTACGCGTTTGCCGGTCATTCGTTCAATCCGGTCAAACGCTTCCAGGATGGAGATGCTGTTTTCCCTTCCGCCACCAATATTGTAGACCTCGCCCGGCCGCGGATTCAGAAAAAACTCCTCGGCGGCGCGGACAACATCCAAGCTGTGGATATTGTCGCGAACTTGTTTGCCTTTGTAGCCGAAGACCTTGTAAATCTCGCCGGCGATCGCCACCTTTACCAGATAGGAAAGGAAGCCGTGGAGCTCCACGCCGGAGTGATTGGGGCCCGTGAGGCAGCCGCCTCGAAAAACTCCCACATTGAGCCCAAAATACCTTCCGTACTCCTGCGCCAACACATCGGCAGCAACCTTGGAGGCGCCGAATAACGAATGGGTTGTGCGGTCGATTCGGCATTCCTCGTCGATTCCGTTCCAGTCGGCGGGATCGGCATAATCGTACCGCGTTGGCAGTTCTTTGAGTGACTTCTCGTTCGGAACATCGCCGTAAACTTTGTTTGTGCTTAGGAACACGAGCCGGGCTTCGGGACAGAACTGCCGCATTGCTTCTAGAACGTTCGCGGTTCCAAGGGCGTTCACTTCGAAATCGATGAGCGGAATTTCCTTCGCTTTGTCATGCGAAGGTTGGGCGGCGCAGTGGAGGATGGCGTCGAAGCGGTGTTCCTTGAAGAGCACAAAGATTCCGTTACGATCGCGAATGTCCAAGTCGTGATGCTCGAAGTGTGAAGTAGACTTCTTCAGACGCGCGAGATTCCAGGTTGTATCCCCCTGGGGGCCAAAGAACTGCTCGCGCATATTGTTGTCAATACCGATGACGCGATGACCCTGTCGGTCAAAGTGCTCAACGCCCTGCGAGCCAATTAGGCCGCTGCTGCCTGTGATCAGAATGGTCTTCATGCACCCCTACGGTATTGGTCAGTGTTCATCCGGTTGGTTGGACAACTTCCTGACTCATTATCCATCCATTCCCTGTGTATACGATTAGAGCAGCGGCAGAAAACATCGGAGACCTGAGTCATTGTTAGCGAAACGCACGAAGGGGGCTGAGTCGAGGTCCGCGCCTTTCGCAAAACTTACACGCACGAGACCACTCCACCATAGCACAGGGATGCGCCTAGTTTGAAGAGGTGCACAATGCAGTTCGATATCTAGCTGGATAGGGTGGCGAAGGTGTTTGCGATGGCTAGTTTTATACTCCAAATCGATTTCGTTACTTTCGCTGCCAAGGAACTCTCACGCGCCCCAATTGGCGAATGCCGGACGACGTTTGTTCCCCAAGTGTGGGCGGTCACTGCGCCGGCATCAGTAGGTCGGCTTTGCAGGACCGCAAGCTAAAATCGCCAGCGACTTGCCTGTTCTCCCGACCGGCGCCCGAAAACGCCTAACATTCGTGGTTTCACAAGGTTGTCCGCAGCAAGCGTTGCGTTCAGGAGCTGTTGTTCAGTCCCAATTCTTGCCTCGGTGTCTGCTGGACTGGTCTATACCAGGTCATATTTAGTGACCGCAACGTCACCGAAATATTGACCGTAGAGGCTGCTCGCCAAGGCACCGGGTTCGTCCGATCTCCGGCTTTGGATTCCGTCTCTTCGTTCCAGCTCAGTCTCAGCGAACAAACTGAGGTAAAATGTTTCGACGGGTCGGTTTGGACCGGAACACGGTCCGGTGCCGGTGTGGCAATGGGCCAGCAAATGGTGCTATAGGAGTTTGTGTGGAAGGGTCGGAAAAAGCCTTTCCTCCAGACGATATCGGGATGGCAGGCGTGGCCTCTCCTCATCTTGGATGTGACTCTAGTGCTGGTATGGGTCGTTGGTACGCTTATGCGTTCGATCGTGGTATGAAAGTGCTGTCGAAAGCGGACTTCGAGGCAAGGGATACGCTTTTTTTTGGCTCTCTTATCGGACAAACCACAAGAGAGTCGACGGGATGGCCGAAATCGATGTGGCCCAGTTTCTGGCATGCGTGTGTTGCCGCTTTGACTCGAACATCCAGCCTTACCTCCCCAGGGCTCTGGAAAACTCCTACATATCTGAGATGACTTTCACAGAAGCAACTCCATCGCGAGCAACACCGGCTCCTTCTGTGGGGCAGTCTGCACTGCCTCATACGAGGATTGAGCCGAGCAAGGGCTGGATCTCGCTTGGCCTGAGAGAATTGTGGCAGTATCGAGAGTTGCTGTTTTTTCTAGCTTGGCGCGACATCAAGGTGCGTTATAAACAGACGGCCTTAGGGGCCGCCTGGGCGGTGATTCAGCCGCTATTCACTATGCTGGTGTTTACGCTCTTCTTTGGACGGCTGGCAAAGGTCCCGTCCGATGGGATTCCGTATCCTTTATTCAGCTACACCGCCCTTCTGCCCTGGCAATTATTCGCCTATGCGCTTACGGAATCCAGCAACAGCGTTGTCGCTAACGAGCGTCTCATCACGAAGGTCTATTTCCCCAGGCTGGTCGTTCCACTCGCCAGCATCGTCGCGGGCTTGGTCGACTTTGTCATCGCCTTTGCCTTGGTCATCGCTATGATGATTTGGTACGGGGTGAGGCCCACCTTGGCGGTTTTGACCCTGCCGTTTTTCGTAATTCTTACCATGGCCACTGCCTTTGGAGTGGGCTTGTGGCTCTCTGCCCTGAACGCGCAATATCGCGATGTCCGCTACACATTGACTTTTATCGTACAGCTTTGGCTGTTTGCATCGCCGGTCGCCTATTCCAGCACGCTCGTTCCCGCACGGTGGCGGCCCTTTTATGGTCTCAACCCAATGGCTGGCGTCATCGAAGGATTCCGTTGGGCGCTGTTGGGCAAGTCGCAAGCACCCGGCACGATGCTGTGGGTCTCAGTGGTCGTGGTGGCTCTCGTCCTTGTCGGCGGTCTGTACTATTATCGTCGCATGGAGAAGACGTTCGCGGATGTAGTTTGACCAACCCTAATGACTGATATAGCCATTCGTTGCGAGGGGATCGCCAAGCAGTACCGCATCGGGGAGCGGGAGCGCTACAGAGCGCTCCGCGACGTCATCACGGATATGGTCACGGCACCATTCCGTCGCGTGCGTTCCGCTTCGCAGGATTCTTCGCATGTTAACGGCAACAACAAAGAGACAAGGTTTTGGGCTCTCAAAGATGTCTCCTTTGAGATCAAGCGCGGTGAGGTGGCCGGTATCATCGGCCGCAACGGAGTAGGGAAAAGTACCTTGCTCAAAATCCTTTCCCGCATCACCGAACCCACGCGCGGCTCTGCCGACCTCTGGGGCCGTGTCGGGTCGCTACTCGAGGTTGGCACAGGCTTTCATCCCGAACTGACGGGCCGCGATAACATCTTCCTAAACGGTGCTATCTTGGGGATGAGGAAAACCGAGATCGCGCGCAAGTTCGACGAGATAGTTGCGTTTGCCGAGGTGGAGAAATTCATCGATACCCCGGTCAAGCGCTATTCCAGCGGGATGTATATGCGTTTGGCATTCGCGGTGGCAGCACATCTCGAACTCGAAATTCTGCTGGTCGATGAAGTTCTTGCAGTGGGGGACGCCAGTTTTCAGAAGAAGTGCCTTAACAAGATGCAGAGTTTGAGCGAGCACGGAAGGACGGTGCTGCTTGTGTCGCACAATATGAGTTCCGTCACTCGCTTATGCGAAAGGACAATTCTTTTGGACGATGGGAGCGTAGCTTGCGACGGTCGTTCCCAAGAAGTGGTGAGTGTTTATCTACAGTCCGGAGTTGGGGCCTCGGCTCAACGGCAATGGGATAACATCGAGAAAGCTCCCGGAAATGACGTGGTCCGGCTGAGGGCTGTTCGGGTGAGGACCGAAACCGGCGAAGTGACGGATACAATCGATATCCGCCGTCCGATCGGAATCGAAATGGAATTCGATGTCCTCAAGCCTGGGTGTTTGCTTGTACCCAATCTACATTTTGTTAATGAGGAGGGTGTGTACTTATTCGCGGCCAGCGACCATGATCCGAAGTGGCACCGTCGTCCTCGCCCCAGGGGTCGGTTCGTCAGTACAGCCTGGATTCCCGGGAATTTCCTGTCTGAAGGCACTTTGACGGTGGGAGCTGCTGTCAGTACCATGGACCCGGTTGTAGTTCACTTCTTCGAGCGGGATGCGATTGCCTTTCACGTGGTGGATAGTTTGGACGGGGACTCGGCACGAGGCGACTACGCAGGTCCTTTTCCGGGTGTGGTGCGACCATTATTGAAATGGACGACAGAGTACGGCCTCGGGATCGCGGCCAGCCCTCTGGCAGGAGTCGAGGATGGCAATCGATGAAGGTCGTGATTTTGGCGGGTGGGCTGGGCACCCGGCTTGTCGAAGAAACTGAAGTTAAGCCCAAGCCAATGGTGGATATCGGAGGTCGTCCAATCCTCTGGCACATCATGAAGCATTACGCGCACTTCGGTTTCAAGGAGTTCTTCATCGCCCTAGGATATAAAGGCGAGGATATTAAGCGGTTTTTCATGGATTACAGTTCGTTTAATGGAGACATGTCGATAAACCTAGCGAGCGGAGCCCTGGAACGGCATCCCGGCGACGCAGACGACTGGCTTGTTCATCTGATGGACACCGGCTTGCTAAGCAGCACCGGCGGTCGCGTTAGGCGCTGCCAGCCTTATTTGAAGGATGAGACCTTCATGGCCACCTACGGCGATGGCGTTTCCGACGTAGATTTGCAGGACTTACTTCGGTTCCATCGATCACACGGGTGTATCGCCACCGTTACCGCGGTGCGACCTCCCGCGCGCTTCGGAGGCCTGATCTTCGATGGAGACCTCGTCAAGGAGTTCACCGAGAAACCACAGATCGGCGAGGGTTGGGTCAACGGCGGATTCCTCATCTTTGAACCCGAGGTGTTTGCGTACATAAAGGGCGACAGTACTAATCTTGAGGTGGATGTGCTCGAGAAACTTGCGGCAGAGGGACAACTAGCAGCCTATCGTCATGAGCGGTTCTGGCAGTGTATGGATACTTTACGAGACAAGCGCCTTTTGGAAAACCTCTGGCAGAACGGGAAAGCACCGTGGAAGATTTGGGCGTGAAGAAGTTTTGGCTCGATCGACCGACATTCGTGACTGGAGGTACTGGACTGGTCGGTGGCTGGCTGGTGCGTCGCCTCTTGGACGCGGGCGCGGATGTGACTTGTCTGGTTCGCGACTGGATTCCTCAGAGTGAACTGGTCAGTTCGCGTCTGATCGAGCGCGTTAAAGTGGTTCGCGGAGACGTGCAGGATCAGGAGACCCTCGAGCGCATTCTGGGCGAGTTCGAGACTGACACTGTGATCCATCTCGCCGCCCAGACTATCGTCACGGTTGCCAATCGCAATCCGGTTTCTACGTTTGAGAGCAACGTACGCGGCACGTGGTCGCTCTTAGAAGCTGCTCGCCGAAGTCTTGCCGTGAAGCAAATCATCGTAGCGTCATCCGACAAGGCATACGGCGAAAACGACGGGAATCCGTATGACGAGGGCACGCCGTTGCAGGGGACGCATCCGTACGATGTAAGCAAATCGTGCGCGGATCTGATCGCGCAGGCGTATGCGCGAACTTACAACTTGCCGGTTATTGTTACGCGTTGCGGAAATTTTTACGGGGGCGGAGATCTAAACTGGAGCCGGATCGTTCCAGGAACTGTCCGTTCCATTTTGCGTGGCGAAAGACCTGTCATTCGCTCCGACGGCAAGTACGTGCGCGACTACTTCTATGTCGAGGATGGCGCCGCTGTATACATGCTTGCTGCGGAGAAACTCGCTGAAAATCCTAAGCTTCACGGTCAAGCGTTCAATTTTTCAAATGAATTGCGAGCTACCGTACTCGAAATCGTGGAGCGCATACTGGGTTTGATGGAATCTAATTTGCGACCAGATATAAAGAACATCACAAGCAACGAAATCCGTTTTCAGTGTTTGAACGCGGCCAAAGCACGGAGGCTGCTAAACTGGCGCCCGCTCTTCAACTTGGACGAGGGGCTACAGCGTACCATTGAGTGGTACAGAAAATCCCTGGGGGCTTCTTCCAAACTACAATGCAACCGAGATGTCGGTCGTGCGGCGGAGACCGCCTAGCCACAATTCTTTCTCTGGGGGACATGCCGCTTGCCAATGCGCTGCTCAGGCTCGAGCAGCTGTACGATCTGGAGCCAACCTACCCTCTCGTGCTGGCATTCTGTTCCGAATGTACCTTGGTCCAGATCACCGAGACCGTACCACCAGAGAAATTATTCCGCGAGTATCTATACTTCTCCTCATTTTCTGATACGCTGCTGCGTCACGCCGGGGACCTGGTCACGCGATTGATCGACACTCGTCGTCTCAATGCGGGTCACCTGGTTGTGGAGCTCGCAAGCAACGACGGATATCTCCTGCAGTATTATCAAAAGCGGGGAATCGCTGTTTTGGGGGTTGAGCCGGCGCGCAATATTGCTGAGGTTGCGCGCGAGCGCGGCATCCCGAGCGTCTCGGAATTCTTCGGTGAGGAACTGGCAATCGCTCTCGCCGGGCAATACGGCTGTGCCGATGTGATCCATGCCAACAACGTGCTTGCCCATGTCGCCGACCTAAACGGGTTCGTCAAGGGGGTCGCGGTTCTACTCAAACCTCAAGGTATTGCGGTCGTCGAAGTCCCTTACGTCAAAGATCTCATCGACCATGTCGAATTCGACACGATCTATCACGAGCACCTTTGTTATTTTTCTTTGACGGCGCTAAACGCATTATTTAGACGTAACGGCTTGCGGGTTCAGGACGTTGAGCGAGTGCCGATCCACGGTGGATCTTTGCGATTGTTTGTCGTACGGGCTGGAACGCAGGAGCCCACACAAGTCGTTGCCGAACTTCTGCGAAACGAGCACGACTGGGGCATTGACCGGCTCGCCTTCTACGCTGACTTTGCACACAGCGTGCAGAACTTGAAAGCATCTCTGAGTGATCTTCTCCTCCAGCTGAAGCGTGAGCGCAAACGAGTGGTCGGTTATGGCGCCGCCGCTAAAGGCACGACACTACTAAACTACTTTCGGATTGGCCCGGAGACGCTTGATTTTGTGGTAGATCGCAGCCCGCACAAACAAGGCTGTTATACGCCGGGCACACATCTACCTATCTTTTCTCCGGATAAGCTGATGCACGAGAAACCGGACTATGTGCTGCTTCTCGCTTGGAATTTTGCCAACGAAATCTTGGAGCAACAGACGCTGTTTCGGCAACAGGGAGGCCGATTTATTATTCCGATCCCAGAGCTTAAGGTGGTTTGACGAGCCGGATCATTTTCTGTGTACGAAGAAGCCAAAATGATTTTCAGGGAATTAACACTCAAGGACGCATTCATCGTAGATATCGAGAGACGGGATGACGAGCGCGGATTTTTTGCTCGCACGTTTTGTGAGCGTGAGTTCGAAGCGCATGGCTTAAACCGTCGGCTGGCACAATCCAGCATCTCTTTCAACAAGAACAAGGGAACACTGCGCGGGATGCACTATCAGACTGCGCCAAATGAAGAGGCAAAAGTCGTCCGCTGCACGCAAGGAGCAATTTATGACGTCATCATCGACCTGCGGCAATGCTCCCCGACATTCAAGCAATGGCAGGCGGTGGAACTAACTTCGGAGAATCGCCGCATGATTTACGTTCCCGAAGGGTTCGCGCACGGTTTTCAGACGTTGGAAGATGCTACCGAGGTGTTGTACTTCATGACAGAGTTTTATGCGCCGGAAGTATCTCGTGGGGTCCGATGGGACGATCCAGCCTTCGGAATTCGCTGGCCCGCCGCCGATCGCACGATTGCACTCAGGGATCAACAATATCCCGCATTCATTCTATGAAAACGGTTCTGCTCACCGGGGCCACCGGCTTTATTGGTCGACACTGTTTAGCTCCGCTGATCTCGGCTGGATACGAAGTCCACGCTGTATGTTTCAGGAAGGCACGCATTGAAACTCCTGAAGTGTGCTGGCATCAGGCAGACCTGTTGAATCCCGGTGAAGCAGAACGGTTGATGCGTCATGTGCACCCGACACACTGGCTCCATTTGGCGTGGAATGTGGCTCCAGGAGATTATTGGGAATCGGAACAGAATGTCCGGTGGCTCCAAGCGAGTGTTGAGCTGCTGCGACAATTTTCGCAAAATGGTGGACGGCGGGTGGTTATGGCAGGCACATGTGCCGAGTACGGCTGGCGGGAAGCAATATGCAGCGAGAATACGACTCCGTTAGCCCCGTCGACCTTGTATGGTGCCTGCAAACACTCACTCCACGTTGCGTCCAGCGCGTTCGCTCGACAAAAGGGAATCTCTCTGGCGTGGGGTCGAATCTTCTTTCTCTTTGGACCGCACGAGCCTACGAACCGGCTGGCACCCTCGGTAATTCGCGCTCTATTGGCAGGGCAGGTAGCAAACTGCTCACACGGCCAGCAACTCCGCGATTTTCTGTTTGTGGCGGACGTCGCAGAGGCTTTCGTAGCACTGTTAGACAGTGGCGTTTGTGGGCCTGTGAACATTGCGTCAGGACAAGCCATCGCTGTGAAGGACATTGTGCATGTGATCGCCCATAAATTAGATCGGGCTAATCTAGTCAGACTGGGAACAGTGCCAGTTTCTGAAGACGAGCCTCCTTCAATTGTGGCAGACGTCACACGCCTTTCAGAAGAAGTTGGCTGGTTCCCACCGCACACACTGGGCGAGGGACTGGACAGGGCTATTGCGTGGTGGAAAGAGCATTCTCTCGAGAGATAAGCATGAGCTGGAGAACTACTTGTCCGATCTGCGGATCTGATTTGGTCGAACAGTTCCTGACCAGGAACGATGTCCCCGTTCATCAGAACTGGATCGTTCGCGATCAACATGCCGCCATCACTCTAGAACGCGGCGACCTGAGTCTGGCATTTTGCGTTGCTTGCGGTTTTGTTTTTAATAGAGGTTTTGATCCTGCCAAGATTTCCTACGGCGAGCGGTATGATAATACACAATCCAATTCTGACGTGTTCAGCGACTACATCGACGAACTGATTGTAGATTTAGTGTGCGAGCGCGGAGTGCGGAATTGCCGGATCGTCGAGATTGGATGTGGTAAAGGCACATTTCTCAAGCGATTGGTGGAGTTTCCCGATTCGGGGAACTCAGGCATAGGCTATGACGTAAGTTACGTCGGTCCCGCGACTGATCTTAACGGGCGTCTCCGATTCGAAAATCGCTATTATCGTCCGGAACGCGACAACGTCCGCGCCGATGTTGTCATTTTGCGGCATGTCATTGAGCACGTACCCGATCCGGTATCTTTGCTCAGAACCATCAGAACGGTGCTGGCGAGTGTGCCTAATGGCCGTCTTTTTCTCGAAACGCCATGTGTCGAGTGGATACTGAAAAATCAGGTAATTTGGGATTTTTTCTATGAGCACTGCTCCTACTTCAGCGGCAATTCCCTCAAGGTTGCTTTGCAGCGATCGGATTTGAGTGTTGAAAGATTGGAGCGCCGGTTTGGCGGGCAGTATCTATGGGTAGAATCTAGACTCCATCGCCCATCGAGCGGAATCACCCGACCAGGTTCCATTCGTGAGCTGGCTTTCGAGTTCTCTGCCGCTGAGCTGGATATTAAGGCAGCGTGCCTGCGCAGTATTGAAGAGTCCTCGAAGAATGGAGCAGTTGCGATTTGGGGCGCAGGTGCCAAAGGCGTGACGCTGGCAAATCTCGTAGACCCGGAGCGCAAGCGGATCAGTTGTATTGTGGACATCAACCCTCAAAAACAAGGGTGTTATCTCCCCGGGACCGGACACCCTGTTATAGCTCCAAGCCAACTCGCGGCCCACGCTATCAAGTCGGCAATACTGATGAATCCGAATTATCGCGAGGAGAACCAGCGTATTTTGCGAGACCTGGGGTTGGATCTTCCGTTGATAGATCTCATGGATGGGAGGAAAATTTGAAGTTAAGTATCGACACGGATCGTGGCATCCTAACGCACGAATTAAATGGTAATCCTCGCACACTACAACTCTATTCCGACGAGGCATTCGCAATTCTGTCTAATCAATGGCTGAGGGTGGGCTGGGGGCTCAAGTACTCTTACAGGTTTAGTTGGTTGGGTAGACCGCTCATTCAATTGCCTCAGGATGTCCTCCGCCTCCAGGAAATTATCTACCAAATACAGCCCGACGTGATAATTGAAACCGGGGTAGCACACGGAGGGTCCCTGATCTTATATGCTACAATCTGCAAGGCCATCAACAAGGGGCGTATTATCGGAGTAGACATCGAAATTCGACCACATAATAGAGTGGCAATTGAATCCCATCCTCTCAGTTCGTTCGTGACTCTTGTTGAGGGAAGCTCAACCGATCATTCAACTGTCAATAAGGTGCACTCGTTGGTGAAGGATGGCGAAACCGTTTTGGTCATCCTAGACTCGTGCCACAGCAAGGACCACGTCCGCAAGGAATTGGAGTCTTATTGCGACCTAGTCAGCCCCGGATCGTACCTCATTGTGGCGGACGGGATAATGAAAGACCTGTCCGACGTGCCCCAAGGAAATCCAGATTGGGAAACGGATCACCCCGTCGCGGCGGCCAAAGAGTTTTGTGACCGACATCCCGAGTTCGTGCTGGATTTGCCTGCCTGGTCTTTTAACGAAAGTTCTGTTTCCAATGATTTGACCTATTTCCCAGACGGGTGGTTAAGAAGAGTTTACTAATGCGCTGGGGAGCGGAATGCGAGGAGTTCACGAGGTCATCGTTTGCGACAATTGTTCTCTCGGGAATAGCGATATGCAGATGAATAGGCTGCTCGCTGTGGCAATCGACCGGGGGATAGCGGTGATCGAAGATGCTACCCAGGCCATCAGCACCGAGTTGAATGCTCGAAAAGCAGGGAACTTCGGCGATTTCGCGTGTTCAGTTTCCATGGCTCGAAGACCCTTGCGACTGAGGAGGGGGAAACGCGGGGGACTGACGGCGAAAAAATCCGCGATCGCGTGCTCTTCGTTCGTAATCATCACCGGCTGCCGGGCGGAAAAATGTTCTGGAATTCCGAAATTGGCTCCAAATACAAGATGAGAAGCAGACAGCTCTCGGATTGGCTCGGTTAAAACGTGTTGACGAACTCATTGCTTGTAAGCAGCGGATATTCTCCTGGTATCGAGAGTTTCTATCCAGCGTGGACGGGCTCATGCTAAACGTTGAGATTCCCGGAACCCTAAACACATATTGGATGGTGACGATGGTTGTGAGTTCCTCATTGGGTTGGGTGAAAGAATATTTAGTAGAAATGATGAAGGCCGAGCAGATCGATTGTAGGCCGTTCTTCCATCGATTGAGTAGTTTGCCTGTATCTGAAATGCAGGCGCGGTATGCTCAGGAACGCAACGGCGTCAGTTATCGTCTCAACCCTTACCGATTAAATCGGCTTTCCGGCTTAGAAATGACTCAAGAAAAGGTTGCTCGGGTTTGCGGCGCTCTGAAATTGCTGGCTCAGAATCGAATAGCTGCTCTTAGCGGCCGCGTATGATGCAGGCAGTCCGAAAAATCAGGGCTCGCGTTTGGAGCGAATCGTGACCCGTCGATCTCCATTATTCTCGGTAGTAATCCCCACACGTAATCGGGCCAATTTGCTCCGCTACGCGCTCCAGAGTGCATTGCACCAGAAGTTCGACGATTACGAGATCGTGGTCAGCGACAATTGTTCTTCCGACAACACCGAGCAGGTCGTACGCCATCTCGCTACCGAGAAGGTTACGTATGTTCGTACGCCTCGCAGTTTTGACATGGCCGACAGCTGGGAATTTGCCTTGAGACAGACTCGGGGCGAGTACGTGACTTACTTATGTGATGACGATGCTATTCATCCGGCACTCCTGGAGAAGGTCGCCAAGACTATAGAACGAGAGAAGGTCGACATCGTCGCATGGCCATTTGGAGGGACCTACCATCACCGCAGTTGGCCCGATGAACGCGAGCGAAATTTATTGTGTTTCGTGAAACCACCACGCCAGACCCGGATCATAGAATCCTTATCGGTGCTCGATGAACTCGCGAATTGCAGATTCACCCCCAGGCTTCCTCGGTTTCTCAACTCTTGCGCGAGGCGCACTCTCATCGCTGAAATAGCGGAGAGAGTGGGTAGGGTTTTCTGGCCGCCGTGTCCAGATTACACTTCTGGAGTGGTCCAGCTCGCATTTCGCGGGCGATTAGCGTACTTGGATGATTTGTTGCTTCTCTGGGGTGTTGGAGCAGAAAGCATCGGCGCGAGCGCATCCACTAACGGAGAGGCCGCCAAAGCCTTTGTCGAAGAGCTCCGCAATAACAATGTGCCTGTCTTGGAACACGTCCCTGTAAAGATTTTGTCGCCGATGAACTACGGTCTGGATTCCTTTCTGTTTATATATAAGAAGGTGGCGGAGATGCTGCCAGAACTAGAGTTTAACTGGTGTGCGTATTACCGCCTAATCAGAAACGAGATCCTGGGTCGAAACGCTGCTGACCCGAACGGCAACAAAGAAATCGACGAATTCTGGCGCGCGTTGAATCAGGAGGATTTGAGTCTTCGTTGTCGAGTGCGCGCTGATATCGTTTATAGAGATATCCGGAAGAGGATTAATTTAGGTCGTTTCCGAAAAGTCATCGGAGGCGGACCCCCGCCCTTATGGACCGCAAGAGGCGAAGAATACGGCTTCAGTGATATCTTCGAGTGCTCTCAGGCGCTGGATGCAATCAGCGGCGTCGCCGAACGCTAGAGGCGGAAGAAATACAACTTACCGGTGCCGGCCCGCGTGGATTACGTTTCGCGATTTCGATATTCCCGCGATCGGGCCCATGAATACTGCCTTTTGTACGCGCGGCTCGGAACGACGGCCTACGGACTCAACATGGTTCACCCGGCGATGCTTCTTCTAGCCAATGGATGTTTCTGGTGTGAGCGGCCGCGAATTAATTAACTGTTTGGTGCGATCCCCAAGATTTTGGAGCTTTTTGCGTCCTGGCGACGAGCCGTCTCCCCGTAGCGGCTTAACGAGCGTTGCGTCACCGCGCTGCGTTGTTTTGAGTGCAAGGCTATGGAGCCAGAGGAATATGCCATCATCGCGAGAAACATCATGAAAGAGACGCCGAAATCCACAAGTCCTGGCAATGTCTTCGAATGCGGCAGCACCAGTCGTGGGAAATAGACCTTGGTGATAACGTGCTGGTTTTCGACGATCGTGTTCGTGGCGTTTTGCAAACTGGCCGCGAAATCTATCCAGGGCAACATGGCGCTGTAATAAAAATCGGGTAAAGAAGTCCGTCGGAAGGGATGTGCGCTACTGTGCCGAAAAAGAGACAAAAGACCAGCATTGTCAAGAAAAGTTGAATTACGGCTCAGGCCGCACCGACAGCCGTCCGCTTGGAACGAATCTTGATGTCACGCCAATCGAAAGAATAGAGAAGCTCACGATAATCCCATAGTTCGCCGAACGGACGCACCCACCAACAGCTCGGTGGTGTTATGCGAAGTGAACGAGGATGCGCGGTCCCGGAGCGTTCGACAGTAGTCGGAATGGTGTTTACTTGGATCCTTCCGATTGGCGAGATCTGAGTTGTTTCATGTCCTCTTCCTCAATGTGACCCATCAACTGCTTACGTCGAAGGAAGTAAGAATTCAAAGTGCGAGTTGCTAGTGCCGGGACTACTTCTACTTGATTGTAAGCCGTGTCACGCCAGGAAATCGGCCCACGCGCTGGAATCAGATGTATTCCCCACTGAAAGATGAGGCCCAGATTCCAAAGAATCAGAGCGGCAGTCGCGGTCGGGACAAGGACATTGCTGCGCTTCTCATTCCAAGCGCGCGCAAGCCAGTCGAAAAAGGAAGAAAGTCCCAAAACGAACAGAACAGTCAGCGAAACGAAAAATCGGTTTCCAAATGAGGCAAGACCGTGCCAGTCCTGGTAGCACCCAATCACGTAGAGGTATGCTGCGAAGCAGCTAACTGAGTACAGTCCCAGAATTTGATCGCGCTTCCGCAGCAAAATCATTCCTACAACCGCCAGTGCCGCGACGGGAGTCCAGCTGAACAGACCGTGCTCTGCCGAGAAACATACCTTGAGCAAAGCCGGCGAGCTCCAATGCCAGAGCCCAGAGTAGCCAAAATTTAGAGAGCTTCCATAAATGATTCTCTTGGTGATGAAAGTGGGTAGAAAGGCTACGAGTGCCGCTCCGGCAAAAATCACGTTATTCAGAAATGTGCGGACGAACGGCTTCGACTGTGCGTCGGACGAGCCTTTCCAAAAATGGGCCAGTGATTCCAGAAGCGGAAACAAAAGCAAAACCGCATTCGGATAATAAACGTCCATCATGAGTCCGGCGATCAACCCTAGGAGCGCCCATTGTAAGAATGTGCGTGTGGTACGCGTGTGATCCCAGTACCAAACAAAAAGAGCCACCATGAACGCGGAATGAGCATGGGACCACGACGGGTTGAAATACATATACACGGGAAGGGAACTCGCGAACCAAATACCCAGAGCCCCCCAGAAGGCCCATCGTTGGGGAAGATACTTTCGAGCGAGCCAGAAAGAAATCCAGATAGCGAGAAATCCGTAGAGCGCCGTTGCCAACGCCATGGCCAAGACGTAAGGCTTGGAATAGCCATCGGCGAAAACGTGTCCGCCCAGAGCGTCATATGACAGAACTGCGAGATGCGCAGTGATCAGAAAAGGTGACCAGAGGATGGCAGGTCCAATCGAGAAATGATTGTCGAGGTGACCGGTCGAAGTGTACTGCCCGGAGTCAATATTGCCATTCGCGTCCGTCCGCCCCATCCGGAAGCTCGTATTTGCCGCGAGCCAATCCTTCTGGAAGTCCAAGTCGTGCTCGATCAGAAGCGCTCTGCCGAACGCGTAATATCCCACCCCGTCGCCGCGCACCCACGGATTTGTGAGGGGCAAGGTGAAAAAGAAAATGAGGAGCAGGATCTTGTCGTACCTACTGAACCTAACCAATAAATTTCGCCCTCGACTGACGTCCAGCTTCTCGCACGACCCGCGGGTTGCGCACATTTCGCTTACGAGGCGACCTCCGCATTCGACTGCAGTGCGACGTCTCGACTCTCCTGTTTTCGTAAAACTGCAATGATCGAAAGAGGCGGTAGCGGGAGCCATGGATCGATCCGTCGAAAAATGGGCGTCAATAAGTTGAGCAGCCGAATCTGACCTATGCCGAAAGTGTGCCGCCGCAGTACCTTACCGTTGAACCACCACGCCGGCACACCAGGGCGATTGAATTTCAATATCTGCTCGACTTGAAATCCCGCCTGCTTCGCGACTTCGGCAAGTTGCCTCTCGGTGTACCGCCGACAGTGGCCCAGCACTTCGTCGAGGCTTCCGTAGAGCTGCGGACCGAAAGGGACCAGGACAATCGCTGTTCCACCCTCTGTTAAAGTGTCGCGGATATTTCGCAGCGCGCCAACGTCGTCAGAGAGGTGTTCGATGACGTTCAGGCACACCACGGTGTCGAAATTCTGCCCCGCGGGATAAGACTCGGCCTTCATGCCGTCCGTGTAAGCGACGTGCATGTAAGGCCGGGTGGAGCGAAGCGTTTCCAGATAATTCAGATAATATGAGTTTACATCCGTCGCCCAATAAATCGAACGCGGCATAAGATGGATAGACATATTGCCAATTCCGGCGCCAATTTCAAGAACCCGGTCCCCTACGTGCGGCCTGACGACATCCGCCATCCACCGGGTAAAGCGCGGGGCCCGGTTCAGTCTCTCCAGAATCTCTCCGCCATGGGCATCTTCCAGGTAGATGCGACTTGAAGAGCCATAGCGAAGGATTGCCCAGAGGGCGCGGACGCCATCTTTCCAGCTGATTTTCTTTCCTTCGCGGTAGGTTCGGCCCGAGTAGCTGATGGGGACTTCGAAAATTCTAGCGCCGCGCTTGGCGAGCTTGATTGCGAGTTCGGGTTCGACGTCGAACGTAGAGCTCTCGAGAGGAATGCTCTTCAGCAGATCAGCGCGAGCCATCTTGTAGCAAGTCTCCATGTCCGTCAGATTGAGGTCGGAAACCACGTCGCACAAGAACGTGAGAAGCTTGTTGCCAAGCGCATGACGAAAGAACAGTGCACGTTTATATCCGCCGGACATGAAGCGCGAACCAAAGACGGCATCTGCGTCTTCGTACAAGAAGAGTTCAACCATCTGCAACAGATCACCGGGATGGTATTCGAGGTCGGCATCGTGGATGACGACGAGTTCCGTATCGACGCGCGAGAGCGCAGTGCGGAGGGCAGCACCTTTGCCTTGATTCTTGTCGTGCCGGAGCCAGATCCACCGGAACTTTTCGTTGTGAGCCTCTGCTTCTACCGAGGCGCGAAAGCGCGCGATGGCTTCCGCCGTTCCATCTGTCGACCCGTCATCGACAACGATCACCTGCACCAGGTGAAGCAGAGGCGATTCGCCTAACACTTTCAGCCGACCCAGGCTCGTCTCTACGAGATATTGCTCGTTGTATGCTGGCACGATGACGGAAAGGCTCGTGCTTGTTTGTTTTTGATCTGTTCCATCCATACGATGGGATGCGCCGGTCACACGCCGCAGCCAGCCCGTGCGTTCCAGGCGGTCACTCCGCGATTGGGAGATGGTCTTCGTCGCGTCAGTCATCATGCATCAATTCCATTCGAATATCGTGCCGAAACTGCTCACGGGCTCACCAGAGGATCCCGACCGGCGACTCGAAATTTTGGAACGGGCACCGACACGTGCGACGCCTTATCGAGTGACGATTGAATGCAAGAAAATAGACTTAAATCGCCCTAGTCAGAGGCAGCCTGGGCCGCCAAACGATCCGGGACGGCCGCGAAGCTCGCCGCATTCCGCTTTCGACAGTGGGCAATCACGCGATCCACGATCTCGACTAGGGGAGTCACAGGTCGAAAGCCCGTGAGCTCTTCAAGTTTTTCAAGGGCCGGCACGCGCCGCGGCATGTCCTCAAATCCAGGTTCGTACGCCTGATCGTAGGGGATGTGCGTGATCGGTGAATTGCTCTTGGTTCTTTGCTTCACCAGATGTGCGAGGTCCTCGATGGAAACTTCCTCGGTACTGCCAATATTTACGACTTCGCCGACCGCCTGGTCGTTGCCAATCAAACGCACCACGGCCTGAACGCAATCTCGAACGTCACAGAAGCAGCGCGACTGCCGTCCCGTGCCGTACACAGTAATCGGCTCGCTTGCGAGCGCTTGGCGCACGAAATTCGGAAGCACCATGCCGTAGCGGCCCGTCTGGCGCGGCCCCACCGTATTGAAAAACCGAGCAACGATAACCGGCAGTTTCCTTTCTTTCCAGAATGAGAGTGCCAGGAACTCGTCCAGCGCCTTGGATGCAGCATAACTCCAGCGTCCCTTGCTGGTCGGTCCCAGAACGAGATCAGCATCTTCGCGGAACGGAACTTTATCGCTTTTGCCATAGACTTCCGATGTCGATGCGGTAAACACGAGTTTCTTCTTCTTGGAAGCCGCGTCCAGCACGTTCTGGGTGCCGTGTACGTTTGTCTCGATGGTGCGTACCGGGCTTTCCACAATTAGGCGCACGCCCACCGCTGCCGCAAGGTGAAAAATCACGTCCGACTCATCCACCAGTTCGGCGAGCAGGTGCTTGTTCATGATGGAATCGAAGACGTAATGAAAGCTGTTGTTGGACTTAAGATGACGGATATTTTCCACACTGCCAGTGGAAAGATCGTCGAGAACGAATACTTCCTCGCCGCGATTCAGCAACGCTTCCGATAAATGCGAACCTATGAACCCAGCCCCGCCTGTTATGAGATAGCGCATGGTCGCTCCCTAGATTGAAGAATCACCCGACTCGCTGGACCCCGACGAGAACCGGGACTTTTTTGCGACGTCTTCGCCATAACCGTAGCCATATGCGTACGGATAATATCGATACGAGTAGTAATAATCGGGCGCGCTCGAATCCACCGCATTGAGTACGACCCCGAGCAAACGGCATTTCACGGCCTTAAGAAGATCGCGCGTGCGCGTGAACGCTTCCTTCGGCGTTTCACCGCTGCGTACCACCAGCAGCACGCCGTCCGTCACAACCGAAAGAATCACCGCATCTGTGGCCGCCATAACGGGGGGCGAATCGATGACGATGAATTTAAAGCGCAGGCGCAATTCCGCAATTACATCACGAATTCGATACGATGAAAGTAAGTCCGCAGGGTTCGGTGGAATCGGACCTGTCGTAATTGCTGCGAGATTATTGATCGTGGGATGAGGGAGGAGGACTTCATCGAGGCTCGACACGCCTGCAAGAAAAGAACTCAATCCCACCTCCTTACCAATTGTCAAGTTTAAGGCACGTCGGATTCCCGGTTTGCGCAAGTCGGCATCTATCAGTAGCGTGCGATCTCCGAGCTGCGCGAGAGTCACAGCCAGATTCACGGCTGCCGTGGTTTTGCCCTCGCGGGGTAATGCGCTCGTCACCAGGATCACTTGAGGCGGGTGCTCTGCCTGCGAGAGGAGCAGGGAGGTGCGCAGCGCGCGGAAGGCTTCTGATATTTGTGACTTCGGCGTCGTATAGGAAATGAGCTCCACGCGCGGTCCGGATACATTCTGCGGCGCAGTTTCCTTTGCACGACGCGACAGCCGGCCCTGGTGGTTTCCAAGCATTCCCGGGAGAGCAGGCACGACGGCCAGCGACGGAAGACCCGTAAGCACTTCGACATCGTCGGGTGACTTTACCGTATTGTCGAGATACTCGCGGAAAATCGCCAGGCCAATTCCTCCCACAAGGCCTACCAGGAAACCCAATAGAATATTACGCGCTTTCTGTGGGCGCGAGGGGCTTGCGGGCACCAGTGCTGGGTCCACAATTCGGATGTTGCTCGAACGTAGGCCCGCCGTAATCCCCGCTTCCTTCAGTTTCTGCAAAAGACCGTCATAGAGCTGCTTGTAGGATTCGGCATCGTGCTCAAGAATGTGGTACTGAACGAGTTTTTCGGCGAGATCATTGGCCTCTACTTTCTGCCGATCGAGCGCCTCTTGCAAGAGCTCGAGATGTTGACGCGCCGTCTGAAAATCCTCTTCGATGCTGCTTACCATCGTCGTCTGCGCGCGCGTCATCTGCTCATCTACTATCTTTTTTTGCTCGGCTAGTCGACGAACTTTGGGGAAGTTCGGGCCATATTGATTTAATGCATCCGCATACGAGTCGTCGAGCGCGGATTGGCGCCTAAGCAGATCCTCGATGACTGGGTTGCTGCGGACCTCGGGGAGGAGATCCACATTTCCTGAGGTCGCCATGCGGTAAAGCGCCTCTTTTGTTGTCAAGCTAGTCTGGGCTTCCGTGACGGCCCTATTCAGGTCACCCATCGTTTGGGTAGTGATGTTCTGCTTCTCGTCAATCTGCCAGATTTGGTTCTCCCGCTCATACGTGATGCGGGCATTTTCGGATGTTTCAACTTTGATCCGGAGTTCTTCGAGTTCCCCAGAAAGAAACTTCGATGCTTGCGTTGTTGCGTCAAACTTACTCCGAAAGTTTTGTTCAATATAATTTTGGAGATGCGTGTTGGCAACAAGAGCAGCGAGCTGCGGGTCTTCGGATTCAAACTGCACTTCGATCAGGCGGCTGTTTGGTATCCGCTTGACGTGCAGTCGCCCTAAGAATGCTCCGAGGATGGCTGGGCGCTTGGCGCCTGCGCCGGCGTGCTGTAACGCGAAGGGGCCAGATGAACCCTCGAAGTCGGGATGCCTATCAAGATTGAGAGTCTTGATCGTTTGCAACGCGAGAGTCTCACTCCGCAAGATCTCGGTTTGCGTCGCCATATAGTTTTCCATGTCTTCGTATTCGTCGTAGTTCACACCCTGAAACGGAAGGGTATTCTGGGATTCTTTGTCCACTTCGACGCGTGCCGCCGCTTCAAAAACCGGCTTCATCTTAAATGAAGCGATTGTGACCACCGTCACGACGGTCAGCAGAAACGTAAGAATCAGCCATTGATGCTTGCGAAGGATAATCAGGTAATCAAGGAGGTGCGCCTCCCGTGGCATCTGCTCCCACGCGACCGGCGAGGGAACAGGGATCACCGCCAAAGATTCCCCAGCCTTCCGGTCTCGAGCAATGAATTTGGATGCTTCTTCCATTTAGGTAGCGGTCCTCACCTTTGGATCGAGTCGATTGACATTTATCCGGTCGCCGGTCTTATTGCGTCGACGAGCGATAAATTAGGACGCCCGAACCGATCTGAACAGCTGCCTCGCTTGCTCTAACTAAAATCTTCTTGGTGAGACTGTCAGGAACATAAAGGATATCGTTTGATTTCATCGCGACATCTTGAGACTTATTTTGTTCGATCTGTTTGATGTGGACGGGGGTTGCTTCGCGTTTTCCTGTGTTCGGATTCAGGCGATAAATCACTGCATCATCGGGCTTTGCGTAGCCGCCGAGTCCGTGTGCGAGCGCGACTGCCTTCAGAACCGTAATCTGTTCCCCATGACTCTGTACAACATATCCTCCCTGCTGCGAAACGCCGCCACCCATTACGTAGACGATACCGCCGAGCGGTATGTTGATTACGTCTCCGCCATAAACCGGAATGTTGAAAGCGGTATTCTCGGTGTTAAGCAAGTCTTGCAGCTGAATCCTAATTGTTCTTGAACCGGGCTCGCCGCTGCCGGATGTGTCGGAGATGGGCGTTAGGGATTCCGTCTCGGTCCGACGCGTAATCAGTACAACCGTGCCAGCGCCATCTGTGATGCCCCCCGCGTTTGCGATTAGCTCGAGCAGGCTCATCGGTCGGTTCACTTGATAGGTCATCGGACGCACGACCGCTCCGATTATCGTGACGGGCTGACTGTTTAGCTCCTTAATGAAGACGGAGACCTGCGGATCTGAAACCAACCCGCTCTCACGAAGAACGTCCTGGATCTTTTGTTCGAGCTGAAATGTCGTAGCCCCGGCCGCCCTGATCTTTTCGTGGATAAGCGGAAAACTAATCTCCCCCAGATTACTGACGCGGACATCTCGAGAGAGTTCCGGAACGTCAAAGACGTCAATATGGAGTAGGTCTCCCGCTCCGATTGGGATGTCGGCGAGAGTGGATTTTCCGAGACTGGCGAGTTCCTGAATCTTCTCGTTCGTTTGCTGTGTGCTTTCGTCTTTGCCCTGACCGTAAGTAGCCTGTGAGCCTGCAAGAATGGATAAGAAAGCTATTAAGACAGGCTTCCCGAGCCAGTCCAGCATCCAACGGACTGTTATGCGCATGAGACAGATAAACCCCTCAAATACTATGCCTAGCGAAGCACGCGCCTGTCAACAACAGGTTACACACCTCGCTCGCAGCTCGCAGATTTCTCTCTCTGTTCGCCCGACACGGTAGAGACCAAGTCAGCGTTGCCTGGCATGTGGGAGTGGGCTTCCTGGGGTGGTTCCGTGATTCAGCTATCAAACTCCCGGATGGACTCGAGGTTGAATCGAGGGCGCAGTTCGCCTTGCTAGACAGTCGGTTTGGTACCGCTCGAGCCTAAGTTTTGATGAAGTAGTCCTTTCTTAGCGAAGTGACCTTAACTAAGCCGCCGCACCTTAACGCGATATGAAAGCCAGAAGGGAACATTCTTGCATCTCAAGCAGGCTCGATTTGACATTCCAATAACCAGGCGACGAAGAGGCTGCAGGGCGGCTATTGATCTAACGACGCGTGCTCGCGTGAGCGTGTGCGCTGGCGCTTCATCGGGGCCTCCGAGGGCAGAGGCGCCGATGTGGCGAGGTAGGATTGCAGCAAGAATAGCAATGCATTTGAAGGGATGTGCAGGTTGAAATCGACGAGGCTGTGGAGCAAGAGCCCACACAATGCGGCGATCGCTCCGGCATGGATGCCGCGAGAGAAATGGCCCTGTTCTGCGGTGAAAGAATTGCGTGCCTCGCGAACCAAAATCCACAGGAATGCAAGGCCGCACAGGCCTCCCAGCATGCCCATTTCAGCGAGCAATTCCATGAAGTCGTTGTGGACATGGTCGACGATGTGGCCGTCGTAAACCGTTTCATAGCGCGGATACACAGCAACCAGTGATCCCAGTCCAGCGCCGATGATCGGATGATCGAAAAAAATATGCGCCGCTCCGTGAACCATGGTGGCGCGCCGGGAAAGCGTGACGTCGCCGGGGTGCAGAGTCGAAAATCGTTCGAGCGCTCTCCCAGTCCCCAGCCATGCAACTAAGGCCAACGCGGCGAACCCGACAATTGCCAGAGCCACCAGCCGCGGACCTTCCGGGGCCTTGCGCAAGCGCGCCAGCAACGCCAGCACGGCGACTTCGAAACCGAAGCTGACGATGCCTCCACGCGAGCCGGAAAGAATCATCGCGCCGACGGGAACGATCGTCAGCAACCCGGTCAAAGGAATCACGTCGCGGCGCAAACCGCGGAAAATCAGCAACGCCAGGCCGGCTGGTAGAGTGAGCTCCACAAAACCGGCAAAATGATTGCGGTTCACGAATGGGCCGAAGGGATCGCCGCCCGCGGTGAGCGTCCGGAATCCGTAGATTTTCGCGTCGGAGGTGAAGTGTTGCACGATGCCCAGCAGCGACACGGAAAAGCACAAGAGAATCAGGAACCACACGAGGTTCGTCAGATCGCGGCGCTCGCGAAATGCCTGCGTCGAAAGGAAAAAAATCAGAAGGTACGCGGCGAGTTTCAGAAGTTCGACGCGCGTCAAAAACGGATACGGAGTGGCGCGCAGGAGCAGCTGGGCGAGGCCGATTCCGAATAATAGCAACAGCGGCCAATTCAGCGGACTCCAGTAAATCTTGATGCGGTCGTCAACAAGAACGAGCACCGCCCATCCTATGAACAGCAGGCTGGCGCCAATCTCCAGGATGGATCCCGACCAAGTCTCAACCGCACCAAAGGCCAGCACGGAAAACGCAAACAGAAACAGCAGGCCGCCGCGGATCACGTTCATGGTGACGGGTTTCCCTGGAATTCCGCGGAAACGATCGACACGTCCGCAAACCAGACCGTGCCGCTCAGCTTGTTATCAAACAAGCGGCTGCCGAAGCGCAGCAGTCGAACCAACAGGAAGTGTGTATCCGGGCCGGTTGTTACCTCCACATCGGTGGCGGTCCAGGGATGGGACCCAGTAAAATTCTCTGTCAATGCGTTCACCGCGTTATTGTGATTAGGGTCGACAATGGAAAAGCGCATCCCGCTTTCGGTGGTGATCTCTGCGGTGCGCATGTAAGCATGAAAATGGTAAGCATGACTGGGCTCGACCGGAACATATTGCATGGGTTGGGTGATCTCAAGATTGTTCCCTCCCCCGAAATCCAGCCGCACGGTTCGAACTCCGTATGACGGAGGAGCAGCGTCAAAATCGATTGCCGCACCTGGGGATGAGTTCCATCGCCAGCCCAGCCCTCCATTATCGAAATCGTGGGAAAATCCGCCGTCCCACACCAGCGAATGATTTAACGGTTCATCGTGGGGCAGCCCTGCGGCGGTGAGTGCTTCGATCCATACCTGCTTGGCGTCCGCGGCGCGGTCGTCCGAAATCAGTTCGTCAAGAAAGGGAAAAGTTCGCGGCAGAGCCACGAGCTGCCCGAGGGAAATCAGCCGTCGCCACACAGAACGCGCGGCATCCGATTGGCGAATCGAGGCGAAAAAATCCAGCGCTCGAATGTAAGCGTCCACATTCGCAGGCAGTACCTGGTCCAGCAGAACATTTACGTCGTGGCTCGATCGCCACACCCGCGAGATCGCCAGCGCCAGCAGCCTGGGATCCGACTGCACCGCGTGGTGAATTTCGGCGTATCCCTCTTCTTCTTTTCCTTGGCGAAGCAGAAAGTTTCCGTAGTTCCACCCAACTTCGGCTGAGAGTGGATACACAGACCGCGCACGTTCAAAAGCGTTTTGCGCGCTGCCTAGATCTCCGTTGGCTTCGTAGGCGCCAGCCAGGTTCATCCAGTAGATTGCGGAGAGAGGATCGTCCTGCACGGCCCGTTGGTAGTCCGCGAGTTCCTGCAACGGGTCAGCGTTAACGAAATCCAGTTGGTGGTGACGGCCCAGTAAGTCCCAGGCCTCGGCGTTTCCGGGTTCGAGCGCAGCGCCACGCTCGATCACCTCGATGCGGGTGGAGTGAATGCGATGGTAAGCGAGCCAAATCCTGACCGCCTGGTAGGAGAGCGATGCACCGGCCGCGAGCGCAAACACCAGGATTGCCGCTCGCGCTGGGGCTTGCTGGAGTGTTGGCTGCACAGAGCCGTAATGTCCTATGACTCTCGGTATTTCCGCAAGGTGAAATTCAAATATTGCCGGAGCGCAATCGCACGGAAGGCTCGCCTCGGCGCGAATTCGCGCGCTTACTTCTGGCCGAAACGGTAAATCATCCCAACGGATACGCGGTAATTTCCCTGACTGGTGCCGCCATAGGAGCCGGCATTAATTTGGCTGAAATTGGTATGCTCGTAATCGAGCTCGATCAGGCGAATCGACCAGCGCTTCTTGAATTTTACGTCGAAGCCGCCGCCGGCCATCCACGCTGTGGACCAGCCCCAATGACTGAATGAATTGAAGCCGCCCTGGCTTTCCAGGTTGTAGCCGGAATAGGCCGGACCGACTAATATTTCGCCGAATGGAGTGATTTTGTGGCGGTGGCCGAGAGGATAGATTCGAGCTCCGAACATTAAGGTGTAAAGCTGCGTATTTCCGTTCACGCTGTTGATGTTATAGGCCCCGGAAAGATCGGCGCCTACGCTCAACCAGCGGAAAATGCGATAGTCCGCGTACATCGAAAATCCATTCATGTTCAGGCGGTGGGTGTCAGCCTCGAGCAGCGACCTGTACATATATCCGCCGCCCAGTTCGAAATTCGAGCGGGACGGTTTCTCCACGTGCGGTTTCGGGATATGCGGCTTCGGAATTCCGAACAACAGGTTTTCCGGCGGGGGACTGACGGGCATGGGACTAACCGGCAAAGGATCGAACAGCGACAGCTCTTGCGCCGAGACAGGCAGGCCGAACAATGCCAACAAAAATAAAATTCCCGCTACCTTTTTCATCAACCGCGTCCTCCAGGAATGGCTTGGTATTCAATACTTTTCATCGTGCGAGTTTTCAGATGCGGGCTGCCGGTAATACGTTGGCACGCAGCGGCACACTAGGATAGATGGAAAGGTCCGTAAAGTGTAGTGGCGGCCGCAAATCATCTAAAAATGGAGAGGGCTGATTCTGGAGCGCCCGCTTGCGCGCCGACGCGATTAGGCGCTTTGAAGCGTAAGGTGAGGGCCGCTGGCAGAAGGTCCCGAACGCAAAAAAAAGGCCGCGCGGCCTGTACGACAGGGCGCGCGGCCGGATCTGAGGTTTAGTTGAACTTTATTGCGTGATGGTTACGTTCACCGTTATGGCTGTCTTGGTGACGCCTCCGGAGGACGGAGTAATCACGATGGTGGATGACTTGGACCCTCCCGCCGATCCGCTGCAACCTGCCACCAGCACGAACACCATCATCGCTCCCGCCATTCCCAGGCGCGTGCGGAATCGCCGGGCTTCAGGAAGCATGAACAGCAGGGCAATCGCGATCATGATGAAGAGCACCTGCCGCAGGAACGCAGACGGCGGCACCTTCATGGATTGCGGGGGCACGATAAAGGACGCAGCTGTGATGGAACCGTTCACGGTGGTGCCAGGAGCAGGCGCTGCATTGGCGGTCGGGACGGAGCACGAAGTAATCAACGCTCCGGTTCCGGGGGCACAAGTGGAAGCCACGGCTCCGGTGAATCCGCCCAAGCCGGTGACAACCACAGGGAACATGCCGGTCGCGCCGCGGGCCACGCTGATGGCCGCCGCGGAGACTGAGAAGTCCCACGCGGGTCCACTCAGCGGGACGGCGCTGACGTTGCCGCCCGTTTGCGTAATCGTGAGCGAGCCTGCAACCGGACCCGGCGGAGTAGCCGCCACTGGACTGAAGGTGACGACGACGCCGCAAGCGGCTCCATTCGCAGCTATGACGATTGGGAAGTTGCCGCTATTGCAAGCGACTGTGTTGGACGGGGCCGCCGTAAATACTCCCGGGGCGGCAGCGATCGACGCAATACTCAGCGGCGCGTTGCCGTTGTTGCCAATCGAGACCGTAGCAGTCGTAGACGTCGTCAGCAGAGCACCCGGCAAAGTAAGACTGCTGGGTGTGAGCGTAATGTTACCCGAGGTCCCGCTGCCAGTTCCGGTAAGTGCTACCTGCATTGGATGGGACAAACCATCCAATGCATCCACGATGTTTAGTACTCCGGCCACGGCACCTGCGGCCGTTGGCGTAAAGACCACCCCGATGTTGCACGAGGCTCCGCCCGCGAGCGACGCGGTGCAAGGCGTCGTGCCGCTCGCACTTCCCACAAAGTCTGGGTTGGTGCTCGTTGGCGGAAGTGTCAAGCCGATTGCGTTTGCAGTATTATTCGTGATCGTCACGAATTGAGGCTGTGACGGCGTAGCAACCAGTTGAGTTCCAAACGGGAGGATTGTCGGAGAAACCGAGATGGTTGGAGTCAGAGGTAGCTCTGCCACAAACGCGTTCGTCGCGCCCGCGGCTCCGAGAGAAGTCTGAAACGCTCCCGAGGTCGTCAGCATATCCGGGGCTGTCATGTAACCGCCGACATAGGCGTTTGTTCCGGAGACGATAATTCCCGCACCGCTGTCCGAGTTAGTCAGCGTGTTGCTCACGGTCTGCCCGCCGAAGTACGTCGAATAGGCTAGATCCGCGATGCCGTGGCCGTTGGGACTGATCTTTGAAACGAACGCCGTGCCGAAGCCGCTGGCATTAACGTTGTTATTCTGAGGCTGCAGAGCCCCTTGTGTAACCGGAAAGTCTAGCGAGGCTGTCACGCCGGTCACGTAGGCGTTGCCCGCCGAATCGGACGTAATAGAATTGCCCGTGTCGCTGCCGGTACCGCCCAGATACGTGGAGTACTGCAGCGCGCCGTCCGCGGTATTGACCAACGCTGCGAAGGCTACTCCGACCGCGACGCTCCCCGCAGGAGGAATCGAATTGGCGGTAACCGGGAAGTTCGCTGACGAAGTCGTCCCGGTGATGTATGCAACTTTGGTCGCAACCACCGGGACGCCGGTTCCCAGGCTGACACTGAACGCCAGGTCCACGCCGGAGGTGCCGGTCAAGCAGTGTGAATAGGTGAGAGTTTGGGCCGTAGTATTGACGACCGTAATGAATGCCGAACCACTGCCGTTGGCGAAGCATGTAGCGCTGCCCGCGATCGCGGTGCCCATGACGGGGAAATCGGCTGAAGTTGTGGCGCCCACAATATACGCGTTGTCGCTGGCATCAATTGTCAGCCCATTGGCAATGTCGCCGAACGCTATGGAACCGCTTCCAGTGCCGGTTCCACCGATGTAGGTTGAGTACACAAGCGACGGCGCGCCGCCGACGGTGGTGTTGATTTCCGTCAGAAACGCATTTCCGGCGGCGCTGGTTTGCCCCGGGGTTATCGGCGTTCCGTGTTGCGGGTAAGTCGTTGACTGCGTCTCGCCCGCGATGAACGCGTTTCCGGCTGTGTCCACGGCAATACTGTGCCCTTCGTCATTCACATCTCCGCCGAGATAGCTCGTATAAGCAAGTTGGGCCGCGCCGGCAGCGGAAGGTGCGAGCTTTGCGATGAAAGCAGATCCCAGACCACTAGCGCTGGTTGGAGCCGTGGGATCGTAACCAGCCAAAGCTGTACTCGGCGGAAAATCGGGCGACCCCGTAAACCCGGTCAGATAAATGTTCGGAGGGCTCGCTGTGTCCAATGCGATCGCGTCCGCACCCTCCCCAAAGCTTCCATTGCCACTGCCACCCAGATAGGTAGAGTAAATCAGCCCGGTACCAGTAGGGTTCAGTTCCGCCACGAAGATGGTGCCCACTGCGACGTCAAGTGGCGGCGTCGGAGTTTCCGGATTCTTCTGTGGAAACTTGGTCGAGAACGTTTCGCCGGCAATGTACGCGTCACCGGCTGCGTCCAGAGCGAGGCCCGAAGTAAAATCGGCGACTTCGCCGCCGACGTAAGTGGAATAGTTCAAAACCGGGTCAATCGTTAGGGGCTGTGTGTGGTCGTAGGGCGCGACTGCAAAGCGAAGTTGGTGATCGTTCGAAACCGTGTAGTTGCCCGCGATCTCCCGCCGCTTGCCGTTTACTTCCTGATAGACGACCGGCTTCTGCAGCGCGACTTTGCCGCCTGCCACGCTCATCAGCACATCGCCTTGCGAATTTATTTCCAGCTTGCGCGCGCCCGAAATACCCAGCGCGATGGCCTTGGGGTCCGCACCCGGCGCGACGATGAAGTCATATTCCAGGCGTTGCTGGCGGCCGTAGAAGAGCACATCCACACCGGGATAAACTCCCCGGTAGCGCACCGCTTCGTAGGAAGGAATGTCCGTGTGCCATTTTTTCGGATCGTTGCCGATGAAATAGCTCGTCTTTCCGGGCAGCTGTTTCGTTCCGGCGATTTCCGCAGCCGGATTCGCGCCGTCGAAGTGCATGCGCAGAACCGAGGTTTTCAGTGCGGCATTCGACTTCCGGTGCACGCGCGCTGCAACCGGTGACACGCCTTTCGATGATTTCGCGCCGGAGGTTGCCGGTTGACGCAGGGTGAGCACTGCTTCCTGATTCGTCAGGAACAATTGATAGCTCTGGCCGTGGGCGAGGTAACGAACTTCGGGAGCCGTCTGGCCTTGGTTGGCTTCGAAAGCCAGCGGCAGCTTGCCGTACCCGTTCGCAACATTTTCCTTCTGCGCAACGCTGAGTTGGGTCGCAGGCTGCGCGGAGGCCACTGAATGATTGCTCGCAATGGGCGCGGATGAAGGCGCGTGGCGCTGCATGTGTGCCGACACGAACAAAGCAAGGATGGCCAACGACGCGCCAGCCATCATTCCGATTCGTACTAGCGGGGATTTCGTCTGCATGGGGTTTCTCCTCAGTTCATTCTTTCCGCAATAATCTTAAATCAGCCAAAAGAGGTGGTAGCGGCGGCCGAGTCGATGGGAGTTAGGAAATCCTCATTTTGCGAACAAACGATTACCCACCGCGTATGGCGAAGGCGCCGAATCGTGAGGGACGGACACGCCATTTGAAGGAGGATGGTAGCACAGCTGAGTTGGGCGAGGCACGACAGGATGGACAACTATTCCACTACACGGTATTCAAAGAGCTAATGTCTGGCAACGGAACATAACAGGGAGCGATAGCACGCGTTTTACGCGCGCGTGTGCTTCGGCGCATTCAATTTCTGCGCTTCCTTGCCGAGCAGCTCGCAAAGATCAGGTAGCCGGCCCGCATCGTGATGCGCGTGAAGCGTGCGAATCGAAACGTCGGGAGCGAGGCGCCCCAGGGTTTCAAATTCCTTCGCCCGCATGCTGCTATCAAGGGTGTTCGTCGCGAACGTATTGGCCACCAGAGCGAGGAAGGCCTTCTGCGGCGTGAGTTCTTCCAGCAGCGGGGCAGGCTCGCCGCGACGTTCGCCGAGTATATAAATCGCAGCCAGCGGCAAGGCTTGTGCGGCGAATTGCAATTCCTGTTTTTCCAGTGAGAGGCAGCGCTTTTCGTAGTTCGCGCTGAACCTGGGCAGAGCTTCCGCAGAACCGTAGAGTGATTCCACCGACTCCGGCCACAGGCACAAATAGGGATACGCGGGATGAACAAAGAACGATCCGTTATGCTCGGCAAGTGCGACCACGTCATCAGACAAGATCGCATGGCCGCGACGAGCCAGCGCTGCCGCCGTCGTGGATTTTCCCGCGCCTTCGGAACCCACGAATGCCACGGCGGTTTCGCCAAACGCCACCGCACTGGCATGGAGGCACGTGACGCCCCGCAAACGCAACAGCAACCCGAGAACTGGTCCCAACAAGTAAGTTGCCATGTCTTCGATCGTTAACGTGCTCGGCCACGTCGCCCAGACTTCCGTGCCCTCGCGATCCAGCCAGAATTGCGATCCATCGAAATAGGCGAGTCGCAAATAACGGGAGCCCGGAGCCTTCCAAATTCTCAGAGTCGGGTTGCCGGTCTCATCCTTGTACGAATTGGCGTAGCTCAACTCTTCGGGACCGCGTGGAATTAGCGCATTTGTTTGTGGCGACACATTCAAGTAAATCGAAACGGCGGGATCGCTCGATGAATCAAGCGAGGACAGCGCGCCTTCAGGACACACCGGACTCAACTGAGGGATAGAAAGATTGGAACGAAGCAAGAGGCCGAAAACGGCGTAAGTGAAATTCAATGCGGTCAACGAACAAATTCCATTGGCAGGCTGGAGCGGCCGTCCGCCAAACCTCCCGGTATTACCAGATCAGCCGCGATGCCATATCGATAACAAAACCTCCACGCGACGGCGTTTGCGAGCACTTGCGGCACCGTGCTGGATCTTTGCGCCGCTAAACGTGCGTCTTCGAACGCGGGAATCGTCCTCCGTCGGTCCTGCTCCGTAGCCCGACCTTCTGGGTCAACTCTCGAACCGTACCGTACACGGTTATAATTGGAGATGAATACGGCTTCTTATGATCCCGTTTAACGGGCTTAAGCATTGCGGACCTCCGCACGCAAGTTATACCGGACCTTACGCGCTGACTGCAACCAAAAGTTGAGGCAAAGCGGGCGAAGAGCGGAATGAGCAAGCTCCGAGTTCGCTTCATTTCGAAACGCCGGACGGGCCGATCGGTTGACGTAGGAGTCCATCTCCGCGTCCCATGCCACCTGATCCATCCATCCGGTATCCGTTTGTATCAAATGCTTCACCAAAGGACTGCCTGCAAGAGGCGTCTTGCGGCGCGTGCGTACAGTTTCAGGTAGTCGACCCGCCACTACCTCGCGCAAAAGCTGCTTCTCGAAAAATAGAGGAAACGGCGGGAGCGCCAGAAGGAAATTCACGACCCGCAAATCCAAAAAGGGATGCCGTACCTCAACGGGGCAACGTGTAACGCCAGGATTTTCGTGTTCGAACATGGCAGACCAGTGCGGCAGCGAAAGCGACGCGTGAGCCTTGGGCAGGACGGGATGTGGGCGCGCGGCCGGAAGCTCGCTCCATTCCCTAGCTCGATCTTTCAGGTTCAAACGGCGCGCAAAGTCCGGTGCGAGCCAGCGCGGATATACCGGCGCGGTGGGATCTTTCCCGAAAAGGCCCTGCACGCGGCGCTTTATACCGGGGAAAACCGAGGGCCGCAGCCAGAGATAGCGGGAAGTTTCCCGGAATAGGCTGCCCCATTCCTGATTTCGCACCAAGTCGCGCGTAAACGGCCACATCTCGAAGTGCATTAGGTTATCCGGGCCTTCACCTGAAAGCACCACTCGGCAATCGGCGGCGATCGTCCGGAACTGGTCGAACAGGCCCGCAAAAAATGGATCGTCAACAGGTTCAGGCGAGCTCAATTCGGGGTCGTCCCAGCGCTCGAATGGTTGCAGGTGAGCCATGGTAATGCACTGCAGCGGGATCTTCAGAAATTCGGCCGCTATGCGCGCATGTTCGGCGTCGTGATCTGGAATCGATGACGCATCGACCACGGTGTAGGCACGCAGATCCAGCGTTGCGCCGGCAAGCTCGCGCGCCGTTGTCGCTATTGTTGCGGAATCCAAGCCGCCGCTGAGCAGAATCCCGGCGCGATCCACGCGCGAGCGGTCCGACACGGCCGCTTGCAGTAGAATTTGAAAATGCTCCACGTAATCTTCGGCACGCTTGTAGCGGATACGACCTTCCGTGGGTGCTGACCAATAGCGCTGGATGCGCAGTCCTTCGGAACTGATGGTCATGGCGTGAGCCGCGGGTAGGCGCCGGATGTCGCGGAAGGTGGTGGTAGCGACGTCGCAGTTCAACCCGAAGAGCAAAAAATCGCCGATTGCCGCATCGTTCAGTTCTTCGGAGATGCAAGGATGCTGGCGCAAGCAATCGAGCGTGTTGCTGAACAGAAAAAGCTCTCCCAGCTCGGAATAGTAGAAGGGCTTCACGCCGAAATGATCGCGCGCGCAAAACAGCAATTTCTTGCGTGCGTCCCAGATCGCGAACGCGAAATCGCCGCGCAAATGCTGCACGCACTCCGCGCCCCAGGCGGCATACGCGCGCAGAATCAGGCCCGAGCCGGTCACAGCGCGCCCCGCGGCGCCGCAGCCCTGCTGCTCGAGCTTCTTTTCCAATTCCTCGCGGCAGTCAATGCGCGCGTCCGCGGTAATCCACAACTGGCCGTCGAGACTCGCCGGCTGTCGTTCGAATTGCGCCTCGTTTGTGGCGCGCAGCATGGTGTGACCTAGGCCCATCGCGCCCTGTGACCAGGTTTCGCGCGCGTCTGGCCCGCGATAGGCAAGAAAATGCGCGAGCGCCTGCAACAGGCCGCGGTCCACCGGCGCGCCACTGCGATCGTAGATGCCGACGATGCCGCTCACTCGGTCCGCGCCTCCAGAGGCGTTATCGGTCCGTCGAATGGAATGAAGTGCAGGTGCTCCGCGTTTCGATCATTCAACACCGCGGAATCCAATTCCACCCACGCATGCGCTTCGAAGCGCTCGAATTCCTTGCGCGCCCCGATGCGCAACTCCGCCGAAATTCCGCGCCGCCGCAGCAGCCACCACAGGACCAGCGACTGCTCCAGGCAATTCGTGCCGAAGAAAACATTGCGTGCCGCCGCTGCGTCCATTCGCGCGATTAATTCCGCGGACTCTCTTTGCGATGCGTTCTGGCGACGCATGGTGCTATTCGCGGATGGAGCCAGCCATGCCAGCACATTCTTCCAGCGGCGAAAGCCCGCTAGCCGCAAACCCAGCCAGGTGGCCAGAAGTCCGCCGGCCGCTTCCAGCGCGATGCCGCGCTCGTAACCGCTAAGCCGCCAGAACTTTTGCCAGCGTTCCATCATGATTGCCTCAGCGGCATGAAACCCGCCCGTGTCCATAAAGCGTGCCGTGTCATTTCGAACCCGCTTGCCGGCACAAAGTCGCGCTCGTCACGCACTGGCCGCCGCGCCACGAATTTCGATCAGTCCCTCGCTCCGCATCGTTTCCAGCAGGGCTAGCAGATCGTCGCCGCAACGCACTTCATCCACTTCATATTCTTCGAGCAAGACGTTGCGCAGCTCCGTGACGCTCTTCGGTTGCTTCAGCAGGTCCCAAACACGCGCGCCGACCGGATTCATCCCGTAGTACACGCTGTTCTTCAGATTCAAAATCGCCGATTCCTCACCGAGAGGACACGAGACTTGTTCAGGTGCAGCCACAACAATCGTATGTAAGGAGATAGGTGCGTCCATTGCGGCCGCTCCCGTGGTATCGGGCTGGGGTAATTCTTCCGCCAGCCAGTTCGCCGGCGAACGACCGATTCGGCACACACGCCCTGCGTTACCGAATCGACCTCCCCTATTCTACTGTCACTCGCCTCGAACAGCAATGACGGAACTGGATTCATCCTGGTGATTCGGTTATAACGACCGAGATGCCTTCGCCTGCCATTTGCGTCGAAGCACTTGAAAAATATTTTCCTCCTGCACGATCAGGGTGGCGTGCGCTGCTCGATCCCGTCACGCGCCTTACAGAGCGCGCTCTCGCCGGGATTTCCTTTTCGGTCCAGCCCGGTGAAGCGGTAGCAATCGTAGGGCAGAATGGCGCGGGAAAGTCCACGCTGCTGCGCATTCTCGCCACACTGATCCTTCCCACGCACGGTCGCGCGGCGATTTCCGATTGCGACGTCGAGCGCCATCCCTCGCGGGCGCGGCGCCAGTTCGGGTATCACACGGGCGGCGACGAGGGCTTCTACACCCGTTTGAGCGCCCGGGAAAATCTCAGTTTCTTCGCAGCCATGAACAACATGTCTCGCGCAGAAGCGCGCGCGCGCATCACGCTCACCGCTGAACGCATGGGCATCACTGCGGAACTGGATCGCCAGGTGCGCACTCTTTCCACGGGGATGACCCATCGCGTGGGACTCGCGCGCGCAATGCTCCATCAGCCCGCTGTGTTGCTGCTCGATGAACCCACCCGCAGCCTCGATCCGCTGGCAGCCGCAGATTTCCGGCGTCTGCTAAAGGACGATTTGGTGCGCCAGCACGGCACAACACTGCTTTTCGCGTCGCACACTTTGAGCGAGGTCGCGGAAATCGCCGACCGCGTGCTCTTGCTCGAGGCAGGACGCGTGACAGCTTTTGATTCCCCACGCGGGCTGTGCGCAGCGGCCGGTGCAGCGAATCTCGACGATGCCATCGCGCGTCTGGCACGCCCCGCGCCTGCCGAGGCGCAGCCATGAATCTCGGGCGCACGCTGCGGAAGATTGCCGCCTTCTTCGCGCGCGATTTTGCGATTGCGCGCGGGTATCGTGGCGCGCTGTTGCTGGAAACGCTCGAAGCTCTTTTCGGCGTCGCCACCTTTTACTATCTGTCACGTTTCGTGGAAAGTCCGGAGCTTACTCGCGCGCTGCCCGACGGCAGCAATTATTTTGCGTTTGCGCTGGTGGGCTTCGCGTTTTTCGATTATCTCAGCGTATCGCTCACCGCTTTCGATTCCAGCATCGAGGAAGCGCGGCAGAATCGCACGCTCGAAGCTTTGCTGGTAACGCAGACTCCGCTCCCGGTGATCCTGGCGGGCTCGGCAGTGTATCCCTTCACGGCTCTGGCGCTGCGCACCTGCGTGTATCTCGCATGGGGCGCATTGCTTTTCGATTTCTCGCCGCAGGCGGCGAATTGGCCGGGAGCCGCGGCAATTCTCCTCGCCTCCATTCTCGCCTTTGCAGGCCTGGGAATTATATCGGCCGGCTATTCGATTCTCTTTAAACGCGGAAATCCCGCGAAGTGGCTCGTGCTGGGGGTTTCCGGCCTGGTCGGTGGGATGATGTACCCCATCAGCGTGCTGCCGGGTCCGCTGCGATTTTTGGCGCGATTGATTCCCGTCACGTACTCTCTGGAGGGAATGCGCGCGGCATTGCTCTCTGGCGCGGGATGGCGTGAGCTGTGGCCGTCGCTTGCGGCCTTGCTGCTTTTTGCCGCGATCCTGATTCCGTTGTCTTTCGTGGTGTTTGCCTGGGCGCTACGCCGCACAAAGGTTACCGGCACGCTGACACATATTTGAGTGTTGGGGAATAGAAATGCGTTAACGAAATATTCTGGAGAAGCCGAAACGGGGGTCGAAAAAGCGGCAGCCGTGATGCGGTGGCATGGCTGCCTGCCATTCGAATCGATGAAATTCGGTTAGCTCGTCGCTTTCTGTCGACGCTTCAAGAAAAGCGACAATAGACCTGTACCCAGCAACAAAATGGAAGTGGGTTCGGGCGTTGGCACGGACTTCACGCTGAGTGTGTAGCCACCATCCCCGGTAATATAATCGAAAAGTGCTTTGTTGCCGTGAAAGTCAGACATCGTAGGATCGCTTTCGGGACCGGTATAGAGTTGTGGCCCGGTCAAACTAAAAAGGCCGTCGGCGTCTCCAAAGGCTCCATACATGCTCGCACTATAGAAAATCAGTTGGTCGCCGGGAACCGCTGACCCGTCGATCGTCAAGTCGATAGGGGTTACGTAGAAACCTGCCCCTAGGTCGTAATTGTCGCTGCTAACGGCAAAGGTTACCGGCAGCTCAAAGGTGGCATCTACAGGGCCAGTCAAAGTGTAAGCAAGTAGCCCTGTACCATCGGCCCTAACCGTGCCAACCGAAAGCAGCAAAAAGAAAACAAATGCCAGCGCCGCAGAAATTCTATATTTCATTGAAAGCTCCCATCATCTGACCATTTGCCCGGGAAGGCCTGCGGTAGATCATCCCTGCGCTTGTTAACGTTGCAAGCCGGCGACCATACTGGTTCAGCTATAAGTCCTGTGGTTTCATCACGACTGGACTTCCAGAAAGGTGTCCGGTGGTAAATGCTTTCTCAATAATGAACGGCGATTGCCGAATCCCATTCTGCGCCTTTCGCTCGAGCTCAACGGCCTCTACCTAAGGCCCGCAACCCTGTCGCCTCGGAGAGCAAGTTCGTTTACGTGGGCCCGAGGATTTGGTTCCTGATTTCTGCCTGGGCGCTGCGTCGTAGGAAAGTTACCGCCACGCTCGCGCCCATCGGAGCGAGCGAATGTCTCGGCAGGCTTGTGGTACAGCATGCGCTGGCGTAGAGTTTTTCCATGGGCGCGAAAGACACCGCGATGAAAGTTCCCTTGCTGGACCTAAAATCCGAATATGCGGAATTGCGCGATGAAATTCTTCCGGCGCTCGACCGCGTCTGCCGGAATTCGTCGTTCGTACTGGGCGAGGAAGTCGAGGCTTTCGAGCGCGAGTTCGCCGATTTCTGCGGCGTGAAGCACTGCGTAGCGCTAAGCAGTGGGACGGCCGCGCTGCATCTGGGCCTATTGGCGCTCGGAGTGCAGTCCGGCGACGACGTCATCACCACGCCGAATTCTTTTCTGGCGACCGCGGAAGCTATCACCTATTGCGGAGCGCGCCCGGTGTTTGTTGACATTGACCCCGCCACAGCGAATCTGGATCCGCGGCTCATCGAGCGGTCCATCACGCCATGCACGCGCGTCATATTGCCGGTGCATCTCTACGGCCGTCCTGCGGACATGGACCCCATCCGCGAAATTGCGGCGCGACACCACCTTCGCGTCCTGGAAGACGCCGCGCAGGCTCACGCTGCGCGCTATCGCGCTCAGCGGGTCGGCTCGCTCGGCCTGGCGGCTGCATTCAGTTTTTATCCCACGAAAAATTTGGGTGCCTACGGAGAAGGAGGCGCGCTTACGACGAACGATGACGCGATTGCGAAATTCGCGCGCGCGGCGCGTTCCCACGGGCAGACCGCGCGCTACGACCACGAATTCC